>Ga0316194_10000175_pt1 | contig 36465 bp, 32 predicted proteins | sample CroRivsedime1_MG_FD_204936 | JGI IMG/M metagenome (GOLD analysis project Ga0316194, IMG submission 204936) | Coastal sediment microbial communities from Maine, United States - Cross River sediment 1 | ecosystem: Environmental > Aquatic > Marine > Coastal > Sediment | place: USA: Maine...
CTGTCACCAGTCCGCTCTGCACACCACCATAAACAGGAAAGTCTTTCAATAATGCCGGCAGCGAGGCGGGATCATGCTCATCAAGGTTGAAGTGTGCTTCCGCACCCCGGTATCCATGGCGCCGGCTATAGTCCAGCAGATCCTTGTGCATGGCTGCGTTAGCCGCTGTCTGTCGCATAACATCAAGGGTAGTAATCACTTCATAGCCGGAGGTATATACCGAGGTGCCATAACGCTGGACCATTTCGTGACGGACCATTTCAGCGACGTATGCTGCACTGACTTCCGCTTTAACCTTATGCAGAGCAGCATTATCCGGTTCGGCAACTGCTTGTTCCCAGGCAGCCTGGTCGATAAAACCAAGTTGATGCATGCGACCTAGAATATAGTTACGCCGGTCAACAGTGGCCTCGGGATCATTGATCGGATTGATACGCGATGGCGCCTTCGGCAAGGCTGCAATTGTCGCCATCTGCGCCAGCGTAAGCTCATTAATGCCCTTGCCATAGTAAACCTGTGCCGCAGCCTCTATGCCATAGGCATGATGGCCCAGATAGATTTTATTGAGATACAGTTCCAGGATCTCGTCCTTGCTGAGCGACCCTTCGATCCTTAAGGCCAGCAGGATCTCGGTAAGCTTGCGCCAGTAGGTCTTTTCTGTGGAAAGAAAGAAATTTCGTGCTACCTGCATGGTGATGGTACTGGCACCCCGGCGCTTTTTACCGGTACGCACCAGTTCAAAAGCTGCACTCATCAGTCCTGGGATATCAACCCCGGAATGTTCATAGAAGTGGTCATCCTCCGCCGCCAGAAACGCGTCTATAAGTGCCGGCGAGACTTCCTCTATATTTACGGGCGTACGCCGTTTGTCGCCAAACTCGGCTAATAAAAGCCGATCACTCGAATAGATACGCAGCGGCTCCTGCAGCTGGACATCCCTGAGGACCTCAGTCGATGGCAGCTGCGGTTCAATTTTGACATATAAAAAAACTGCCAGAACTGCCGATGCAATAATGCCTGTAAAAAGCAGGAACATGAAAAAACCAAGTATGCGACGCAAAAACATTTCAGTGTAAAAACCTGTGATCAAGTTCGAAGATTAGACCCATGACAAGCACTATAAATGACAAACGGTTAGAGAAAGACATTTTTTCGCTCAACAAAATCTGGCTCTGTCCGATAACCACTACCATAGCATTACACATTGGTTGACAAACAGTTGCTCATGTCATCTAATGCGGCGAACTACCTTTGTATCACAACACTGGGTAACTAAAGGGAAATATTGTGCCAATAGCGCATCTCTTCAAAAGGACGAAACCACCGCTGATCGGTCTTGATATAAGCTCTACAGCAGTCAAGCTACTGGAGCTGAGCCGCAGCGGATCTAGATACAGGGTCGAAAGCTACGCAGTCGAACCCCTGCCACCCAACTCAGTCGTCGAAAAGAATATTACCGACGTAGATGCCGTAGGTGAAGCGGTACGGCGAGCTGTAAAAAGGTCTGGAACACGGACCCGTCACGCAGCTGTTGCCATCGCCGGGTCATCGACCATTACCAAGGTAATTCAGATGCCGGCCGGGTTACATGATGATGACCTGGAGGCCCAGATCCAACTGGTAGCCGATCAGTATGTACCGTACCCGCTGGAAGAGGTTAATCTTGACTTTGAGGTCCTTGGAGCAACCGAGAAAAATCCCGATACCGTTGATGTACTGCTGGCTGCCTGTCGCAGCGAAAATGTAGAACTGCGCAGCGCTGCTGTTGAGACGGGTGGTCTGGGTACAGAAATAATGGATGTTGAATCCTTCGCCAGTGAAAATGCCTTTGCACTGCTTACGGATCAACTGCCGGATCAGGGCATAGAGCGCACCATTGCTGTAATCGACGTGGGTGCAACCATGACAACACTCAATGTCATGCATGACCTGAAGAGTATTTATACCCGGGACACCGTTTTCGGAGGCAAGCAGCTAACCGAAGAAATCATGCGCCGTTACGGCCTGTCTTATGAAGAAGCAGGAATGGCCAAGCGCCAGGGCGGTTTGCCTGAAAACTACCTGACTGATGTACTGGAACCCTTTAAGGAAGCCATGGTGCAACAGGCAAGTCGCTCACTGCAGTTCTTCTACTCCTCCAGTCCGCACAGCAAGGTCGACCACATCGTACTGGCTGGTGGCAGCGCATCCATTCCCGGAATGGATGAAATGCTCCAGGAAAAACTGGGGGTTGAAACCATGATAGCCAATCCATTTGCATCCATGTCGCTATCGGCACGGGTAAAACCACAGACACTGAGTAACGATGCCCCTGCTTTGCTGATTGCATGCGGGCTGGCCCTGAGGAGCTTCGACTGATATGGCACGTATCAACCTGCTTCCCTGGCGTGAAGAGCTGCGCAAACAGAAACAACGCGACTTCGGCATCATCGCCGTTAGTGCGGTCGTCCTTGCCGGCCTCATAGTACTGCTTGCTCATTTCCACGTTGATGGCCTGATTAACACCCAGAATCAGCGTAACGCCTATATTCAAAGCGAAATAGAAATACTTAACAAGCGCATAGGCCGTATCAAGGAACTTGAGGCCATGAAACAGAACCTGCTGGCACGCATGAATGTCATCCAGGAACTGCAAAGCAGCCGCCCGGAAAGTGTACACCTGCTGGACGAGCTGGTCCGGACGCTACCGGAAGGCGTACACCTGAAAAAATTCGACCAGAATAACAAGGCCTTGACGATGACGGGTATCGCAGAGTCAAATGCGCGGGTTTCAGACTACATGCGCAAGATAGACGTGTCAGAGTGGCTCACTGACCCGCGTCTTAACATCATCAAAACCACTGAATCAGGTCGCCGACGTATTGCCAACTTCACCTTGCGTGGCAATCAAAAGGTCCGCAAGCCACTTGATGAACAAGTCGACGCTGGCGAGGTGACAAAATGAACATGGATCTCAACGAACTCGACCTGAGCAATGTGGCTCGCTGGCCGGCAGCTGCCAGAGCCGTGGTTATTCTTTTCCTGATGGGTGGTGTTTTCTTTCTCGGTTACTGGTTTCACGTCAAGGACCAGCTGGTTGACCTGACGAGTGCCGAAGAAAAAGAACAGGGCCTGAAGGTAATCTTCGAAACCAAAGCCAAACAGGCTGTAAACCTGGAAGCCTACGAAAAACAGCTCGAGGAAATGCGCGAATCTTTTGGCGCCATGTTGCGACAGTTGCCCAATAAAACAGAAGTTGCCGACCTGCTGGTGGATGTTTCCCAGACCGGCTTGGCAAGTGGCCTTGAATTCCAGTTATTTAAGCCAGGCGCCGAGGTTCCCAGAGACTTTTACGCAGAATTGCCTATCAGTATACAGGTGGTCGGTGATTACCATGAGTTCGGTGAATTTGTCAGCGGGGTTGCAGCACTTCCGCGTATCGTCACCGTACACAACGTTGGTATCGACAAAGTAGGGAAAGGCGGTCAACTGAAAATGAAACTGACGGCCAAGACCTATCGTTATATTGATGAGGAAGAGGCCGCCAACAGGGAAAGCAAGAAAACGGGAGGCAAGAAATGACCGCCAACTACTGCCGAATGGTGCGCTGGTTATGCATCGCTTCGCTCTCTGGCATGATGGTAGCCTGCTCCAGTGATCCGACTTCCGACCTGGAAGAATATGTAAGGACAACAAAGAGCCAGCAGAAATCCAGCATCGAACCATTGCCTGAATTCAAGCCCTATGAATCATTTGCCTATCAGGCGGTGGACCTGCGTGATCCGTTTACCGAGCCAACCTTCTCTCAGGCAAAACCCATTGATGGCCCCGTCACCAGCAACAACGGCATCAAGCCGGACTTTGACAGGCCTGCCGAACCACTGGAGGAGTTTCCTCTTGACAGCCTGCGCATGGTAGGCACGCTGGAACAACACGACAGTCACTGGGCCCTCATCAACGACACGGATGGAACCATACATCGCGTGCAACCCGGGAACCATGCCGGCCAGAATCATGGAAAGATCACGCGCATTACTGAATATGAAGTTGAACTCACGGAAATCGTTCCTGACGGTATTGGGGGCTGGATTGAACGCCAGGCCTCAATTGCAATCAGCGAATAATCCCACAGGGGCATAGCAATGACCGGAACCATGTTAGACCGTTTGCAAGCAAGCGAACCTACCTTGATCAAATCCCTCAAACAGCATGGCCACAGAAAATGGCGCAGCCTGTTTGCGGCAGCATGCCTGTTTATGGGCAGCACTGTATCAGCAAATGCAGCAGAAACAATATCTGGCAACACCTTGCAATCCGTGGATGTTGCCGGGCTACCGGGAAACAAGGCCCAGATCACCCTGACACTGAGCCAGCCTGCACCTGCCCCCCTGAGTTTTACCATAGATAATCCGGCACGGATTGCGCTGGACTTTCCAGAGACAAGGAACGGCCTTGCTCAACGCTCACAGAAAGTTGGCGTAGGCATGGTAGAAAGCCTTACGGCCATTGAAGCCCAGGGGCGCACGCGTGTTGTTGTCAATCTCGTGAATATGGTGCCCTACGAGGCGCACGCAGACGGCAACAAAATCATTCTCACCGTCCAGAATGCCGGTGGCGGGCTCTCAGAGGCTGCCGTTGCAGCGGCTCATGCCAGAGGCGATACGGGTGATAACATAAGTAATATCGATTTCCGTCGCGGCGAAGACGGTCAGGGCAGGGTTATTGTGAGCCTGTCTGACCCTTCCATCCCGGTTGACATGCAGCAGGAAGGCGGTAAGGTTCTGGTCGACTTTTACCGGACGCAGTTACCGGCAGAGCTTGAGCGCCGCCTGGATGTACTTGATTTCGCAACCCCGGTGAAAACAATTGACACCTACACCAAGGGTGACTCTGTCCACATGGTTATCACGCCCATGGGCGAATACGAATACATCGCCTACCAGGCAGACAACCAGTTCACCATCGAAGTCCGGGCTCTCACCAAGGAAGAGGCGGAAGAAGCCAAGAAAGATGACTTTGGTTACTCGGGGGAACGCCTCTCACTGAATTTCCAGGACATTGAAGTACGTTCCGTCCTGCAGCTCATTGCCGACTTCACGGGACTAAACGTGGTTGTCAGCGATACTGTCCGTGGCAACCTGACCCTGCGACTCAAGAATGTGCCCTGGGACCAGGCACTGGACATCATCCTGAAGACCAAGGGACTGGACATGCGGCAGACGGGTAACGTCGTACTGGTTGCACCCAGTGAAGAAATTGCAGCACGCGAAAAGCTGGAGCTGGAATCCAAGAAACAGATCGAAGAGCTGGAACCGTTGTATTCCGAATACATCCAGGTCAACTACGCCAAGGCTGGCGATATCGCCACCCTGTTAAAGAGTTCGGACACCACGCTATTGTCAGACAGGGGCATGGCAACAATTGACGGGCGCACCAATACCTTGCTGGTACAGGACACGGCTGCAAAGCTGGTGGAGATCAGACAGCTGGTGGCACGCCTTGACATACCGGTACGCCAGGTGCTGATCGAGTCCCGCATCGTTATCGCCAACAACGATTTCTCCAAGGAACTGGGGGTCAAGTTCGGCCTGAACAAGGAAACCGAATATAACGGCGACCACATAGTCTCCGTTGGTGGCACCAGGCCAGGCTCAGAGGTTATCGATCCGGGCATGGTCGGTGCTGACGGGCTGCTGGTCGACCTTGGGGCCATTGGCGCCACCAGTTCCATCGGCCTGGCACTCGGCAAGGTAGGCAGCCACATGCTGAACCTGGAACTGTCGGCCATGGAGGCAGAAGGACAGGGTGAAGTTATCTCCAGTCCGCGTGTGCTGACCTCCAACCAGAAGACAGCCTTTATCGAATCAGGTACCGAGATCCCCTACCAGGAGGCAACTTCAAGTGGTGCAACATCGACATCATTCCAGAAAGCCGTGCTGAGACTGGGCGTTACACCACAGATCACACCGGATGACCGCCTGATCATGGATCTGGAAATCAGCAAGGACTCAGTCGGCCAATTCTCGGTAGATGGCATCCCGTCCATTGATACCAATGAAATTTCCACCCAGGTACTGGTCGACGACGGTGAAACGCTGGTATTGGGCGGCATCTACGAGCAGGTGAAACGCCGCGAGATCGACAGGACACCGTTCTTCGGTGAACTGCCGCTGGTTGACTGGATGTTCAAACGGACTGTCAACCAGAATGACAAGGCAGAGCTGTTGATCTTCGTGACGCCCAAGATTGTCAAGGAAGAACTCAATATCTAGCTACCCGTTGCTGGCAATACTTGCCAGCAACCACATAATCTGTCATATCTGCCCGGCATGAAAACGCCGGGCAGTTTTTTTTTAACGGGTCCCATGGGAGCCGGAAAATCCACCATCGGTCGACAGCTGTCAAAGCAGCTCGGTCTACCGTTCCACGACAGCGACCATGAAATCGAGGCACGCACCGGTGTCGATATCCCGCTCATTTTTGAACTCGAGGGTGAGACCGGCTTCCGCAAGAGGGAATGCCTTGTCATTGACGAACTGACCCGGCTGCCCGGGATCGTGCTGGCTACGGGCGGCGGCGCCATCCTTGACCCGGTCAACCGGGCACATTTGAGTAGCCGGGGCACGGTGATCTACCTGCACACTTCCGTAAAACAGCAACTCAAACGCACCCGAATGGACAAAAACAGGCCATTACTGCAAACAGACAACCCGCGCGCAAGGCTTGAGGAACTGATGGCCACGAGAGAGCCCCTCTATCGTGAGGTAGCCAACCTTGTTATAGACACTGATGGCATGCGGGTCCGCGATGTTGTGAGCAAGATTGTGCAAATGCTGAAAATTTGAACATCCACCATCGTGATGCAGTGCACCCAGGGATTCAAAGATATCCGGAGAAAATCAGCAAGCAATATACTGCTTCCGGTTCTGCCCGCAAAGAAACACTATAGATTCACTGTGTCCTAAGCGTATCCAGGAAGAGCAAAGCGTCAGGAGAATATCCTTTTTTGCGCTTTGACCCGCTTTTTGGCTATGCTCTGAGCGAAATCACACAGAAAAACCCCTATGAATACTCTGACAGTTAATCTTGGCACTCGCAGTTACCCCATCTACATCGGGCAGGCATTACTTGGCACACCGGATTTACTGGCACAGCATATTGGGGGCCGGCAGGTCATGGTCGTCAGCAATGAAACTATTGCCCCCCTGTACCTGCAGAGCGTACAGGACATGCTTGCAGATTTTGATACGTCGACGGTCATTCTTCCGGATGGCGAACAGTACAAAAATCTCGATACGCTGAACATGATTTTCAGCGCCCTGCTGGAGAACCACTGCAACCGTGACTGCACCCTGGTCGCTCTCGGTGGTGGTGTCGTCGGCGACATCACCGGCTTTGCAGCAGCCAGTTACCAGCGCGGCGTTGCCTTTCTGCAGATACCCACGACGCTGCTGGCCCAGGTTGATTCATCGGTTGGCGGAAAGACCGGGGTAAATCACCCGCAGGGGAAAAACATGATCGGTGCCTTCCATCAGCCCCGCTGCGTACTAATCGACACCGACACCCTTGACACACTGGATGACCGGCAACTTGCTGCCGGCATCGCAGAGGTTATCAAGTATGGCCTGATTCATGATGCGGTTTTTTTTGACTGGCTGGAAACAAACATGGAAGCGCTGAAGGCACGTAACAAGCAGGCACTGGAATATGCTATTGAGCGCTCCTGCACCATCAAGGCGGAGATTGTGGCGGCAGATGAACGCGAAAGCGGCAAGCGCGCCCTGCTTAACCTGGGCCACACATTCGGTCACGCGATTGAAACCGCCATGGGTTATGGCAACTGGTTGCACGGTGAAGCCGTAGCGGCCGGCATGCTGATGGCGGCTGATTTATCAGCACGGCATGGCTGGCTGGCTGACGATACGGTACAGCGGACCGCAAGGCTGTTGCAACAGGCAAACCTGCCTACTGCCCCGCCGAATCAAATGGATGAAGCACAATTCATGCAACTCATGTCGATTGATAAAAAAGTAGTCGATGGCAGCCTGCGCCTGGTATTGCTCAAGGCACTGGGTGAAGCAGTTGTTACCGGTGACTTCAGGCGAGATCTGCTCAGTGAAACTCTAAGAGGGGATGCCTGAGAGCATGCGCAGCGTGCCCGCCACTGTTCATAACGGTTTGCTTGCACCCTATGCAGCTGATCCCGCTGTTTCAAGAGGACGCCAGCACCATGAACCCGCATCCGCCTATCGCTCTGAATACCAGCGTGACCGTGACCGGATCATCCACTCGGCTGCATTCCGGCGACTGGAGTACAAAACACAGGTATTTGTAAATCATGAAGGCGATCTGTTTCGCACCCGGCTGACACATTCGATCGAAGTCGCACAGGTGGCACGCTCCATTGCACGTGCCCTGCAACTGAATGAGGACCTGACCGAGGGAATTGCGCTGGCACATGACCTTGGCCACACACCGTTTGGACATGCCGGGCAGGATGCGCTGAACGCCTGTATGCAATGCTATGGCGGCTTTGAGCACAATCTGCAATCACTGCGTGTGGTAGAAGAACTGGAAGATCGCTATGCCGCATTCCCCGGTCTTAACCTGACCTTTGAAACACGCGAGGGCATCCTCAAGCATTGTTCTCTCAAGAATGCCGAAGCCCTGGGTGATATCGGTCGCCGCTTCATCGAAAAACGACAACCTTCGCTGGAAGCCCAACTGACCAACCTGGCCGATGAAATTGCCTACAACAGTCACGATGTCGATGATGGACTGCGTTCCGGCCTGATCACTGTCGAGGCGCTGAGCACCGTCACGCTGTTCCGGGAACAATATGAAACCGTGCGCTCCCTCTACCCTGACCTGGCACCGCGCCGCACCATTCACGAGGTGGTACGCCGCCTGATCGGCTGCCAGGTTATAGATCTGGTTGAAACCAGCAAGGACATGCTTGACCAGGTGGCTCCCGGGAACATCGATGCGGTGCGCAACCATGAGAAGTCACTGATTGTGTTCAGTGATTCCATGCGTGAAAAAAATCTGGAGTTAAAACGTTTTCTGCGTGCCAATCTCTACCGGCATTTCCGCGTACATCGCATGAGTGCCAAGGCCGGACGCACGCTGACAGCCCTGTTTGAGGCGTTTCTGGATGATCCGCGACTGTTGCCGGAAGATGCCCAGCAACAGGCCACAATACTGGAGAAGGCAAGTGGTAAGGACGGCCGTGCACGCGTTGTCGCTGACTATATCGCCGGTATGACAGATCGCTATGCTATCACCGAGTATGAACGAACCTTTAACCCGGCGATGTAAGGGCAGCTACCTGCTTGAAAGATAAAGCATACAAACAGGCTTGTTTTTTCTTTCCGCTACGATCTCGTAACTGTTACCAGCACTTATGAGAATTTACATGCAGATCCCGCCTGAAGATGACAAGGCGCCCCGCTACTATCATCTGCACCTGCAGGAGGATTTACTGGAAGGCTGGACACTGATCCGGGAATGGGGCTACCAGGGCGCGTCCGGACGAGTAAGGAAAGAGCACTTTCCAGACCGTGAAACTGCAGAGTCCGCGCTGATGATCATTCGTGACGAACAGCTAAAACGTGGCTATCAGGTGGTCTTCATGCAGGCAGGGTCCGGATAAGCAAGTCACACGCAGTTTGCAGTCGCCTGAAAACAAAAAGAAAAAACAAGCCACCTCAAATTGAACCACCGGCCATCCAGCGCTATACTGTCGAGCCTTTTTGGCCAGGGCTCGTGCTGCCTTAACCCACCTTGGCAGACCAGGACCTGATGGTTATAACGTATTGTAATTAAAGGTATTCCCAATGATCACCGGCACACTGCCTGCAAAACAAGGCCTGTATGATCCTGCCAATGAACACGATGCCTGCGGCGTCGGGTTTGTCGCCAACGTCAAGGGTCGCAAAAGCCATGAAATCGTTCGCCAGGGCCTGAATATCCTGGAAAACCTGACCCACCGCGGTGCCGTCGGTGCAGACCCCAGGGCCGGAGACGGCGCGGGCATTCTGATCCAGATACCCGATGCCTTTCTGCGCGCATGCTGCGAAGATCTCGGCATCACCCTCCCCGAACCGGAAAACTATGGCGTCGGCATGGTGTTTTTGCCGCAGCCGGTCGCTACCCGTAATCATTGCGAAACACTGATTGAACAAACGCTGGCAGAGGAAGGCCAGTCCCTGCTGGGCTGGCGTGACGTCCCGACCAATAACAAGGGACTGGGTGACAGTGTCAAGCAGGTGGAACCCGTTATCCGCCAGGTCTTCATCGGTCGTGGCGAAAACTGTGCCACCACCGATGACTTTGAACGCAAGCTGTTTATCATCCGCAAGCGTGTTGAACATGCCGTGCGCGACGCCGGACTGGCTGGCAGTGAATGTTTCTACGCCCCCTCCATGTCGGCACGCACCCTGTGCTACAAGGGCATGTTGCTGGCCAACCAGGTCAACACCTACTACCAGGACCTGAACGACGAACGACTGACTTCGGCGCTGGCACTGGTACACCAGCGCTTTTCAACCAATACCTTCCCGTCATGGGACCTGGCACATCCGTTTCGCATGATCGCCCACAATGGCGAGATCAACACCATGCGCGGCAACATCAACTGGATGCGAGCTCGCCGCCATTCAATGGCCTCGGAGCTGTTTGGTGACGACTTGCAAAAACTCTGGCCGCTGATTGCCGAGGGCCAGTCCGATTCAGCCTGTTTTGACAATGCCCTGGAATTGCTGGTGACCGGCGGTTACTCCATGGCACACGCCATGATGTTGCTCATTCCGGAAGCCTGGGCCGGCAATCCGCTGATGGATGAAGCACGGCGGGCCTTTTACGAATACCATGCCGCCTTGATGGAACCCTGGGACGGCCCGGCCGCAGTCGCCTTTACCGACGGTCGCCAGATCGGCGCAACACTGGACAGAAACGGACTGCGACCGGCACGCTACCTCATCACCAATGACGATCTGGTTGTCATGGCCTCCGAGATGGGCGTTCTTGATATTGCCGAGGAGCGTATTGTCAAGAAATGGCGCCTGCAACCGGGCAAGATGTTCCTGATCGATATGGAACAGGGCCGCATCATCGATGACAAGGAGCTGAAAGACCAGCTGTCCGGCAGTCATCCCTACGCGAAATGGCTGCAGAAGACACAAATCCACCTGGAAAGCCTGCCGGGGGAAGTCAGCCCGATGGCGCCGGACCAGGCAACCCTGCTCGACCGGCAACAGGCATTTGGCTACACCCAGGAAGATATAAAGTTTCTGATGACGCCCATGGCCGCCACCGGCCAGGAGGCCATCGGTTCCATGGGTGCCGACAACCCGGTCGCCGTGCTCTCCGACAAGTCAAAACCCTTGTCAAATTACTTCAAACAGAACTTCGCCCAGGTCACCAACCCGCCGATTGACCCGATTCGCGAAGAACTGGTGATGTCACTGGTATCCCTGATAGGTCCGCGCCCCAACCTGCTGGGGCATGCCTCTACCGGCGACCACATGCGGCTCGAGGTCAGCCAGCCGATCCTCACCAACACTGATATCGAGCGCATTCATCATATCAAGGAACACACAGACGGTGCGTTCAGAACGAAAACACTGGATATCTGCTATCCCGCCTCGCAAGGCGCAGACGGCATGGAGGCGGCCCTGTCCGCTGTCTGCAAACAGGCCGAAGAGGCCGTTGGCGAAGGTTACAACATCCTGATTCTGTCGGATCGTGCCCTGGACGTTGACCACATAGCGATCCCGGCCCTGCTGGCTACATCGGCTGTCCACCATCACCTTGTCCATAGCGGACTGCGTACCGAATCCGGCCTGGTCGTGGAAACCGGTGCCGTGCGTGAAGTGCACCAATTTGCAACACTCGCCGGCTATGGTGCAGAGGCCATCAACCCCTACCTGGCATTCGAGACACTCGAATCCATCCGCGGGCAGTTGCCGGAAGAGCTCGATTCAAAAGAAGTACAGAAACGCTACATCAAGGCGGTCGGCAAGGGCCTGCTCAAGGTGATGTCCAAGATGGGCATTTCGACCTACCAGTCCTACTGCGGCGCACAGATTTTCGACGCAGTAGGACTCAATTCCGGATTCATCGACAAGTATTTCACCGGTACAGCCACCACCATTGAGGGCATCGGTCTGCAACAGCTTGCCGAGGAAACGGTACGCTGGCATCGGGATGCCTACGGCGATGCACCCATTTACCGCAACAGCCTTGATGCGGGCGGAGACTACGCCTTCCGTCTGCGCGGAGAAGCCCACTCATGGACGCCCGACACCATCTCCAAGCTGCAACATGCCACCCGTGCCAATGATGCCGCTACCTTTCGCGAATTTGCGCAACTGATGAATGAGCAAAACAAACGACTGCTGAACCTGCGCGGCCTGTTCGAGTTTGACTTCAGCAATGACCCGGTACCGCTGGAGGAAGTCGAGCCGGCAAAGGACATCGTCAAACGCTTTTCTACCGGCGCCATGTCGTTCGGTTCCATCTCCTACGAGGCACACTCCACACTGGCGGTTGCCATGAACCGCATTGGTGGCAAATCCAATACCGGTGAAGGTGGCGAGCTAACGGAACGCTTCAAGACACTGGAAAACGGCGACTCGAGACGTTCCGCCATCAAGCAGGTCGCCTCCGGCCGTTTTGGAGTCACCACGGAATATCTGGTCAACGCCGATGTCATTCAGATCAAGATGGCACAGGGTGCCAAGCCCGGTGAAGGCGGACAGCTGCCCGGCCACAAGGTGGACGCGACCATTGCCGAGGTACGCCATTCAACCCCCGGGGTCGGCCTGATCTCGCCGCCGCCGCATCATGACATTTACTCCATTGAAGACCTGGCACAGCTCATCCACGACCTGAAAAATACCAATCCGCAGGCTGATATCAGCGTCAAGCTGGTCGCAGAAGTGGGTGTTGGCACGGTGGCCACCGGTGTCTCCAAGGCACATGCCGATCACGTCACCATCGCCGGCTTTGATGGCGGCACCGGCGCCAGTCCGCTGACATCCATCAAGCACGCCGGCTCACCCTGGGAGATCGGACTCGCAGAAACCCACCAGACCCTGGTGATGAATAACCTGCGCAGCCGTATTGCCGTACAGGTTGATGGCGGGATGCGTACCGGCCGCGACGTCGTGGTGGGGGCCTTGCTGGGTGCCGATGAATTCGGCTTCGCCACGGCACCGTTGATTGTCGAAGGCTGCATCATGATGCGCAAATGCCACCTGAATACCTGCCCGGTTGGCGTCGCCACCCAGGACCCGGAACTGCGCAAGCGTTTTACCGGCAAACCGGAACACGTGGTGAACTACTTTTTCTTCGTTGCCGAGGAAATTCGTGAATTAATGGCACAGCTGGGCTTCCGCAAGTTCGACGACATGATCGGGCAGTCACAGCACCTGAACATGCGCAAGGCCATCGATCACTGGAAGGCACGGGGCCTGGATTTTTCCCGAGTCCTGCACAAGCCGGAAGCAGGACCAGGCGTGGGTATTTATCATACTGAAAAACAGGACCATGGGCTCGACAAGGCACTTGACAATCAGTTGATCAAACTTGCCCGGGAAGCCCTGGATAACAAAACGCCGGTCAGGATAGACCTGCCCGTACGCAATACCAATCGTACCGTGGGCGCCATGCTCTCCGGTGAAGTCGCCAGACGCTATGGTCATGCCGGACTGCCGGAAGACACCATCAGCATCACCCTGCGCGGCACCGCCGGCCAGAGTTTCGGGGCATTCGTTGCGCACGGCATCAGCATGGAACTGATTGGCGAAGGCAATGACTACGTTGGCAAGGGCCTCTGTGGCGGACGCCTGGTGGTTTATCCACCGGCAGAGACACCCATTATCGCTGAAGAAAATATTATCGTCGGCAACACCGTTTTGTACGGCGCCATCAGCGGCGAATGCTATTTCAGCGGCGTCGCCGGTGAACGGTTCGCCGTGCGCAACTCCGGTGCAACTGCGGTCGTGGAAGGTGTCGGCGACCATGGCTGCGAGTACATGACCGGCGGCATCGTTGCTGTGCTTGGCGAATCCGGCCGTAATTTCGCTGCCGGTATGAGCGGCGGTATCGCCTACGTACTGGACGAACAGGGTGATTTCGAACAGCGTTGTAACCTGGCCATGGTAGAGCTTGAGCCGATACCGGCAGAAGACGCAGCGCTGGAGAGCCTGGATCACCAGGGTGGTGATCTCGAAACCCATGGCCTCGTGGATGTCAGCCATGACATGACACGGCATGACGCGTTGCGCCTGCGCATGCTGATCGAAAGACACACGCGTTACACCGGCAGTAGCCGTGGCCGGCAGATACTGGATAACTGGAATGACTATCTGCCGAAGTTTGTCAAAATCATGCCGGTTGATTACCGGCGCGCGCTGCAGGAGATGCAGTCAGTGCAAACAGCCGCCTCGCAGACCGCCAGGGGAGGACACTAGGCATGGGCAAACCCACGGGTTTTATGGAATACGAGCGATTGGATCGCGCCTACGCGCCGGCAGCCGACCGTGTCCGGCATTACAACGAATTCGTCATCCCGCTGGAAGAAAAGGAACTCAGCCTCCAGGGTGCACGCTGCATGGATTGTGGCATCCCCTTCTGCCACCAGGGCTGTCCGATCAACAATATCATCCCGGACTGGAACGACCTTGTCTACCAGGGCAATTGGCGGGAGGCGCTGACCGTCCTGCACTCAACCAACAACTTCCCGGAATTTACCGGGCGTATCTGCCCGGCACCCTGTGAAGCTGCCTGCACGCTAAACATCAGTGACATCCCCGTCACCATCAAGACGATTGAATGTTCCATCATCGACAAGGGCTGGGAAGAAGGCTGGATTGTGCCACAGATCGCTGCACACAAAACCGGTAAGCATATAGCGATAGTAGGTTCCGGCCCCGCCGGACTGGCCGCCGCGCAGCAGCTGGCACGTGCCGGACATGATGTTGAATTATTCGAGAAGAACGATCGCATCGGCGGACTGTTGCGTTACGGCATACCCGATTTCAAGATGGAAAAAAAGGTCATCGACCGGCGCATGGCGCAGTTGCAGGCCGAAGGCGTCACCTTCAGCACGGATACACATATCGGTGTGACCATCCCGGCCAAACAACTGCTCGACAGGTTTGACGCCGTGGTCCTGACCGGCGGTTCGGAACATTCCCGCGATCTGGAAGTACCGGGCAGGGATCTGGATGGTGTGCACTTTGCCATGACCTTCCTGCCACAGCAGAACAAGCGCAATGCGGGTGACACGATTGACCCGGAGACCTCGCTGTCAGCCAGAGGCAAGCATGTCATCGTCATTGGCGGCGGCGATACCGGCTCGGACTGTATTGGCACCTCTTTCCGTCAGGGCGCCTTGTCGGTAACCCAACTGGAAATCCTGCCGCAACCGCCGGAAAAGGAAAACAAGGGACTGACCTGGCCGGACTGGCCAAACAAGATGCGCACCTCGAGCTCGCAGGATGAAGGCGCGATTCGTGACTGGTCGGTCGCCACCAAATCCATTGAAGGTGAACAAGGCAAGGTAACTGCCATCAACTGCGTACGCCTGGACTGGCAGCGGGATGACAAGGGCCAGTGGCAGATGACCGAGATCCCCGGCAGTGATTTCCAGCTCAAGGCAGACATGGTGCTGCTGGCAATGGGTTTTGTGCACCCGGTTTACGAAGGCATGCTGCAGGAACTCGGCATTGAACTTGACCCGCGCGGTAATGTGCTTGCCGACACCGATCAGTATCGAACATCGATCGACAAGGTCTTTGCAGCCGGTGATATGCGCCGTGGACAGTCGCTGGTTGTCTGGGCAATTCGCGAGGGTCGGCAGTGTGCACGTGCCGTGGACGAGTTTTTGATGGGGTGCTCTGATTTACCTCGATAATTCGCATTTTTATACCACGGGTTTCGCCCTTTCGGGCGAGGTACTTTCTCTTGTGTGCCCAAGAGAAAGTACCCAAAGAGAAGGGCACCCGGCGCACTCATCGGCTGCCGCCGATGCCCTGCGTTCCTCGCCAGTCCGGGGGCGCGCACAACTCGGAGTTTAATGGGGCCGGCATGCCGGCCCCATTAAACTTGCCTCGAACAGGGTGCGCGCCTGTTCCCGGCCTGGCTGCGGTACTCGGTGAGTGCGACGGGTCTCTGGGTGGCAACCCCCTACCGTTGGCGCCGCCGAGCATCGCAGGGATTTTGAGGACAAGCGAGCCACCCTGCCGAGCTGGATTTGCTAGCCGCAGGCGCGGCAAATGCTGCGAGTCTGGCGAGCGCTCAAAATACCGGGAAGCACAGGGAACCCGCGCCAGCGGGCAAGCCGTCGGGGCCGCGTTTCTTTTGGGTACTTTTCTTTGGCGGCGCAAAGAAAAGTACCTCGCCCTTCAGGGCGAAACCTGTGGCGAAATAAGAGCATACACTTTCAAGGAATACCCGGAAAAATAAAAACCGGTTACGAAAACATCCAACCCCGCATACAATACCCCTATGCAACCACTACAAAACGACAGACTCATCCGTGCCCTGCTGCGCCAACCCGTCGACGTGACACCCGTCTGGATGATGCGCCAGGCGGGACGTTACCTGCCTGAATATCTCAAGGTACGCAAACAGGCCGGCAGCTTCATGGACCTGTGTACCAATCCGGAACTGGCCTGCGAAGTCACGATGCAACCGCTCGAACGGTTTCCGCTGGATGCCGCCATCCTGTTCTCCGATATCCTCACGATTCCGGATGCCATGGGACTGGGACTGTATTTTGAAGCCGGCGAAGGACCACGGTTTAAAAATCCGGTACGCAACGCAGCAGATGTAAAGGCACTGGGTGTGCCGGACCCGGAAACAGAATTACGCTATGTCATGGATACCGTACGGCTGATTCGCCGGACGCTCGACAACCGCCTGCCACTGATCGGCTTCTCCGGCAGTCCGTGGACACTGGCAACCTATATGGTTGAAGGCAGCTCAACCAAGACCTTTTCGCATGTCAAGGGCATGTTGTACAGCGAACCACAACTGCTGCACCAGATGCTCGACACCGTTGCCCGATCTGTAACCAGTTACCTGAATGCACAGATTGCCGCCGGCGCACAGGCCGTCATGATCTTTGATACCTGGGGCGGCGTGCTGACCCCCGAGGATTACCGGGACTTCTCCCTGCAGTACATGCAGCAGATCGTCTCCGGCCTGACTCGCGAGGCAGACGGTTTGCAGGTGCCCGTGGTGTTGTTTACCAAGGGTGGTTGCCAGTGGCTGGAAGCCATGGCGGACACCGGTGCCGATGCACTGGGTATTGACTGGTCAACCGACCTCACCGTGGCGCGTAAACGTGTCGGTGACCGGGTTGCCCTGCAGGGCAATCTTGATCCGGCCGTCCTCTACGCCCCCCCGGAAATCATCCGTGAGAAGGTCGCCGAGGTGCTCGCCCGGTTCGGCAAGGGCTCTGGCCATGTCTTTAATCTCGGTCACGGCATCACCCCGGATGTCGATCCTGAACATGCCGGGGCACTGGTCAATGCGGTACATGAACTCAGCGCCAGGTACCACGCCTGACAATCGACTGATTTCTCGCGCAACAGCAAATACAGCTCAGGCCTGTTCCCGACCTTGCACTTTCGCGTCCAGACGCCTCTCGCACCTTTCCCAATCGCCCATCAGGCACTCTAGTTTGCGACACTCGAATTCACAGGCTTGATAATCTTGAGGAACATCCTGGATTATCTGGCCTTTGAACCGGTACCACAATCGACGGACGCAGCTGCTACCCTTACCGGTCGGCTCGGACATATACCACCTCATATTCCTGTTTTACAAACAGAAAGTTAATTTTCAAGGTACAGACGACGGAAAAATCCGCTGACTGCAAGATATGTGCATCCCGGCACTGGATAGAGCGACCAAAGCTGGTCTTTGTCCAAGTCTAGACCATATTTCGTAAATGCCCAGTTATCGATGATATTTTTTCTTCAATCACAGGAACGTGCACAGTCCGGGCACAAGTGCACTGCGGATATGATACCTGGTGATGAACTGCTGTTACTGCAGTTCACTCAACAATGAATCCATCATCCGGTACGCCTGTGAGCGGTAGGCAGCCCCGAACAGGTTCAGATGATTGAGTATGTGATACAGGTTATACAGGGTCTTGCGTACTCCGTAGCCGGGATCAACCGGGTAGTCCGCCCGGTAAGCGGCATAAAAGTCACGACTGAAGCCACCGAACAGTTCGGTCATTGCAAGATCCGCTTCCCGGTCCCCGTAATACACCGCCGGGTCAAAGATCGTTGGCTCGCCGCTGCGGGTATATGCGTAGTTACCGGACCACAGATCGCCGTGCAACAGTGAGGCCTCTGGTACATAGCCTGCAAACAGGGCTGGAAACGCATCCAGCAATTTTTCTCCCTGCGACTGCAGGCGTCCGCCATGGCCGTTACGTGCTGCCAGATCCAGCTGGAACTGCAAGCGATGTTCCCGCCAGAAAGTCACCCAGTCATGATGGCAGGTATTAATTTGCAGTGTCGAACCGATGGTATTGTCTGTGTCCCAGCCAAACTGCTGCCGGGTAACCCGGTGCATGGTCGCCAGCCCCTCACCCAGTGCCGCCGGTTTGCCATGACCGCCCAGCTGCAGATCTTCCAGCACCAGGTAGGCAGATTCACCATCATCACCCCAGCACACCGGTTCGGGAACCTTCAGTGCCTGACTGCCGCGCAGTTCCCGCAGACCCAGTGCCTCGGCTGCAAACATGTCAGCCTGACTGGCCGTATTCAGCTTTACAAAATAGTTTTCATCAGCATAGTTCACCCGCATTGCCTGGTTAATACAGCCGCCGCCTGCAGACACCTGTCCTGACAACTCACCCTGCTTGCCGGTGGCGGCCCTGATATCAGCGGCAATGTTTTCCCACAGTGGCATGCACGTCCCCTACCCGGGCCGGTAACAGACAGCTATTAACGCCACCGGACTGTACAGCTCAGGATCGTTTCAGCAGGCATGTGCCAGGCGCCTGTGCAAGGGACTGCTGCGCGGGAAGTGGGCACGCAGGAATTCCATCTGGTCAGACAGTACCCGCCTGCCCTGCAGGTAAATATATTCGGCATGCGTCGGGATAAACGGTACCGCCAGCAACTGCATGCCCGCCTGCTCAGGCGTACGTCCCGCCTTGTGGTTGTTACAACGCCGGCAGGCAGTAACCACATTACTCCAGATATCCTGACCACCCTGAATCACCGGGGTCACGTGATCCCGCGAGAGTTCACTGTAACCGAAGGTTTCTCCGCAGTAGAGGCACACATGGGAGTCGCGCCGAAACAGGGCCGTATTATTCAGCGGCGGGACATAACGATCGCGAAACTTGTTCACTCCGTGTTTATGACCCTGCGTCGCAATAATGGAATTCACTTCGATGATGCTGCGCCGGCCGGTTTTGGCATTGATGCCGCCATGCACGCGGTACAGCAGTGAGCCGCAGGTATAGGCCACCTGCCCCAGATGATAGAGGCGCACCGCATCCTGATAGCCGACCCATTCGAGTGGCATGCCCGAGATGTCCGTCCTCAAAACCTGATGACTCAGATCCAGCATTTCAGCACCCCTGAAGATGCCCGCGAACAGCCTGCAATAGCGCCATTCACTGCATCAAGATACAGATATTGCGATATTGCAAGGAGACTACCATGTTGCCGTAAAACACGCTAATATTCTGGCCGCTTCACTGACAAGCACCTTCATCAATCCATCTATGTAACTTGCCCCGGGCTAACTGCACGACAAGTGGCATCGGAGGTCGATATGCCGATACGCGTAGCTGTGCCTACAGAAAACCAGCCTGGTGAACACCGGGTTGCCCTGATCCCTGAAGTTGTCCGCAAGCTGGCCAAACTCGGCGTTGAAGTACTGGTTGAGGCAGGCGCCGGTGTCAACGCACATTATCCGGACACCGAGTATGACGCCGCCCGAATCGTTACCGATACAACCGCCCTGTACAGCGAGGCAGACGTGGTGCTGGCAGTACAACCACCGTCGGCGGAGACCATCGACAAGCTGCGTGATGGCGCTATCTTCATCGGCCTGCTGCTGCCATTCCAGCGTCTGGAACACATTGCACGCCTGAAAGAACGCAATATCACCAGCTTTGCCATGGAACTGGTACCACGCATCTCACGCGCCCAGAGCATGGACGTGTTGTCATCACAGGCCGCCGCAGCCGGCTACAAGGCTGTAGTGATGGCCGCCAATCTGTCCGGACGGTTTTTCCCCATGTTGACTACCGCCGCCGGCACCATACGGCCGGTCAGGGCCGTGATCATCGGCGCCGGTGTTGCCGGCCTGCAGGCGATTGCCACGGCCCGACGCCTGGGCGCGATCGTGGAGGGCTACGATGTACGCGCCGCCACCAAGGAACAGGTGGAATCCCTGGGCGCAAAATTTATTGATATCGATGTCACGGCCGAGGGTAGTGGCGGCTATGCCCGCGAACTGACTGAAGCGGAGAAACAGCAGCAACAGGCTGTGCTGGCAAAGCATATTGCTGCGGCAGACGTGGTCATCACCACTGCTGCACTGCCTGGCCGGCCCTCACCCAGGATCATCCCGACCAGTATGGTGGACAACATGAAACCGGGGTCGGTGATCATAGACCTGGCAGCCGAGGGCGGCGGTAACTGTGAACTGACACAGGCAGGGGAACACGTTGACCACCATGGCATCACCATTTACGGCCCACTCGATGTCCCGAGCATGCTCGCCATACACGCCAGCGAGATGTATGCAAAAAACCTGCTTAATTTTCTGACCCCCATGATTCGGGACGGCCAGCTGTCCCCTGACTGGGATGACGAGGTCATCGCCGCAACCGTCCTCACACACGCGGGCACGATACGTCATGAACCGACACGCAAGCTGGTTGAAGGAGATCCATCATGATTGAAGGAATGACAGCGCTCTATATCTTCATGCTGTCCGCGTTTACCGGCTATGAAATCATCAGCCGGGTGCCGGTCATCCTGCATACGCCGCTGATGTCGGGCTCCAATTTCGTCCACGGCATCGTCCTGGTCGGCGCCATGGTCGCCATGGGCCATGCGCACACCACACTGGAACTGGTAGTTGGCTTTGTCGGTGTGGCACTGGCCGCCGGTAATGCCGTCGGCGGTTACGTCGTCACCGAACGCATGCTCGAGATGTTCAAGAGCAGCAAGGGGGGCAAATGATGGAAAATATCATAGAGATCAGTTACTTCATCGCTGCCATCCTGTTCATCCTGGGCCTCAAGAAGATGAGTTCTCCGGTCACTGCGCGTGGCGGTATCGTGTGGGCCGGCATCGGCATGCTGGTCGCCACGCTGATTACCTTCCTGCATCCCGGCATGGGCAACTACCTGCTGATGACCGTTGCCATCTTCGTCGGTGGCGTCGCCGCCCTGTGGTCGGGCAAGAAGGTCGCCATCACCGATATGCCGCAAATGATCGCACTCTATAATGGTATGGGCGGTGGTGCTGCCGGAGCAATTGCGGCCGTGGAACTGCTCAGGGGCGAGTTCCACTCGCAGACCTTTCTGACACTGGCTGTGCTCGGCGCGTTAATCGGCTCGGTGTCGTTCTCGGGTTCATTGATCGCCTTCGCAAAACTGCAGGGATGGTTGCGGCGCCCGATGCGCTTTCCGGGGCAGCAAATCTTCAATATATTTGTCTTTCTGGCCGCTGCCGCGTTTGGCGCCCTGCTGGTCACCCGGGGTGAGTTCAGCGGTACCATCATCCTGATTTTCTTTGTAACAGCACTTGCCTACGGCCTGCTGATGGCCCTGCCCATTGGCGGCGCCGACATGCCCGTCGTGATCTCGCTGTTTAACGCCCTCACCGGTCTGGCCGTTGCCTTCGAGGGCTTTGTCCTCAATAACGCCGCCATGATCATTGCCGGCACGGTGGTCGGCTCGGCGGGTACCTTGCTGACACAGTTGATGGCCAGGGCCATGAACCGTTCCATTGGCAATGTGCTGTTCAGCTCCTTTGGTAGTAGCGACGGCGGGGCTGCAGATAACGTGGAAGGCAGCATGAAGCCCATTGATGCGGCCGATGCCGGCATCATGATGGCCTACGCCGAGCGCGTCATCATCATCCCGGGCTACGGCATGGCCGTGGCACAGGCCCAGCACAAGGTCTGGGAACTGGCCGAGCTGTTGATAAGCCGCGGCGTAAACGTGAAATTTGCCATTCACCCGGTTGCCGGCCGCATGCCCGGCCACATGAACGTGCTGCTGGCCGAGGCCAATGTGCCTTACGACCTTCTCTATGACCTCGACGAAATCAACGCCGCATTTCCACAGACCGACGTGTCGCTGGTGATTGGCGCCAATGACGTGGTCAACCCCTCTGCACGCACCAACCCGGACAGCCCGATTTACGGCATGCCGATTCTCAATGCCGACATGTCACACAATGTCATTGTCATCAAACGCGGCCAGGGCAAGGGCTTCTCCGGCGTTGAAAACGCCCTGTTCTTCGGTGACAACACCCGCATGCTCTACGGCGACGGTCAGGCAATGGCCGGTGAACTGATTGCAGCGATAAAAGAGCTTTAACGCTGTACCGACCACAGTGACCAGGGTCGTCCATGCAAACTCACCTGCTCGGTGACACGCGGACATCCTTTCCATCGGCGCCAGGCGACTTTAGCCGGTAAGCGCGCCCGTCCATTCAGCAGGAGGGGTAAAGCACAGCATACCCGTCATGCATGCCCACCAGACTATGATTGCGACGAAAATCGCGTGCCAGTACTATCATGATCACCGGCTGAAACTGGTGGGCGTTGTATTACTGCAACCCGGCCAGACACCCACCGATAACGCGTAAAAAATCGCGAAAACACTGTAATAAAAGGGGTAAAAATCTCAGGCTGGAATTAGTCAAGACAGGAATGCTTATACACAGCAAACACGGCACTGATGTTTTCCCGCAACAATGTTGCTGTACCGGTATATAAGAAACTTATGAATAACTGTATTTCATTGTTTTTATTACATATATTTCTGTGGATAAAATTTAGCCAAACTAACATCGGCCCTGTAAATATAGGCATTTGAGGCACTTTACCCCATTCCATCCACAGAGTTATCCACAGATTTTGTGGATAACCAAAGGCCTCTAATCAGATGAATGACTTAGCTCCATTTGATAATAATTTGTATTAAGCATAAACGCTAAACCGACCTGATTTTCCTGCAAACTGACGGACTGCGCCGACCGTGCACAAAACCATCCTTCGCATTGCCGTGCCCTCCCCTCTGTATCGCAGTTTTGATTACCTGTTACCCGTCGGCATTGACTCGCAAGCACTGCAGGCCGGCATGCGCGTGCGCGTTCCGTTTGGACGACGTACCGTCATCGGTGTATTACTGGCCGTCACCTCTGAATCACCTGTAGAAGCATACAAGCTCAAGCACGCCCTGGCGGTACTGGATACCGATCCGGTGCTGGACAGTGATGTGCTGTCGATGGTGGAATGGGCCAGCGACTATTACCACCACCCCATCGGTGACGCACTGACCGCTGCCTTGCCGTCATTGCTGCGGCACGGGGAACCACCCGAGATGACGGGCATCCCGGCCTGGCGACTGACTGCGGCCGGCCGGACCGTCGACAGTAGCACGCTGGTACGTGCACCCCGACAGCAGGCGGTAATGTCCACACTGTATGAACACGCTCAGGGGCTGGCACGCAGCGCACTGGATACATCGGCCAGCGTACTGCGCACCCTGGAGGAGAAAGGCTGGATCGAGGCCTTTTCTCAGGAGCCGGTCACCGACGGCGGCACAACAACATCGGCCCATACCCTGAACCCGGCGCAACAACACGCGGTCGACGCCATACTCGAACAGTACGGCCGGTTCTCGCCATTCCTGCTCGACGGGGTGACCGGCAGCGGCAAGACCGAGGTCTACCTGACGCTGGTTGAACACGCGCTGTCCCGGCAACAACAGGCACTGGTGCTGGTCCCGGAAATCGGCCTGACACCACAGTTAGTCGACCGTTTTCGGCAACGCTTCCCCGTACCACTGGCGGTACTGCATTCCGGCCTCAGCGACCGTGAAAGGCTGGCTGCCTGGCAACTGGCCCGCACGGGTGCAGCACCGGTCATCATCGGCACCCGTTCTGCCATCTTCACACCGCTGCCGCAGCCAGGATTAATCGTGGTCGATGAAGAACATGATGCCTCGCTGAAACAGCAGGACGGGTTCCGCTACTCGGCACGCGACCTGGCGATCTGGCGCGCTCGCCAGCTGGATATCCCGGTGGTATTAGGCTCGGCCACCCCGTCACTGGAAAGTCTGCTGAATGTAGAACAGAAACGTTATCAACGGCTTGAGCTGCCGGAGCGCACCGGTGTCGCACGTCCACCGGGTTTCCGCCTGGTAGACATACGCGAGCAACACCTGGAAGACGGACTGTCAGCGCCCCTGCTGAAACACATGCAAGAACACCTCGACGCCGGCGGGCAGGTGTTACTGTTCCTGAACCGGCGCGGCTTTGCGCCGACCCTGATGTGTTACCACTGCGACTGGGTCGCCGAATGCCGCCGTTGTGATGCACGTATGACCTGGCACCAGCACGATGGCCGACTGCACTGCCACCACTGCGGCAGCCAGCGGCCGGTAGACCGCGTTTGTCCCTCATGCCGGGGCACCGAGCTGCACCCCGTAGGCCAGGGCACCGAGCGGGTCGAACAGGCACTGCAGGAACACTTCCCGCAGTTTGCACATATCCGCATCGATCGCGATACCACCCGGCGCAAGGGAGAACTGGACCGGTTGCTCGAACAGGCGCGTTCCGGCGTCAGCCGTATACTGCTCGGCACCCAGATGCTCGCCAAGGGACACCATTTCCCGAACGTGACACTGGTCGGCATCCTCGATGCCGACCACGGCCTCTTCAGTACCGACTTCCGCGCCAGTGAACGCATGGCCCAGCTGATTGTACAGGTGGCGGGGCGCGCCGGCCGCCATGAGCGTCCCGGTGAAGTCCTCATCCAGACCTGCCATCCCGAGCACCCGCTGCTGCAACTGCTGATCACGCAGGGCTACCCGGCCTTTGCCCTGGCCGCACTGTCTGAACGCAGGGCTGCGCAAATGCCCCCGGTGACCAGCATGGCCCTGCTGCGAGCCGAGGCACCGGCTGCCGACACGGCCATGGGCTTTCTGGCGTCCGTACAGCAGCGCATCAGTGCGATCGGCCCGTCGGGTATTGACGTGTGGGGGCCGGTACCCGCTACCATGGAGCGCCGTGCCGGCCGTTTCCGTGCCCAGCTGCTGCTGCAATCGAAACATCGCGGTGACCTGCAACGCCTGCTCAGCGCCCTCGTCAGGCAACTGCAGCAAGCCAGGGAGGCCCGCCAGGTGCGCTGGTCGGTGGATGTCGATCCGGTGGACACCTACTAGTGCGGTTGCAAGATAGCCAGCGAGCGGCATAATAGGCAACCCGTTTAGCAACCAGCAAAATACAACCGCAGGAGCGGATCGCATCCGCGAAGATCGTTGCAGCCTATTCGCGGATGCGATCCGCTCCTGCAGGACATGCCATTACTCACTTGAAAGATTACCTCGTACAATTACTGACCGCTGCCGTCGCCAGACTGCAGACCGACGGCAACCTGCCTGCCGACATCACGCCTGCCGTGATGGTCGAGCGTACCCGCGACCGCACACACGGTGACTACGCCAGCAACCTCGCGATGCTGCTGGCAAAACCGGCACGCCGCAAACCCCGGGATATTGCCGAACAACTGGTTGCCGTCATCCAGACCGGCGGACAACTTCACAAGATTGAAATTGCCGGCCCGGGATTTATCAACTTCTTCCTGGGGCCGGAAGCCTGGCATGCAGGCATCAACAACATCCTCGAACAGGGCGAGCGTTTTGGCCGCAGCGAACACGGCAGGGGGCAGCGCATCCAGGTGGAATTTGTCTCCGCAAACCCCACCGGCCCGCTGCATGTAGGGCACGGTCGGGGGGCCGCCTACGGCGCTGCTGTTGCGGACCTGCTGGCAGCCGTCGGCTATAGCGTGCACCGGGAATACTATGTCAACGATGCCGGTCGACAAATGGATATCCTCGCCGCCAGCGTCTACCTGCGCTATCTGGACCTGTGCGGCGAAGACATTCCCTTCCCGGCCAACGGCTATCAGGGCGACTATGTCTGGGACATCGCCGCCACCCTGCATCGTGAACACGGCGATGCCCTGCGGCACCCGGTCGCCGAGGTCTTCAGGAACGTGCCGGCCGATGAGCCTGACGGAGGCGACAAGGAAAAACACATTGATGGCCTCATTGCGCGCAGTCGTACACTGCTGGGAGAAACACGCTACCGGCAGGTGTTTGACGAGGGACTGACGGCCATCCTCGGCAACATCCGCAGGGACCTGGAAGAATTCGGCGTGGTGTACGACGACTGGTTCTCGGAACGTTCCCTGGCGGAAAACAGGGCCGTCAACAACTGCATTGAACGGCTGCGACACAGCGGTCACGTCTACGAACAGAACGGTGCCCTGTGGTTCAGATCAACCGATTTCGGAGACGAGAAGGACCGCGTCATCGTGCGCGACAATGGCCAGTCTACCTACTTCGCCTCCGACATCGCCTATCATCTGAACAAGCTGGAACGCGGCTATGACCGTGTCATCGATGTGTGGGGTGCCGATCACCACGGCTATGTACCGCGGGTCAAGGCGGCATTAGAGGCCCTCGGTGCAGCGCCGGAAAAACTGGATGTGCTGCTGGTACAGTTCGCGGTCCTCTACCGGCACGGCGAAAAGGTGGCGATGTCCACGCGCTCCGGCGAATTCGTCACGCTGCGTGAATTGCGCCGCGAAGTCGGCAATGATGCCGCCCGCTTCTTCTATGTGATGCGTAAATGTGAGCAGCACATGGACTTCGACCTCGACCTGGCCAAGTCGCAGAGCAATGACAACCCGGTGTATTACATACAGTATGCGCACGCGCGCGTGAGGAGCGTATTCCGGCAGTTGCAGGAAAAACAGCTTGCCTGGGACCCGGCTGCCGGTGCCCGTGGCCTGGCAGCCCTGTCCGAATCGCATGAACAGGAACTGATGATCAGCCTGTCACGCTATCCGGAAGTCCTGGAAGCGGCGGCCATTAATCATGAGCCACACCAGCTTACCCACTACCTGCGTGAACTTGCCAACGATTTCCATACCTACTACAACGCGCACACCTTCCTGGTAGATGATGCTGCCTTGCGTAATGCACGATTGAACCTGATAGAGGCCACCCGGCAAGTCATCGCCAACGGCCTCGGGCTACTGGGCGTATCGGCCCCGGATAACATGTAATGCCGCGCGACTACAAACACAGGGCCGGGAAAAGGAAGAAACGCACCAGGCTGTCCCCGTGGGCAGGCATCGCGGGCGGCCTGCTGATCGGTCTGTTCGTTGCCTTTCTGGTCTATATCAAGATGCAGGCAAAACCGGACCCGCATGTATATCTGCAGGAAAGCATCCAGCCTCCGGCTGAAACTGTCAGCCAGGAAGCACCTGCGGCGAGCGCAGGCAAGGGAGAGGTGGCACCGACCACTCCCAAGCCGCGTTTTGACTTCTATACACTGTTGCCGGAAATGGAAGTGGTCGTACCGGAGCGGGAAATAACCGCGGTGCAGCAACAGACCGCGCCCCCGCTACAGCAAGCCGCGCCGGTCGAGGAAGCGGAACCGGCAGCGCCCCCCAGTGCGCCGGAGCCGGCGCCAGCTGTCGTCACCAGGCCGGACACACCGGCAGCCGGCTCTTACTATCTGCAGGTCGGTTCATTTCGTAACGGGGTACAGGCTGAACGCTTCAAGGCTGAACTGGCATTACAGGGCATGCAGACCAGCATTCAGACAGTCACCATCAATAACAAGGACACCTACCACCGCGTCCGCATCGGCCCCTTCAGCGATCTCGGCGCACTGGACAAAACGCGCCAGCAGCTCAAGAAAAAAGGCATCGACAGCACACCGATAAAGGTCACCGGGTAACGGGCAGCAAGTACCCCGCTTGCAGGAATACTACAGCGTAATCACCTGATCAGGCGTATTCCCGGAAAGTGCTTCATACAGGTCCGGGAAACAACCGATGACCGCACCCGCTACCAGCTTGCCGTCGATCTCACGCTCGTAACAGCACTTGTCGCACCCCATTAACAGCATGCCCTTGTCCCTTGCAACCCTTGCAAGCCGCTCGCCCAGCGGGTCGCCTTTAACAAGCACATAGTTATTGTCTTCAAAGAAGAACATCCCGACAACATCGACACCGTGCGCATCTGCCTCCAGTTGCGGCAGAATCATCTTGCCGAGCTTGTAGGAAACGGTATGCCCCTGGCTGGAAAAAATATAGGCGACCTTCATTGTGCATTCTCCTTGTTGATAACACCCGAATCACGCATCATACAGAGTGGCGGCAACTCCAGACACCGGCCGCAAACCACTTCATGACCATACCACACAGACCCGCCCTGACGGATGTTCTGATCATCGGTGCCGGTGCCGCCGGTTTAATGTGTGCAATTGAAGCCGGCAAACGCGGGCGCAAGGTCATCGTGCTGGATCATGCCAGCAAGCCCGGTAAAAAAATACTCATGTCCGGTGGCGGCCGCTGCAACTTCACCAACATTGATGTTAGTGCCAGCAACTATATCTCCCATAACCCCCATTTTTGCAAATCCGCATTAAGCCGTTACACCCAGCGGGATTTTATTGCCATGGTGAATGAGTACCGGATCCCCTACCATGAACGGGATTCCGGCAAGTTATTCTGTGACGTCAGCGCCAAAGACATCCTTAACATGCTGCTCTCGGAATGCGCAAAAGTGAATGTCGACATCCGCCTCAATTGCGACGTAGAAGCTATCGACAGGATGGACAGCAATGCGTTTAATACAGTCACATCACTGGGTGTATTTCAGGGATCTTCACTCGTCATCGCCTGCGGTGGTCTCTCGATCCCGAAAATGGGAGCCAGCCCAGCAGGCTACAGAATCGCCGTGCAGTTCGGGCACCATATCCAGCCAACCGCGGCAGGACTGGTTCCTTTTACCCTGCAGCTGCAGGACAAGTCTGCATTCTCGGAACTGTCAGGCATTGCCGTGCACAGTATCGTGAGCAACGAGCGCATACAATTCACCGGGAACATACTGTTCACTCATCGCGGCCTGAGCGGACCTGCCATATTACAAATTTCCTCTTACTGGCAGCCGGGTGAAACCATCACAGTAAACCTGTTACCGGAACTCAATGTTGCAGAACATCTGGAAACACGCCAGTCCATGCAACCGAATTTGAAACTGAAAACCGCGCTGAGTGAACTCCTGCCCAAACGACTGGTCCTTGCATTACTGGGGACAACTGCCCTGGACAGACCCTTGCAGTCCTTTTCACGCACCCGCCTCGGCGAGATCGCCAGCCGGCTTCAGCACTGGCAAATCAAACCATGCGGGACCGAGGGTTATCGAACAGCAGAAGTCACTCTGGGCGGGGTCGACTGTAACGAAATATCTTCAAAAACGATGGAATCCGGCAAGATCCCGGGGCTGTACTTTATCGGGGAAGTTGTTGATGTCACTGGGTGGCTGGGCGGATATAACTTCCAGTGGGCCTGGTCATCGGGATGGTGTGCAGGCCAGGTCGTATAGGCACATCAGGACTTAAAGCGGAATCTTGGCAGACTGATATTAAAACCGATAGCCACGAGGCGTGCGATAAAGATACCCAGACCGGAAAAAACCGCGGCTGAGGTAACATTTGTTTGCACATACAAAAGCCCGATGAAGACCAGCGAGCCACCCCAGGATACCGTGGCATAGAGTGGACTCTGGAACACAACGGGTGGTTCATTACATAAAACATCACGAAAAATACCCCCCATGGTGCCGGTCATTACACCCATAAAGCTGGCCACCAGCCAGGGAGCACCCACCATAAGGGAAACCAGGGTTCCGGCAACACCGAAAGTAGCCAGACCGGCTGCATCGGCAACCAGGAACAGTTTTGGAGAAATCACCATCAGGCGTGCAACTATAAAAATGGCAACGGCACTGCCAAGTGATGCGACAAAAAAGACCTGATCATTGATCCAGAACACAGCCCGGTCCAGCAGCAGATCACGCAGTGAGCCACCTCCCAGTCCGGTAGCAATGGCAATGATAATAACGCCGAACAGATCGAATTGTTTGAAGCCTGCCTTGAGAACACCGGATGCCGATGACACGATCACGGCAACCAGCGTTATCCAGTACAGGTTATCCAGCAGGACAGGCGTCGGGTTTACTGTCATAACAGTGTTTTTTATGTGCCATATCTGTTCGATGACTCATGGTGACACCTGCTCAAAAAGTACCGGCAGCCTTGCCGGCCCTTAATCCGACAAATAGTATTCAACCGTTGAAACCACGCGAACACGCTTGATATGAGGGTTATTATTGTCCCTGGCAGTAATGCTGAATTGACCTTGAGATGCCCTTTTTATTTTACCCAGGGAACTTTGTGAGTCAGTGGCAAATTTCTGCGCCACTTCTCTGGCCTTGGTGGTGGCCTCCTCTATCATTTCAGGCTTTACCTCATTAAGACGTGTAAACAGATACTCTATTTGCGATTGATAATTGCCGCCTGTAAATGCTATACCCTGTTTACCCAGCCGGGAAAGAGTGCCCATCACCTTGCGGACAGCATCAATATTATCGGAGTAAACAGTCACAGTTTGAACAGCTGCATATCTGAATTCCGCTCTTCCATTGTTTCCATATTGCTGGGCAGATTTATCAGTTATCACGGGAGATGCAACAGTAATCGCATCTCCTGTAATTCCGTTTTCTTCCAGGAAGCCGCGTAGCTTTGCTGCCTGCTCGTCAATGGCGTTATACAAAAACGCAAGATCATTGTTTGCAACTGTAAACTGGATAGGCCATATGACGATATCTGCCTTGTATTCCCTCTCGGAGAGACCTTTCACAGTCACACTCCTGTCATACATCTTGTAGTCCATGGCGGCTTTTGAAAGAAAAGCACCCAGCGTCGCCAACCCCAGGAAAACAAAAAACCCTAAAACTGTTGCCGCTATTTTGTTGTTACACTCCACCGGATTCTCCTTTTTGCATCACACCCTCACAAGCGACGCGGCTTCCCAGATTATCAACCTATGGTATTTTTGCTGGCCTGGTAAATACGTAATCATTGTTTTTTACCGGCTGATGACAGCTAAAACACTCCTGTACAAACGCTGCATCCTTGCCATAAGGTTCCTGGTCCATTCCCTTCCAGCGTGCAAAGCCCCAGCCACCGGTTTCCCGGTATTCCACAGCATCCTTAATCATGAATTCTGCATGGACAAACGTGCCGGGTACCGTCGCTTTTTCCCATTGTGGATGGGAATCGTCTTGCCATACAAGCTTGCCAAGAATACTGCCATCAGGCCATGGATTGGTATTACCTGCTCTTGCCGCAGTGATAGCCGTGCTGTTACCGAGTATAACCCGCAAGGTATTATTGTCTTCTCTGTGCGAGGAACTGATAACCCGCCAATCCCTGTAACCGGAAGGAAGCTCGATGCCGTTAGGTGCCGGTGCTGCAGCATCACCCGCCATTAATACTCCATTAATACCCAGCATGGCAGCAAAGCCCGCAAAGACCATGTATGCATATTTCATCTTTTCTTTCTCCTCTGATGCTGTTTGCAATCCGTCATCATCCTGTTAAATTGCGAATACATCATGCCACATTACCAGCACGATTATTAACAACCCGGAATAACTTGCTGCATGAGCCTGCCAGATAAACCTGGTTACGCTGAAAGCTGGCTTAAAACCGACTTCATTCCAGTACCAGGTTTAAAACCACTTTTCACAATACACTGTTGACACAAACATAATTAATAGCCATAAAAGTGATATATAGCCCAGATGCTGTAGCCACTCCAGAAAACCTTTTACGGCTTTTTGACCAATGTTGCGCCTGCACCGACGGCCTGCAATACAACTTCATCAATCTTCATTTTCTGAATTTACCTTGTGGGCGAGCGCAAATGATTCGAAACCCTCTCCTTCAGGAGATACAGTTGCATCCTCGGCCAATGCCTCCCGCCCATACAACCCAAGACACGTACCATTTAGCGTGAAAAATGCAACCTCCGGAGGCGATTCCATTCGAGGGAAGCCGAGCCCCTTCTCATAGAACCCTATTGCCGCTGCAAGACCGCGAACACCGGGAGTAATCATGCTGATTCTTGGCTTCATTGCTGGAGTTTCCTTCTGTTACGCATAACACCGCAACTTCCGGCATACGTAGCGAGTCCGGCAGGACTGTCTGCTAACGAGATGCCCTTATTATGTTTTTTAACTCTGCATATGAACAAGTTCTGCAACCACAAGTGAGCCGTTAATTTCCGCGAAAGGGCAGGACTTTGCAAATGAAAGAGCGTGTTCGACAGAATCAGCCTGAATGATAGTATAACCGTTCATGGATACAGAACTACCAGCGCCTACCGAGCCATCTGGATTTACTGTATGAATATTTTTAAAAGGAACCATGGGCTTAATGACAGAATCACCGGGATTAGAAAGCCATTCCTGATAGTTAGCGAAATGTTGTTTGCCTTCTTCAGGGCTGGATGGTTGATCGCCACCCAGATACGTAATCATGTACTGATTCATTTTTTTCCTTAGGGCAAGGAACTTTGAGTCATGATAAAACATAACGTCTGTATTGAGCGCCTCGCATCAACGCATCTGGCGTAACGAATCTGTTTCGGCGTCATTTGATCAACAATCACATTTTCTACTGTGTCCCAGACCAAAGTGTTTTCCCCTGATTATTTGCTGACATTCTGTGTACATTGAGTGCTATTGGCAAGCCTTACTTTATGCCACGACGCCGAATATACGGCCTACTGCTGCGGTTAAACCCATTGCAAGGGGACCCCAAATAGTAACTCTGGTGACACCCACAGCAACTGATGCGCCACCCGCATGCGCCGCAAGTCCACCAAGAACTGCCAGAAACACAATAGAAAACACTGCGATTGCAGGTATTAATATGCTTCCCGGAAAAACACAAGCTACTATTAATGGAAGTGTGGCTCCTACTGTAAATGTCCCGGCAGAATAAAAAGCTGCTTGAACTGGCTGGGCGCTAACACTTTCTGATATACCTATTTCGTCTCTGGCATGTGCGCCCAGGGCATCATGATCCATTAGCTGCTCAGCAACCTGTTTCGCCAAAACACGTTCAAGTCCCCTGGTTTGGTATATTTTCGCCAGCTCATTTTTTTCATACTCAATATCGTTCTCTAATGACTTTTTTCTATTGCGAGATCTGCCTTCTCTGTATCTGACTGCGAACTGACAGATACATACTCACCAGCTGCCATTGACATGGCACCTGCAACCAATCCAGCAACGCCTGCAAGAAGTATGTTTTCTTGTGTGGCGCTGGCAGCCGCAACACCAATAATGAGACTGGCTGTAGACACGATGCCATCATTTGCACCCAATACAGCTGCACGCAGCCACCCTACGCGATGTGATTTATGTACTTCATGGTGCGTCATGTATTGCCTCGACATACTTTCAGCAGCTAACACGCAAATCTGCGGCCCGGCTATGGCAAGGTCAGTCTGTCATTGCCTGTTAATTGCCATAACGAACAATTCCAAGCCTTGGCTTGAACATTTTCTGAAAAATAACAAGAAAGTCGAAACGTTACTCAGTCAACCCGCTACCGTTCGCGTAACAGGCTCGAACTTGCGAGCGTCCAAATTGATGTACTTGTTAGTCCTGCTCGAATAATAGTTATTGACCAACTTCATTCGATAATACTGTCAACAATTTTAAAAATGCTTCAACAGAATCCACCGCTGCAGATTCCTCCATCGTGTGATAGCCAGTGGTCGGTATTTGTATGGTGGTGCCATCAACCAGTCCATTTGAAGCAGCAATAATCCTGCCCAATTCTGTACTTCCTAAGGAGCGAGGCTTTTCACCTCTACTGATTAATCGTTCATTATCCACTTCTACATATCTGTCCTTGTAAAGATAGCGAAGATTGTTTTTTTGACATAATTCTTCAATGATCTTTGTGGATTCTTTATTAAAATCCGCATTTGCATCCTTTTCTCTTAGAACCAGTAGCTGTTTATTCGCGGCTTCAATATCCGGGAAAGGACTTGTGTCAACGACAAAAAGTCTATTGGTCTTGCCGCCAAATCTGCGGAACCACTCCAGCAAATAGCGCCAGCTTTTACCAGCCTCCTCTTGTGCTGTAAAAAATGCAGTGCCTTCGAACCCGAGGCTGAATAAATGAACGAGTGCCGCAGCTGTTAAAACATTGTCAAGTTGTCCCGCCAATCGACCATCGCCTATTTTTAAGCTGTCTTTGAAGGCGATTGGCGTTCCAGCAACAACATCCTCAAGTCCATCAATTTCGAAAATAAGGTTGTTTCTGAATTCACATATATACGAGTTTTTAATGATGCCACTGCCTCTATAGACTCCAGACCATGGCTCATAAGCAAAAACCGGTTCAGATTGAAAACGCTCGGTTATTTTTGTCATTAATTCTTCAGAAACCGAATTATTCAAAAGATCAGTTCTGTTGGCAGATATGAAGGCAGCGAACTGAAACTCATTAGGGCCTGTGCAAATAAGGCCATGCCGATCTATGTGTGCAGAAAACATAGTACTCAGCGGTTTCGCGCCCTGAGCGACTAATAAACCCTCGTACCAGGTAACATGTGCACCACGCTCTTCCAGTTCACGCTGTAATACCCTGAAAAATGAATGCTCTGAACCTACAACACTGGGGTGCCGTATGACTATTTTTAAAAGATCAATAAATTCGTTATTTAACATATTTGAGGCTGCTTTTTTCCAAGTGTTGCCTAACGCCGTAACAAGGGGCGTACGCCTTGTGCACGTCCCTGTCCGCAGGGTGTTCTTGAATTATTCGTTAGGCAAGCCGTAACTCCTTTAAAGACGCAAATGCATTTCTCTCCCTTATGTCTGGATTGATGCTCAACTCAAGAATCGTTACTGCCGGAAGTTCTACCTGATAATCTTCAATTTCACTGGTTGCGCCTTCAGGACTGAAGTTCCACTGCTGTCTTATAATTTCTTGGTACGATTGACCACCGTCCGGAGACCAACGCAAAACATATTCTTGCGTACGCTCAATCTCTAACTCTTCAAAATTCAACCTGATCCATTGGAGTCTCTGAGGATTGTCGAAGAGAAGCCTGATCACCTGCTTTCCTCGACCTGAGGCACGCCACTCCGAGACTTTACCAGGCAGCAGTGCGGACTCGATTGGAAATGCTTCCTCCTCTGAGGTGACCTCAACTACCGCAATCTTCTCGATATCCAACCATTTCTGATCAGAATTAATCTTTTGTTTATCATCTGAATTGATAATTCTTTTACGCATCAGGATACCTTCTATATTTTCACAAGCACGATAAATACTATTAATTGCCTAACGTTTGAGTCGAGCCGCGCAGCCCGGTAGCTCACCGCGAAGCGCCGCAACGCTTTCCCGCGTCAACCCGGACAACATGTTGTGTTTATTTTTCTCCATGCTCCCTAATAGCAAGCGCAGATGCATATTCCGCTCTTGCTTTGCTGTTTGGTTCAAGTTCTTTTTCTTCGCACCATTCTTGTAGCTTGGGTATTTTTATTAATACTTTTCTTACTTTCTTACCGCTTGCCTGAATCTCAGAAAACGCTCTACAAGTCAGGGTCATAATAGTTTGCCTAAATTAAAATGCAAACTTTGCCATGATTCATTATGGATCAACCTCGGCATCTTGACCGTGTACGGGAAACCATACGTGTCAGACATTACAGTCTGCGCACGGAACAGGCCTATATTCAATGGATCTGCGCTTCATATTTTTCATGACAAACGTCATCCTGATATCATGAGTGAATCGGAAATCAGTCGCTTTCTGTCACATCTTGCCTCGACCGCAAGGTATCGCCATCAACTCAGAATCAAGCCCTGTCAGCACTTCTGTTTTTGTACCAGAATGTTCTGGAACAACAACTCGACTGGCTTGAGGATGTTGTGCATGCAAAACGGCCTCGTCGCCTACCGGTTGTTTTTTAACACATGCAGGGGTTACGTCACTGCTTGCAGAAATACATGGTGCCAACGGCCTTATTGCCCGCCTGCTGTACGGTACCGCCATGCGACAGATGGAGTGTCTGAGGTTGCACATCAAGGATATAGACATTCAACATCGTCAGATACACGTGCGCTCGGGGAGGGGGGGGACAAGGACCGGATTACTATTCTGCCAGAACGGCTTGTACTGGATTTGCAGAAACAGACGAACAAGGCATGTCAACTGCATCAGCACGATTTACGTGAGGGTTTTGGCGAGACGAGGCTGCCCTATGCTCTGGCAAGGAAGTACCCGAATGCCGGCAGG
>Ga0316194_10000176_pt1 | contig 36456 bp, 29 predicted proteins | sample CroRivsedime1_MG_FD_204936 | JGI IMG/M metagenome (GOLD analysis project Ga0316194, IMG submission 204936) | Coastal sediment microbial communities from Maine, United States - Cross River sediment 1 | ecosystem: Environmental > Aquatic > Marine > Coastal > Sediment | place: USA: Maine...
CACTTCAGCCGGAAGCAATCGGCGCATTCATGCAGGTAACGAAGTGGTTTAAGCCCGGGTACTTTCAGGTACGAACATCCACCCCTACATGGAAGTAGCTGATTCAGGAATCATGAGTCTCGAGCCACTGTTCCAGCATCAGGATAACCCACACCATTTTGCCGAAATATGTTGGATGAATCTCCTTGTGTTGCCGCTGGAGTTCAAGAATATAGCTCCGCCGGAGTATGCCGCGTTTGGAAAACTGTTCCAGACTGTCATTCACCAGTTCCCTTAGTGGTGGATGGGACAGAGACCATTCACCGAAGGGCAGGCCAAAGCCATGTTTGCTCTTGTCGATGATTTCCCTGGGCAGCAAGTCGTGCAGGGCCTGCTTGAAAAACCATCTCAATTGCTGGCCCTTGACCTTGTAATCCGGTGGCAGTTCGCCCGAAAACTCCACCAGTCGTTCATCCAGCAGGGGGTAACGAACTTCCACGCCAGCTGCCTCGCACATGCCGGAGACTTTGCGCAGGTCGTTGTCTGCCAGGGTGAACTTGAGATCCAGGTGCATCATCCGGTTTATCGGGTCGGTGGAGGCTGTGCGAAAATAGACTTCACGGAGCAAGGCGTCCGGCATGGAGGGGTCGATTTTTTCCAGAAAGCCGGGTTCAAAGACATCCTCCAGTGACTGGCGATACAGAAAATTGTAGGATTCCATTCTTTCCGGTAACGGGATATTGGCCTGTTTGATGTAACTCATGGCTTTGCGCAGCAGCGGGAGACGTTCACCGCCGGGTATATGGAGCAGCAACGGTTCGATCATACCCTTGCGCAAGGCGGCCGGCACCCGGGTGTAAATTTCGAAGATTTTCTGCTTGGCATAGCGAACGTTGCCGCCAAAGACCTCGTCACCACCGTCTCCGGCAAGCATGACAGCTATGCCATCGTTTGCGGCCCGTTTTGCGCAGACGTAGACGGGTACCGCAGAATCGTTCCCGAAAGGTTCATCGTAGTATCCGGTTATAACCGGAATGGTAGTCATAACATCATCCGGTTCGAGATAATATTCGTGCGGGTTGCATTGAAACTGCTCCACGGCAATTCTGGCGTAAACCATTTCGTCGAATTCTTCGGCCGAATAACCGATTGAATAGCTCTCGACCGCGTCGTTGCGGTGTTCCGACAGAACACCGCAAATGGTGGAGCTGTCAGTGCCACCAGACAAAAAAGCCCCCAGCCGTCCGCCGTGCGAGGTGGATGTTACCGACTCATCCAGTAGCTGCCGAAAGCGCCGTGCGTGTGTGTCGTAGGGGGTGGAATCCTGGGCGCTGAATGGCAAGGACCAGTAGAAACCTTTTTCAGTGCGGCCATTCCGGAAGCTCAGGTATTGCGCGGGCATGAGCTTCTCAATATCTTTATAGATACTGCCGGGGCTGGGTATATGGTGAAAATAGAAATAGTTGTAGATTGCCTGCGGATCAATTTCCCGTTTTACCAGGGGATGGGCACTGGTTGATCTTATCTGTGTGGAAAATATTAACGTATCTTGACGTTGTGCACAGGAAAGCGTGTGGATGCCCATTCGATCGATTGCCAACAGCGCACTTTCTCCGTCGATAATGGCCAGCGAGAAGGGCCCGTGTAGCTGGGGTAGAAAGTTCCTTCCGTGGCGCCGGTAGGCAGTAATGAGCGCAGCAGCAGGATTTAAGCGTTCGGCAATTTCGGCAAGGCTGGAGTCTGTCCAGCGGGGTGTGCCAAACAGCAGAGACAGGATGCCGTCCTCCTCGTGGAGGCTGACCGGGTAGAGACCGTCACCGTCACGCGCGGCTGCGGCGGCGGTCTCACGCAACACGCTCTGACTCTGTGTGCCGGGCGTGTTCCCGAGTTCGCGTACCATAGCTTCCAGTGCCTGCTGCGATGCCGTATCACCGAGGCCGCTACCGACCCACCCGCAAAAACCACTCATTCGGATCTCCTGCTGTTTAATCGGCAAGATGGTACTCCACCTCCATCGCATTTGTGGAGAGCAAGCCTTGTCCAGTATGAAATCAGCCTGAAGGAAGGGTTAATTCGCTGATTCCTCCGTTTTCGAAAAAACCACCACCCCGGTGCCTTCTACCACCCCGACACTGGCGGGGTGTGGCCAGGAAGGGTGTGTTGCCGCGTATTCCAGTGCTTCCAGTGTCGTATTGTCAGCTTTGGTAAAAGCAACATCATCCCGTATGAGATTGGCCAGGCGTTGCATGTGGGAGGCATCCATAAAGCTGACCGCAACTCCTGTGGCACTCTTGAATGGGTAATCCGAACTCATTTTGTACGTGCCGACGACGACAATATTTCTGCCGTCCCATTCTTCTCCGGGAAGCGACCTTATCCGGGCAAGCACCTGGGTCAGGGTCGAATAATGAGCCTGTGTGTTCAGATAGTTGACTGTCGAAATCCAGTTGCACTGCATGATGTAGCCTGCAATAAGGAAGAACGACAGAACTATTGATAGATTCCTGATCGCCGTGTGTGCAGCACGATTGATGATCACTACTGCACCTGCGATCACGACTCCATATGCCGTTAGTGTGAGGTTGTGATAAACCCCTTCAGGGTGCATCAGCTGCAGCAGCCGCGGAGACAGGCTGGCAACCACCAGTACTGCAACGGCACCGAATTTTCCGCCGGGGCTTCGTGGTAGCCAGAGGCACACGACTCCGGCACCGGCAAGTAGAACGAGTTGAAGTTTTTTCAGATAATCAGGGAAGTAATTTTCCGGCCAGAAGAAAAAACTTCGTGTCCCATTCAGGATCTCTGTTATCGCGTAAGTAAAATCAAGTCCGCCTTTAAAATCGAACGCCTGTCCGGCAGATTGGTAGGAATCGAAATCCAAATCTATTGTTGAGACGATGGCCAGGTAAATCAGCCCGCCGACGCTAACAGAAATAATCGCAGCAATAGCTGATTTCAGCAATTCTTTGGAAAAGAGAGATTCAGTATCTTTCGCAAACAGGAGTTTACTAAGTACCCAGAAACAAAATATTGTTGCTGCATTTGCAATCACGCTTTGGTAAATGGAAAATGCGGCCATATACAGCAGTGCGGCAATTGCTATATATAGAAAGGTAGCTCTAGTGGACAATATGACCGCGGATGCTGCCAAGAGGTGAGCCATGGCAAATGGATACATGGATGTATTGTATTGGTAGATCTGGGCCATGTAAGGGAATACACAAAGAACCGAGGATATCAGGATTATATCCAGTGCATTGCGGGCACCCCAGAAAAAGGAAATGAGCAAGCCGTAGGCGCTCATCAGAAGAATGCCCTCTGCCATTTGCAAAAACGGCATGAAATACGCGTTTTGGCTATGGTAATGCAGCCAGCCGAAGCCGAAGCGTCCAAGGTAGTGGCCTAGTATGTCATCCTGAATAAAAATATGGCTAACATCGTCATGGTGTAATGTTAGATTGGTCATTTCAAACCCAAAGGCTAATAGATTGATGCCCAATACAACAAAGAAAGCTTTTTTGTATTCATGACCGACCACGTTCCAGAGTTCGCTGATGGTCTGCTCAATAGGTCTGCTGTATAAAAATTTCATAGAAAAATATCTCGGGAAATACAAGACAGTAATTTTGTAATGACTATTTCATTGCAGGAAATCTGCCTGCATACCACTCTTCTTCTGTGTTGGTTAATCTAGCTACCCGGTTACCCGGAAAGAAATATCAGAATGATTACCGCAATCATCAGCAACATTCCGGGAATTGCTGAGGTCTGTGATTATTTCCTGGATCGGAAAAAACCAGGCAGCATAGTCTGGTTTAGATGTCTGCATAAGAGATCAATTTAATGCCACTGGAGTCAATATGATTCTTGATCTTCTGATCAGTCAATGCATCAAGCTCATTTTGCCAATGGTAACCCCAATGATTGTACTTGCATGTGTCATCGTACATACCTGGATGGCACATTATTTCGTTGGTAGCGCCAGGGTCTAGTTGTTGCAATATCTTCCATAACCTCTCTTTGGTTAAGCTGCCACCATAGAAGAATCCAAAGAAGCGATCTGGTTGTTGTGTCCCTGATGTTCTTGCAATTGTACAAAACGTGTTCAGGCCGAGAAGTTGTGCCAGTCGGTTCAAGCCACCTTCCTCTTTTAGCATGTATAGCATCATCGATTCTTTCGGGTATCTGATTGCTGGAATAGCATACTTTTTGGCTAGTTCACCAACGACTTTTCGTATGCCTGGCAGCATATGAATATGCTGATGACTATCAAGATGGCTTACACTGACCCCATAGTCCAGAATTTTGCATATCTGAGCGTCCAGTTCCTGTTTAACTTCGTCAAGCGATATTTTCCTAACCATGTAACGTTTGATAAAAGTGATTGCATGGTCATGGAAACACTGATCATTATCGAGCAAGGTTGGAATGTCATCTCTTTTTGAAGCTGGCTCCTCTTCGGTTAGCGTCAGGTGTATTCCTGTATCAAGGGTTGGGGTAGATCTGGATAACTCTATTGCAGATTCGAAAGCAGCTCCGGTTGCCATAAGTGACGTTGAGGTAACAATTCCGTTGCAGTGAGCTTTCACAATCCCCTGGTTTACTTTTTCAGATAAACCGAAGTCATCGGCATGTATTATGAGTTTACAACTTTTCACGGTTATATCATCCTCTAACACTATGCTCGATGAGTGATGCTTCAGAAAACGTCCAGTATTTGTTGCCAATAAAATTAAGAACCATCACGATGCCGATGGCGATCGGCCATACTACAAGGTAAGAAGTATGGAGCAAATCAACAAACACGAATATAATCGAGGTGCTTAGGATCAGGCCAAGTATATTAAGAATGAAAAATCGGTGTATCTGGCGTGACGTTCTTCCTTTAGCCTCGAATGTCCACCGCTTGTTAAGAATGAAACTATTAATCATACCTGCTATATAACCTATCGTATTTGCAAGCGCTGCATCAATTGAATGTATGTTCAATTTGAACAAGGTTTGTTTAACCTCTTCGCCTGCAGAGCCCATGGCATCCAGGATCAGAGAAGCCAATGGCCATTGTCTGTAACAAAGAAAGAAGAAAATAAAAGTGATTAACACATTAAGGCAACCAACAATCGCGAATTTAATCAACTGCTTGGTGTGTGGTGTTATTGACAAACGCATGTTTCGTTCTTTCATTGATAGGTATTTGCCTGCTATCTTTCCGTCTTTTCTGTATTTGACTCGATCATTGACTGGCTGGCATCCAGTCGTTCGCTGATAATAAAACGCGGACGCTCTCTAACTTCTTCCAGAATTTTTCCCACGTATTCAGCAAGAACGGCCAGAAACATAAACAAGATGCCGAATAGAAAGGAAATAATAGCAACTGATGAAGTCCAGCCAGGTGCCGTACCCCCATCAAGCCATTTACTCAGGATTGCATACAATACACTGAGAAAAGCAATTCCTGACGAAAATAAACCCAGCAGGATTCCTATGCGTAGCGGGACAAGAGAAAATGAACTTATGCCATGCCAGGCAAATTTAAACATCTTTCCTATTGTGTATTTGCTCGTTCCGCTAAATCGAGAGCCGCAGTCAAAGCTGACACTGGCACTCGGATACCCAACCCACTGAACGATCCCTCTAAGAAAAAGGCCTTCCTCTTTAAACTGCAATATATCATTAAGTACCTGACGATCTAAAAGCCGGAAGTCGGCCATGCCATTTTGTATCTCCACGCCACTCAGATATGAAAACAGGCGATAATACAGTCTGGATGTCAGGCGTTTGAATGCCGATAGTTCTTCAGTATCCCGACGAACTGTTTTAACAATTTTATTGCCTTTACACCATTCACCCACAAGAAGCGGAATCACTTCCGGGGGGTGCTGTAGATCGGCATCCATTGATATGACGGCATCACCAGTGGAGCTAACCAAACCCGCAATCAAGGCATATTGATGACCAAAATTACGGGACAAGCGCACGCCGCGTACGTGTTGGTCTTTATCGTGGAGGGATATTATATCGTTCCAGGTATCGTCAGTGCTCCCGTCGTCAACAATAATAATTTCACAGGACATATCCAGGGAAAGCAATACTTGTTTAAGTTCCGAGTACAATTTGGTCAGGTTGCCATGTTCATTATAAGCAGGAACAACAATCGATAGTGTTGAATGTCCTACTGTCGGATGGGCAGCTGGCGTTGTGAATTGCTCGTGCATACTTTACATTGTCTCGTCAGAATAATTCGCAGGTGGCTAGTATTGCTTTGTTACTGAAGCACTCGACTGGATCATTGGAAAATGGTCCTTTGGCCTTGAGCCAGTCTAGCAACAGGGTCCGGTGATTCTTTAGCCTGAGTGCAACTATTTTCTTCGGCTCAGTCCTGAATTGCATTGTTTTGTGCGCCATATCTCGTGATATTGTGCATCCCGCCAGTGCGACTGATGCAGACAGTAGTGTTGCAATTCTTCTTTTGGAAGATGGTTCTTGATTGGTCTTGCATTGTACTGCAGAAGATCCGCCAGCTTGGTTGCCTGGATTGAAATCAGGTTATAAGGCCACATGAGTAGAAGCCTGCGACTTTTCGACCGCACCGGTGTTACCCCTTGTCCTTCAATTCTTTCACCTCACCGGCGCGCGTCACATCATTCGTCCTGCCCAGTCGCGCCATGATGTGGAAGCGGTCCAGGACGTACACGGCATGTCCGCCTTCGTGGCGATGATATTTTTAGGCTAAATTGCCTTGTCTGGCTAGCCAGAAACCAGGTTTATGCCACGGTCAGCCGATGTTTTCCTGCCACCCTAATATAGTTTGTATCATATATATATTCGGCGGGATGCAAGAATTATTGACCGTATATTCCACATAAGGTCTTTTCTCGGCCGGTGTGACAGTGTTGCCCGGTTTGCTGGTACATCCGTAATGCAGGAGTATGCAATTTAGAGATGGTCCGGTTATTGAGCTTGCGAGCTGTAACTATATGTAACACATATGGTATTCATCTCATGCGCGGTGCTGCAAGTAACTGTTCGCAACAGGGAAGGCTGGTCAGGTCCCGCGAAGTATGATGATGTCAGTCACCGGGATCGTAACCCAGTTTCCGCATCAGCGGCTCGATACGATCCAGTATCCGTTTAATGGCCTCCGGATTGCGGCTGCGCCATTTCTGCTGTGCGGGCAGGCCGCTCACGATACTGGTGGGACGCGAGGCAAGGCTTTCGCATTGCCTGCGCACGTCATTATCAAACGAGATGCCCAGTTTCTTGAAGGCCGGCTCGAACATTCCCACCGGGTGATCAAATATGTCCTCGTATCGCAACTGGATCCACTGCCGGTCGGGAATGATACGTTTGGCCTCAAGCGCCAGCCGGTTGGCCGTGATCCACTGCCAGGCGCAGACCTCTTCCAGCGAAGCCCGGTTGTAGTCACGCCAGCCGGGGGGGAGAAAAAAAGACCATTCCCGAAATTCGCCGTTGTTGATGGCTACCGGCTCCGGTGAGGGACCAAGGAACTGCTCAAGGCCGAAATGCCGGTCATGACGCCAGCCGTCCATCATGGAACTGATGTTGTCACGTCCGTCACGGTGGATATAGATGAACATGGCTTCGGGAAACAGCCGGTAAAGATAGGGCAGGCGCATGACGTTGATACAGGTCTTGTCCAGCACCCGACCGATCCCAAGCCGCTGGTAGTAGAAACGCAGCGCAGCATCACGATGTTCGGGCGCTGCATTTTCTTCCGCTGCCGCCTCTGATACCCAATGGTTATGGTGTGGTCCCCACAGGCTGTCCCAGAACTCGGGGATCTCGTAGCCGAGAGACAGTAGTGCAGGTGAGGCCGCTAAGGTTTCATAGGTAACCGTGGTTCCCGAACGGGAACAGCCGACGATGAATACCGGGTCTGGTACCTGCGGGCGTCTCACATCCCAATAGCGTCCCCGTAGCCGGTATTTCAGTTCGCGCAGGTTCTTTGCCCTGATATCGCGATTGAGAATTTTATGCAGGTTACGTAGCTTGGGCATGATCAGCCATTCTCAATTCTGTTTCTCATCCCATGTCCCGGAGACATCGGCCTGCTGTCGGTGACCTTGCATTTCCCCCAGGGCAGCCGCCGTTCGCACCAGGTAAAACCGGCGACGGTCAGATCGTAAACTCAGCAAGGCTGAAAACAGATATCCGGCGAGTTTGCGGTAGAGGTAGCGGGGCACATGGCCGTCCGTCAGATTTTTGATTCCAACGGTGGCGCCCGAGCGTTTGTAGGCCTTTTTCAGCACGTAGCCCAGTTTCAGCCGGTTGAGATCTACGTAGTGGTATTGCAACACGGAGGGTACATATTGCAACCGGGCGCCGAGCTTTTGTGCACGAATGATCCAGTCCAGGTCTTCGGATCCTTCCAGGTCGTGTCCCGTCGGACCGAGGCTGGTAGAGAAAGGGCCTACCCGGGCCAGCCACGTGCCCTTGAGAAAGAGGTTGCCACCGCCCGGGATGGCAATATCCGGCGTCAGGTGCAGCGGTATTTCGCCCTGGTCGAAGCGCGGCACCGGCAACGGATAGATGCGCCAGCGGCCAGTGTCATGGACCCAGTGTGGCTCTGTTCCGTCCCAGTCAGGCAGAATTCGGCCGCAGTACAGGTCTGCGTCGGGGTATTTTTCGGCAGCGGCACAGACATTGGTGAGGTAGTCCGTGTCAACCCTGTGATCATCATCGACAAAGGCCACCAGGTAGGATGCGATGCGGGGGATGGCTTGATTGAGTGCGTGGGATTTGCCTGGCACCGGCTCCTCGAACCATTCAAGTGGCAGACCATCCGGATTTTGTTTCTGGAACCGGGCAAGACTCTCGCGGCTGGTATCGCTGCAGGCGTTCAGCGCCACCAGGATCTGTACCTGCCAGCCTTGAGGACGTCGTGCGGCATTGAGATAGTGCAATGTGCGCAGCAGGAGTTCGGCGCGGTTATGCGTGCAGATCAGTACCGTGAGTGTGTGACGGTCGGTGTTCATGAGTGAAATCCGTCAGGACTTATGACTTCGCTGCTTCCCGGCTGGCCTTGCGGTAGCCGGCCATGGTGCCCAGGAAATGACCGACCGTCATGAGTTGGCGAAAGGCACGATTCGGTCCGCGGGTAAGCAATTGTCCAACATATTTAAGCATGGCGCGCCCGCATTGTGGCAACAGAAACAGGGGGATACCCAGCAGCCGGCGCCGGTGCGATGTCGGGTCAAAATACGCTTTCTGAAATCCGGCATTGTAATGAATAGTCAACAGGTACTTGCGTTCCAGCTGGTGTGGCTGGACCTGATGGTAGACGATTGCTCGTGGCTCATAGTAGAAGCGTGCGTCGCCGGTTGCCGCCAGACGATGGAAATAATCCGTTTCGGCCCCCTTGAAAAGTTCACCACGCTTGCGGCCCTCGCCCTTGCGTCCCAGCTTTGGGTTGAACATGCCGATTTTGTCAACAACCCTGCGATTGAATGACATATTGCCCCCGTAGGGGTACTGGGTCCTGCCATCCATCCAGAAAGGTGTCTCACCGTAATCCTGATAACCGAGGAAGCCCCGAACCTCCCCGGTCACCCAGGGCGGTAGCTGTATATCCGGATCAAGATGAATCCGGCCACCCACCGTGTCGGCGTCATTCGACTCCAGTGCCTGGTACAGGGCGGCCAGCCAGTCCGGTCTGACCTTGATGTCATCATCGACGAAACAGAAGTACCTGGCGTCTGACTCCCGGACACCACGATTGCGTGCGTAGTTCAGTCCCTGCTGCGGTTCAAAGGCATAGCGCAGCTTGATTGAGGAGTCTTTGGACAGTTGTTCCACTACCTTTCGTGTGTCATCACTGGAATTGTTATCGACAATCAGCACTTCCCAGTCACAGCCCCCGATGTCCTGCTGCTGTGCCAAGCATTCCACGCAACCGGGCAGATTCCCGCTGCGATTGTAGGTACAGATGATTACGGTGAAGTCCATTCTCAGTTATCCCGTATCAAGCGGGACATGGCGCGTTTCAGGTAGTATTTCAGTGGCATTGACAAGGATGCCTCATTGATGCCGAATTTCATTTTCTGTCTGAGATGCCACAGGCGGTCGCTGCCATATACCTCGATACGGCGCAATTCGTATCGATCTGTCTGTTTATTGTTGAAACCTGAAAGGGTGGAGCAGGCGCTGTGATAGCCGCACTGTTCGACCAGCCGGCGGGCCGTATCATCGTAGAGCCCGTAAGGGTAGGCAAAATGTGTAACCGGGCTGGATAGCATATCCTCCAGCCTGGCCTTGCTGTCGGCAATTTCCGTACGCATTTTCTCCGACGTGCATTCCGGCAGTCGAGGATGGCTGAGTGTATGGCTGCCGATAGTGATACCGGCAGTGTGCATGTCACGAATCTGGCCTGCATCCATCAGTCGTCGAGGTGGCATGCCGCGTGCCTGCATCCAGTCATTGTCCCCACCGATACGATCCGCGACCATGAACATGGTGGCCGGTATGCGGTACCTTGTGAGTATTGGCAATGCTTCTTCGAAGGTTCTGGTGAAGCCGTCGTCGAAGGTGACAGCCACAGCATTTTCGGGCAGTTTTTCTTTGTCGTCCAGACCGGCAAGCAGGGTGTCAAGGCCGACGGGATGATGTGTCCTGCCTATCCAGGCCATCTGCCTGGCGAAACGTTCGGGCAGGCAGCAATACTTGCTTTCCTGTGCGGAACGGGGCGTGTCAACGATGTGATACATGAGGATGAGGGCGCGTCCTTTCACGGCTGCCTCCCGACACAGTCGCTGACATCCATGGTGTACATCTGGCGCTGGCCGTTGTGTACCGAGTCGATACAGATTTGTGCACCATCGCGACGCCAGCGGGGATGCAAATCGCAGCGTATTTCGCCCCACCAGCGTTCCTTCGGTGAATACAGCCGGGCAAGGTCGATACGTGGGCCGTCCCGCCAGCGGTAGAGCATCAGGGTGCGCATCCCGTATTCGTCCGGGTAAGTATCGTTCAGCACCCAGCATCGATCTGGTGAGAAGCTGCAGTGGCCGTCTTCAGTCAGCACCTTGCTGCCAATGACCTGCTGTGCCTGGTCACGATCATTGCAAAGCAGGAAATTACCCCGGGTACCCTCATCTCGTGCCCAGACCATGAGCTGGTGGCTGTCAAGCCAGTCATAATGGGAGATGAAATCGGTATCCAGCAGACAATTCAGCCGTGAGCCATCTGCATCCGCGGTGTAAAGGCGCACCTGCCACTGTGTTTCTCCGACGCGCCAGATATGGAAGAAGGCAAAGCGCTTGCCGTCTGGCGCTATCTGGATGTGATTAACCCAGTGGAATTCACCGCGCATGGTTTCTTTTGGGTTGGCATTGGCCAACTGGTCCAGAGAGATGATCAATTCCGATTTTCCGCTTGTCAGATCAAGCCGATAGATTCCGTCATTGGACGGGTGGGGTTGATCCGACCAGGGGTCTGCACAACCGGCATATCCATAGCCGGGGCGGTGCGTTTGCAGACGCGCGAAATTGAGGCTGTAGGCATGCTGTCCATCGGGTGTCACGGCGTAAATCGGCCGTTCATAGCTTGTTATTTCCCGGCCTTCCGTATCGCGAACGATACCCCGAAAATTTCCCTCGCGCAGGTCATTGTGCATGAACCACTGCTCCGGATTGGCGGGGTGCCATTGCAGCATGGCACCCTGTTGCCAGTTCCAGGTCCGGGTTTCTGCCAGCTTGATGAAGCGGTTATTGTCCTCCAGGTTGACTATTCCAATGCTTACAGAGTCATCGGCAGTTGGCGCACGGTCATTGAAACCGGCTTCGTGGGCCAGTAGCAGACGCCCGGAAGTGTTCCAGGGTGACTTGTCATAATAGCCGAAGAAGTGATGCTTTGGCCCATGGCTTACCTGGCGCAGCGGATTCACTGTCTGGCCAAAATGCAGCCAGTTGTAGAGGCGGGGGTGGCTCTGCCAGCCGCGGGTTTCCAGCCATGTTTCCAGGCCATGGCGCAGTCGCCAGGGGAGCAAGGTATTATTTTGTACCCAGTTACGGTAAATCGTCATAATCAACCGTGCTGTGTTTTGTTGCGTTCGGCCAGGCCAATCAGTGCCAGATACAGTTTTTCCGGCAACAGGGCGGGGAGCAGGTAGCGCAGGTCTTTCGACTTCCAGCCCCCGGTGCGTAATACCAGCCGGAAAATGTGTCGGGCCGAGACCAGGTCCCGTCGCCAGTAGTTGTCATAACCCCGGCTAAGCAAGCCGCCGTCAATCAGCGATCTCAGCTTGTCAGGCCCCAGGCCGGCGACCAGCTCAGGGTGCTGGCGCACGAAGGTCTTTTTGACGGTCCAGACGTTCTGTGCCTGCCGCCATTGCCTGGAGATGATCTGTCCCTCCCGTTGATGGCGGTAGAATGCCATTACTTCGGGTACCAGGACAATCGGACTGGAAAGGCCGATGCGCAGCCAGAAATCATAGTCCATGCAGGTGGGTAGATAGGTCTGGAATCCACCGGCCTCGTCGACCGCTGGCCGTCGCACCAGGGCGGCATGAATCGGCCATGGCGAGGCAGCGCGCAGGAACTTCTCAGCCTTGTCCTGCTCATTATATTCCGGTGGCACATAAGGTTCTCCACGAGTCCCCTGCAAGCCGACATTCTGCCAACCGCAATAGGCCAGAGAGGCGTCAGTATTCTCATCCAGGGCGGCATTGAGCTTCTCCAGGAGATCGTCACGCCACCAGTCATCTGCGTCGAGGAAGGCAAGCATTAATCCTTTGGCATGCTGCAATGCAAGATTGCGTGCTACGTAGGGACCTTCATGATTCTGGAACAGCAGGGTGATCCTGCCCGGATGTTCACCGGCAAGTTGTTTCAGCAGATCGATTGAGCCGTCCGTTGAACCATCATCCACAATAACGAGCTCTGTATCGGCATAGGTCTGGCCCATGACGCTGGCCACCGCTTCCCGAACGAACGGGGCGGCATTATAGCAGGGCATAATTACCGAGATGAGCTGATCAACGGTATCCAGTATGTTTTCGGTTTGCATCGTGAAATCAATTCTGAGGTATATTTAAATTACGATGGTGTAAACTTAATTAAATTAGACCACTTCACAACCACCAATGCCACCACAGATGTGATGACTGCATTGAACCAGAGATCGCATCCATAGTGCTGTACCCGAACTCGCCGAACAGCCAGGCTAAGGGCAGACTTGGACACGTGCCCGGAACCACTTGAATAGTGCTGCTTGATGTTCCCTGCACCATTGCCTGGCGCCTGAAAGGTAACAGTGTTGTGATAGTTGGCGTAATCCGTGCCTCCAGGTGGCGGTCATTGCGTGCCCGTTTCGGCGAGGAAATAGCGCAGGGCGAGGATTCTTTCCACCTGTTTGGCGCCGAGAGCGGGCAAGGGAAGATAAGGTTTTGCGGTACGCTGATGGCTGGTCAGATTGTGCATCAATCTTTGCTTCAGGAATCGTCGCCCAAGCCGGCGTATGATCGAGCGCACCGGGCGGGGAAGCGGCCAATTGCCGAGTGCAGTATTTTGAGCCGTATCATGAAGCGCGAAGCCAAGGAGTTCCGGGGGCAACAAGGTGTCGAGCCGGCTGTCAAAATCATCAATCAGACTGGTCAGTGCTTTTCTGCGGGTACTGAGCTGGTGGTGAATGGGACGGTTGTTGACCCCGCCTTTGGCAATGGGTATTGCGCACAACTCCGGGAACATCAGGGGAATTGTTTCCCGGTGCAGTGACTTGTCCACCCGCAACGCCGTTGGCAGGTCACAATAGAAGTCGAGGAATGCGTTATCCAGGAGAGGGTTCGCTACCGTTACAAAGCGGGCCGCATGGAACTCCCGCCACGGGAGAAGCATGTTCGAGGTTCGTTGATCAATAAACAGGTAGTCGTGTACATCCTGTATATCCTTGTAATCAGGCAGGCTTTCCTTGAATTCCAGCAACTCCGCCTCCATGCGTTTGCGAAGAGTCTCGCAATCATAGTCTCCGAAGGAGTAATAGCCGGGAACAACCGCGGGTGACTGGATTTCCATACTACGCACGAGTACCTCGTCAAGGTCGAGGAAACCATCACACCCGCCCTGGGCGAGGGTATCACCGACAAACAGTACGTCATTTTCTGAAAAATCATTTTCGATCTGGAACAGGCCGTCTATACCATGCGTATAGAAGTCCACCATACCTTCGCCGAGGTTCCCGTTACGGCGAATGGTAGTGCACAGGTCTCCGCAAGACCCTGTCATTCTGTGTTCTATTCCTGCATATTCGGCCAGTCGGGCAGCGGTCGCTACATCGCCGTCGTTTGCTTCCCCGTAGGAAAAGGCGATGATTCGATCGCGTTCTGTGACCGCTTCCAGTAAACACCCGAGAATTGCCCGCGAGTCTATTCCGCCGCTCAGGGAAATAAAGATTCTGCCGCTGGCGGGGATACGTTTTCGCACGGCGGCGCGGGTCAGTTCAGCCAGTTCTTTCCTTGCCTGTTCAATGGGTGGCATCAGGGAAGATTCGGACATACTGAGGTGCCAGTAAACGCGTCTTTCGTGCCCTTGCGTCGAAAAACTGTGTACTGATGCGCGTTCCAGCGAGCGCACCCCGTCCAGGACTGTTCTGCCGCTGAAGTTAAAGGCATTGTTCAGATAGGTTGTAGCACCGACCGGGTCAATGGGGCGGTCGGGTAGCAAGTGCATTGAAGAGGCAATGTAAACAACCCTTTCCTGTTCCAGCAGAAACGCCTTTTTTGAGCCCAGGCGATCTGTCACCAGGTGAATTACACTATGTTGTTGGTCCACGACACATACAAGAAAGCTGCCATTGAGCCACTGCGTTAAACTATCCAGTCCGTCCTGCAGATAACACGCGTGAGCGTTACGGGCCTGTTTTTTTCGATCCAGAATGTCTGTACCGTCGTGACAAAGTTCCCCATGTACGATCAGGCAAACTTGACTGTTCGGATCTTCATAAAGGGCAGAGCGCGGCGATAAGCGGGCGCTCACGCTCAAATCACCAAGTGACTGAAGAAAATCCGGAGCAAACTCACCGGCTTTCCCTGCATCCAAGGATCCTGATGCCTCGCCCCCGGGTTTCGTGATGGTCATCAGAAACTGCCCGCCGGACCGATTAATATGTAGTGAACTTTTTGTTGTCATGGGTAAATTGTCAGGGGCTGCGTCATGATGTGTCCAGGCGATGTTCGCTGTCAGCTTCCACGACCCCAAATCCAGCCGTGTGGAGGAACAGACAGTGCTGCACTGGTTGAGGCAGGCTGGCCATCTGCGGTCAACCAGTCGAACCGGCACGAACCTGTTATTCCTTCCAGTTCCAGGTCCAAATCAGTAGCGCTGCAGTTGACCACCAGCAGTTCGTGGCGATCGGAATTGCTCAGGTTTACGATGCGAAGGCGTTTTTCTTTGGGGGAAGGGCAGGGGACCTGATGCACTTTCCTGATTACTTCGGGGTCGGCACCAAGCGCCGATGGCGGTAAACCCAGACCTGTATCTTCTGCACGCAGGATTGCTTCGGCCAGGTAGCGGCGGTAAGTCGGTGTTTGGTTTGTGGTGTACAATTGATACAGGGCATCAATATAGACCACCAAAGCATACCGTCGGGGTTTTATTTCTGCGCAGTATTGAAGGAAGCTGGTTTCTGAAACAGCCTTTACAGCTTCGTTAATGATGTCAGCAAGATCTTCTTCTGGGAAGCGACGCCAGAATCTTGCCAGATCCATGATATTTACCGGGAAGTAGCCGTTACTCCAGTGCGGTGGCGCAAGATGCCGTTCGATAATTCCCCCGGGCATAACGACACGAGGGAAGCTCTTTTTTATAAGATATAACTTTGGAAGGAGATATTTCCAGGTTAAGCGCTTTATTGCCCGTTTCGCAAAGGGCAAGCGTTTTGCTTCTGACGCTGGCAGCAGAGTTAAACCAATGGCCTGGTAAATAAGGCGATAGAGCTGTTCGGCTGGTCGTAACGCAAGTAATTTCATTGTTGCAGAACGTGCGGAGCCAACACACTCCGCATATTGATCATCCCCCGTGACTTCCTGATATCGGTCTAGCGTTACGATGCTGTCCAGGTGTGTATTTAAAATCATTTTATTGGTGGTTGACTTGCCAAGAATACGGCTTGGTATCCAGCGTCCACCCGTTTGTTCCCAACCTGCATTCATTCCCTCGACACTGTCCTCCAGAGAATCATGCAAGAACCATATTCCAAGATCGGTTTTGTCAGTATTTGATGATAAAAAAGAGGCAGCCCGCTCCAGGGCCCTGTGTACTACGTCGTCAGAGCTCTCTTCGAGTGCGGCTTCCAGCAACAGAACAGCACCGTTATGAAACCGGTAATGAGATTCCATCGCATCTGTCCATTCGCCATGATACCAGCCGCCATCCTTAGCCTGGCGACCGATAACAGAGAACAGGATCTGGCGCTTTATCAGATTGTAAAGCTTGTTCTGTGTAGCGTTTTCGAGCCCACTCAGCGTCACGAAAAGTTCGTAAGCATCCAGCTCGGAGCAAATCTTCCATTTACGCGGCCACACAAAACGATTCACGTACACCTGGCCATGGACGAGATATAGATAGATATCTGCAAGTGCCTGGTAAGTTGTTTGAGAATTCCAGAGGAATATCGGCTGTTTTTCGAGTACGAGTGGTTGCTCGAGTCCTGTTTGTATATCGGGTTCCCGTGAATCAAGGCGCCATACTGTCAGATCCAGGCACATGTTCTCGTTAATCTCGATTATTACAGTCAATGCATTCTGCGAGGCACCAAACCCGACAATGGTAGCTGGAGTTTCAGAAAGTATACGGCCAGACGAATCCAGAGTGCGCAACATTGGAGTCCGGGGTATCCAGTATGAAGGCAAGCTTGCCTCGCCGGGTTTCAGCAACCAGCCGCCCGACGAACAGGATTCCAGTTGGCCAGTATTTTGAACCACAAGGCGCACTGTTCGGGTCTTGCCGGGTGACAGGCGCAGGAAACAGCAGGACATACCTTCGGTATCAGGGAAACTGTCCAGAATGACAGTGTCTTGCCCGGGCGTAGACGAGCATACTCTCGTAAACCGGTCAGTATGGAAAATCTGTGTTGAGCTGTCTGTATCCGTCAGCTCGAATATCTTTTCGATATTATAGGTTTCGAATACTGACTCTGCATCATGCGGTTGCATGGTGATATCACCTGGACTCAAATTTGTAACCAAACAGGCGAATGTCATTCTTGTGGTGTTCGGCTACAATGGCCTTGGTCTTTTCATCATAATAATCTGAATAGTGGTATTTGTTTTTTCTTATACTACCTTTTAATCGTGGCAGTGTATCAACAGGCAGCCCCAGTTTTTGGCATACAGAATTAAAGTCCGCCGAAAGGTTTTCATAACGAATGACATGGTCGACACATAGTTCGTTATCGATTGTGTAGAAGTTATCATTATTCGGCCAGTCCGAGTTGTTGATGAAGTCAGAAAACAGCGCCCTTATCTGGGCGATTTCGCTGAATGGAAACCCGATATAATGATAGAAACGTTTCCTTGGCTGCATGGCAGGATCCTGTCGTTTCTCCCAGTGAAAATACGATACCGCCATATCCCACGGGTTTCTGGTAATGCTGAACTTGAAATAACTGTTCCACACTTCCGGTGGTACCTTGTTCTTGATGACGAGGGCTTCTACATGTTGCAGATTGTCAAGTCCAAGCTCGATAAATTCTTCTGCATTCATTGCCTTGTGTATAAACTCGCCTTTTTCGTTACGGTTGTGACGGTAGTCATTAATCGGGGTGACGATATCATTACCGCTGCAATAGTTTGAGAGGGTTGACTCAACACTTGTGCCAGCGGTTTTAAACGACTTGATGAATATAAATTTATGCGTGTGCGAAATAATCATTGAAATAGATCTCGAATACTTGCCGGGAAATTAATTAGCGGTTCCCTGGAATTAACGCGGCGGGAAATAATGCCGAGAGATGCGTTTAAGCCAGGTGTTCTCATTGTCAAGCATTGTGCCCCGCAAAAGTATCGAATTCCTGTTCAGCTTCCTGGATTTGCGAGCCATATATTTTTCAGTAGTTAAAAGTACGGTAATCTTCCTGTCCATCCTGGATTCAATTCTGCGTACAAAAGTATCCGGACTCAGATAATTTTTATAATAGCTGAGCGAATTATCCCTCATTTCAGCAATCTTTTTTTCGTCCATTTCCAGGGCAAGTTTCAACTTGTCGATCAAATCGTCCCTGTCATCGAAGACAATGCAGTCTTTCATGTGTGTAAGAGCCGGGTCAAGCCATTCCGGGTAATTGGTGATGGGAATGGCCCCGACGGACATGGCTTCGATCAGGTTGTGGCACATTGGCATTACGATCCCGGGAGGGCTTAGGAAAAAGTCCGTACTTGCCAGCATACCCAGCCAGTTCCGTTCATCTACCCATGTCTCGTTTGTATCGACTATTACACACTTCTGAATATGCGCAGCATCCCGCAGTGTGTCAAGAACTGATGGCTCCTTTACATGTAGCACGTCCTTATCCATACGTTCCAGTATGGTTTTTATTATCTCCAGGCGAGGCAGTTTTTCCTTTGGGTATCGAACTCGATTACGTGTATAGCCTTTGGTGTCCCCTGAAAAAAATATACGCATGTTTTTATTGCTGGATCTGTATCTGTTTAATCGTTCCTTGAGATCGGCTGTGGCGTGAGAGGGATGAACCGGGTAAGGCATGATTATCGGAATTTTGAGCCAATAAGGGGAAAAAACATTGAACCGAACCTGAACTTTCTTGTGCCAGAGATGTTTTTTGAGTGCCTTGTCTTCCTTGTCAAACAGGTAAATCCAGTCCTCCGTGTTGGCAGGGGGAGCGTCAGTAAGTGACAGGTTAAGCAATGAACGGGACAGTTTGCCGTATTTTCCTAAATCCTTGCTCGATATATTGTCATATAAACTTATCTGATAGCCTTCGGACGCAAAAGCATAAAGCAATGAATACAGAAGTCGTCCCAGTTCCCCCAGAATTTCCTTTTCATTGAACTTGGCAAACAGGAGCCTGCTGCTACTCATTTAGACTTTTCTCTCGAATGTGTCAGGGTGGTATTGGAAGATCCGGTGTATTGCCTGTTACTCGATGATGATATGACCGTTATCAAGCCGCTCTTTATTGTAAGTGAGCTCTTTTCCGCTTGTGTGACTTGTTATCTTCATGCCGGCACAGTGCAGGATTGCATGTGCTCCAGCGGTTTGCCATTCCATAGTGTCTGCCATGGGGGGTGCGCTATCAGTTTTTCCTTCTGTGGCAAGACATATCATCAGTGCTTTGCTCATCGAGGCTGGATTCTTCTTCTGTGCTTCAAACAATACCCGACCGGACTTATTGTGCGGCCCGGAGCATTCTTGAGTGTCACCGCTCTTGACAATGAAAGCCTTGTTGCCTGAGGTAGCATAATAAGTTATGTCCAGTGAAGGTGCATATACGACACCCAGGTTCGGTTTTCTGTCTTCTATCAATGCAATATTTACGGTAAAGACGCTTTCTGAATCGTGCAGCCATGTATCACCATCAAGCGGGTCGACCAGCCAAAAGTGGTTCCATTTGCTGCGTTGGGAATAGGGTACAGTACCGGATAGCGGGGATATCACGGGTATCCCTGAATTCAACTCCTTTAGTCTCTTTATGATTATGTTATAAGCCTTTCTCCTCGCGGCTTTCTGTATTCCAGCGGCTCCACCGCGGACCATATAACTGGTCTTCTCAAGAAGAGATCTCACCGGTCCAGATCGCCTGGTGCTGTGCTTTCCTCGTCCGGTACGATTCGCCTGTATCAACTCGTAGGCGGTGAGAATTTCCTGTCCTGCAAGTCTCGCGATATCAATAATATCATTTATTTTCATCCATCTGATTTGAGTTACATTGGACTTGGGAAATGGGGTTTCCGGTATGGGCCTTCCCAGGAAAGGAGACAGCTTTTCCCAACCTTCTTCGGCTGCAATATCCAGGATCAGTAAATCCTGTGGTCGGTCCTTGAAATAGTGCAGCACGTCATTGATGAAGTTCTCGTATCCGCACCTGAACTTCTGTTCGTCAAATACGGTGCATCCATACAGGTCCATAAACAATAGATTACTGGCGGTATTTTGCTTGTCAGCCTGCTTTTGGGTGAACTGTTTCTTGCAGGACTTCAGCCAACCATCCATGTCTCTTGTGGTCAATATGAATTTTGAGTTGGGGTATTCCTGGTCAAGTATCTTGTAGAAACTTGGAATGGGGGTGTCAGTGAAGGCATCATTCGAGTTTATCTCATCGAGATTAATCGAAGACAGATCACCAGCTGAATACCTGGATATTCCCAGATAGTCCCTGGTCTTGTATCCTAAAATCTCCAGCGCACGGGCTAAACTTGTGGTCCCGGTTTTTGAAAGGCCGATGCCAAATATTTTTGATTGGCTTGAATTCATCTCTCCGTTTCCTTCGATGTTATCCTTTTATCTATCTTGTTTAACTGCAGGTTTGATTTACTATTCGAAGGTGTGCATCTGCTGGATAAGGGCAAGGGCAATGTATACGCTGCATTTTCCAGTATTCGGGATGATGGCAGTAAATCAAGTCTTGTATCTTCAAGGTATAAGATTACTTCTGACAAGTAATGACGGTAACTGGTGCCTGGTTTATGGTGCACAGATAGCACAGGGTATCGGCACAGGCCATTAACACGCTAGTCAATTTCACGGTGATCAGTGAAACGCCGTGCTTTCAGATCAAATCTTGGCAGTGTTCCATATGGCACCGGTATCACGTTTATGCGAATTCCCAGGCCATTACGGAGATCATCGGCTATCAGACTTGCCAGTGCATCGGGATCAGCATCCTTGATCTCGATTTTCACTTCCATGTCATCAAGGGTTTTCTTGCGGTAGATGTCGACGTGAAATTCCCCAGCTTCCTGGTGTCTTCGCACGATATTTTCAATCGCACTCGGGAATACATTGATACCCCTGACAGTGTAGACCTGATCAATGCGACCAATGACACCCCCTTCAAGTCGGTGGAAGGTGCGGCCACATTCACAGGGTTCTTTCAAAAGTTTCACGCGGTCTCCTGTCCGGTAGCGGATGATCGGCATGCCAATCCTGCCAAGATTGGTTATGACTAGTTCACCTTCATCAACAGGGGCGCCACTCTCGGGGTCAATTACTTCGCAGATAAACTCGCCTTCGTTAATATGCAGTCCATTCTGAGCACTGCATTCAAACCCCCAGGCGCCGACCTCTGTTGCACCGGCATGGTCATAACATTTGGCGCCCCATGCCTCCTCAATGCGTGCCTTGGTCCCTGGCAGACTGGCGCCGGGTTCACCAGCCTGAATGGTTACGCGAACACTGGAATTCAGGATGTCGATTTCCTGTTCACTGGCGACCTCGGCCAGGTGTAATGCATAGGTCGGTGTGCAGACCAGCACAGAGATATCATGGGTGAGTATGGCATTGACTCGCTGATAGGATGACATGCCGCCCCCCGGGATGCTCATGGCCCCGATATGGTGTGCTCCCTCATATGCGCTCCAGAAACCTATAAAAGGGCCAAAAGAGAAGGCAAAGAAGATTTTGTCATCAGGCCGGACACCTGCCGCCTTGTATACCGATGCCCAGCATCTTGCCCACCATTTCCAGCTTTCTTCGGTATCCAGCCAGCGCAAGGGTTCTCCTGTCGTCCCCGAGGTTTGATGGATCCTTGTGTATTCATCTCTCTGGAATGTCAGGTTGGTGCCATAGGGAGGGGATGCAACCTGATCTGAAGACAGTTCCAGTTTGGTCGTAAGTGGCAGTTTATGCAGGTCATCAAGGGTGCGGATGTCCCCGGAGCTGGTTATGCCTGCCTGATTGAATTTGCTTTTATAAAAGGTGTTTGACTCAAGCACTCTGTCAAGCATCAGCTGGAACTTCTTGAGCTGGATTTCCAGCAGTGCACCCCGCCCCATGGTTTCAATAAAGCTGTCCAGGTACCAGTTATTTGCTCCACTCATCAATCTGCCTCTTGCCTGTTTCAGGTCATTATCTATTACGTTGTATAGTAAACAATCGTATTGTTCAATGGTGACTCGGGAGTGCATCAGTCATGACAGGGAAGCGTTCGTTAATCATCACAATTGGTTTACCACCCATTATGATCCTGTAGGAACGACTGATGAATTCGCCATTGCACGCTCTTGATATTTCCCGAGGCAGATCTGAAACTTTCTCCCTGCCGAACCAGAGTACTTCGCGCCGTGTCTCCACTGGGTAATCATTCAGAATGCGTCCGATTCCTTCACCCTGTACTTCAAGTCGATCCCGGATATCCTCTGGCAAACGCTCTGGCACAATGTGCGATACGCCGTAAACATACAGGTTGTTACTGTAGATGCCACTTATGGCTACTTCTCTTAACATGACATCTGTATTCTTCTCTGCTTCAAGCCATGGATGCTTATCCTTAAGCGAGTAACATTCCTGGCTCAGCCTGATGATTTCGACCGGATCAAGTGTGTATGCCTCGATAAACTTGGTTACTGTTCCGTCTGAGACCATGAGTGCGCGCTGGAAGGGCGTAAGCGCGCGGAAGTTAAGCTTGCTTAGCTGCTCGGGCATGGCAGCTGCTGCTGTCTGGATGTTTTTCAACGGATCAAAGGTGTTACTTTGGGTGCCCATATCTCTATCCTGTTTTTAAAATGGGATTCGATGTTCGTTTTCAGGGAAATCAGATGCTGCCTTGCTGGTTCTGTTCGGCCAATGCAGCAAGTCCACCATCAAGATACAATTCTCTGTAAAAACGATGACGGCGCTTGCCACTTGATGTTTTTGTCATTGTCCCCTGTGACAGCAGCAGCACTTCATCAACCTTGATTCCAATATGGGTTGCTACCTGTTCTCGTACATCATCCATCACTGTCCCAAGAGGACGGTCGTTCGAATCCCGGACTTCAGAAACAATGACCAGTCGCTGGGTCCCTATTTTCTCATCATCGATTCCAAATGCCGCAAAACATCCCGGCCTCAGGCCATCGATTTGTACCAGCACGCTCTCAAAATCACTCGGATCAAATTTCTTTCCATGCAGATTGATTCGCTCTCTGACCCTGCCTGTCCAGAAAACCTCTTTGCCACGCATGTAGCCATAGTCCCCGGTGTGAAGATACTTGCCACGGATGGCGTATTTGGTATCTTCCTCATTGCCGAGGTAGCCCTTCATGCGGGACGGTGTGTCAAGCGCAATCTCACCAACATGGCCGTCTGGCAGCGGGTTGCAATCACTGTCCTGGATCTGAATGGACATGCCCGGGTAAGGACGGCCTACGCCCACGATTGCGACAGTATCCGCACCTCCGTTCGTTCCAGTCTGGTGAGCGGCGATTCCTTCATCGAAAAGCCGGTGCTTGTTGACATGTTCGACAACAAAATTGCCCTCTGGATCACTGAATGTGGCTCCACCCACATTTTCTGCGCAACCGAAATTGGTTTTCATTGCAGACAACTTGACCCCAAAGTCCTCGAATTTTTTCTGGAAAGCCAGAATTGTATCAAGGTGAATGCGTTCGGCGGCATTCCAGAATGCCTTGATCTTGCCGAGGTCTATGTCTTTGAGATGATGGTCTCTCACCCTCTGCGCTGTAAAGGTGTAACCAAAGTTTGGTGACCAGGTAACCGTGGCGCCGGTTGCTGACAGTGCTTGCAGCCATAGCACCGGTTTTTTCAGAAAATTGATGGTCTCAAGCATCACCAGCGGAATTCCCTTTACCATACAGAGCATGAAATTGTTAATAAGGCCCATATCATGGTACAGCGGTGTCCAGTTGACGCAGACATCATCCTTGCCCAGATTCATCGCAAGTTCCATTCCATCCAGTGTTTTCAATACGGCATTCTGGTCCCATACACAAACGCGCGGGAAACCGGTCGTGCCGGATGTCAGCTGCAATGCTGCCAGATCATCAGATTCCGGAAATGCCAGCGGTGCAGAAGCAGGGTCGCCGCCTTTCTGAAAGGCTGATATGTATAAAACGCAGGTCTCCGGGTGAGACTTCTGCAGGGCTTCACCCAGGTCCTTCTCATCATCTTCGAGAACGACCAGACGTGCCGATGTGGTGCTCACTACATGTTCCAGCACATCTTTCAGATTTGAATGCAAGCCCCTGACAACCGGGGGCGCAACCATCAGGGGTAATGCGCCAATCAGTAAAGAACCAAAAAGCGCATTTGCCGAAATTTCATCAGACGGAAGCATGAATACGCATACATTTCCACGAGACAACCCGTTTTCGGACAGGATTGAACCATAGCGGGCACCCGTTTCATGGAACTCCCTGAATGTTCTCCAGGTATACGTGCCATCCGGGTTGAAAAATGTAAGCGCATTACCCTCCGGATCCTTTTCCAGTCTTGCTCTGAATATTGCCTGTAACGACTTGTTACTGTCATGCGTCATAATTTATTGCCTTAATCCAGATCGAATAGTTGCCCTGATGGTTGCCATCTGTACGGGGTTGTTTTGATATTTCTTGAAATGTGCCACAGTAATCCATCCTGGATTCTGTTTATTTCAAAGCCTACGCCTGTTTCGAAATGACAAAACTGGCTATTTCATCGATTGTATTCATATGATCTACGCCGACTTCATGTGCGGCCACCTTAATACCGTAGGTTTCTTCAAGAAAAGAAACCAGGTCCAGTGTTGCGAGGGAATCAAGAATCCCTGTCGTTACCAGTGCAGTTGAATAGGCCAGGTTCTCCGGGGCCTCATCAGGTAAAAATTCTTTCAAGATGAATTCTTTCACTGCTTCTTTAATATTCCCTGACTCCATGTTCAATATTCCTCCTGATGTTTAACTGGATTCCTGTTTGCCATATGAGTAAATCGTCAAAATCATAAATTTCTTTATTGAAAGAGTGTATTTATTATGCGGGTCAGATACTTGAATCGGTCACTTGGCAGCTCGTGCCTGGTTGGCGTGAGAATAGGCTCTTAAATTAAATATAAATCTAGAAAGCCTTAGAAGCACATGATAAGGATTAGAAGCATCTCCATTGCACAGGGTGGTTTTTATACTATGGATATGTGCATGAAAGTGTTGCAGTTCGGCTGTATTTGACAGTTGTACGCATATTACACCAAACAAGCAGGGAAAATCCTGAAAAAAATTGATAAAACAGTTGGTTATGATTGACAGGAAGGAGTGCGTCCGAACCTGGCCTGGTTTTCCATGCCGGAAAACGGCATAACGCATTGTTACTCAATACTCGATTAGCTGGTAATGAAAATTTGCAAGAAGATCCTCGTGGCGCCCCAGGACCAGATTGATTTCCTCAAGCTGCTGTTCGGTAAGGTTTTGTATTTTTTGCTGGTTAAGATTTTTAAATCCGCTAATTGGTTTGCCGGTTATATTATGGGCTGTGAATTCCGATTCAATGTTCAGCTCGCCAAGCTCAGGGAGAAAATTAGTGATTCTCCTGATCGTGTCGTCTGATTTTTCCGCCAGTTCTTCGTAACTAAAAAAACAGGTATTCCCGAGATGTTCCAGATTATACATTTGGAACTTCGCCGTTTTTATCCAGAATTCGGCAGCGACTTTCGGCGTAACAGGGAATAATGGCGATGATTGCGGCCCGTATTTATTGAATTGCCACTGTCTGCGCAACAAACCTTCTATCTGTGCATAAGGGTTTCGCAAGGTGACAAGAAACAGGGAATTCCTGAATACGCGTTCCAGCTCGATTGCCCTGACAATGTTGGGTGGTGATTTTTCGAACCTGATGGACTTAAATGGCGACCAGTACTGAAAGAATATATTTCTCACTTTTACCCAGTCTATTGGTAAATCAGGATTCCACCTTTCGTCACCGAAGAGAATATTCCTTGCCTCACGCAAATGCTGGCCTTCTCCTTTTCCCGGAAAAACAGATACATTGGGCGATGTTTCAATAAGCTGTGTGATTGCTGTAGAACCAGACAGGGGAGGGGACAGGAGGAAAAGATGCCTCGCCCCGGTTCTTAACTGATTGGCTATCGTTCTACCTGTCTTTTTGATTGCTGCTGGACCAGTGCGTGTGACTTTATTGAGGCGTTTCATAACATCATCCCGGCGAGTCGGTTTCGGAGCGTTCAATGGTCAGTAGGCGGTCACCGTTGATATCATGAAATTCCTGCTGAGTGCCATCCGACCACTGGATGTGCAGGGCATCGGCGCTGGTGTGATTTCCCAGGCCAAAATACAACCGATAATGTCCCTGCGAGAAGAATGCTCCGTCAGTACTGCCGACTTCCTGTACCTGCCGGCCATCCGGTGTGACGACGGTTACCCGTGCCCCGATTGCCTGCCGGTTCCCGTGCTGGCCAACGAGCTTGACCTGTAGCCAGTGATTTACTGCGCCGATGTTGCGGTGTGCCTTCAAAACCCATGTGATACGGTGCCTGGGTTCCTTTGAGAAGTCCCACCAGTGGCTGAAAGCAGGATTTTCTGACAGTGCCATAAGCAGATCCAGCCGGCCATCGTTGTCAATATCGTACCAGTTGGCCACAGCTGCAATGTACTGTTCGGCAGGAAATTCCAGAAGTCGTGAGGATTCAAATTTATTATCCTCGCGTTGTCGAAACAAACCCTGTGGCAGAAGGTGCAAATCAGTCAATCCGTCGTTGTCGTAATCGACCCAGTTGGCGGTTATGCTGCTTTCCGGCAGGCCAATCGAGGCGGGCATGACATGGCTGAAGGTACCCGCGTTATTGAGGAGCAGAGCATTCCCCCTTTTTGATGCGGAAAACAGGTCCAGGTCGCCATCTGCATCATAATCGGAAATAGACACCTTGCCGTCATAGAACCATTCATTGCCAGTCGTATGACCGATTGTTTCTGCGTCACCAGCTCCCCTGCGATATATGGCCTCCTGCGAAAATTTATTGCCGTTATTTCGATAGAGAAAAAAACCTTCATCCTGAAATGTCACCAGATCCACGTCAGCATCATTATCGACATCGAACCAGGCGAAACTGCCTATTTGCTGGTCAGGCATGCCAATACCAGTTGCCATTGCAACATCATGCAGTTTCCCCTGCATGTCTTGCTGATACAGTTGCTTTGGGTAATCACCAGCGACACTGCCCCGATCATAGCAGTTGACGAACAGGTCCAGCAGGCCGTCATGGTTGAAATCAAGCCATCTGGCATGCCGACCGGAGCAATCCCTTTTTTGTATGCCGGCCCCGGTTGCGTGATCAGAGAAAACGGCCTCTCCGCGACTGACCAGTAGTTCATCGTTGAGTTGCGTTTTAGCCTCATCCGGGTGCGACCTGAGCGTCCCGCCCAGGGCGCCGCGATTGATGAAGATATCCAGCCAGCCATCCTTATTGTAGTCGGCCCAGGCCATGGCATGGCGGTCCCGCATGGCCAGGGAGAAGACCCTGTTTTCAGGTGACACCTTCCCGAGCCCGACAAAGATTTTTTCCAGCGGGATGGCGTCATCGAATCTGAATGTGATTGGTAACCCCTGGCCGCCGGGCCTCATCCGCAATTGACCATCCCTTGATGGAGTGAAGTCGACTATCGTTTCCGAGACAGCCGATACCTGGTCCCGTTTCTGTATCTGGAAGCCGTCGTTTTTGACAATTTCCACAGGATCGTTTACCTGCAGGGAGCCGTGCCAGTCCGGGGCATCATCGATACTGTGAGCACGGATTACGAACTGGGTGCCTTGCCAGTAGAGATACAGTCCGGGCCTGTCGAATGCGGGGGCAGTAAAGGAGAGCTCCGCCAGTGGAAACTCATGGCTCTGGTCCAGCCCCCATTCACCCAGGACATCGTGGTAGCCCCCATGCCCGTCAGCGAGCAGCAGTGCCTGTCGAAAATGGTGGTTTGAGGTGTAGATATCCAGCAGGTCGTCTCCATTGGCATCGACAATCCCTATATCGAAAAATCGGTCGGTTTCCTCCAGAGGCAACGGATATTCGACGAACCAGTCGGATGATCCGGGTTGTTTGGCGAGGAATATACCGGCCGCCGCCACTGCGGCCAGAAAAGCCAGGATGGTTCGGTTTCTTGTAGTCAAAACAGGCTCCAGGTGGTACTTCTTTTTAATCGGGACACAAGGCGTCAAAGAGACTTGTATACGAAAGCCAATCCGCCCTTGATCTTCTCACGCCAAAGTGCGACCTCCGTCTTCAGTGAGGGTATCGGTATGAGAAAAAAAGCAGCCGCGTAGGCCATCAGTCCGGGGATGGCCATAACCAGAAGATAGAATCCTGGGCTCGTCATTTTATGTTCATGGACCAGGGAATCAATAATGATCAGTACGAGGTAGAGGATGCTGTTGAGAGCAAGCCCGGGAGCGACTGCCTTCAGCAGATCGGATAGACGTGTCGGGATGGTATTATAAACAAGTACATAGTAATAGATTGTTTGAAGGACCTGTGTCGCAAGTATCCCCCAGCTTACACCGGCCAGGCCCCAGTTCAACCCGATGATGACAGCGGCAACCGCAAAAATCAGGAGTACGGCCTGGGCCAGCATTTCCTGAAGAAGACGGTTCTGTGCCATCAGAAGTACTCCACACGGGCGGCTGATAACGTAGAAAAAGCCTGCAATGGCCAGGATTTCGAGGGGTTCGGCGGAGGGTAACCATTGCTCACCATAGACAAAGCCTACAAAAGGCTCTGCTACCCACAACATTATTGTATAAAAGGGCAGGATGTAAACCGCAAGCAGAGTAATTGCACGGTAAAACATGTATTTTGTCTGGTCGAGATTGTCCTGTATCTTGGACATTGCCCGGAACAGTGGCTGGGCGACCGGCATGCCGAACATCCGATAGGGAAGCCTGTGTTGACTGTCAGCCTTGTTATACAGTCCGAGAAAGGCGGGGCCGGCGAGTTTGGCCAGTATCAACTTTACAGCTTCCTTTCTAAGTTTCCCCAAAAAGTCGTTGGCAACGATCTTGGATCCGTAAGCGCCGTGCTTGCGCATAATGGGAAGATCAATATTCAGGCGCAGCTTCAGCGGGACTGCGCGTGCCAGCAGAGCATTTCGAAAGATTGCCGCCACCAGACCGGAAAGCGAAAGACTCCAGACACCCAGGCCAGAAAAGGCCATTGAGATGGCGGATAGACCCGAAACAAAACCGGTGGCAATTCCAATCACCGATCTTTTTTTGAAATCCATCTCCCTGTTGAGCCATGATGTGCGCATGTAGACATAGGGTCTGATCAGAAACACAAGTGCAGACACCCGCATCAGATCCTTATAGAGCGGGTTCTCGAAATACTCTGCGAACCACGGAGAAACCAGAAAAAACCCCGTGTAGATCAGGATCCCCAGTGCAAGTTGCAGAGTCAAAATCGCATTGAAGTCATCCTCGTTCGCTTCCTTGGCACGGACAAGCGCCTGTCCCATGCCACCACTGGTGATCATGCCGACAAAGCCGGTGAAGACTTGGATCGTAACGATCATGCCGAAGTCTGCAGGTACGAGCAGGCGGGCCAGCACTACACCGAAGACAAACTGCAGCATACTGTTGCCGGTGTTGCCGATTGCCAGCCACTTGGTGCCCTTGCGTATACTTTGACCTAGATTCATGGCAGGGAACCGGAAGCTGGAATGATGGCCCGGATGCCGCGTGGAAAGGCCGAGTCAAACAAAACCACCCGGATCAGGTAGTCAGTTTTTCTCCAGCTTTTTGTGGCTATGTTATTGTAGCTTCCCATCATGTTCTTGCATTTGCCCCGGCACTTTTGTGTATATATCGTGGTTGAATAATCAGCCGCCAGAACGGGTATCACTTTACGAAAACCGGGCGCGGTGTTCCGGTTGCGATACCCGGGAACGGGCAAATGTAGCATTTTCATGCGTGGCAAACGGTTTTTGCACGAACACTGCAATGGACATAGTCAGGAGTTCTTGTGGTGGCCACTTTGAGGATAGGCAATATCGTTTCCCTGTTTAAGCTGATTTTTCACTTGCAGGATGATTTCGGGAAGTAAATCGGCAGTTTGTCAGTTTTCTAAACAATGTCCAAAAGCATTCATTATTACTTTCTAAAGGCCTGCCAGTGAATCGTAGTATGAGTACGGTGTAACGTCTCCCGCAGGAATTAATTGTTGCCGGAGCCATAGAGCTCGTCTTCCTTTCCGCATGAAAAGGTAAACAAACCGGACGTCAACCGCTGGTGGCTCATGCTCCAGGCCGGTTTAGTATCTTCAGCTGTTATAACCCCAATGATAAAGATTTGCATGCATAACCTTGACTATTGCAGATTTCCGCGCAAGGGCCCGCCAGGCAAATAGCTGTCTTTTCATATTAAAATATAATAGGATTAATCGCTAGATTGCGTAATTTACCGTTAAATTATTCAGTTTGTATACCATGTGTGTATGCCCGATCAACAGGGTTATTCAGCCTTGGTTATGCCATCAGTACCGTTAAGGGCCAGTAGATTATTTTCAATCTTCACCTGGCATTATATTTGGAGCTACCGTGATTGGATATGGGTGACGAAGAATGATGATACGTTCCAGTTTGTTTTCAGTGTTGTTGCTTGCCCTTGCTGTCGCATGGCAGGGCAACTCGGTTGCGACGAGCGATAGCGATAGCTGGAAAAAGAACGCTTCCTTGATGCCGCAGTACTGCAAGGACCTGGCGAAAGGCAATAATAGTCCCGAGTGGACTAAATGGCGTAGCACCTTTGGTGAAACCGCCATACATATGAATCATTACTGCAAGGGAATTTTTGCCGAAGATAAAGTCAAAAGTATCATGGAGAAGGATAAACGAGACTACTGGCTCGGGATCGTGGTGCACCAGATGAGATATGTGTCGACTACGTGCAAGAAGAACTGTGTTCTATATCCTGATCTCCACACTCGTTGGGGATGGGCTTTGAGCGAGCAGGGTCTGATTCCAGAAGCCATCGAGCACTACCAGCTTGCATTCAAGGCAAAGCCAAACTACGCATTGGCCTATGCCAGACTGTCTGAGTTGTACCTCGGAATCGGTCAGCCTGAGGAGGCACGAAAGGTTCTTGAATCAGGGCTGAAAGCCAATCCGAACTCACGTGCGCTCAAAAGGCGGTTGAAGAAGCTTGAGTCATCCGATTAATACTCCTGGATGTTTCCCTCGGCCATCCCGGTAAAACTTAATCCACCTGTTTACTCTGCGCCACAGTAAGTGATTGCTGCTCTTCGGCCAGGCACACAGTCCGGTATGGTGTCTGCTTTGCCTAGAACATTGACTGGCGAACTGAGCTCGCTGGATCATTCCTCCCGATCCGATGCCGATTTGCTGCGAGTGTTATTCATTCTTCTCCAGGAAGTGCCTGATTTCGAGGGGCGTCATGGTGGTTCCGCCGAGTGTGTCAAAGAAGTAGCAGAAGTAGCGGCGACATTTGTCCAGAAAACGTTCAAGCTCCATATTATTTTGTACGTAGGGTGTGCCTCCGGGATGAATGGAAGGGGAATGGAAACTAAACACGAATATGCGTACACCATCCCCGAGCAGGGTGCGGGTGAGGCGCCGCATCTCCGGTTCACTGTAGTCCTCCGGTGAGAGACGTATGCGCTCCATCAGGTGCAGTCTTGCTACCAGGCCGGACAGTTTTGCGCGACGCAGCCAGGGGTGGGTCAGTCGTTTGTATAGCGATGTGTTGCCGCTTCGTAGTGCACCCACATAGCCACCCGTCCCGGGCAGCACCAGTAGTTTTCGTTGCTCCCCGAACCAGTAAGGATGACTGCTGTATGCCGAATAGTCAGGCCCCCCGTCACCACAAAAGTTGATAGGAACCGCGGGGCTGATGTCTACTTTATAGCCCAGTTCTTCGAGAATCTTCCCGGTATTTGGCCCGAAACCATAACGACCTGCGAGGTAAGTGACGGGCTGTATGCCGAAGGACGCGGAAATTTTTTCTGTTAGCAGGCGCAGTTTTTCCGCTTCCAGGTCTCTGGGCAGGTTACCGGGATAGGAGTTGTACGCATTCACTTCTTCTTCATAAGGCGGTGAAACCCAGGGGTGCAGATGCGTACCGATCAGTGCACGTCCCGAATCAGCATAGGCCTTGAGTGGCTCGATGGCGAGCGCCTGCGATGCGACGGGATAATCAACCACGTAGTTTGGCACAATGCCAAACTCATCGAACATCGTCTGCGCTCGATCGATGTGTCGCATGTGTTCTACACCTGTAGAATTGCGGTCGTGAGGTTTGTCCCAGTCAAATTCTTCTTCGGTATGAATCACTACTGTCAGGACAGGTTTTGTTTCAGGTGGCAGAAAGATCAGTTCGCGGTTCATATTATTGCCAATATGTCACAGGAATCAGATGTCGAGAGCAACAATTTCCGTGTACAGATTGCTGATATCTGCTTCGGTAAGTGTGTTGCTGTAGAAGACCTTGTTGCGAAAGCCGCTAAGTTCTATGCTTGATTTTGGTACCCTTGCCAGTAAGCGTGATTCGACCTTGGTAAATATAAGCCCCTTTTTGAATAGCAAATGATTGCCAAGAGCGAAACGGTATTTTATAAATTGCTCAGAATTGCTGAAGCCCAGTATGAAAGCACCTGGCAACCTCTTTAGATGGGTTCTTTTGTATACTACATGGCAAAAGTTATCGGGTCGGCCTACTGCCAGATGGTTGAGCCAGGGTAAGTGTTTATGCTCCAGATAGACTCCTGCATCTTCCGGAGACAGGACTTGCTCGATAGTGTTCGATTCAGTTATTACACGCACACCCGCAAGTAATGAAAAAGGCCAGGGCGGGTTGGGCCAAACTGCTTGCCGCTCATTCATGGGTTTGAATTTTAGAAATTGCAGCATTTTCGATACAACTTCAGTCGGGGTGAGATCAGTGAAATGGAAACCGGGCTGTGAAGTGAGCGCGATGGCCAGGCGCATGCTCTGGGAGCGGTACTGGTCGAGTACGCACCAACTGGTGATATTGCAAAACCTCTCTGGTTTGCCTCGAATCAGACGTTCAGCGTAAATGGCACCGATTCCACCCACGATTTGATTGTCATCACGCAGTAAAAAGCCGTTATTGGGTTTTTCCACGCCCCAATCCTGCAGGAAGGCCGTGGCCCATTCTTCGGCTGTGCGCTGCTGGCTAAGGTTCTCGACCAGAAACTGGCAAAAGTCGGTGAGATCCGAATCCCTGATGGGTTCAAGTGTGGGCTGGTTCATTGTTGCGTGTTATTCAGACAGTCATTCGATCAGTAAAAGTAGCACAAAGCGATGGCGACAGGCTATGCTACAGCGCTTTGTTGTGTGCGGCAAAAGATCCCGGGCATAGGTCAGCAGTGTTCCCGACTGGCTGTTGTGGTCATGCATCCCGGTCACCCTGTGAGAAGGTACGGCTGAGCCAGGCTGCGATTCCGGCAAGCGAACTGAAACGCAGTTCCCCGGGGTAGTCTGTATTTGCCATGAATGTGTGTTGGTCATGCCTCATGATGACCATCAAAAGCGATTACTGGCAAATGATTATATTGTGCATAATACCTTCTCAAGGTCGACAACAGGTCCAGGTAGTCCGGATTCGCCTCTTGCGCATAATTTTTCAGGGTCGTTTGATATAGCTGGTTTCGATAGTCATTATTTATCCGGGCTGCCACTGGAATCACGGCCAGTGTCAGGCGAAATCTATGTAACTGCGACAGGCTGCGAAATTCATCCAGTAATTCAATCGTAGTCTCGGTCTTGTCCTGGAGCGCATCATCAACCTGGCCACTCAGTAACTTGTTTATGGAATTGTCTTTGCTGTCCCAGTTCATGTAAATATCATAAACCCACATTAATGCAGCACTGCGACGTGCTGACTGCAACAGCTTCCGTCGTTGAATTATTTTGTTGATGATACTTCAGGTCCGCGGAAGCCGAGTGAATTCAATTTGACGAAATTTTCATAGGTATGGTGTTCATCTAACGAGAGCATAACCCAGCCCGATCGGGGTTGGGCTTGACTGTAACAACGGGAAGTAGTTGTTTCTGTGGTGCGCCAATTATCATCCTTGCAGAGAATTCCAGAAGTAGCATCGCAAAGACGGTACTCAATAAAGTGATGACTGTTGTTCCCGTATCTTTTTCATCTGTTGTCTGCAGGCTGCTGGTGAAGAACCGGTTCACTATTACCGGTATCAACACGTACGTTATGCGTACGATGTTTACCATCGCCTGATATTACTTCAACCAATGGACCATGGTGGCTAGCGTCGAACCACCAGCGGGTTGTTCTTTGGGGGGATTTGATTTCGCAGCCGATGCGCGAGTTTTCCTCGAGCAGGCGTACCTGGTATGGCGGTAGCCCCGTTGTTTTGTGAGGCAGGAGCACGACCATGAAGAGATCGTCCTGTGTGTTTACCGACGGGCTTAATTCGACCCGCCACTTGCCCGCATCTACAGGGGTCTTTTTGTTTCTAATTGCCTGGAGGGATTTGCCGCCTTCATCATAGTTCTTGCCATCGACATGGAATTCAAAGCCGGAGCCGCCAACCAGGGCAATATCGGGGTTTCGTGGCAACAGGACATGCGCATCCAGTCGGGATGTCCCCTGACTGGTTGTCTGTTTTCCCCCGGAAGCCTTTATTGTATAGCCATAGGGTGTCAACTCCGGCTTCTCTATGGTGTGATGCAGCCAGCGTTTGCGAAAATCCGGATTGCTGGCTTTGACACGGTCGAATATCAGTATGGCCCCGGTCGTTATGTCATAGCCGAAGGTGCGAATAAACTGCTCTACACGCCGGGTACGATGCGAGAATGTACCCTTTCCGGACAGGCTGTTGGTGTAGGCGGGTGTCAGGTCTGCAACCGCTATCGCCAGGCCATCTTCAATGAAGACCTTCTCCATTGTTCCGGTGTGATAAATGTCACGTTTACGCATCCATTCATTCAAGTCAAGTGGGGCCGCTTCAATTCCCCAGCCAGAACCGATGCGTCGTTGGCCGCCATCATTCGCAATCTGGCGGGGTGCATCATCACGTGGTGCAGGTACCGTATCATCCGGGTCATGAACGGTAACGGTATTGTGCGCAATGGTCTGGTAGGCATAGTTCATATGGTGGTCGGATCCGTAACGGCCACCCCCGCCATATGCGCCACTGTCAATGGCCAGTGCATCGTTCTGAAAAACCGTAAATGAACCCTGGTCAAGATGAGTATGCGACCAGTAGTTGTCGCCCGCCTTGAAACTGACGTAGGTCGCATCGGGTGTCCAGTCGCTGCGGGCGACAAGCATGCCGGTTCCGTCAAAATAACGGGCAAGTGGTAACTCCTTTACGGCATCAGGGTCACACAGGCTGTTATCGGTTAACGGTCCCCATGGCCATGATGTGGGTGCTATGTGTCTGGGGCAGCCATTCATGCTGTAGGCAGCGGCATGCCGGTATTCGATAGCCAGCGGAATTCGATCTGGTATCAGTTTGTCAAAATGTGAGCCATCTCCCCAGCGGAAGTGTGATTTATCAGGACGTGTTCGGTAGATCAGGAAATCCAGGAATCCTTGTATCCCGGGTTCGGCGCTGAAAATGTCTTCGCCTGTTGCGCTACGCCACATGGCAGGCACTTGATAAATCGCCTGCCCGATGCCAATACCGACATACTCCCCGCCTTCGTGCCAGCCACCATTGTTGCCCATGACCTGGCGCCAGACGGGTAGTACCCGGTTTTTCCAATAGTCATAGGTGTAGTTCATGATGGGGTTGCCCCGTGGATCATCTCCATACAGCGCAAGTGCAGTCGCAATCAGTGCCTGAAAGGGGCTGTTGTAGAGGAATACATTGTAGGGAGACAGGCGCTGTTTCTCCCGAATACGGTGGATCATATATTCTGCATTGCTTGCCAGCTTGTCCTGAAGGCCGGCGCGCTGTTCGTCGGTCCACTGGTCGTAAAGCCAGTCATAGGCTACTGCCACCGGTTTCGCCTGTTGGTGGCCTCGCCATGTGATTTCGAGTTCCATCAGACGCTGGTAGAGGATATCCAGATTCAGGCTACCCGGTTCAACATAGGCAGTGACAGCTGCCGAATAGAAATCCCCCTCGCCATCAGCAGCTTTCTTTCTGCGGTTGCTCAACCAGCCAGGGTTTTCCAGCTTGAGTCTGGCAATGTCCCCGGTACTGGGCGCTGGCAGCCGGGGATGGCTGGAGCGGAAGTGGGGTAACGCTGCCGATGGGAGATCTTCCGGAGCCGGCAAGACAGGTAATTTGCTTTCATCCAAAGGGATTTCGACCAGTGTTCCATCAAGCCTCCAGGTGACTCCGGCACCAACAACAAGTATCAGCGCTGCTATGGCAGGTAGTGTGTAGCGTGGTAGCACATACTGTGTGCGGTTGTCCCCGCTCGCAGGTTTTATATCTATTGTTTCTTTGTTTGATAATGCCGGATAGAACCAGGGTAATAGCCAGGCAAGTGTCGCCACGATGGCATCGGTGATATCCGGCGATCGCCCGGGCTGATACTGCTGGTACCATTCAATCGCAAACATCAACAGGAATATCGTCACT
>Ga0316194_10000177_pt1 | contig 36364 bp, 28 predicted proteins | sample CroRivsedime1_MG_FD_204936 | JGI IMG/M metagenome (GOLD analysis project Ga0316194, IMG submission 204936) | Coastal sediment microbial communities from Maine, United States - Cross River sediment 1 | ecosystem: Environmental > Aquatic > Marine > Coastal > Sediment | place: USA: Maine...
TCCCCAGCCGCCCCAGTCATCCCAGTAGCCGCCGTAGCCCATCGAGGTGGTGCTGTAGCTCTTCCGCTCCTGGCTGGTGAAGTGGTAGGTCACGTAGAGGTCCGGGTTCTCCTGGACCTCCTGAAGACCGCCCTCGCGCAGCTCCTGGCGGATCATGCTGACTACGCGGTCACCCATCATCGGGTTGTCCTTGATGTTGCTCTCCTCGGTGTCGACGTACTGGAAGGTCGTGACGCTGTCGAAGTCAAAAACGTGGGCATAGTCGATGGTGACCTTCTGCGCGAATCCGGGAGTCGCGATCAGAAACGCGGCCGCCACCGTGAAAATCGTTCGTTTCATGTTTCATCTCCTCTCGTCTCGAGTTTGTCATCCGGACTGCGATCCGACGATTCCATCGATCGGGCCTCTACATCACCGGAATCGTGTAGGTCGCGTTGATGCGGATCGAGTCCTTGACCGCCGAGCCCGACCAGTCGTTCTTGAGCAGGCTGGTCTGGTACTCGCCGTAGAAGTTCCAGGTGCGGTCTTTCCTCATTCTGCAATCCTCCCCGGGCACGCCCTCACGGCGTGCTCTCGATTTAATGCTCGTTGTTCGTTGCGGGTGTTCCTGCGGAGCTCCTGCTCACCCTCCGCACGTCTTCCAGGGTGCCGAGGAGCTGCACGGCGCCGAGAAGCGCCCGGAATCGATCCGAGGCCTGCGCCCGGTCTGCCTCGTTGGTGGTCCGCCACCACTCGGTCCACAGAAACCGGTTGGGAATGGCGAGATCTTCGAAGACGTCACACGCGCACTCCGACTCGTCCGAGATCGCCCGCTTCCTAAGACCTTCCAGGGCCTGGATCAGCTCCCGCCGGTGCGCCTGAGACGTGGACATGGCCACCTCGATTCCACACGACATTTCTGGCTTTTTTTGCTGCATCGACTGCACACCGCGCAGGAAACGTGCCACATCGGGAGACGACGCTCATCCGCGACGCTTCGACCGATTCCACCTCCGATATATGGGGCCTGGTCGCCGCGTCAATGAGCTCGAAGAGAGAGGAGAAAAAGCCCTCTACAGCTCGTTGTTCGGTCGATTCAGGTTGTCGCGCCCGGACCCGGGAACATGTTCGGAGTTCCACGGGTTGCGGTGACTGTCGGACGCGGGAGGACACGAAATGTCGTGACGAGGTTTCGTCAACCCGCTATTTCGGTGGCGAGATGCCGAGCTTCTTGAGCCGGGACCGGAGCGTGTTGGGGTGGATCCCGAGAGTCTGCGCCGCCCCGCCCCGCCCTGCAATCTGGCCATCGCAGGACGCGAGGACCTCGAGGATGTGATCTCGCTGGACCTCGTCCAGGGTCCGAAAGGTGCGTGAGGGAGGTCTCTGCGGCTCGGGATCCGGACCGTTTCTCGCCTCGAGCGGGCTGACCAGACGCAGCACGCCGTCGTTGGCGTTGAGGACGGCCCGCTCGATGACGTTCTGAAGCTCCCGCACGTTTCCCGGCCAGGGGTATCCCTCGAGCCTGCGGAGGACCTCGGGCGGAATCTCCGTCAGCTCCACGCGGTGCCGGGCCGCGAAGGCCTTGGCGAAATGACGGGCGAGGATCTCGATGTCGTCCTTCCGGTCCCGCAGCGGCGGCATCGTGATCGGGTAGACCTCGAGCCGATAGAAAAGGTCTTGACGGAACCGGCCGGCATCGACCTCGGCCTCGAGGTTTCGATTGGTCGCCGCAATCAGCCGGACATCGACCTCGATGGTCCAGGTTCCCCCGACTCGCTCGATGGTTTTCTCCTGAAGCGCACGCAGGAGCTTCGGCTGGACGTCGAGCGGCAGCTCGGCGACCTCGTCGAGGAAGAGCGTTCCGCCGTCGGCCAGCTCGAACCGGCCCTTCCGGCGTCGGTCGGCACCGGTGAAGGCGCCCCGTTCGTGGCCGAAGAGCTCGCTGTCGATGAGACTCGCGGGGAGCGCTGCGCAGTTGACGGCGAGAAACGGGCCGGACGATCGATTACTCGAATCGTGGATCGCGTGCGCGACCAACTCCTTGCCGACACCGGTCTCTCCCTGAATGAGGACGGTCGCGTCCGTGTCGGCCACCTGCCGAATCTTGTGCAGGACGTACAGCAGAGCATCGCTCGAGCCGATGATGTCGCTGTGCTCCGTCCGGGAACCGATCTCCTCCTTGAGGTAGACGTTGTCCTCTTCGAGCTTGGCCTTGACCTCTTCGAGCTCGCGCACCGTCGCCTCGAGCTCGGCGGTTGCACGGCGAAGCTCCGACTCGGAGCGGCAGCGGTCGGTGACATCCGCACCGACGCTGAGGAGCCCCCCGGGAACGCCACCGGGGTCGCGGAGGACGACGCTGCGCCAGCGAATGATCCGCTGGCCCCCATCTGCAGCGACCAGGACCCTCTCGTTCTCGGACTCGGGGTCACCAGCCAGACCGCGGTCGACTGAGGCCTCGACGGACTCCCGCTCGTCATCACTCACAAACTCGAGGTAGTGCCTGCCGATCATCTCCGCCGACGACCGACCCGAGACCCGCTCGGCAAACGGGTTCATCAGGGTGATTCGCCCATCCCGGTCGATTCCGACGACCAGCAGCTGAATGCTCTCGATGAGCTGCCTCCAACGCCGTTCGCCGGCAGCCACCTCGAGAGTGAGCTCCGACGAACGCGCCGCGGTCTCCACAAGGTCCCAGGCCATCATCGCAACGATGAGCAAAAACGCGAACGGGTGGAGCGACGGCAGGTCGAGCAGACCGAGATCCATCGGGATGATCGCGAGCACCGACAGCGACAGGACGAGCGTGCTGATCCCGATCACGCACGCCTCCCGAAGCCGGTCCCGCCGCACCAATCGAAACGCCGTGTCGATCAGCAGGACGAGAAAACCGATGTTGGCAAGATCGCCCACCAGCCGCAGGGGGCTGGCGTCGCCGACGGGCCGCGAGAAGGTCTCACCCCAGGGGAGCACGGCATCCCGCACCGACGTCACGTCCATGGTCGCGACGACACCGGACGGCAGCACGAAGTCGAGCATGGCGGTGACGAACAGAAGCGCGGTTTCGGCCAGCAGCAAACCGCGACGAACGGCACTGGTCCGCGCCTCGATGAACCACAACAGGAGGATCAGAAAGACACAGATCGACACCGCCGACCAGGCAAAAAGCCGCTCGAACTCATCCGGGCTCGCCGCCAACACGAACCGGCGCTGAACCAGAGCATCGACCGCCGCCGCAGTCGCCGCGCCGGCGAACAACAGGTGAACCCGCCGGTCCCGGAGGCGCCATCCGGCCCCGAAGTGCTGGAGACCGACCACCAGGCACACTGCCGCCACGACGACGTACGCCGTGCCCAGGGTTGTCACGATCGCCTCACTAACGGAACCACCGTCGCTACTTTAGCAGCGCCCGAAGCCCTGAAGGACCCGCCTCCGGAGGTTCCCAGATCGCTCGTCCCATTCAGAGGAGCGTCCTTCACGACCCGCCACCACAACCCTGCGATCCGTTATCCCGACGGTCGGTTTGATTCCAGCAGGTCCTTTGGAAGCAACTCCTGAAGTCCCACCCCGAGGTGCCCGATGGCCAGCAAAAACTCGTCGGCGCGGGTAGGTGGGATTGGCCGCGTTCTGGGTCTGGTAACGGCCAATATGTCATCGCGCGTGTCGTCCTCGAACCCGCCATTTTCCCGCCCAGTATATCCCGGGTACGATTCTGGGCGGCGGGGCATCGGACCCCACGGGGTCCGCGCGCGGAGGAACCCGGAACTCTCGCGAGGTGCGGGAATCCGTCAGGCTGGGGACACGAGGGCGAGGTCTTCCGCCGCGTCGAAGGCGTATTGTACCTTTATTGAATCGTCCCTATTTCATGCGGCTTCTCGGTAGTAATAGTTGAGCAAGCCACCGAGTCGCTCCCGCTTGACTAACGGGCCATCGCCAGCGGGATCGTCTGCCGGCTGGATAATCGCGCCGCCAAGACCCTGATGCGGGCGCTCAACATAGCGCGTGACCGACATGCTACTCCTCCCGGAATCCGAATCTCTCGGCCAGAATATCCGCATCAAAGCGATCCGCGGGACAAGTCGTGTCTCTCTTCATCCGCCAGAGCGTTCGAGCGGTGACCACCCTGACGGAAACGCCTTCGTAGTCTCGCTCTTCGATATCGAGATCCTCGTAACGGAACGCCTCCCCCAGTCTTGTAAGGAGATCGAGGCCGAATCCGTCGGGAGAAACGCAACGAACCGCGGGATACGCTCCGCACAGATCTTCGGCGGATATGTCATCGATATTCGGATCTTCGATGACGCTGCGCAGGGCCGCTTTCAGGCGCTCGACTTTGTCCGCATTCGGTCGTATGAAGAGGTCCAGGTCGGCAGTCGCGCGAGCCAGCCCGTGCAGGCCAGCGCCACAGATCCGAACACGGCGTACTCGACGCGCTGCTCAGCCAACGCGCGAAAGATCGCCCTCAGCCGTTGTTCGTCCGGGATCCGTGGTTCGTTCATCCATCCGACGCCTCGGCACCCGTTATACGGTGCAACCCGTTGGCGCGAGGAAAGGACGGGGATCCGGTCCGAGGGCCGGTTGGTGGAGGCGGCGGGAATCGAACCCGCGTCCCCTGAAGAACCAACGAGCTCCAAGGGCGGACGGGAAGACTCTGACCACGGCGTACGTCTGGCCACCGGGCTCTGGCCCCGCCGCAGGAGTCTGGCGTGTTCGTGTAGATCTTGCCGTCTCTCATGATCAGCGCGAGTCTCTTCAGCCCGAAGACGCCAGTCGTACAGGTCCTGAACGCGTGCGTCGCTGGCGAGGCGGTCGATTCGGATCGCGCCCTCGACTGTCGGCCTCGCCGCCCGAGACTCCTCGACATCTGGGGCACTGCGTTTCTATAGACAGGCCGTCAGGGGTCGCAGCCGCCTGATAGCACGACGCGCTCAACGCCTTCGGATGTCGTGCCGACGGAACCCGGGCCGCAGGAGTTCTCGGGGCGCACCAGGTAGTACGCGTTCTCACCGCCGGCCAATCTGGTGGCATCGGTGGCCGTGGTATCCGCGCCATCGGACTCGATGCAGACAGAGCCCGACTCGAAGGACGCCGTCGAGGAACGCAACAGGTCGTAGACCGGGTTGCCCACCCCCGTGCCGCTCTGGCCGCTCCAGTGGAGCTCTATCGCGCTTCCCACCTTGGAGAGGCTCAGACCCGTCACCGTCGTTGCGGGCTCCCAGGTCGTGGCGTCGCCCGGCGCGCAGTCGCAGCCGTTCCCCGCGCCGTCGCCATCGTCGTTCTCCTGGCCCGGGTTGGGGATGGACAGACAGTTGTCGCAGGCATCCCCGATCCCGTCGGCGTCGGCGTCGAGCTGGTTGGAGTTGGCCAGCTGGCCGCAGTTGTCGCAGGCGTTCCCCACCCCGTCGCCGTCGTCATCCGCCTGGAGGTCCTCCAGTGCCCCGTTGGCGACGTCAGGGCAGTTGTCGCCGAAGTTCGGCTCGCCGTCGCCGTCGTCGTCGCCGCTCGACGACGAGACGTCGAAGCCGGCCCCGGTCAACACGAGGGCGAAGGGAAGGGTCGGCAGCTCCACGCCGCACACCTCCGCCGCACAAAGGTAGTTGGAATCGGGAAGCGGAACGTCCAACCCCTCGACCCAGACCTCCCAGGTGCCCACGACCAGATCCTCGGGAGCGATCCGGACCGTCGAGAAGGTGTTGTGCGCATCGCGCAGAACGCCCCCCGCGCTGACGGACACGGTGGTCTCTTGCGGTGCCAGACAGGTTGCGCCGGGGGTGATGCAATCCGCATCCCGGGAGCAGGCTCTGCCGGTGCCGGAGCAATAGCCGCCGAAGTTGTTGCCGTGGTAGGTCTCGGTGGGGCCCACCAGGCGTAGCCGGAGCCGGTTGTGCAGGGAGCCTCCGAACGACCCCCGGTCCATCCACACCACGGTGGCGCGAAGCTCCTGACTCGCATCCCGGACATGGTAGGCCGCGGCCAGGTCGTAGCCGTCCGGCAACCCGGGAGCGATGCTCCCCTCCTGGATCGAATCGAAGAAATGAACGGACCCGGGCGTCTCCGGATGGGAACTCAAAGGCAGGGTGCGGGACAGGTTGATCCGGCCCAGGCCCTGCCCGCCGAGGATTCCACTGCAGTCCGGGCAATCTTCGGGGGCGATGGACTCGCCGCTGTTGAGCAGGGTGGCCTTCACCAGCGCGCCGGAAGGGGACAGGCCGGCGGCGGGGTTCGGCTGCCCGCAGGTCGTGGCCGTCGGATCGGCACAACCCTCGTGGAAGCCTTGCCGGTAGTAATCCCTCACCAGAGCCGCGGCGCCGGCGAGGTAGGCGCTCGCGAACGACGTTCCGCAGGCTCCCTCGTGAACGGTGCTCGACGGCGGGGCGGTGGGCTCGTTGAAGCAGGAATCGCTCTGCTGCCCGGAGACCGAGACGTTGTCGCCTCCCGGCAGGTCGCAGGCGGGCGCCAGCAGCATCGGCTGCGTCCGCCGGCTGGCCGACACCCCGCAGTAATCTTGGACGCAGTCCGCGTTGCTTGTGCAGGAGCCACCGCTGAGGGAGCAGAAGTACTCTTCACACGTATCGGCAGGGCAGTCGTCGTCGGTCGTGCAGCTTCCCCCGTACAGCAAACACTCCAGCTCCGGGTCGGTCCCCACGCACGAAACCCCCGGCTCGCAATGGGCGTCGCTCGTGCAACCGGTGCTCGTGCCCTCACACGTCAGAGTCGGGTCGATACACGGGTTCAGCGGGCAGTCGCTATCGTTGCCGCAAGGTGCCCCGGTCAGGTAGCACTGGTTGTTGGCACACGTGTCGGTCGGGCAGTCGAGGTCACCGACGCACGCTCCCCCGCTGAGGGAGCACAGGCCGTCCTCGCAGCGGTCGGCAGCGCAATCGGCGTCGGTGGTGCAGAAAGCGTCCGTGACGCTGCACGTGAGCGACGCGCCGCTCACGGCACCGTAGATATTCAGGTACGGGTCCTGGTAGTGCCCTCCCACCGAAACCACGTTCTTGGCGGTTGCGGGACACTGGACGCCCTGTGCCGAGTTTCCTGCCGGAAAGAAGAGCATGGTGTCACGGACGTTCCAGAGATGTTCGTCCGCGTCCCCCGCGTCGATGCAATACCCCCCGGTGGCGGATCCGAACGGGCCGACCCACAGGACGCCCTGGAGGTCGTCGAGTGCGCAGTCCGTGTCGGTGATGCAAGGCAAGCTGGTGTCCAGACTGCACGTGCCGCCCGCTTCACACGTGGAGACGGGCACGACGCTACGGAGCTGGATGAACGCCAGGTCCAGGGGACGCGGGAGGTTCAACGTTGAGTTCGACGGATCGGAGCAACTCGTGCCTCCGGCGATCTTGACGTCCTGAAAGAAGATCTTGCTGTCCGGCGCGATTCCCGCCTGCGGGCCGAAGGTTCCGGAGGCCGGGCCCGGCACCTGACCCGCGATCGCCTGGGCCGCCATCGTGCCGTGGGAGAATCCACCCGCCGACGGGCACGCACACGTGTCGGAATCGCCCCAGATGGTGGAGTAGTCATGGATCTTCCGGTGCGTCGGTCCGGGGGATCCCGCCTGCGAGTCGGTGCCGGCCAGGAGAAGCGTATCGACGTTCAAGCCTTCATCCATCAGGCCGACGACTTGCCCGGCGCCGGTGATGCCGGATTGATGGTAGATCGCCCCACCGTCCACCGAGCCGCTCTGGACCACGGGACGTGACTCGTCGTTGAGAGGCTCGTAGTCCGTGCGCACCAGCTCGACCTGGCGAACGCCGTCCAGGCGGGCGGCGGCCCGGGCGACCTCGGGGCCCCCGGTGAAGTAGACACGTGGGTCGTCGGGGGGGAACACTACCTCCGAAAGCGTGGCGCCTGCGGCGCCCAGCGCCGCCGTCACGCGGCCGCGCTCCGCGGGCTCGAGAAGCACCACGCGCATGGGCCTCGGCTCCCCGGCCGCTTCGAGCTCGGTCAACAGGGCGGGCGTCATCCGGTACCCGGGGTGCAGGGGGCCTGCCCACGCCACTCCGGACAGGTCCGCCAGGGCGGTCATGCCCGCCCCACGCACGAGGAAGGCATGGTCCGGGACGTACCCGTGGACCCGGAGGCCGCGGGCCTCGAGGGCTTCCCGTTCGGTCCGGCCGGGTGCTCTCTGAAACTGGACGAGCCAGGGGACGCCGGGTCTTGACTCGTCAGACTGTCCCAGCCGCAGATCCGTGGGAATCTCGAGCATCCTCCCGCGGGGGTCGAACTTCCCGGCCGGAACGTGAATGGTCCGGGAGTGGGTCCGCGCGGCCGCCTCCCTGGAGGGAGCGATTCGCCAGTGCGTCCCGGCGCCTTCCGGCGCCGCCGTCGCTCCGTCGGACGTAACCAGCGGTAACGTGGCGAGCAGCCCCATCGCCAGCGATCGAATCCGCTTGCGCTCCCGTCTGCCCCTCATTGCGGTCTCCCCTGCTACGGAAAGGCCCCGGGCGCCAAGCACCCGGGGCCTTCGTGCAAACCGAAACAAGTGGCTATTGGCCGCAGAGCTTGAAGATATCGCCCTCGACACAGGTGTCTGAGTCGGGACCGCCGTTGATGACGTCGCGTCCCTCGCCGCCGCTGAGGAAGTCGTTGCCCTTCTGACCGGTCAGGACGTCGTCACCTTCGCCGCCGAACAGCATGTCGTTACCGTGGCCGCCGTGCAGGTCGTCGTTGCCGGCGAGACCACAGATCAGATCGTTGCCGCCCAGGCCCTGGATGCTGTCGTCGTTCATGGTGCCGGCGATGACGTCATCGCCCTGGGTGCCGGTGAGCACGCCGTCGTAGGGCAGGCCGTCGTCCTGACCGCCGCGGATGATGCCGTCGTAATCGACGTAGACGGTCGCTTCCTGGCCCTGGCACTCCTGCGGCAGCTCCCGGATGGTGATGTTGTCGAAGTCGACGTTGTAGACGAAGCCGTAGTCATACCAATAACCGGGCTCGATGTTGTGGATCTGGATCTCGTCCACCTCGGCCAGCACGTCCGCGAACGTGCGGTCCGGCGGAAGTTGCGGCATGTAGGTGTTGGGGTCCTCGGGGCCGCCGAAGCCGACCCAGCCCGTGGGAACCTCGGTCGCGTTGGGATCGACGATGTCGATGGTGAAGGTCTTCCAGCCGGCATTCCGGTTCTGGAAGTAGCCCGCGGGGTAGATCACCGAAGTATACGGCCAAGAGTAGCCGGTATTCGGATCCGTGTACGGGTTGTCGTAGTCCACGAACTCGACGACGAGCTGACGGTACTCCTCGACCGGGCTGCCGAACCAGTAATAGGTGTAGTCGTTGATGTTGACGTCGATGCTGAGGCGCACCGGACCCTTGGCCGTGTAGTCGCCGATGAAGGCCGGATCGGTGACGTTCGTGAGAAAGAACCAGCCCTGGAAGATAATCGCGTTCGGGTCGCCGCAAATATGACTTGCGACGTTCCAGTACGCGCCCGGATTGCCGCTGTCCGGGAAGACGGTCCCGCAGTCGCCACCGGGCAGCCATCCCTCGGTCCCGTTGTCAAAGGTCACGACCGTGGGCTCCAGTGCCTGGGCGGTCGTGAGGAGGCCCGCCATCGCCAGCACCGCGACGATCGTGCCCACACGCTTCAGGTTCTTCATTTTGGAATCCTCCTTGCCAAGAACGCTTGGCAGATTGTTCTAGCCTCCTACACGAGGCGGTGCAATCGCCATCTCGCGGGATTGCCGGTCTGTTCCTCAGGAGCTTACGAACAGGAGGGTGCGGGTACCATCGGACGATGGCCCCACGGTCGTGCGACCTGCAGAGAGTCCGCCTAGTGCGAGGGGCGAACGGTCGTACGACCAAAGTCGTACCCGGGATGCCCGGCGGGCCGACCTACCGCTGTACGCCGGCGTCGGCGGGCAGGGTGAACTGCACCGTCAGCCCCCCGTCCGGATTCCGCGACGCCCACAGCCGGCCTCCGTGGGACTCGACGATCGTCTGGCAGATGGGAAGGCCCATGCCGAGGCCCTCGGCCTTGGTCGTGAAGAACGCCTCGAACATGCGGTTGATGACCCTGTCGTCGGGTGCCGCTCCGGCGTCTCGGACCGCGACGAGGACTGTGGTGTCGTCCTCGAGGGACGTCTGCACCACGATCACACGAGCGTCGTCGGGGGTGGTCTCCATCGCCTCGGCGGCGTTGTGGACCAGGTTCAGCAGAACCTGCTGGAGCTGGACGCGATCGCCCGAAATCCGCGGTAGGCCGGACGCGAGGTTCAGGGTCAGGGTCGCACCGTGCTGGCGCGCGTCGGCACAGGCGAAGGTCTCCACGTCGCGAAGCGTCTCATTGACGTCCAGCGGCTCCCGCGTGATCTCACCACGGCGGAGGAGCTCCCTGAGCTTCTTGATGATCTCGCTGGCGTGCCCAGCTCCGGTGACGATGTCGGCCAGGGCCTCGTCCAGGTCACCGCGGTCCGGCTGATCGGAGGCCAACAGACGGCGGGTGGCCTGGGCATTGGCGAGAATCGCTGTGAGCGGCTGATTCACATCGTGCGCCAGCACCGCCGCGAGCTCGCCGAGGGTCGCCACCCGGCCAACGTGGGCGAGTTCGGCGCGAGCGGCCTTCTCTCGTTCGGCCTGGGCGATCTCGATCGCCTTGTGCGCCTTCCGCATTTCTCGATTCGCTCGGGCCTTCAGGCGGTACCCGATGTAGAGCGACACGACCAGGATCAGCAGCAGGATGGACACGACCACGATCGCGTTGCGAACCGTGCGCTGGATCTCCTGGCTCTTGACGAGAACCTCGATCTCGCGGTCCTTCTTCTCGACCTCGTAACGAGCCTGGAGCTCCGCCAGTCGGCGGCCGGTTTCCTCATCGAACAGCTCCGCGTTGACTGCCTGGTAATGCCGGAACGACTTCAGGGCCCGCTCGAAGTCGCCCATGCGCTCGTAGGTCTCCGACAGCCCGCGGTGGGCGTCTCTTTGCATTTCACGGATGTTGAGCTCGGTGGCGATCTCGAGCGCGTCGGTCTGGTACGCCATCGCTCGGTCGAAGTTGCCGAGGGCCGAGTACGCTTGCCCGATATTCTGGCGGCAGATTGCCGCGCCCTGTCGATCCCCGATCTCCTCGCGGACGCGAAGCGATGCCCGGTAATACTCGAGGGCCTCACGATACTTGCCCCAGGCGTCGTACACCAACCCGATGTTGTTGAGAGACAGGGCGAGTCCCGGCTTGTCGTTGATGCGTTCTTCGATGACGCGGGCGCGCTCGAGGCTCTCGAGGGCGTCGTCGAACCGTTCGACCTTGTGGTATAGGAGGCCGATGTTGTTCAACGTGCTTGCCGCGAGCCTCTCATCATTGACTTCCGTGTAGAGATCCAGCGCCTCGGAGAGGTGTTGAAGGGCCTCGTCGTACCGCTCGGTGGCGTAGTAGACGTTGCCGAGATTGTTGTGACCGACGGCAATGCCGTGGGTGTCACCGGCTTGCTTCCGGTTCTCGAGGGCTCTGGAGTAGTACTCCAGCGTCCGGTCGTACTCGCCCCACATGTAGTGGATGACACCGATGTTGTTCAGGGCCTTTGCGACGACCTCGTCGTTCCCGATCTGCTCCGCGAGCTCCAGGCTTCTGGTGTAGTAGCCGAGCGCCTTGTCGTACTCGGCAAGGTAATAGTGGGCGATGCCCAGGTTGTTGAGCGCCACCGCCTGGCCGTCGCGGTCGTTCAGGCCCTCCGCCAGATCGAGAGACTCGGCGGCGTAAGCGATGGAATCCCGGGGAGCGTTGTGCTGAACCTCCCGGGCCAGTTGGTTCAGCAGCCGAATACGCTCGGCGCCGCGGGCCGATTCCAGGTTTTCCTCGAGCTCCTCGACTCGGGTCTGGGCAAACGGGGCGACGCCACAGATCAGCACGAGCCAGACGGCCGCCAGCGCTCTCTTCATGAACCGATTGTACCGGCAGGGGCGGCCGATCGTCACCCGTTCCCCGTAGCGCTCTTGCCGCTCGACCACAGGGTCGACCGAATCACCGCCGGTCGGGTCGCCGCTCGGGGTGGACGATCCTGTCGAGAGCGATTTCCAGGGCATCCAGCAACGCTTGGTCGTCGAATGGCTTCTCGAGGTAAGCCACGGCTTCGGCGGCCGCCGCGCGCTCCCGCGTGCGGGCGTCGGGATGTGCGGTGATGAAGATCACCGGTGAATCGAGACCCGCAGCCACCGTCCGGTCGCGAAGCTCGAATCCGTCCATACCCGGTAGCTGGATGTCCAGGAGCAGGCAGGCGATCTCGTCGTCGACGGTGCGGCCGAGGAATTCCTCCGGTGACGCAAAGGTCTCGGACCGCCAACCCAGTGACTCGATCAGCCGGCTCAACGCCTTTCGAACCGACCCATCGTCATCCACGATGCAGACGACGGGATCGGGGGTAGTTCGTTCCGGTTCCATCACGTCTCCGGGGCGCGACCGAACTCTGCGTCGTCCGTCGAGCCCTCCACATCCCAAGACTACGTGGATGGACGGGAGCGTACCATCGGCCTATGGCCCGACGGGTTTGGGCCTGGAGTCGAATGCCTGTGGGTCGAACGGCCCACCGGCATGAGACCAAAGTCGTACCCGGGCAACGCCGAGGACCGAAGGTGCCGGTTCGCTCTTCATCCCGGATGTAGGTTGGAGATAGGGATGAGGCTCAATCTTCGAAGCGCCTGATCTTCGCTCGCTCCGCCATCCGAACCAGATCGGCAAGGGAGTCGGCCTGCATCTTCTGCATGACGCGGCCGCGATGGACCTTGATCGTCTTCTCGCTGGCGCCGAGCTCGGCGGCGATCTGCTTGTTCAGCATCCCCCTGACCACCAGCTCGAAGACCTCGCGCTCGCGCGCGGTCAGCAGCTCGATGCGTTCTTGAATCTCGGCATGCTGAGCGGATGCTTCCTGCTCGCGGCTGCCCCGCTCGAGCGCCTGGTGAATCGCGTCCAGCAGCACTTGCTCGTCTACGGGCTTCTGCAGGAAGTCGACGGCGCCGGCCTTCATGGCCCGCACGCTCATCGGCACGGTGCCGTGGCCGGTCATGAAAACGATCGGCATGGAAAGATCGGCGTCGGCCAGCTCTTTCTGGAGGTCGAGGCCACTCAGTCCCGGCATCCGGATATCTGCTACAACGCAGGCCGGGCGATCAGGGGGATCGCGCTGCAGGAAATCTTGCGCCGAGGCGAAGGTCTCGACGTGGAGACCCACGGACTTGATCAGCCGTTCCAGCGCTCGACGAACGGCGGCGTCGTCATCGACGACGAATACGATGCCTTCGGTCATCTCGAGTGTGGCCTCATTCGTGTCACGAACCGACGTGGGGTCTGCACGGAATGCTATCGGGCCGGTCAGGCGAAGTCAATCCACGCACGACCTTGCCCCCGCTATTCGAGGGTCGCCAGCCAAAGGTCCCCCTCGACGTCGCTGCACCGCGGAACGGGAAGGGAGTCGCGCTTGAACTGTGACCCGCGTCAAGCGAGCTCGAGCAGATTCTCGGCGGGACGCCCGACGACCGCCTTCTTGCCACGAACCCCGATCGGGCGCTGGAGAAGCGTGGGGTTGTCGGCCATCAGCTTCACGAGACGGGCGGCAGGCTCCTTGCCCGTCAACCCGAGCTTCTTGAAGGCGGCGTCGTTTCGGCGAAGCACGTCGACGGGACCCACGCCGAGCTTCTCGAGGACGGCGCGAATCTCGGTCGCGGAAAGCGGCTCGTCACGGTAGTCGCGGTAGCGATACGGGATCTCTTTTTCTTTCAACAAGGCGACCGCCTTGCGGCAGGCCGATCACGTCTTGGCGCAGATCAGGTCGAGCATCGGTTTCTCCGGTACGAAGATGAGAATCAGTCGCCGCGTTCGCTCCCGAGGATCCAGGCATCGATCTCGGCCTCGGCTTCCCGCCAGTCCTGCGCGGGATCGCCTTGCTGAAAACCTCGGCTTTCGGCCTTGTAGTAGGCGGCCTCGGCGATGGCTCGGTAGCGCTCCTCGGCGCTCAGGGTCACGGGTCGCGGACGATGCGCGTCGCGAGATTCGGCGGCGGCCCGCTCGGGCGCCGGACTCGAATCCGTTTTTGAAGTCGGTGCCGATGCTCTCTTGACCCGTCGGATCACGTACGATCTCTTCCTCCGCCCCGGAGTGCGGGTCTCGGTTCCCTGATTCTCGGAGTCCACTGCGACGCTCCCTTCATCCCGTTCGGTGATCTTCGGCACCTTCTCCGTCCGCGGGAAACTCTCCCACGCGACACTCAAGGATACCCGAGGTCGACCCTGGGCGCGGGCTCTTTTCAGTGCGCACCCAGCGACTCGAAGCGCTTCACGGCCCGTGGGCTCGGCACCGCCCGGGTGATCGTCTCGGAGAAGATCAGGGCGTCGTAGGCCTCTGCCGGGACGAGTCCGACTGCACCTCCCTGGGCTCGCATCGACTGCTTCCGGTGGAGCCAAGCATCGACCGGGCCGCCGACCGGGGCAGAGCGCAGGTCCACGAGGAAGAGCGGCCGGCCGACTCGAGCGAGAACGCCGTCCACCATTGCCTCGTCGGCGGCGGGGAGCGAATAGTCGGGGCCCTGCCCCCGGTTGAAGGTGAAACCGATCGAGACTGTCGGGTATCCGAGCCCCACGGCGACGTGACGCGCCAGCTGCTCCACGTCAAGTGCCCGGGGACGATCCGGGATCTCGAGATCGACCGGACTCTTGGATGCGTGGACGTTGTGGCACCACACGATCAGGCGCTCGCCCGGCGCGACCTCCTCCAGCAGCCGGCGGATGTTGTCGGCCATCGCCTTTTCCCGGACCATGCCGGCGTCCATGAGACCCCCGCGCGCGCCGGTCGTGAAGAGAGCGTTCGCACGGTCGAGGATCCAGGCCTGCCTGAGCATCCGGTCGAGCTCTTCGGGTGAGGAGCGCGCCAGGTAGGCCTCGCGCTTGTCTGCGAGCCTCATCAGCAGCCCGGTATAGGCAACGCCGATACTCTCGATCTCGTCGTCCGTCAGCTCACCGTATTCGTCGAGCGTCTCGGGCCACAGGTCCGGACTGAGCGGTGCCCGGCCGATAGGTCCCTCGCGAAGGGCGGCAGAGTAATCGGGGTCCACTCGATCGAGGTAGGCCAGGAGGCTCTCGCGGGCGGGCAGCACATCGACGATGTCGATACCGTGGTAGCTCACCTTCTTCGCCTCGTTCCGGTCGAGATTGTGGGTCCGCATCCACCTCACCAGGTCCAGGACCTCCTCGGTGTCCCAGATGTACCAGGCGCCGATCCGGCTCAGCAGGACCTCGGGATCGCCGTTGCCGCCCAGCACGTATTCGTTGATCGGCTCCGCCCCCGGCAGACTGTCCTCGATGGCGAACAGCCTGAAGTCCATCTCCTCGACGAGGTATCGGATCAGCCGATGCTTGAGGCGAAACTGCTCGCCGGCATCGTGGCGGCTCTCCCCGAGGAAGACCACGCGTGCATCCCCGACGATGTCGCGGAGGGGCCTCAGGTCGTCGAGGGGTGCTCCCGGATCGGCTGTTTCGAGCCTCACGGCGTTCTCGGAAGCCCACTGGATGACGGCGAGCGCCTCGGGGTCGTCGTGGGCGGTCGAGCCGGACCGAGCGGAGCAGCCGGTCAGAGCAAGTGCGAGTAGGAGAACGAGCGGTCTCACGAGACACCTCCGATCGGGTCGCCGCAGCAGGCGGCACCCGCGATCATCGTTGCCCCGCGCGTGCCGAGCCACAAGACGACGAAAGTAGTGTTTTCGAGAAACACGACGTTGGTAGCGAGAATCCGACCCGGGGGGCCGTGCTTGACCCGGCGAGTCCGCCGGTGGTAGCAAGGGCCGGGATGCCACACCTGACGCTGTTCGTCTTCATCGCGACACTGGCCGCGGGTGCGGCCGGCATCGCGCTCTTTGCCGGCCTCCACCAGCGCTACGCCTACCCGTTCCTGCGCAGCGGGACCCTGCAGCTCGCCCTGTTCAACGCGATCGTGGCGCTGAACGTGCTCTACATCTACTACTCGGTCAACCTGACCGATGTGGGCCCCTCGTTGTGGGTCGAGAACGCCTATCACGCCGTCTCCCCCGTTCTCAAGGTCGCCTGGGTGGCGTCGTTGTGGGTGATGGTGCTCGACCTGCTCGACCGGCCGCTGAGCCAGGCGTTCCGGCGCGGGGGATGGATTGCGGGCGTGGGGCTTGCCGCGGCGGCCGCCGGGCTTGCCGGCCACGCCATGGTCGTGGGCACCGTCGAGATTGTCGGGACGGTCCACTTCGCCTTGGAGTTGCCGGTGATCGCTGCCGCCCTGGCGGCGGTGGTCTATCTCGTTGCGCGGTCCGGAAGCGTTGCGGAACCCGACCGGCGGGTCGTGGCCCGGGAGCTCGGCCTCGCGGTCCTGATCATCTGGGTCCTCTCGACGACGACCTTCCTCGGTGGAATCCTGTTCGACCTGCCGGGCCAGGACGTCCGCCTGCTCTCCAGCTCCGTCCTGCTGTTCGCATACAACCTCGTGCCGGTTTTCGTTCTCAGGAGACGCCTCGGCGGACTGGCGACCCAACCCTCCGGTGGCGTCGCCGACGGCGGCCCGGATTGGGAACACCTCGGGACGACCTACGGGATCACCCCGAGGGAGCGCGAGATCGTCGAGCTGATCTGCCGCGGCAAGCGCAACAAGGAGATCGCCGACGAGCTGTTCATCTCGCTGCAGACCGTCAAGGACCACAACTACCGGATCTACAAGAAACTGGGCGTGAAGAACCGGGTTCAGCTCGTGAACCTGGCCCGCGATCGATGATGATCTCGATCCTGATGCCGGCCCGCGACGCCGAGGGCACGCTGGATGCTTGCCTGCGCAGCGTGCTCCGCCAGAGCGAGCCGCGCTGGGAATGCGTCGTCGTGGACGACGGCTCGCGGGATGGAACGGCCGGGCTCGCGGAGGGCTTCGCCGCGCGTGATCCGCGTTTCCGGGTCATCCGAACCGAGCATCGTGGGATTGTGGGTGCACTGAACGCGGGCCTCGAGCACTGCCGCGGACGGTACGTCGCCCGCATGGATGCCGACGACCTGATGCATCGTCGCCGGCTGGAGCTGCAGGTCGATGCGCTCGAACGGGATTCCGGCCTCACCGGGGTCGGCTGTCACGTCCGCTGCTTTCCGAGAAGCGAGCTCGGTGAAGGGATGCGCTCGTACGAGCGCTGGCTGAACGCAATCGATTCGGAAGACGCCCTGCGGCGCGAGGCGTTCGTGGAATGTCCGGTGGCCCACCCCGCCCTGATGATCCGTCGAGACATTCTGCTCGAGCTGGGTTACCGGGACCCGGGGTGGCCGGAAGACTACGACCTCTTGCTGAGACTGCTCAAGGCTGGCAAACGCATTTCCGCGGTCCCGCGCAGGTTGTTGAGCTGGCGGGTCGCGCGCGGAAGCCTGTCACGCAACGATCCCGCCTACGGACAGGAGCGCTTCATCGAATGCAAGGCAGCGTTTCTAGCGGGCGGTTTCTTGGCTTCCTCGAGCGAGTACATCCTGTGGGGGTACGGAAGCACCGGCAGGAAGCTGGCCCGCGCGCTGCTCGAGCACGACAAGCGACCGTCCTGGATCGTGGAGATCCATCCGGGACGGATCGGCAACCGGATCCTGGGCGTCGAGGTGATCCCTCCGGAGCGACTTCCCACCGTGCGGCGCGTGCCGATCGTCGCCTCGGTGGCGGGCCTCGAACCGAGGCGACAGATCCGGGACGCCCTGCAGAACATGGGCTTCCGCGAGCTCGACGATTTCGTCTGCGCGGCCTGAGACCGAGTCGGGATAGCCAACCTACCGCGGATCGATGAATGTCGCCGTCGGGTTCAGATCAGAAGCCGAACACCGTGAGCGTGATCAAACAGTCCTCCGACTCATTGTGACAACCCGCGCTCGCGCGCGAGCTCGTCACTCGAGGTGCGGAGGTCCGGCCGGCTTCGTTCGATTCGAGAGGGCAAGCTCCAGCGCGACGATCTCGCGCTGATCGCGGACGTAAAGGACGGTGCCGTGAAGGGTCGGCGGGGTCAGCGCGGGCGAGGACAGGATGCGTGCTTTCGCGTGCACTTCGAGTCCGTCGGGGCCGGGAGAGGCCAGGGTGAGCTTCCCCTCGTCGTCCAGGAGAACCAGGAGGTCGCCGATGGCGACGACGTGCGACAGGTTGAACCCTCGAACGCGCCACACGATCTCACCGGTTCTCGCGTTGATTGCGGACATCCTCGAACCCGACTGGAATCCCGATGTCCCGTAGATGGTGTCCCCCACCAGCGCGAACGACCCGTAGAAGCACTGGACCCTCGTCGTCGACCACAGCTCCTCGACGCGGTACGCGTCGTCTTTCACCAATTGCAGACCTCGTGAACCGGCTTCCCCTGTCGAGATGAACACCAGATCTTCGTCAACCTGGATCGGCGCGCAGATGTTCTGCGGGTACTGGTTCCGGATGGCGTACTTCCAAAGGAGCTCTCCCGTGCCTGGGTCGGCGCCGACGACCTCCGTGGCCATGAACGCCACGAGATGGTCCTCGCCGTGGATCCTCATGATCGCCGGCGTGGCATAGCTGGCCTCGAAGTCGAGGTTCTTCCAGACGATGTGGCCGTCCTGCTTGTCGAAGGCCACGGCGCCCTGTCCGCGGCCTCCCACCAGCGCGATGATCGTGTCCGCGTACTCGACCGGGCTGGCGGAATAGCCGAGTTCGACGACGTTGCCGCCGAGCTCGCTCCTCAGGTCGTGGGACCACAGCACCTCTCCCGTCGCGGGGTCGAGACAGTGCATGACGCCGGCGAAGCCGATCGTGCACAGGCGACCGTCGGCCAGCAGCGGCGCGGCGTTGGGCCCCTCGCCATAATCGGTATCTTGACCTTCGGCCGGCATCGAGACGTAACCGTGTTCCCAGACGGTCTCGCCGGTGCCGGCGTCGAGACAGATCACGACCTCGCTGGAGCCGGAACGGTACATCGTGTACAGGCGGTCTTCGTTGACCACGATGCCCGAGTATCCCGGTCCGAGCGCTCGAGCCCAGAGCCGCGGAGGTCCCTCGAAGGGCCACTCGCTCGCGAGGTCAAGGGCGCCCGACTCGGACCTCGGCGTCGCGGCACCGTGTCGAGACTCGTGGGTAGGCGATTCGCACGAGACGGAGAGGGCCGCGATCAACAACAGCGCAATACAGAACCACGGACACTGATTCATCGACGACTCCGAGTACTACCGCGCATCGTAGCACCAGGCGGCGCGCCCGCTCGCCTTTCCGGTTTGGTTACGATCCCTCAGCTCCAGGGCTCGACGATCACCTTCATCGAGTCCCCGGCTCCCTCTACGAGCCCGAATCCCCTCTCGGTCTCTCCCAATCCTATCCGGTGCGTGATGGTCGCCGCGACATCGACCTTCTTCGCCGCGATCAGCCGAAGCGCCGCCCTCATGTCGTCGGGAGGCCCGGCATAGGAGTGCAGGATCGAGATCCCGTCCTTCCAGACGTCCCACAGCGGCATCGAGAACTCGGCGCCCGGCTCCATCAACGCGAAGAACATGATCGACCCGCCGCGGTCAACGCACCGGAACGCCTGCTCGACGGCCGACATCGCCGCGGCGCACACGATCACGCGATCGGCCGGCCTCCCGTCGTTGTTTTCACGCAGCTCCTCCGGCACGTCCCCTCGCGCATCGAGGACCGCGTCGGCGCCCAGCTTCCGTGCCATCTCGAGCCGGAAGGGGTGGACGTCGGTGGCGATCACCCGCTCGGCCCCGTTCGCACGGGCGAGCTGGATGTGCAGCGCGCCCGAGATGCCGCTTCCGAGAACCACGACGGTGTCCCCTTCACGCACGCCCGTCAGGCGCTGGGCCCGAACGGTGCACGCCAGGGGCTCGACGAACGTCGCCTCCTCGAAGCTAACCCCGTCGGGCAGCTTGAATGTTCCCAGCCGAACGTTGATGGCAGGGAGCCGCACGAATTCGGCGAAACCACCAGGATCGAAGGTGGTGGTCCGGAGCGTATCGCAGACGCTGTGGCGATCGGACCGGCAGTAGCGGCATTCGCCGCAAGGGACGTGGTGGGTGGTGACGATGCGGTCGCCGACCTCGAAGCCGGCCACGCCCTCACCGACCTCTTCGACCGTCCCGGCGACCTCGTGGCCCAGGACCAGCGGCGCTTTCTTGATGCGGTACCACTCCATGACGTCCGAGCCGCAGATGCCGCTGGCCTCGATCCGCATCAGGATCTCGCCGGGGCCGATCTCGGGCCGTGGCCGATCCTCGAGGCGGACGTCGTGGTTGTTGTAATAGACCGCTACCCGCATCGAACTCTCCCTGCAAGCTCGTGCGCCTTCGGCGCCGGGGTCACCCGGCCTGACCCCTACCGGCCGGAGTCTTGGCGCCTTCCTTTTCGTCCCGGTAGATGCCGTAGGCGTCCTCGACGCTCGCATTTTCATGGACCACCGAGCGGACCGCCTTGATCATCCCGACGGGACAATCGGACTGGAAGATGTTGCGGCCCATGTCGACTCCGCGGGCGCCCGCGCGGATCGCGTTCGATGCGAGCTGGATGGCGTCTTTCTCGGGGATCTTCTTTCCGCCTGCGATGACCAGGGGAACCGGGGTGCTCTGGACGATCTCCTCGAAGCCCTCGCAGAAGTAGGTCTTTACGAAGTGCGCTCCGAGCTCGGCGGCGATGCGGCAGCACAGGCCCAGGTAGCGCGAGTCACGGGTCATCTCCTTGCCCACGGCGGTGACTGCCAGGACCGGGATGCCGTGCCTTTCGCCTGCGTCGATCAGCTTCGCCATATTGAGAAGCGTCGTGCGCTCACCCTCGGAGCCGACGAAGATCGACAGCGTGATGGCCGAGGCATTGAGCCGGATGGCGTCCTCGACGGCAACGGTGAGGCCCTCGTTGCTGAGCTCGGTCAAGATGCTGGTGCCGCCCGACATGCGTAGGACGATGGGAATGTCCGACCCGGGGGGCACGCACTGTCGAAGCGTCCCACGGGTCAGCATCAATGAGTCGGCGTACGGCAGCAGCGGCTCGATCGTGTTCCACGGCTTCTCCAGGCCCGAGGTCGGTCCCAGGAAGTAGCCGTGGTCGACGGCCAGCATGACGGTGCGGCCCGTGTCGGGCTGCAGGATTCGGCTCAGGCGATTGGCGATTCCCCAATCCATGGTCTGACTCCTTCAAATCTTCGATTTCAGATTGTCTCGGATCCGGACATTCTACAGCACATGTTTCGCGGTCAGTGCGCGTCCTCGGCCGAGCCGGTTTCCGGTCGGTCTACCAGGGCGAGGGCCAGTGGGCGCCCAGACCGGGCCCGTAGATCACGGCGTTGAGGAAGTGCCGGGCGGTGTCGTGCATCCAACCTCTGAAGGCCGGGTTGTCGAGGTACAGGATCACCTGGCCTCGCCCGACCTTCTCCCGCGTGGCGTACGCGGTCTCGGCGATGCGACCGGCAGCCTCCGGCCACAGCAACCCGCCCAGGTGCAGTCGATCGACCTCCGGGAAGCGCGCCGCGACCCGCACCGCGGGATCGGCCACCAGCGTGTCCGAGGCATCGACCCACGCGGTGATCTCTTCGGGCAGGCCCCAGTTCAGCCACAGCTCCGGGTCGAGATCGACGCGCAGAAAGGCGCCGCGGGGATTGAAGCGGCGAAGACGCTCGTCCGCTCGCTCGATCTCCTCGGAGGTCGGCTTCGTCTCTCCCGAGGGTAGAAGAGGCACGATCCACGTCTCCAGGCTCACCGGCTCGGTCGAGGCCGGGGTACCCAGATCGACTCCCTCCGCGAACGGCCGCGCGCCGGATCCCAGGATCGGTGCGACGTCGTAGGGCGAGCCGCGGCCATTATCCGAGGGCGTCCCCTCGTCGTCCGACCTCAGCCCCGTTGCCCGGAGCCGCCCGCCCTCGGCGACCTGTCCGGCGCTCGCGCCGAGTACGACCGGGGTGAAGCGGTCGAGCGCCTGTCGCCTCAGGCGCGTCTTCGTCAGGTCGAGCTCGCGGTCGGCGAGGAACTCGGCGCCGGTTCCGATTCCGATGGCCGTGCCCCCGGCCTCGATCCACGCCCGAAGCCGCTCGACCCCTTTCTCGCCAAGGGTGTCGCGGTAGGCATCGGCCGCTTGCTCGTCCGGCCCTCGCGCCCCTCCGCCCCAGGGGCGGCGGACCGGCGGAAACACCAGGACGTTGTAGCGTCGAAGATCGGTCGCCGCGAAGCGTCCGAGATCGAGAGCCGAGAATCGGAGATCGACGCCGTGATCGAGCAGGTGCCAGATCGCGCCGTACTCCGTCGCCGATACGGGCATACCCGTCCACACACCGAGCCGCGGGGTGACCAGCGGGTCGAATTGCCGCCCACCGAGATCGGGGCCCTGCTGGGCCTTGGCGGTCGGCGTGGCGTACACGTCAACGTTCCAGCGCTCGGCGACCTCCGCAAGCCGTGATGCCAGGTCGTCGGGGTTGCCAGCGCGCTTGATCAGGATCGCGCCACGATCGTACGAGCGCCCCGCCACCGTAAAGGGCTTGGCGGCGATCCGGACGGCGAGGCCTCGCTGCAGGAGATCGGCCAGGGCGCCCGCCGAGCGATCCGAGCTTCCATCGATCAGGTAGCCATAGACCGCCTCGGTTTGTTCGATCGAGCCGCCGAGTGGGACGGGACGCGCCGGCTCCCAGTGGCCGCCGGGCGTCGTTGCGGTCCACCAGGCTTCCACGCCCCGGGCCAGCGGCACCGACCACGCGGTCGTCTCGTAGAGCCTCGATCCCTTGGCGCGCTCGAGGTACTCTCGTTCCTCCTGGAGGAAACCCGATTCCATGGGGACGTGCGGGTCGAGGAGAGCCCGGACCAGCCGCGCCGCCGGCTGATCGAGGCGCACCATCCAGGTACCCGCGGGGAGCTTCCGGTCGGCCGAGGCGCCGGTGCGGAGATCGCGAAGCCCCCGGGCCTGCACCGGTTCGACGAGACGCACGACTTCGATCCCCTGCCGCTGCAGCACGGCGACCATGGCATCCGTGCGCGCCGGACGAGATCCGGGCGGGAAGATCCAGGCGCGGAGGTTGCCTTGCTCACCCTCGCGAATGGCCGACCTCCGGTCCGCCACGTAGTCGAGGAGAATCGCGGCGCGGTTCGCGGCCAGGGTTTCGAGGTTCGAGACCGAGCTCGTCACCTGGTGCTCGACCGCCTGCGGGTAGGTCCGCACCGTCCCGGAACGTTGCTGGACGGGGCTCCCCTCGGTCGACGACATCTCGTAGAGGATGCCGATGGCACCGAGGTAGACCGACCATGACGACCCGTAGCCCGGGAAGAACTCCTCGTTCCACTCGCGGGTGTAGTAGGCGTACCCGCGTCCGTCGAGCGCCTTCGCCTGGTCGGCGGCGAAGCGCTCGAGCCACGAATTTTGACTCGGCGGGAGGTGCGGGTTGAACGGGTGTCGCGGTGGCGAGAAAAGGTAGGTGTCGTCGGAGCCCATCTCGTGGCTGTCGACCATGAGCTGGGGATTCCAGCCCGCGATGACCTCCGAGCGACGGCTCTCGGGCTGGGTCATGGTGAACCAGTCGCGGTTGAGGTCGAACAGGTAGTGGTTGCCGCGGCCCCACGGCCACACCGTGGCGTGGGAGAGATCCTCGGGGTCCGGGTTGGGACGGGCATGGGCGAAGGCCTGCGTCTGGGCCAGGAAGCGATCCCGGCCGTCGGGGTTCTCCATCGGATCGACGATGATGACCAGATTTTTCCGGAGCCGCCTGGCGCGGTCGTCTTCCCCCGCCACGAGCCAGTAGGCGACGGAAACCGCGGCGTCGACGCTCGACAGCTCGTCGCCGTGGATCGCGTAGCCCATCCAGGCCACCGCCTTGGCCTCGCCAAGGGCGGCCTCGTCCTGCGCCGGGGGGCGTTGGCGAGGGTCGAGCCGCACGGCGTGCTCGTCGCGGAAGGCATCGAGCGCGGCGGCCGTGCTCTCGTCGGTGACGACCAGGTGGACGAGACGGCGACCCTCGTGGGACACAGCGTGGGTCCGGAGCGTCGCGCGCGGCGAGGCCTCGGCCAGCGCCTCGAAGTACCGCACGATCTCGTCGTGCCGCAGCGGCCGGGTACCGGGCGCCACCCCGGTGACCGCCTCCTGGGTTGGGATCGACGGATCGAAGCTCGCCCAGGGAAACAGCTCGGCAAGGCCGATGCCCTCGCTCTCCGTTGCTACTGCCGACACGCCGACCGGTGCACCCACGATCAACGCCACGAAAGCACAGAACACCGTCAAGAAGAGTCGCGACATGTCGTCCTCCCGACCGCAGCTTACCTCAGCGGGAGGCGTGCGTTTCGAGCCAGAGTCGCCAGGCGATCTGGCGGTCCAGGCGATCGGTGATAAGAGGTTGAAAGTTCTTTTCGAATAGCCATGGGTTGAGGAGGTGGAACGCGCCCGCGCGGCGGGCGAAGCGGTCGGCGTCGGCGGCCTCGTGCTCGCCCGCCGCGTCGATCCCGAACCGCTCCGGGTGATCGAGGAACGGGTCGCCGCCGATGACCCCGAGTTCGTAGCTCCGGACCACCATGAACTCGAGCACCGGGTGGTCGTCGGTGTTCTCGTGCTCGACCTGGGGCTCGAAGCGCTCGAAGACGTTGTCGGTCAGCCGGATGTCCTCGAAGAGCTCATCGAGGTCGAACCCGGGCAAGCCCTTCTCGAGCTCACGGATCAACTCGGGGTCGTCGACCGCCTCGCTGAAGCTCCTCACCCGGACCGGCTCGTTAGAGCAGGTCGCCTCGTAGTACCACGGGCCGATCAACCGCAGGTCGCAGTACTCGAAGCTCTTCCGGAGCGCCGAGAGGATCGTGTAGACACCCTCCTCCGACATGTTCGGCACCGCAAGCCAGGTACAGAAGACGCCGTCGGGCTTCAGGGCCACCGCGACGCGCTCGTAGAACTCCACGGTGTAGATCTTCGAGGCCGAGAAGTAGGTCGGCGCGGGCACCGAGTTGACGATGGCGTCGTAGGCTTGATCCTTGCCCACCAGGAACGCCCGGCCGTCGGAGAGGTGCAGCTCGGCGCCCGGGTTGTGCTCGACGTCGAAGTTGACGTGGGACAGCTCCGGCATCATCCGGTAGAAGGCGTTGTTGATCTCGACCACGTCGGTATGTTCGAAGACCCGCGAGAGCGCGCCGGAGGTGATGCCCGTCCCGAATCCGATGATCAGCGCGCGCTCGAGCCTCGGCGCGCCGAGCCCGGGGATGACGCCGCTGAGAAGCTCGGCAGGCTCGATCACACCCTTGCGCTGCGCGAAGATGCTGGGGTGCCCGTTGTAGGAGATCCACTCGTAGTCGCTCGAGCGCAGGAGGGTCGCGCTCTCGGCCCCGCTCTTGAAGACGATCACCTCGTCGCCCGGACGGAGATCCTGGAGCCACTGCGCAAGGTAGAAGTTGCGCTCTTCCCACGTCGAGACCAGAACCGCTCCCAGCACGATGCTCGCCGTCGCCAGCGCCCACTGCGACCTCGAGCCCTTGAGGCCCGTCACGATCAGGCTGGCGATCAGCGCCGCCCCGCCGATGACCAGCAGCAGGATGTCGGTGGGAAGGCGCGGGTGCCCGAGGAGCACGTAGCCCAGATAGCCCGCCGCGTTGGCGAGGCTCGAGACGAACAGGAGGTGGCCCGACTCTTCGGCGACCTCGTTCTCGGATCGCATCAGCGCCGGGAGCGTCGCGCCGAACAGGATCATCGGGCCGAGGGCGAACAGGCACCCGATTCCGAACTTGTGGAGCAGGAACAGCACCTCGGAGCTTCGCGCCCACTCGGCCGTCCCCATGTAGAGCCGCACCCACGGCAGGAAGGTGATGCAGGTCGCGCCGATGAAGACCGGGATCATCGCGAGGAGGGTCTCGAAGCGGGTCTTCACCTTCCCCACCAGCCACGCGCCCAGGAAGACGCCGAGGAGGGAGATCGACAGACCGACGGCGAAGTTTTCGCGGTGGGGGCTGAACACCACGTAGGTCAGCTTGAGGAAGAACATCTGGAAGGCCGCGCTGGCGATCGACGCCAGGGCCAGGGCCACCACCACCCGCCTCGGAAAGACCCTCGGGCGGATCGGCGGCAACGTCGGGGGCGCCGCCCTCGCTGCGACGAGCACCACGCCATTGACGATATTGATGGCCCCGATCAACGCCAGCGACAGCGCGATCCCGAGGTGCCGCACCAGAAAGAGCTCGACGGCCAGGATGCTGAGGACCGCGCCGAGGTTGTAGGCCTTGTAGACCCCCTGAAAGGCCAGCCGGCCGCTTTCTCGCGCCTTGATGTAGGCGCTGAACAGCGGGATGCTGAAGCCGATGAGCAGGCTCGGCGCCGACAGCACGACCACGGTCGTGACGATGGTCAGCGTCGGACTCGAGGTCACCGCGCGCAACCCCGGCTGCCCGGTGAACCACCGCGACGCAACCGGAAGCAGAAGGGCGTAGACCCCGGTCAGGATCTCGTAGAGCCACAGCCAGCGGAAGCCGTGCCAGGCAAGCTTGGCGCCGACCCCGATTCCGACCAGGAATGTACTCAGCAATGCGGCATGCACGTAGAGCATGTCGCCCAGGACGGTCGTCAGCGCCCTCATATAGAGGATCTCGTAGGCCAGAGCGCAGCATCCCGACAGGAAAGCCAGCGCCATCAACAGTCCTGGGACTCCCCCCAGGGATCCGGATTCAGCGCGATCCTGCGACATTGCGTTCCTCGGGTCCGCGAAAATCCACTTGTTGAGGCCCTTTACGGCTTGTTTCTAGCGCCAAATGGGGGTACAGTCCAAGCGAATTTCGCGAGGGGAACAAATGAAAAAGAAGCCTTACGAGAGACCCACGATCGTTCACACCGAGAAGATCGAGGCCCGCGCAGTCAACTGCGACAAGGCCGACGACAGTTGCATGGGCGGCACCATCCAGTCCTGATCGTTCAGGCCTCGAGCAGCCGGGCCGTTCCCGAGGCCCTCAGCCGAATCGTCAGGTTCTCGGGGCGGTGTGTGCTCGCGACCTCGGTAGCGGTGCATGCTACCCCCAAGGCCAAAGCAGCCGTCATCGGCTCGACCAGTTTCCGCCGGCGGCCCGCGCCGCAACGGGGCGCTCGGAGCTCTGGAAGCCGCTACGATCCATCTTGCCCCACACGCGGCGGCGCCTCACGACGTCCCAGAATGCCTTGACCTTGAAGAACGCCAGCATCTGCCGGTAGCCGAAGTTCTCGAGGATCCCGAACACGATCAACTTGGAGAGATCGATCCAGCCCGGGTAGCGCCGGAAGGAGATCTCCTCGAGCAGGATCGCCGCGATCGACAGGAAGACCCCGTACAAGACGGCCACCGCCACGAACAACAGAAAAAACTCGACGTTCAGGATCCCGAGGGCGAAGGAGATCAGGACCACGGCATAGCCGAGAAGCTCGATGCACGGCCCGAACATCTCGAATAGAAAAAAATATGGAAAGGCGAACATGCCCACGGTACCGTACCTCGGGTTCAGGAACATCCCCCGCTCCGACCACAGCGTCTGGACGAGGCCACGGTGCCACCGATTGCGCTGGCGCATGAGCACCCTCACGCTCACCGGCGCCTCGGTCCAGCATACGGGATCGGGCACGAAGACGATCCGGTAGCGCTGCTTCTTGCGCCGCAGGTTGCGGTGAAGCCGCACGACGAGCTCGAGATCCTCGGTGTCGGTATTGTGGGCGTAGCCGCCGACCTCGATGACCTCGCTCTTCTTGTACAAGCCGAAGGCCCCGGAGATGATCAACAGGGACTGCAGCGCGCTCCACCCCACGCGCCCCGTCAGGAAAGCGCGGAGGTACTCGACGACCTGGAAGATCGGCAACGCGCGGTGCGGCAGCTCGATGCGCACCACCCGCCCGTCGCGCAGCTCGCAGCCGTTGACGATCCGGACGATGCCGCCTGCGGCGACGGTCTCGTCGGGCCGCTCCATGAACGGCTTGACGACTCGCAGCAGGGCGTTGGACTCGATCACCGAGTCGGCGTCGATGGAACAGAACAACGGGTAGCGGCTCAGGTTGATGCCCGCGTTCAACGCGTCGGACTTGCCCCCCTTTTCCTTGTCGATCACGAACAGGCCCGGGTGATCCACCGAGCCATAGATGGCTCGCACGGGTCGGGTGGGGATCGACTTGCGGTAGACCTTGTCGATGCGCTGCAACTCGAACGCCTCGATCAACCGCTCGCGGGTCTCGTCGGACGAGCCGTCGTTCACGACGATGATCTCGAACTCACCGTAGCTGACCATCATCAGCGAACGGATGGTCTCGACGATCGTCTTGTCCTCGTTGTGCGCCGCAACGAGGATCGAGATCGGCCAGGTCATACCCGATTGCATGATCTGCCGGTAGTCCGAGAAGAACGTACGCCTGACGAAGCGCCACACTTCGCGAAGCGAGATCAGGAACAGCACCAGGTAGCTGGTGTTGAGCGCCAGAAAATAGAGCAGGACGAAGACGTTGAAGGCGATGACCGCCTGAACGAGCCCCTCGCTGAAGCTCACGGTGTCGCCATGACGGGTCGGGCGCCCGGTGGAAGGAGCGCGCGCAGAGACTCGCGCACCCGTGGGTCGGGATGACGCTCGGCGTGGTCCTGCAGCCGCGAGAGCTGTCCAACCTGCGCCACCCGGCACACCAGCGCCACGGCCGCCTTGCGGCGCTCGAGCTCGTCAGAGGCGACGTGCGCGACGGCGTCGTCGAGGACCCCCGCCTCCTCCAGCTTCAGGACGGCCTGCTCGCGCGCGAAGCCGTCGATGTCGTCGAGCACGCGCTCAAGGGCCTCGATACCGGCCTCACCCATCTGTCGCAGCGCCTCGGCGGCGTTGGCCCTCACCCACCACTGACGATCGCGCAGAGACTCGCACAGCCGCGGGATCGCCGGTTCGTACCGGATCCGTCCGAGGGCGCGCGCCGCGACGGCGCGAACCCCCCACTGCGGATCCTCGAGGGCGCGGACCAGTGCCGGTCCGGCCTCGGGACCGTCGATGGCGCCCAGGGCCCCGCAGGCTCGCGCGCGAACGTTCGGCTCGACGTCGCGGAGTCGCTCTCGAAGCCACGCCGTTGCCGAGAGGGAGCGGGTGCTGCCCAGGATGTCCAGCGCCGCCAGCTTGGCGTTGGCGTTCAGCTCGGGGAAAACCTCGATGATGCGATCGGCAACCGTGGGACCGAGGGAGATCAGGATGTCGGCGACCCGGATCGTCGACCAGCGGTTGGGCTCGCTCAGCGCCGCGATCAACGGCCGAACGGCGGTGACCCCACCCAGGGCGCCGAGGGACTTGGCCGCTCGCAGCCGGACCTCGTTGACCTCATCTTGCAACGCGGCGGCGAGGTTATCGATGGTGCGGTTCGCGTGGGCGAGCCCGAGCTTCTCGGCGGCCTCGGCGCGGTGCCACCACCGCCTGTGACGGAGACCCGCCAGGTACTCGTCGATGAAGCCGAGCTCGTCGAGCGCTTGCGCCAGTCGGTCGCGCTCGATTCCCCTCACACGCTGAGCGTGATCGAGCAGGAGCGCTTCGATCGCACGACGGTCGGCACGGCTCACCTGGCCTCCGAGTGCGGGAAGCAGCGAGGCATGCTTGCCGTGGGCGTAGGCGAGGATCGCGGGCTCGAGGGTCAGGCGTCGCCGGCGCAGCCACTGCTCGCGCGACTCTCGCCGTGCCTTGTTGACGATGATCCCGATCGTGAGGCCGAGGAAGACGGCGCCGGTGGACAGAACCGAGAGAATGAGGATTCGATGCATCAGGGCATCGGCCCGTCCGTGTGTCGGGAGGCGTCGAGCTGCTTGCGCACCCTCGCGATCAGCTCTCGGGCGTTGAACGGCTTCACCACGTAATCGTCCGCGCCCATCTCGAGCCCGCGGACGATGTCCTCCTCGCGATCCCGCATCGAGAGGATCACGACGGGAACCCGGGCGAGCCGCGAGTCGCGGCGCACGGCGCGCAGGATGTCGAAGCCGTCACGGTAGGGCATCACGACGTCGCAGATGATCAGGTCGGGGTGCCTGTGGACGGCGAGCTCGTAGGCGTGCCGCCCGTCTTCCGCCGTGAAGACCCGATAGCCCTTGGAGTCGAGCAGGGACGCGACGAACCGGCAGGTCACCGGATCGTCTTCGGCGACCAGGACACTCTCGTCGGCCATGGCAAAACCTCCGTGAGCACGCGCGAGCGATGCGCTCGCGCACACCTACACCTGCGCGTTTCCAGGCGCGCCGGAATTATACCCCAACACTTTGGGTGCCTTTTTTGTGTTGCGGCCTTATCGTGGATCGCTTGACGCGGCGCGTCGACGCATCAATATTTAATCGTGCCTCCTCGGGGAGGTCACTTCTCATGCCCCGGGGCAATCTCGAAGACTGGGTCGCCCTCAGCCTGCTTCCGTGCATCGGCCCGATCGCGCAGCGTCGCGCCCTGGCGCGCTACGGCGATCCCGGACAGATCGCTCACCGTCTCTCACCCAACGGGTGGCTCGGGCTTCGCGGTGTCGGGCCGGGTAGCGTCGAGGAGATCCGCGCCGCCAGGAAAGATCTTCGGAAGCGCGCCGAGCGCGAGGTCCGACGGTGCGAGCGTCGCGGGATCCGGTTGATCACGATCGATGACGACGACTACCCGGCGGCCCTCGTAGAGCTGCCCGACGCTCCGGTACTGCTCTACCTGCGGGGCACGCTCCCCGGACGGATCGTGCGCGTGGCGGTCGTGGGCTCGCGCCGGGCGACGGCCTACGGCCGGCGGATCGCCATGGGCCTGGGCTCGAGCCTCGCGGCGCGCGGGATCGAGGTCGTCTCGGGTGGCGCCCGTGGGATCGACACCCTCTCTCACCGCGGTGCCCTCGAGACGGGTGGGCGCACGACCGCGGTCCTGGGATCGGGCCTGCTGAAACCCTATCCGGCCGAGAACGAAGCCCTGTTCGAGCGGATCGCCGAGCGCGGCGCGGTGCTGTCGGAGTTCGAGCTCGAGACAAGGCCGCGGGCCGAGAACTTCCCCCGGCGGAACCGGCTGATCAGCGGCCTGGCGACCGCGGTGGTGGTGGTCGAGGCGACCCCTCGCTCCGGGTCCCTGATCACGGTCACCCACGCCCTGGAGCAGGGTCGGGAGGTCCTGGCGGTTCCCGGGCCGGTCTCCTCGGAACAGTCCCAGGGGTGCCATCGGCTGATCCAGCAGGGCGCGAAGCTGGTTCAGGAGGTCGAGGACATCCTCGAGGAGCTATCGCCGATGTACACCGCAGCCCTTCCGATTCCGGGCTCCGGCCTCGGCTCGGAGGGTGAAAAAGGTCGAAATTCAGAGGGTCTTGACGAAGACGAGACGAAAATGCTGGAGATTCTCTCGGACGACCCGGAGCCGGTCCATATCGACGCTCTGGCCGATCGGGCCCCTTTCGGCGTGGCCCGCCTCCAGACGGCGCTCTTTGGGCTGGAGCTCCGGGGGTTGGTTGAACAAATACCCGGTAGGTACTATCTTTGCCGCCCTTCAGGCCCGGTCCGACCCTGAGCCTGCAACTCGGACCCGGGCTGTCCGGTAAATGGAGATGGAAAATGGCGCGAGCGTTGGTGATCGTCGAGTCCCCGGCGAAGGCCAAGACGATCAACAAGTTCCTGGGCAAGGGGTACGTGGTCAAGGCCTCGATGGGACACGTGCGCGATCTGCCCAAGCGCTCGCTGGGCGTCGACGAGGAAGACTTCACGCCGACCTACACCGTCCTGCCCGAGAAGAAGAAGACCCTGGCCGAGCTGAAGAAGGCGGCCAAGGGCGCCGACGCGATCTACCTCGCCCCGGACCCCGACCGGGAGGGCGAGGCAATCTGCTGGCACCTCCAGGAAGTTCTCAAGAAGGAAACCAAGGCCGTGTTCCACCGCGTGATGTTCAACGAGATCACGCGGAAGGCCGTGCGCGCCGCCTTCGAGCACCCTCGCGAGATCGACATAAATAAGGTTGACGCCCAGCAGGCGCGACGGATCCTGGACCGCCTAGTGGGCTACAAGCTCAGCCCGCTCCTGTGGGACAAGGTCCGGCGGGGCCTGTCGGCCGGCCGGGTCCAGAGCGTGGCGGTCCGGATCATCTGCGAGCGCGAGCGTGAGATCCAGGCCTTCAAGTCGCGAGAGTACTGGTCTCTGCGGGCGCGGCTCGAGGGCGACGAGCCGCCGGAGTTCCTGGCGAGGCTGGTGGCGTGGAACGGCAAGAAGGCCGACCTCGCCGACCAGGAACAGATCGCCAAGGCGCTCGACGAGCTGGGCTGGAAGATCGGAAAGGTCTCGCCGGCCGAGGAGAACGGCACCGTTCGACCGACGAGCGGCGCCCAGGCCGTGGTCGTCGAGGTCGAGCCGGCTTCCGACTCCCCCACGCCGTTCAAGGTCGTCTCGGTCCAGGCCAAGCAAAAGAAGAAGAACCCTGCGCCGCCGTTCACCACGTCGAAGCTCCAGCAAGACGCCGCGCGGGCGCTCGGCTACCCGGTGGCCAAAACGATGCGCCTGGCCCAGGGGCTCTACGAAGGGCGAGATATCGGCGACGCCGGCACGGTCGGCCTCATCACCTACATGAGGACCGACTCGACCCGGGTCTCGGAAGACGCCATCGGAGCAGTCCGCGACTTCATCACCGGCACTTACGGCAAAGAAGCCGTGCCCGCCAAGCCGCGCTACTTCCGAGCCGGCAAGGGGGCCCAGGAGGCCCACGAGGCGATCCGCCCGACGGCGGTCGAGTACACCCCCGACGCGGTCAAGGCCTACCTCGGCCGCGACGAGCTTCGGCTGTACACGTTGATCTGGAACCGGTTCGTCGCGTCTCAGATGGCCTCTGCGATTTTCGACACCACCCGCGCGGACATCGGCGCTGGCGCCCTGACCTTCCGGGCGACGGGCTCGGTGCTGCGATCGCCCGGCTGGTTGGCGGTCTACCACGAGGCGCAAGACGAGGACACCCGTTCGAAGAACAGCGACGAGGACGAGGCCGAAGACGCCGAGGATCGCCGCCTGCCCCCGCTTCGCGAGGAGCAGGAGCTGGCCCTGAGCGCCCTGTTGCCGAAGCAGCACTTCACCCAGCCGCCGCCACGATTCTCCGAGGCGACGCTCGTGAAAGAGCTCGAGGAGAACGGCATCGGTCGCCCCTCGACCTACGCGACGATCCTGTCCACGATCCAGAGCCGCGACTACGTGGCGAAAGAGAAGACCCGGTTCCACCCGTCCGAGCTCGGGTTCCTGGTGAACGACCTGATGGTCGCGTCGTTCGACGACATCGTGGCCGTCGGCTACACGGCCCGCATGGAAGAAGAGCTCGACCAGATCGAAGAGGGCAAGCTCGACTGGGTGGACGCCCTTCGAGAGTTCCAGAAGAAATTCGATATCGACCTCGAGCGCGCCAAGAAAGAGATGCGCAACGTCAAGACCGAGGCGATCGAGACCGACCAGGTCTGCGAGAAGTGCGGCAAGCCGATGGTGCTGAAGTGGGGACGGTTCGGACAATTCCTGGCCTGCTCCGGCTATCCCGACTGCAAGAACACCCGCGACATCAACGGCGTCGAGACCTCCGCGGAAGACCGCGCGACCATGCCGGCCGCGGCCAAAGCCTCCAAGATCGCGAAAGTCACAACCACCCCGGACCCGATCGAGGCCGAGGCCGAGCCCTGCGAGAAGTGCGGCAAGGCGATGGTCCTCAAGCGCGGGCGGTTCGGTCCTTTTCTGGCCTGCTCCGGCTACCCGGACTGCAAGAGCACCCGCAAGGTCCGCAAGACCAAGGAAGGCAAGCACGAGGCCAAGGCCGACGTCCTGCTCGACGAGGAGTGCCCGAAGTGCAGCCAGAAGCTGGCGCTCAAGCAGGGGCGGTTCGGCGAGTTCACGGCGTGCTCGAACTACCCGAAGTGTCGTTACATCAAGATGAAAGAGACCGGTGTCGCCTGCCCCGAGTGCGGCAGCGGCAAGATCGTCGAGCGGCGCTCCAAGCGCGGCAAGGTGTTCTTCGGCTGCGACCGGTACCCCGACTGCACCTTCGTGCTCTGGAACCGCCCGATTGCGGAGGCGTGCCCCGACTGCGACCGCCCCTACCTCGTCGAGAAGTACAGCAAGAAGCTCGGCCGGCGCCAGGTGTGCGACGACGAGAACTGCGCGTACTCTAAGAACATCGACGAGCAGCCTGCGGCGTCCAGCTAGTCAAAGCGAGATCGGGGACAGGAAACTCAATTCGGGGGACGTGTCGGTAGCGTCAGCGTGGGCGCTCGAATTGAGTATCCAGTCCCCGGAGTATCCGGTCCCCGAATCTTCCTCACTTCCAGGGGGGCGGCTCGACGACGCCGACCTCGTTGGCGTCCAGCCATGCCTCGATGTTCTCGTGGGTTCGCCTGCCGCGGTAGCCATACCAGCGATCCCGGACCTCGGGATTCTTGTCCAGGATCGCCCGCACCGCGGTGATCGGCTCGGGATCGTCCACGGCTTCCTTGAGCTGTCCTCGGACGTCGGAATCCAGTTCGGCCGAGTCCTCGAGAAAGTCGTGCATCCAGGCGATCAGCTCGTCGGTGTCCGGAGGCTCGATATAGAGCCGCGTCGAGTCGCTACGTTGCGAGGCCTCCTGGGCGGAGGGGTCGTCGATCATCTCCTCATCGTCGTCGAAGTCGTCTTCTCCCTCGCCCTCGAGCACCACCTGTCCGGTGACCCTGTCGAGGTAGTAGACGAGCTCTTCGTTTCTGTTGTTGAAAGCGGACTCGAGCTCGTCCCAGTCGATCTTGATGGACTTCTTCTTCATGGGTGCCGTTTTCTCGGGCCCTTTGCTCTGAGGTCGATTGTATCGCTATAGTCTCAACCTTCGGGCGACAACATCGCGGCGCCCGGGTGAGGTGAATCTACCCCGGGTGCGCGGTCCAAAGCAAGCCCCGAACGGGAGGAGCATCGTGGTCGGGTTCGACGATCTCTATCGAGAGGGCGGCGCCCTCACCTGGCAGGCGGGCAAGGAAGACGTCGTCCGGCAGGTTGTGGACCTGCTCATGGGGCTGGACGAATCGTCGCGCGTTCTGGATTTCGGTTGCGGCACAGGATGGACCGCCGAAATCCTCACCTCTTACGGTTCCCGCTACCTCGGGATCGACCCTTCGGCCGAGGGGATCGCCGTGGCGCAGCGAAACTCTGCCGGCTCGTCCCGGGTTCGATTCCACCGTCTGCAAATGGACGAATCCCTGACCGAGGCGCTGCACGGGGCGAAATTCACCCACATCTTCGCGCTCGATGCCCTGTACTTCGTGCGGGATCTCGACGGGACGCTTCAGGCGCTGCACGACGCGGTCGAGCCCGGCGGCCTGTTGACCAGCATCTCGCATCTCTACCGCGAAAGTCGCATCGCCGATAGCCTGATCGACGACGTCACCCGCAAGTACGGCTATCCACACTTCCTCAGCGGGGTCCAGCGCAAGGCCCTGATGGAGCGGCACGACTGGAAAGACATCCGCCGCTACCGCTTCTACCACCGCCACCCCTTCGACCCCACCGACTTCCTAGGCCACCCCCCGGAAGCGATCGCCCTCGCCCGCCAGCTCTACGAAAGAGAAGGAGCCCTAGTAGTAACCGCCCGCCGCTAAGAAAAGGGGACACTCTCCTTTTGTACCCCAAATGGAAAAGGGGACACTCTCCTTTTGTACCCCAAATGGGGCAGGGGGTTATGCTTGCCGCATTTGAGGTCGAAAAGGAGAGTGTCCCCTTTTCTTAGATGATGACTCGGGGGAGGGTGGGGTGGATTCGGGAGACTACCTCGTAGGCGATGGTGCCGCACCACGTGGCCAGCTGCTCGGCCGGTACGCTTTCGTCGCCCTGACGGCCCAGGAGGACGACCTCGTCTTCGAGGCTCACACCCGGAATGTCGGTGACGTCCACCATCGTCATGTTCATGCAGACCCGGCCGCGCACCGGTGCGCGCTTGCCACGAACGAGCACGTGCGCGGCGCTCGACAGGCCGCGGTCGAAGCCCTCGTAGTAGCCGACCGGCAAGACGGCGATGCGCGTCGGCCGTGTCGCGCGGTAGGTGCAACCGTAGCCGACGTAGCCGCCCTCGGGGACGACCTTGACCTGGGCGATGCGGCTCTTCCAGGTCATCGCGGGCCGCAGGTCGAGGGTCGGCTTGCCGCGCTCGAGGCAGGAAACGTAGGTCTCGCGCGAGGGCCACAACCCGTAGAGCGAGATCCCGACGCGCGCCAGGTCCAGGTGCGTGCGAGTGAAGAGGATCGACGCGGCCGAGCACGCGGCGTGTCGGAGGGGCACCGAACCCTGGTCGTCGCGGATCGAGCGCTCCACGCGGTGGTACGCCGCCCACTGAGCCTCGGCGAAGGTGTGATCGGTCGTGTCCTCGATGTTCGCGAAGTGCGTCGTCAGGCCTTCGAGCTCGAGCCACTGGGATCTCCGGATGTACCCGACGAGGTCCGGAACCTTCTCCTCGACCACGCCCTGACGGTTCGTCCCGGTCTCGACCTTGAGGTGCAGAAAGACCCGGCGGTGGTGGCGTGAGGCGATCTCCTCGAGCTTCTCGGCCGTCT
>Ga0316194_10000178_pt1 | contig 36288 bp, 36 predicted proteins | sample CroRivsedime1_MG_FD_204936 | JGI IMG/M metagenome (GOLD analysis project Ga0316194, IMG submission 204936) | Coastal sediment microbial communities from Maine, United States - Cross River sediment 1 | ecosystem: Environmental > Aquatic > Marine > Coastal > Sediment | place: USA: Maine...
TCAAAATTTAAACGATTGAAATATGATTCACTATTTGCTAATTTTCAGTATCGGAAGCAGCATGGATCCGGAAAAAAGGAGTTTCAAGTTCATATGATTGACATCAGCAACTTAGAGTTTTCGTATCCTACCGGAGATTTCTTTCTGAATATACCCGAATTTTCGGTTGAGAAGAATGAGAAGGTCGCTGTGATAGGTCCCAGCGGAACCGGAAAAACAACGTTGCTGAACCTGATCGCCGGTATCATCGTGTCGAACCAAGGGAGCATCAGTGTCAATGATACGTCCGTAAGTCAACTCAATGATGCACAGCGCAGACAATTTCGAATAACCCATATCGGGTTTGTGTTTCAGGATTTTGAACTTCTCGACTATCTCAATGTTTATGACAACATTTTACATCCCTACCGGATAACAGACGCCTTGAACCTGGAATCATCTGTAAAACAGCGTGCCCGGTTGATGGCCCAAGAGATGGGTATCGGCGATAAACTCGAACGAGGGTCAACTGATCTGTCCCAGGGTGAAAAACAACGGGCTGCAATTTGCCGGGCGTTGTTGCCGCAACCCAAGCTGATTTTGGCGGATGAGGCCACCGGCAACCTCGATCCTGAGAACAAAACGCGCATTCTGGATCTGTTGTTTCGTTCGGTAAAGGAACATGATACCACCTTGCTGGCGGTAACCCATGACTATGAATTGCTTGAACGATTTGACAGGGTCTTTGATTTTAAAGATTTTAGATTTTAGATTTTGGATTTTGGATTGCCGGACAAATCACTATTTCAAGTAAATTAGGATCTACATATCTGCAGCGAAGAAACTGTATTTATAAGAGGGGGTATTAGTGAACGAAGAGCAATTGAAGAAAAGGACCAAAGAATTTGCGAAGAATATTATTCATCTCTGTAGAAAATTACCAACCAATCGCGAAGGAAGACGGATTGGAAATCAATTGTTTAGATCCGGCACTTCAGTGGCTGCCAATTACAGGTCAGCCTGCAGAGGGAGGTCTAAAGCCGAATTTATATCAAAACTGGCAATTGTGGAAGAAGAGGCCGACGAGACCCTGTTCTGGCTCGAATTAATCAAAGAGATGGACATCTTAAAAGAATCGATAGTGGATGCTTTGATGAAAGAGAGCAATGAAATTATCGCTATAATTGTATCATCTATCAAAACCGTAAAGCTGAAAAATCCAAAATCCAAAATCCAAAATCCAAAATCCAAACATGTTTGACAACTTATACATCGCCTGGAAGTATGTCAGCTACAATCGGGTCAAAACAACGGTTTTGATTGCCTGTATTACGCTGATATCCTTTCTCCCGTTTTCACTGCAACTGCTGCTCAATGAAAGCGAGCGGCAGCTGATGTCCAGGGCCGTCAACACGCCGCTGATCGTGGGTGCTAAAGGGAGCTCTCTGGATCTTGTGATGAACACCCTTTATTTTGGGGATGATGTTCCTGAATTAATATCCATGGAGGCGTTGGACCGGATTGCCGAAACCGATCTGTCGCTGCCCATTCCAATGTATGTCCGCTTTAAGGCACGGGGACATCCCATCGCCGGCACCACGCTGGATTACTTTGAATTTCGAGGATTAAAGATTGTTCAGGGGCGACAGTTTGCGGTGCTGGGCGATTGTGTCCTCGGCGCAAAGGTTGCCAAAAGCCTGGCATTAAAACCCGGTGACAGCCTGATATCTTCGCCGGAAAGTCTGTTTGACCTGGCCGGTGTCTATCCTTTGAAGATGAAGGTGGCAGGGATACTAGAAAAGAGCCATACCTCTGATGATCTGGTCGTTTTCGTGGATCTGAAAACCACCTGGGTGATTCAAGGATTGGGACATGGCCATCAGGATGTTACCAAAATTAAAGATCCGACGTTGGTCCTCAAACGAACAGACTCCAACGTGGCGGCCACCGCCAAGCTGTACCACTTCACAGAAATTACGAAAAAAAACATGGACTCATTTCATTTTCATGGAAACTTGTCGGCTTATCCCATCAGCGCTGTGATTGCCGTACCTTATGATACCAAATCCGGCACGATCCTCAGGGGAAGATATCTGTCAAAGGAAGAAACCCAGCAAATCGTCAAGCCTGAAGAGGTGATCGACAGTCTGTTGCAAAATATTTTCCGAATCAAAAACGTAATGGATGCCGTCATTGCAGTGGTGGCCCTGGCAACTGTTCTGGCCGTCGTTCTCGTCTTTGCCCTTTCGTTAAGACTCCGGCAGCGTGAGATTCAGACAATTTTCAAAATAGGTTGCAGCCGGATGACCATTACAAAACTTGTCGCCGCAGAAATCATGATCATCGTTTGTTCGAGTGCCGTTCTATGCGGTATCATGATGCTGGCGATACACACGGTTTCCAATGATCTGGTGAGGATGTTGTTTATACGATGAATTTAGATTTTGGAATTTGGATTTTGGAGTGGGTATTGGGTCACTGTGAAACATTGTGCGTAAAGATAAACATATCGCCTTTTTTGAAAACATATATCGATGATTTTTCACTGCTAACATTAGGTGAAACCACTTTAAGGCTTATTTTGGGAGGTGATGCATGATTACTAAACGATCATTTCTAATTCAACAATCAAGAGTTTATTCGTGGTTAATCATAACCGCAATATTCATCCTTATTTTTTCAGTAAGACATGGCTCGGCTGCCGAAATACTTACTGTTTACGCGGTGAACTATCCGTTGAAGTATTTTGCCGAGCGTATCGGCGGAGACCACGTGAAGGTGGAATTTCCTGCACCGGCAGATGTTGACCCGGCCCACTGGAACCCGGATCTTGAAAACATTTCAGCCTACCAGAAGGCCGACCTCATACTGATCAATGGTGCCGGGTATGCCAAGTGGGTAAACAAAGTCAGTCTGCCGCGATCAAAAATGGTGAACACTTCCAGACAATTTAAGGATCAGTATATCACATCCAAAGAAGTCATGACCCACAGCCATGGCGGAGAAGGCAAACATGCCCATGAATCCCTTGCCTTTACCACCTGGCTTGATTTGGAACTTGCCGCTCGACAAGCCGAAGCGATCGCAGCTGCTATGGGTCGAAAACAGCCGGCATTGCAAAAAACGTTTCAAGCGAACCATGCATCGCTGGCAAAGGAGCTGAAGGCACTGCATCAAAAAATTCAAGCCATCGTATCTAAGAACCCCTCGATGCCTTTGATTGTATCCCATCCGGTGTACGACTATTTTGCAAGGCGCTACAGGCTAAATATAGTAAGTGTCCATTGGGAGCCGGACGAGGCACCGGGTGACGAGCAGTGGTTGGAACTTAAAAAAATATTGAAGCATCATCCGGCCAAATGGATGATCTGGGAAGGGGATCCGTTAAAGGCCACCATCGAAAAACTAAAAGGGCTGCAAATCAACAGCATTGTTTTTAATCCTTGCGGGAATGTGCCGGCTGAGGGTGATTTTCTTACCGTCATGCGGCAAAACATCGAAAACCTTAAAATGGCTTTTGACTACTGAATTTCGGTGATTTTCTTCTCTAGAGCTACCTACATTTTAATTCAATAAAAATATTTAAACCAGAGACTGAGAACCTGATGTCAACGGAAATTATTATAGTTTTGGCGATTTTGGCAGTGGTTATCGTGCTGCTAATCACAGAGTGGATGCCTTTAGAGGTAATAGCGCTGCTGGTTTTAGGTGTTTTGGCGGTCACGGGAATCCTGAGCCCCATCGAAGCCTTGGCCGGATTCAGCAACCCTGCCGTGGTGACCATCTGGGCGGTTTTTATTCTCAGCGGCGGCCTAACGCGCACCGGTATCGCAAATATCCTCGGCCGCCAATTGCTGAAGGTTGCCGGACGCAAAGAATCGCTTTTGGTGGTGACCATAATGGTCATTGCCGGCGCACTTTCAGCGTTTATGAACAATGTTGCCGTGGCTGCCCTCATGCTGCCGGTGGTCATGGATATTGCCCGCAAAACAGATCGTTCACCTTCAACATTGTTGATGCCGCTGGCTTATGGATCATTGCTTGGGGGGCTGACCACCATGATCGGCACGCCTCCCAATATTCTGGTTACTGAAGCGCTGCGCGAAAATGGACTGACACCCTTTACGCTCTTTGATTTCACCCCGGTGGGGCTGGTGATTATGTTTTGTGGTATTGCATTTGTCACCTTCATCGGAACACGTATCCTTCCGAAACGAAGTATGACCAAAGAAGCATCCGGAACACACCCGGATTACCGCTTACAGTATGAACTGCAGGAGCATTTGTTTCAGATTAAAATACCCCCGGGGTCGGCTCTGGTTGGCAAAACATTGGCCAAAAGCCACCTGGGATCCGGACTGGGTCTCAACGTGGTGGGGATCACCCGGAGTGGTCAAATGTTGTTGGCACCGGAGATAACCGAAACCATTGAGCAGAACGACGTGCTCATTGTTAACGGACGTTTGGAGCGGATTCAAGAATTGAATCATTGGGGCCAATTGCTCACCGAAAACCGTGCTGTCGGCGTCGATGATCTTTTTACCCATGGGATGCAAGTCACCGAGCTTCAACTCAGCCCAACCTCTGCTTATGCTGATCAGACGTTATCAAAAATCGACTTTCGCAATCGATTTGGGCTCAACGTGCTGGCTATTCAACGTGATGGTCGCCAAATCGATGAGGAATTAAAAGCCGAGCCGGTTAAAGTCGGCGATGTTTTGACTGTTCATGGTCCGGCGGCGCAAATGGCGACACTCACAAACGATCCCCATTTTTTGCCGCCTAAACCATTGACACAAGCCATGTTGAAGGACAACACTTCGCTGGGTGAACGCCTGCACCAACTTCGAGTACCAAAGACTTCTAAACTCATCGGGATAACCCTAAACGAAAGCCGTCTCGGAGATGCCATTGATGTACAAATCCTTTGCATAGTACGCAAAAATGGTATTACCTTGATTCCCACATCTGACGACCGCTTTGAACCCGAAGATTGCCTGGTGGTATCCGGGGCTTCCGACATGATCTCCATCCTTCAAATGCAGGGCCTTGAAGGTGTTTTGGTGGAAGACCCGTCTCACCCCCCGGATCCGTCGATACTTGAGGATGATCAGGTGGGACTCATCGAGGTAATGCTCTCTCCACATTCGGCGCTGTCCGGTATCACTCTGAGGCAGTTGAATTTCCGCGAAAAATACGGCTTGACCGTACTCGCTATTTGGCGAAAAGGTCGCGCCTATCGTTCCGACCTGCGCAACATGGCCCTTCAGTTCGGTGACGCCTTATTGTTGTACGGATCATGGAAAAAGCTGATGGTTTTGGGTCGGGAACCTGATTTTCTTGTGCTCACCGAAACCGCCCAGGAAGTGCCCAGAAAAGAAAAAGCCAAAGTTGCCCTGAGCATTATGGCGGCTGTGCTATGGCCGGTAATTATGGGCTGGATACCGATTTACATTGCTGTGGTCATCGGAGCTGCCGTCATGGTCTTAACCAAATGTCTGACCATGGAAGAAGCCTATCGGTATATTGAATGGAAAGCCGTATTTTTAATTGCCGGAATGTTACCGCTGGGGACGGCTTTAGAAAAGTCCGGTGCAGCCCGTCTATTGGCCGAAGTCGTTGTGGGTTCACTGGGGCCTTTCGGCCCGTATGCGGTCTTGTTCGGACTTTTGGTGATCACTTTTATAGGTACCAGTATTATTCCTACTGCTGCCCTGGTGGTGCTTATGGTGCCCATCGCCCTGAAAACCTCAGCCAGTCTGGGAATATCTCCACACGCCTTGATGATGGGCATTGCCATGGCCGCATCTTCCAGCTTCACATCCCCCATCTCCCATCCAGCCAACGTCCTGGTGATGGGACCGGGCGGCTACCGTTTTATCGATTATCTGAAGGTCGGTGTCCCACTGACACTTATCGTTCTGCTGGTGTTGATGGTGATTATGCCTGTTTTCTGGCCGTTAACACCCTGAACTTGTCCGACAAAAAAAGGGCAAATCCTGTTAAATGGATTTGCCCTGCAGAAGAAGATAAAAAAACTGTGGAAATTTTTCTATTGAAGATTTTTCCCCGCCTTAAAAGTAACAGCATTTTTGCCCTTAATCTTGATTTTTTCACCGGTCTGTGGATTACGTCCCATTCGGGTTTTTCGATAGACCTTTTTGAATGTTCCAAAACCGACTAAGGTTACTCTGCTGTTTCTTTTCTTCAGGCCACTTTTGATACCGTCAAGAAATGATTCTAATGCCGCTTTAGCTGCAACCTTTGTAATACCCGCATCTTTAGCCATCTTTTCGACCAAGTCAGCTTTTGTCATTTGTTTCCTCCCTTTGTTTGTTATTGTTTATCCCTAATAATGCTTGCTTGTTTTGAAGATGCAGGAACAAAAACAGAAAGTCAATACTTAAAACGCTTTTATTGCAGTATTTATAGTAAAAACTTAAAAAAATGCTGTCATAGAACACTATTTGGGGAAAATACTGCCTTAGAATGATCATTTTTTTGCCTGAATCTTTCACGAGCCAGAGGCTTTCACGTGCAAGGCACTTAAAGGCGAAGCCATAGTCTGCTATCGCGAGCCCTTAATAACGCAGCATGTGAAAGCCTCCAGCTTGCCCTTTTGGGTGAAAATTGATGAGAAAAAACATCATCCGACCTGCCCGCTCGTGCCTCGCAGAAGCAGGCGGGTTTACCATTTGGGTAAATTGTATGAGGCTATGATGTTGTTTAAACCCGCTTCAATTAAGGATTATAAAGATTTTCATTAATTTTCATACAAGATTCAGGTATTATATTTTATGACTTGGAGTGAGAACAAAAATACAGAAGCAAACTCTTTACCAGTTCGGCCATGAAGGTATAGTCCAGCTTTTCCATAGTGTCCGAGATCCGGTGATAATGGGGGTTCCGGTAAAAGGCCGTGTCGGTCACCATGACAGCCTTGTAACCTTTGTGCCAGAATGACGAATGATCGCTGAGTCGAACAGAAGGAAGCAGGAATCCTCCTGCTGGAACTGTAAGTTTGATTGCAGGAAGATCCGGATTCCTGGCAAACGCTTCAAATAAATCATTTGTAAATTTTCTGGATTTAAAATTGCCAACAATGCCGATAAAATCTCCCTGCTTGGGGTAGTCGAAAAACGTCAATGGAAACGGATAATCCTGGCAGCCCTCATCATGACAGGTATAACCGACCATCTCCAGGCAGATCATGCCGTCGATCTGTTCGTCTGATTTCCTGGCATTGTGCGCGTATACACTGCTCCCCATGTGCCGGGTACCGAATGTCGGCGGTTCTTCGAGGGGGAACGAGACAAACTTTACTGCCAGATTCAGCTCATGGTGATCTTTTTGCATCATCAAATGACGGGCCGTCTCCAGTTGAACCGCAACGGCACTGGCATTGTCGTCAGCACCCACGGTTCCGGCCACCGAATCATAATGGGCACCAACAAGATAATATTTCGTGGGGTTTTCGCAAAAAGAAACTTGGGCCACGACATTTGAAACCGTAAAATTCCGATACGGATAGGGCTCACAGTGCACCGGAACATCGATATCCTGGTAGAATTTTTCGATGTAGGCTCTGGTTTTTTCGAGATTATCGGGTAATAAAACACTCCGTTCACCGATGGTGGTCGTCAGCGTTTTTACATGATCCTGCAATCGTTGTTTGGTTGTTTGAATATCGATCATCAATATCTCAGCTCTTGCGGAGTCCATGGAGTATATGGAAAAAACCATAAGGCATATGCAAAAAAAGATAAAGCGCAAATTCATCAAATTAATGTTAATTGAAATCCAATGAAACATCAATTATAATTCATATTGTTATGGGTGAATGCAATTACTGCGATAAAAGCTCAAAAAACATATCCAATACCATCGGCTTTTGCGCCGACTGTATCCGTGCGCATTTCGACGATGTCTGGCCGCAAATCAAGGCCATTCATGATCGCAGCCGTAGGGCCTATGGCCTTCCGGAGAATCCCCCGAGTGCGGTAGACGGCGTTACCTGTGGCCTGTGTGTCCATGATTGTAAAATTTCTGAAAACAGCGTTGGCTTTTGTGGACTTCGACGGGTTCAAAACAGCCGAATTTGCGGCGGGAGACCGCATGAGGGGAACCTGTCCTACTATTATGATCCCCTTCCCACCAACTGTGTGGGGGACTTTGTCTGCCCGGGAGGTACGGGCTGCGGATATCCCAAATATGCGGCGACCAAAGGCGCTGAATACGGTTATAAGAATTTGGCCGTATTTTATCATGCTTGCGGGTTTAATTGTCTGTATTGTCAAAACTACCATTTTAAGACGAAGACGTTTTACTCTCAAAAGCTTACTGCAAAACAACTCGCTCATGCGGTGGACCAAAAGACCAACTGTATCTGCTATTTTGGCGGTGACCCCACCCCCCAGATTCTCCATGCCATTAAAACATCCAAAATGGCTCTTAAATATGCTGATCATCGCATCCTGCGCATATGCTGGGAAACCAACGGTTCAATGCAGTTGCCGTTTCTCACCATGATGGCGGATCTGTCTTTAAGATCCGGGGGCTGTATAAAGTTTGATCTAAAGGCCTGGGATGAGGGCATTCATCTTGCTCTTTGCGGCGTAACAAACCAAAAGACTTTGGATAATTTTCGAATGTTAGCCAAGTGGACAGATCAAAGACCCGAGCCGCCGTTTCTCATTGCCAGCACGCTGCTTGTTCCCGGGTATGTGGATGAACCTGAAGTCGAAAAAATCGTTGCGTTTATTTCATCCCTCAACCCGGAGATTCCTTACAGTCTGCTGGCGTTTTACCCGCAGTTTTATCTCAACGATCTTCCCACAACGTCCAAATCCCATGCCCTGCGTTGCAAGGCGGTCGCTGAAAAGGCCGGTCTGAAAAATGTCCGTATAGCGAATGTGCATTTACTTGGCCCGGATGTTTCATGAAAATTTTTCAGCAAACTTATTTTATAAAATAAAGCTATTAAATTAATTTAAATAATAGCAACAACTTCCGGATAACACTTTGATCACCGCATTTTTTCTTCTTTAGATGAAATATTTTTCACCCCTTGGGCGCTGTCTGATGCGTCCATTTGCTGCGTTGTCAGGAGCTTGCAGTAGGACAACTACGGCGGCGCCCCTGAGCGCCTTATAAATGAACGCATCAGACGCGTGAAAATCCGGTTTAGGAAAGATTACTAACAGACATTGTATATGTTGACAGGGTTTGCTTTCCCGTTAAACGATACCTGCCCGCTCGTGCCTTGCATGGCAGGGGGGTTGGCGGAGCGGGCCGGAATGCCACCCCTGCTAAGTCTTTGAAATGAACAGTCACGTAGACACCCGAGTGAAGCGGGGGAGTAAACCCTGTGAACGCATACACCGGCACTATTCCCGAAATGCCGTAATCGGTTCGTAGATCAGATCGTTTTCCCTAAAGCGGGTTGGCCGTAAAGGGTAAATATCTTCGGTTTCGGCCTTGCCGTTTGCAATGAGTTCGGCAACGATCATGCCGGTTGCCGGTGCGTGCTGGAATCCGTGGCCGGAAAAACCGGCAGCGCAGATAAAATTTCGAAGTTCCGGAAATGTGCCGATAACTGCATGATGATCCGGCGTCATTTCATAATGTCCCACCCAACCCCGGATAATTTTTGCGCGCTCAAGAGCAGGGATGCGATGCATCGATTTTTCGGCTGTCCATTCCTCGGCATCGAAATCAACATGTTGGCTGAAGGATTTATTGCCTGTGGGACCACCTAAAATCAGTCCCGGGCCCTCCCGCTTCATGTACCATCCGGAATCAACATCGATTACCATGGGAAAGATATCCGGAATTTTATGAAAGATATCGGTAAAAAAGAGATGGCGCCTTAAAGGACCTATGGGTAAATCCAGTCCGGCCATGGAGGCCACTCGACCGGCCCAGGGGCCGGCTGCATTCACAACAATATCAGCTTTGATTTTGTGTCCATCTTTTGTTTGTATACCAACGACACTGTTGTTTTTAATCGAGATGCCGGTGACCTGAACTTTTTCCATGAAAACAGTGCCCCCCTGACGGGCCTTTTTGACATATGCCTGAAGGATATCTATGGGACTATAAAAGCCGTCTTCTTTGGTATAAGATCCGCCTGAAAGATCATCGACTCGGATAAACGGCCAGCGCCGGGAAACCTCTTGAGGTGAAAGTGATTCAACAGGAACATCCAACACCTTCATCAGACGAGACGTACTTTTGAAAATCTTCCACTGTTTTGGTGTTGTTGCCAGAAACAGGTATCCGTAAGGTTTGAAGTTGGGATCAACCCCGAATTCTTCTTTGAACCGTCGATACACTTTCCGTGAAATCAACGAGAACCGGATGTTCACGGCGGTAGAAAACTGGGTTCTCAAGCCCCCCAGGCAGGCGGAGGTGGCACCTTGAGAACCGATTTCTCCCTGCTCCAGAACGAGCACGTCGCTTATCCCCTTTCGGGTCAGGTAATAAGCGACGACGGCACCGATAATGCCGCTGCCGATAATGATCACCTGTGCTTTTTCGGGACATTCAGATCTCATATCATTGTCGCTCAAGTTAGGTGTCATTTGGAACGGCAAGCGATTGAAATCCACTCTTCTTTGGTCAGGATTTCAACGCGTTCAAAACCCAGATCTTGCATTTTCTTTAAAACCTCATCCTTATCTGTTTCAAGGATACCGGAACAGACAAATATGCCGTCTTGATTCAGCACTCTCTTGACATTGTCAAGTAGGATTAAAATCGTTTTAGTTGTTAGATTTGCCGCAACAAGATCAAACTGTTCCGCTATCTGATCGACAAGATCGGCGGCTAAAATTTTAAAACTCGATTCTGAAATCCTGTTTTGTATTAAGTTTTTGTAGGCGGTATCCACAGCGATATTGTCATTGTCGGTTCCCCAAACCTTTATTGCGCCAAGCTTTGCGGCGGCAATCATAAGGATGCCCGAACCGGTCCCTATATCCAGAAACGCACCGTTTCTTTTCAGATATTTTTCAATCATGGTGATGCACATACGGGTTGTGGGATGGGTGCCGGTCCCAAAGGCCATTCCCGGATCAATTTCAAGTACGATTTCATCATGTTCTCGAATATATTCCCGCCATGTGGGTTTTACGACGATATTTGCTGTGATTTTTTCAGGCCGAAAATAAGTTTTCCATGTTTGAGCCCAATCTTCTTCATTCATGTCAGAGTAAACAATTTTGCTTTTGATACCGTTTGTTTTTTCGAGCCGTGACAAATTTTCTTCAACGAATTTCCGCCTTTTATCTAATGTATCATCGCAGGGGAGATAGCCGATGACGGCATGTTTTTCGGGTATGATAGCATCGCTTCCCCAATCTTCGAAAGAGTCAATCTCCGGTGTTTCGATAACAACGCCTTTAAGGTCAAGGTCATAGAACAGATTGGATATGAGATCCACAGCCAACTGCTTGTCTTTGAAATCAAAAATGACTTTTGCTTCGATCCATTTCATAAATTAAAACTTTTCCTTTGGCGGATTAAAGTAGCCGTGTTTTACATCCGGAAAAGATTTTTTCACCTGCCGGATGACCCGATGCACTCCCACCGGCTTCCCAAGCTCAGCGGCAGCAGACATAAACTTCCAATATCTTAGCGGGTCAAAGTTCAGATTTCGCCATTGGATCATATTTATGGGGTACTGATTAATAAAATTTATCAGTGCTTCCACTTCTTCCGGTGTATCTGTAAAACCGGGGCAATTTAGATAATTTATGGAAACAAATTTTTTCTTATTAAGTGCAATCTCAATACTTTTTATGACATCGACAAGTGTATACCCTGAGGGTCGAAAATAGGCATCATAGCAGTTTGTTCTGACACTGTTGAGACTTATTCGAATGCTGTCGAGACCTGCCGCGAACAACTTTTTCAGAATTTTAGGTTTGCTTCCGTTGGTGTTCATGTTGATGGTGCCTTGCCTGGTTTTGGATCGTATCTCTTTTATGGCGGGTTCGATGACATCGGCGGCCAACAAAGGATCTCCTTCACATCCCTGACCAAAGCTCACAACGCTTTGCTTAACTCGCTTGATGTGACAAAGTGCGACTTCAGCAATTTCTTTAGAAGATGGTTTAAAATCGATTCTGTCCTGGCTGTGTGGAATTTCACTGTTTTTTTGAAGCGACAAACAGCCAAGGCAGTGTGCATTACAATTTTTGGATGTCGGAAGCGGCGCCTCGTATCTTCCCAGAAAAAAATTCTTGGCAGCCGGACAGCCGTATTCCATGGCGCATTTTTCAAGGTGCTTTGCAAGCCGGTTGTCCGGCATTTCTTTTTGAATTTCTCTGATTCCCGCAACGATATTTTCAGCTTTCATCAGGCGCAAGTCTTGCCGTCTTTCTCTATCCACACGTATGACGGCGGCTCTAAATTTATCGTTGTGCCATCCTACGGCACCGTATGAAAACAGGGGAAGAAAGCCGGCATTTTTATTTTCTTTAAAAGCACTTACAAAAGAGACGACATATCCGGGAGAATTAAATGCAGCCACCGGAAAGATCGATTCGCCGGGAGTGTAAGGATTCTCCGATAGTGATTCTATCCGGTGATTCTTAATGTTATACAGTAAAGGCTTCCTGTCCGGCATCAACATAAGCTCTCCCCCAAAAGGGATTTGGATGGTGTCATCCGATTTCAAAGGAACCAGAGAAGAACCGGCCATTCCCACAGCCGCATATCCATCAAGATCAAAAATCTCTCCTGCTGTATTGGATACGACCGCTGTTACAAATTTTTTTCTCTTTTGCATGGACGTGTTGCCTCTTACCAATGTAACATTTGTGCCTTTTTAAAACATTACCACTTCTTTGAAATCGATTTGTTTCAAAGGATTAAACTGTTACATTATCAAATTTGGCTGGTTGTGTACATCCGAACTTAAAATTATATAATATTTGCAAAGGAAAAGAGAGTCGACTATTATGAAATTGATACAACCTAAACTGAGCGTTTCAAATTTTAAAAGAGGATAAAATATCTTTTATTTTTAATGAATTATTTTGATTTATATTTTTAAAATTTGAAACGCTCAATTTAGATGCAAAATAATTTCGGAGGATAAACCCATGAAAACGTATCGAAAAGAATTGTGGTTTGAAGTGCCGACCCGGCGCGCACTGATCAATATTACGCCTCAGGTGGATGCCTGTCTCAAGGAGAGCGGCATCAGAGAGGGGCTTGTGCTGGTTAACGCCATGCACATTACGGCCTCTGTATTCATAAATGACGATGAATCCGGTCTTCATCATGATTACGAAATCTGGCTTGAAAAACTTGCGCCCCACGAACCGGTTTCACAGTACAGACATAATGTGGGAGAGGACAATGCAGATGCGCATATGAAAAGACAGATCATGGGCCGTGAAGTGGTTGTGGCGATCACAGAAGGGCGACTTGACTTTGGAACTTGGGAGCGAATATTTTACGGCGAGTTTGACGGTAGACGACGCAAAAGGGTTCTTGTGAAGATCATCGGAGAATAACCAGTTTCATAGATTTCGAAAAAGTTATCTCAAGCTGGCATGGTTTTAAAAATGAGTATGGTTTGACTTCAACTTTATAGAAACTTGAAAACCGGATGGCTCATTAAACAGGGGAGCTTCACCTTTTTTATTTGAATTAATCTGATTAGGGGGGAATTTTAGACTTAAATCCCCGAGCAGCAGAGTTGGGGAGACTCCGCGAGCTCACCTAAAAGGCTCGCTTGCCTCCCCAACATCTACCTCTCGGAAAGGTACCAGATATCAAAGTTTATCGGATTGAAGATTTCGTACCAAAATCATGTAAATTTCAGGCTTCAAAAAGTGAACCTTCAAGGCACACATTATCACACCCAGCTTATATTTTATAAATAGAAACATCTAAAATTGGATTTGACTCATCATAATACAATGAATATTTTTATGTTTTGCATTTCTTTTTCCACCTGATCTGAAGCACGTTTTTTTGTAAAATTAAACCGGGTCTGACATCTCAATTCGCATTTATCTGATACAATTTACTTCTAAAGCTGAATTTAATCTCTGTTTTAAAACTTTAAAAGTGGGTGACCCCATGACGAAAGAAGGCTTTAAACGTAAACTATCCGCTATTTTCAGTGCTGATGTCAAAGGGTATAGCCGTCTGATGGGTGAGGATGATGAGGCGACCGTTCGCACTCTGACCGCCTATCGTGAAGTGATGTCTGTAGTCATCCAAAAGCATCGAGGACGAGTGGTGGACTCTCCGGGCGATAACATACTGGCTGAGTTTGCCAGTGCAGTGGATGCGGTGCGCAGCGCTGTGGAGATGCAGGAAGAGCTCAAGGTCAGGAATGCTGAACTACCTGAAGACCGCAAGATGGAGTTTCGCATTGGGATAAACCTTGGAGATGTGATCCATGAAAAAGAGCGAATTTATGGCGACGAGGTCAACGTTGCTGCCAGGATTGAGGGTTTGGCCGATGCAGGTGGCATCTGCATTTCGAGGAACGCCTATGATCAGGTTAAAAAGAAACTATCTTTAGGTTATGAGTATTTGGGAGAGCACTCTGTCAAGAATATCGATGAGCCCGTGCGGGTCTATCGAGTCCTGCTTGAGTCAGAAGCGGTTGGTAAAGTGATCAGCGAGAAAAAGGAGAGGCCGAGACGGTTGCAATGGGCAGCCGTGGCTGCAGTTATTCTGATTCTTGTTGTTGCAGTGGTGGCAATCTGGAATTTTTATTTGAGATCCGCCTTTTCTCCTGAGAAGGTTGCATCTTTAGAGAAAACGTCTATTCCTTTAACTGAGAAGCCTTCCATTGCAGTGCTGCCATTTAAAAACCTGGGTGGAGATCCAGAGCAAGAGTATTTCAGCGACGGAATCACCAACGACATTATTACCGACCTCTCAAAATTCCGCGAATTGTTGGTCATCGCCAGCAACACAGTATTTACCTACAAGGATAAGTCGGTAAAAATTAAAGACGTAAGTCTGGACCTGGGTGTACGGTATGTATTGGAGGGAAGCGTCCAAAAGACAGGTGGTAAGGTGCGAATCAATTCACAGCTTATTGATGCTACAACCGGTCATCATCTTTGGGCTGAACGCTATGACAAAGATTTAAAAGATCTTTTTAAATTACAGAACGAACTCGTCCAAACAATTGTATCAAAATTAGCCATTCAAATTGGCGAGATTGAACGTGGACGGGTAATGCGAAAGGACACCGACAACCTCCAGGCATATGATTATTTACTACGCGGGCGGGAATATTTTTATCGAGGTACACGAGAAGACAATAAAAATGCCCGTTTAATGTTTCAACGAGCCATTGAAATTGATCCCCGTTATTCATCGGTTTACGCTGCTCTTGCATGGACCCATCTCAATGATTTCTTTTACGGTTGGACCATGTTTCCCAATAAACATCTTCAACGAGCACATGATATAGCAAAAGAGAGTTTAAACTTGGAAGAATCCAACGCCCTCGCTCACTCCGCACTCGGAGCCATTTATCTTCGCCGGGCGCAATATGACCTTGCTCTAAGCGAATTACAGCGAGCGATTGAACTTAATCCCAATGATACCCAAAGTCAAACTATGCTCGGTACGGTCATGCTATATTCAGGTCGAAAGGATGAGGCCATTTTTTGGAAAGAATCCGCTCTTCGCTTAAATCCACATTTTATTTTGGGGCCATACATGACTCTCGGGCAGGCATATTATCTAAATGGGCAATATGAAGATGCAATAACAATACTAAAGAAAGGATTGGCCAAAAAACCGGATTTTGTTGGACACTATATCATGTTGGCTGCAGCATATGCTCAAACCGGCTTTACCGTAGAGGCAAAGCGTTCGGCAGTCAAGGTACTCCGGTTGGACCCATTCTTTGAACTCAGCTCTTATGGAACGGTATTCCGCAATTCGGAAGATCGAGCCAAAATTGTCGATGGTCTGCGGAAAGCCGGTCTTAACTGATACGAGACGATCTTATATAGTTCCAAGGGCGCCCCAAAGTTTTTTACGGCTATCAATTCTCTTCGTTAAGCTTCACCCAGTTTTCGTCTGCCTTCTTTATAAATTCGTCGCCTTTTTCAGCAAATTTGTCTCTACCGTCCATGTTCCAGTTTAGATACAGTTTTCCATCGATAATTTTAAAAGCCTCAGGATCTACACCAGCAACCTGACCGGTTGCCGCTAAGCTCCCCGCTCAGTATCCCCCATATTTCGGGGCATAGCGGTCAGGATCAGCGATAAAAAGATCCCGATTTTCAGCACTGGCAAAATACCACTTGGCATCATTCCAATTGTAAGAGAACTTGCTTCTGCCTTTCACTGCACGTCCTTCTTTAAAATACGCAACGGTGTCGTATCCTTTAATCGCAACGCCAAGTATGTTGGTATTAATCTTCTTTTTTAAGGGTTTAGCATTCACCCACGCTGGTAGAGCTCCTGCCAGAACGACGGCCAACAAAAAGCCCAGAGTAACTTTTGAAACTCTATTTGAGCTTATATTTATCATTCCAGAGCCTCCTTAAAATTAACATTGACGATAACGTCAAGTGCTATAATTATGTAAATTTAGAATGAGAGAGGTAGATCATTATATTTCTCAAGATACGACAATGTGGTATGCGTGTCAAGGCGGGTATTTGATTCCTGCAAAATAGAAACACATCGGAAAATAGTAAAGATCAGTGTGAACACATTTATTTGAAAGGTCTTTCTGTTCATTTGTTTTCAGATTTTAAGAAAACTTTAAAGGGGTGATATAATACAGATACCTTATTTTAATGAAAACCTGGTCATTTCCTCAACACTATATATTGTATAATGTTGTTCCGATTCAAACCGATTTTAATTTCACGATGCCTTGCCTTTATTAGTTCTCCGTTTAATTCAGTCAGAATGATAATCTGATCTCTTCTTCACCCCGATAAATATTCAGGTAGTCATCTAAAAGATGAAAATATCATCCACCTCAAAACCCTTTGATATGTCTGACATATGGAAGCGTAAATCCAAGGTGCTCATGTTGAAAATATGGTCTCACAGATCGTTTGAATTTATTCAGTTTTGATGATAGGTAAGAGTATCAATAAGATCTTACGATAAATGAAAAATATTGGAGGTTATATCAAATGGATAAGATCAACCTGGGATCAACTATACCCGCGTACCCCATGCCTGTTTCCCTTGTGGGAACCCATGTGAACGGCAAGCCGAACTTTTTGGCCGTTGCCTGGTTTACAATGGCCAGCTATAAACCACCACGGATTTCCATTGCCCTTGGGAAAGGCCATTACAGCAATCCTGGAATTAAAGAGAATAAAACCTTCAGCGTTTGCCTGCCTTCGGAAGATATGGTGGAGGTGACCGATTATTGCGGAATTGTATCGGGTAAAAAAACCGATAAATCGGAAATCTTTGATCTTTTCTATGGAGAGCTGAAAACAGCCCCAATGATCAAAGACTGTCCTTTAAACATGGAATGTAATCTGGTGGAAATCGTGGAAGGCGGTTTAAATGAGATCTTTATAGGCGAAATAGTGGGAACCTACACAGAAGAGAAATTTTTGACTGATGGTAAAATGGATTTTAAAAAAATGAAACCCCTGATACTCTCACAACCGGACACCTCCTATTGGAGCCTTGGTGAGCCGGTGGCAAGGGCATGGAGCATCGGTAAAAGATACAAAGCCAAACGCAAACAACACCGTTAGCATGAAGAAAGGAAACCCTCGAATGAATTCATAGGGTGGGGCGCCCCTAAGCTTCTAAAGTTCATGAATATAAAAAAAATCACCACGGAATTTGATCGTTCCAGATATCTCTCCAACCCCCTTACCCCGTAAACAACCGGGATTTGAGACAAGGGGAAAAAAGCCTATAGTTCTCCCCCGGGTGGCGGGATCTAAGATGGGCCAAGATTCTTTACTCTAAAAACCCTTCTTTAATTGTGATTTCACTTCTGCTTTTGATTTGCGCCAGCAGTGCATCAAAAATGCTGGACTTTTTCTGCTCCAGCAGTCTATTCTTTATGTCGCCTTTTTCTTCGTTAAAATTTTCAGTCGATATTTTTCTATCTTTGAATTGAATAACATAATACCCTTTTGAACCCTTTAGAACGTTTTCCGGCAGTTGTTTTTTGTCTGTCAGCTGAAAGGCAACTTCAGCAATATCACGTTCAAAACCAATTTCAGGGATTGAACCATTACGTTTGAAAAAGCCGGTGGTTTTCGGCGTCAGATTAAAATTTTTGCTTTCAGTATGCATGGTTTTGCCGCTTTTTAATGCAGCTAACAATGTTTCTGAATCCGCTTTTGCTTTTTCGTCCTGTTTTTCTTTAATTAACTCAAGTTTCACCTTTTCCTTGACCTTGTCAAATGCGGGTATCTCGGGTTGAATTTTATCAACTTGCTGAAGAATATAATATCCATTATTTAATTCCTGGACATTACTGATCTCCATGTCTGTAAGATTGAAAGCAACCGATGCAAATTTTGAGGGATTGTTTATCCCTTTAATTGGGCCTTTGCTTGAAAAGAAATCTGTGGTTAGAATTTTCATGTTTCTTTCTTTTGCCGCGTTTATTAGGTCCTCTCCTTCGAACGCATCGTCAGAAACCGTCTCTGCTTCATCATAGGCGAGGCTTTTGGCCATATCGTCGGTGAGTTTTTCCCGTATGTTCTTTTTGGCATCATCAAAAGAAGTGATAGATGCTTCATTTACTTTTTCGACCTTTATAAGATGCCATCCGAATTGGGTGCGAACCGGTTCGCTGATTTCTCCGGCTTTCAATGAAAAGGCCATATCTGCAAAGGGTTTTACCATGGCATCCTTTTTGAATTTGCCCAGATACCCTCCCTTGTTTCGGGTTGGCCCTTCTGAATACTGTTTGGCCAATTTAGCAAAATCTTTGCCTTCTTTGGCCAATTTCAAAATGTCAAGGGCCCTATCTTTTGTCTTTTTAACTGTCTCCGGATCGGCATCCCGATTAACTTTTAACAGAATATGTCTGGCTTCAACCGTTTTCGGTATTTTGAACGTTTCTATATTTTCATCATAATACTCACGAACCTCTTCATCGGACAATGCTACTTTGGATCGAAACGCATCCGGATTAAAGTCCAGATAACGAACTTTTACCATGGCGTCTGTTTTATATTTCTCTTTATGGTTTTCAAAAAAAGTTTTTATTTCTTCATCAGAAGGATGGATATCTTTATAACGGTTGGGGTCGAAAAATACGAAATCAATATTGACCGAAGCATTGACCCAATTGTACCATTCTAAAACTTCCTGGTCTGAAATTTTGGCACTGCTCGTAATGAGCGTTCTGAGTTTATCAATCAACATCGCGTTTGTCTGGGCTGCTTCAAATGCCTCAGGGGTCATTCTCAGACGATCCAGAACATTTGTATAAAGGCGACTGTCAAACATTCCGGCTCTCTGGAAAGCTGTAATATTTGAAATTGCGTTGGCAAGCTCTTTTTCGGAGACTCGAAATTTAAGCCTTTTGGACTCCTGAACCAAAAGTTTATTGTCAATCAGCTGGTTTAAAGCCTGTCGTTTCACCTGAAGCTGTTTGAGCATATCCTCATCGAGGTTGTTCCCGAATCTTCTGCGGAGTTGTTCAATAAGATTATTGTAAGTTTCTCTGTATTCATCCAGTGTAATTTGATCACCATTAACAAGTGCAACCCTGCCGCCTCTCTGTGACCGGAAGCTTCCAACACCCCAGAAAACAAATACAATAACAATGGCGCCCAAAAGGATCTTGATCAGCCAACTCCCAGCCTGTTTTCTCATTAACCTGAGCATATAATTCCTTTCTATCGAGATAACAAAATCGACCTATTCCGAATGTTTCATGAAAATTTTCGAGAGATCTTTTTATTATTGATGAAAACAGTTTGTTATTTACAATTTTGGTTCTTGTTATAAGATGACAATTTGCCCGAAGATTTTCTTGTTCAATTTCTCAAAAATTTTCACCCTGCGGGCGTGTGCGAGACGCTCATTAGCCGCGTTATAAAGGGCTTGCAAATGAACGCCTCGCACACGTGAAATATCCGGGCTAGACAATGACCGATAGCGGTTTTGCCTGCCGGTCGATCTTGGTACCAACAGACTCGGAACAAACCGCACACAGATATTCATACTTGTCTCCTTCTGGGAGAACGATCAAAAGACGTTTGCGGACTGGAACGGGACGTTTGCACCTCGGGCAGTACAGCTCTGTGGCATCAAATTCCTTGAACATTCCATTACCTTTGGTCTTTGGAGTATATGCACCCAGTGGTCCTGTAAGGTTTTTCGGATTCATTGTCTTACCTTATCAAAAATATTTAACAATAATACAGTTATTAAAGAAATTATTTTGGGTTCAATATGTTAGAACTCAAGTTTCGTACCCCAATATGGTAAAGAAGCCTTTGAAGCAGCCGGCCGAAAGAAATTTTTTAATATGAAATATTTCTCCGGCCCTCTGAACCATACTGGCGTTGCTGGGAATTAAGGGTGCGAAATTGAGTTCTAATTTATAAGCTACAGATAATATTTATTATGTATATTTTTGTCAATACTTTCACGCCACAATTTATCCGAAATATTTATTGACATCCTTACCGCCTTTTGTTTAATTTAAATGCACATTTGGGGCTGTAGCTCAGCTGGGAGAGCGCATGACTGGCAGTCATGAGGTCGACGGTTCGATCCCGTTCAGCTCCACCAAGGATTATAAAGGGTTAGCCAATTCGGTTAACCCTTTTTTAGTTTAATTATCATGACTGGGTGCAGGGGGGTGCAAGTGGGTGCAGTTTTAGAGTCTAATTGATCGACTTCCGATTTTTTATGATTCATAGCTGAATATGTGTCAATGAAAGATTCAGCATATAACTTGAAGGAAGGTATTGATTTGGCTTTCTTTTCCTCAAAGCCAAACTCACCGAGCTGCAGCTTTGCCCGGATTGTACTTGCTACGGCCTCGGCTGATTTCCTGTCACCCTCTTTTCGGGACGTCCGTTTCCCGTTATGGGATATGAACACCCACCAGGGGTTTCCCCTGCCCTAAGTTTTTTGTCTGACTCTTACTTCCATAATAAACCCCTCACTTTCTCCCTGAAGTTAATCCACGGGCAGGGACGTCCTTTTCAGCCGTATGCGCCTATCCCGTGGGGTTAGTATTATGTAAAACTTTTCATAAATATTATGGAGTATACCCCATAATCTCATGTACTTTGCCATAAATCAGTGCTTTAAATCAGATCTTTTAATTAATGTAACCATCTAATTTAATTGCAATTTAAATTGATTTGCGCCACAATTATCTGATTTTGCATGGTTTTTGCACGTTTAAATAGAAAGAAGCCATCATGAGAAATTCCATTAAAGATTTTATTAAAGACTTTATTCTTTTAGCATTTTTCATAGTTTGCATTATAGCTTCCTTTTTTTTATGCTTTTAATATGACTTCTTTTTTATAAAGCAATAAATAACCATATGGCATTATTTTTTGAGTGTTAGGCTATAAATTACTTCTTCGCAGCCTAACCTTCTATAGCCCCTGGGTACATGTAGCCCCAGGGGCTATATATTTTTCCAGGACAAGCCCGAAAGCTCATCCTGGGCGGTTGATGGTTTTAGTTCATAAAAGAAGGCTCCGGCCTATGGTTCCCCCCCTTCAAAAACAAAAGCGCCTGAAGGCTTTCCACGGTCCAAGATAATAAACCGCCCACAACGTCACCGCTGCAAGTGCCTTCAAGCGCTATGTTTGATAATTGGTGTTTCATTTTACTGTGGAATTGGGTTAAATTAGCGGTGCTTCATTTATTCATATAAATATAATGCCACCTTTTTTTATTGATTTGAATATATGAATATTGTAAAAGGTGTGTATGGCACGAAAAAACATGACAACAAGTATTGAAAATGACCTCCAGAAAGAGATTAAAAAGCTCGCCATCGATTTAGAAAGACCTCTAAATGACCTTATAGAAGAATCCTTCCGGGATCTTCTCAAAAAATACGAAAAGAAAGATAAAACATAACATTCTAAGTCAGAGATATTCTTATTGAGAGGATCTATAATGAGCATGGGCGATTTTCAGGCTGACCAAGTTGGATATTATGGGAAACCAGTGTCTTCTTTAACCAAGGATGAACTACTTAAAGCTGTATTGGAGTTATCCGAGATAATTTATAATTGCCCTGTAAAAGGCAAATGCAGTGAAATTTTAGAACGTATAGAGCAGGAAAAACTCAAAAAATAACCTGTAACCGAGAGGTTGACATGGACTGATTACCAAGACCCCATTTCTCATAGAGGTGGGGTTTTGTATTTGCATTGAACTAGGGAGGATGATTAATGGGAAAATTTTATGTTGATGAAAACAATCAAGCTAGGATTAACTGTCACAACTGCGGATTAAATAAGAATTTAGATGTAACAAAATTTAAGGATACTCATAAAAGGCTGAAGGCCAAATGTCGATGTGGCGAAGTTTTTCGGCTTACCTTGGATTTTCGAAGGCATTACCGTAAGAATGTCAGGCTTGCTGGTGAATACTTTGTCCAGGGAAAAAATGAAAAGGGAGAAGTACTCATCGAAGACATTTCAATGACCGGAGTCAGATTTGCAACTCTTAAGCCACATAATATTTTCAAAGATGATACAGTTGAATTGAAATTTACTTTAGATAATCCAATGAGAACGAAAGTCCAAGAACTCGTCAAAATAATAAGGACTATCGATCGCAATGTTGGTGCACAGTACATCAACCAAAGTCGGATGCAAAGGATTTGGTTTTTTGTATAAAAACTTAATTTGTCCTTAGACAGAGACGTTTTGACAATTTTCAAAAAACAGAATTTGCCTAACCTGACACCAGAAAAATATGATATCTGTAGATCAATTGTTGTTGTGAATGGTGTCGATACTGATAAGATATTCAAAGAAAGGACAGGGTATAATTTTTGCGATGCGATATTTCCGCATCACAATTTCGAATGAACAAAGGTAATTGTTAGATATCTGGCATCACACATCAAGCCAAACGACATATTCCTGTTTTTTCGAACAAACTTCTATATTCCTGACGATATGTTCGAATTCAAAATGCATTTATTATACTGTTTTAATTGGATTTATTTTTTTCGATAGTTTAATTTAAACATTGGCACTACTTGTGCGCCAGGTCCGCTCTTTCTTGATCTCAGTGGGAAGCTTGCCTATACGACAGTATTTACGCGCGGTTTTCTCATCCATATCCGCCTTGGCAGCTGCTGTCGCATATGTCTTTTCTGTCTGTATCAATTTCATCAGTCTCCTCACCTGATTGTTTGTGACCATCCAAGTCTCCTCCGTTGTTTTGATTAAGACTCGGATGTTTTATCGACTTCTTCACTCAACGGGAATTATAATTGTCGTCAGGTGGGAATTATAATTGTCGCACATCACCATACAGAGCCGTCTCTGACATCGCTCGTGTAACGTTTCGTTTTTGCACGTTTAAATGCGACTCCTCATTTTTTTTAAAAAAAACAAATAATTAGCTTGCTTTCTTTCTCAATAATGATTATTATGCCTCTAATCAACTAAGTCCTGTTTAATCTTCGGGACGGTTTTCTCTCTGAAGGAATAATCCATTTGTCAAAGTGGCACCCTCCAGTTTGCGAAGTTGAAAAATTTTAAGAAAGGAGGATGTTATCATGACCAATGGAACTGTTAAGTGGTTTAACGACCGAAAAGGGTTCGGATTTATTGAGCAGGAAGACGGGCCGGATGTGTTTGTTCATCATTCAGCGATCAACGCAAACGGTTTTAAATCCCTCAATGAAGGCGACCGAGTTTCCTTTGATATAGAGCAAGGACAAAAAGGTCCTGCCGCTGCAAATGTCACTGTGATCTAACCTTATGTTCTAAATAAAAAGGGCATTCCTTCTAATATTGAGGGGATGCCTTTTTGTTTGGTTTGAATTTTATTTTCCCGATTCGCTATCATCAGACCTTAAACCTCAAAATTCCCTCATAGATCCTGTTCTTGTTGTCATTATCAAAAATAATAGCCAAGGAGGTAACAAATTGGCAAGATCAAATTATTCATTTAAAAAACGCCAGAAAGAATTAGCAAGGAAGAAAAAGAAAGAACAAAAAAGACAACGCAAACTGGATAAAAACGCTATAAATTCAGAAGAGAATCCAAATCAGCCCCAGAATGAAGGAGAGAATCTATAAGCGTAGAAACAGGATGAAAAGGAGAAAAGATATGCGTCAAAAATATGTGATTTCTCGAGATGATGCTAAAAACAAACTCAAAATCAGGGAATATGCAATCATCGACAAAAATCTGAAAAAAGTGGCGTCTTCAATGCTGCAAAAGGGAAGTTTTTCATTTCTCTGTGAAGAAACTTATGAAAGTGAAATTATCGTGAGTTCCATCTCCAAAGGAATGAACGCCTTGGTTGCAATCCTTCGGACCCACAATATATTTCCTATCGAACCATATGCCACCAAAATCGCCGAATCAGTCACGGCGTTATACAATTCATCCGAAGATAATTCGGTGGAGCTGTTTTTTGACGACGTCGATTTGGTATCTGCTTTGGTACCTGGCTGATATGTTATCGATATTTGAAACCAGATAATTTGAAATATCAAAAACTAACCTTGGACAATTAAAGGAACGGTACTAAATAAACTGATATCCACCGAACAGAGATAATGTGCCTGAACACAGCACTCTGGCAGGTAGGTGCTGCCCTTGGTATGAGTGATGACTTAAAAGAAGGGTTTATTGAGGAGACAAAAGGATGGAAAACAGATTGGATGATTTATTTCTGAAGTTTCAAACAAAGGGGTTTATGCCCATTGAAATCCAAGGACTCATTAAAGATGTTTTTAATATTTTAAGTAATGGTGGATATTGCTCTATAACCGCTGTTAACCAAGAGATGGAGGAACTGGGCTGGGGGATAGAAATCATGGATAATGTTACGTACGAATTAGTAAACTCCCTGGTTCAATAAAAAATGGCAAACATTCTTATCATAATGGATATGTGGTCAAAAGCCATTTTGTTTGTGATGAGTTAAAACATAAGATGCCCACCTTAATAATAACAAAATCTTGCACCACGGAGCAATACTTAAAAAGGGGTTTTTCGATAGTCTCGCTATAGATGGCAGGTTTTTAAGACCTTTAAATTGTTGTGATATATAGTTTTAATAGTTTCAGATTGTCACCGAATAAGTTTCAATAAAGCCCTGCACATGCAAAAAAAATGTGCCAGATCACTGAAACTTATTCATTTACAAAAATCACCGTATCTCTCCATTTGTCATAACCATTTCGCAACCTTTCGACCCCAAAACCTTTATCGCGCTAGTGTCCCCGTTTATCCATCCCCCCTCAATACAAACGAAAAATATCCGCTTATAGGGTGAGCCTGGAATGCATTTGGCCTTGAGGATTTCGAAAATTTGTTATGATCCATTAGGTTTAAATCTTTTAGTTCAGGATAGTCGATTGATTTCATTGTATTAATTGGCCATTCTGGCAGTCATGAGATCGACGGTTCGATCCCGTTTACTCCAGCAATAGAAAAAAAAGGTTGGCTTATGAGGCTGCCCTCTTTTATTATTTGCTCATTTTTTTAAACGCAGATTTCCCTTCTTGTCTTGACATAATAAGTATATTGGCTTAAGAAATTTTTAATTTTATCAATGATAAATGGTTAAGTCATGATGAAAAACCACAATATATGCAATGTATTTTTTTTCGTTATTGCCGGAATCGTCATATGCGTCGCTTTTTTGAATGTGCCCGTAGTATCATCGGGTATGGATCAAGTTGAGCGAAACACAAGAATTATAGAAACTAAACAATCAAAAAACCCCGTTGTCCATCTATATTTTTCCGACAAAGAGAATTCGTTTCTCAAAGCTGAAACAAGGGATCTTTTTCATTCAGACAATCCAGCCGAATTTGGCAAAAACATTGTCGAAGCCCTGATAGAAGGCCCTAGGACCGGGCTTATGCGGACAATTCCTGCAGATACGACACTTAAGGCATTTTATATTTCCCGGGATGGTACAGCTTATGTCGATATGTCTGATACCATTAGAGATGCTCATCCCGGCGGGGTTAAATCGGAACTTTTTTCGATATATTCGATGGTCAATTCATTAACATTGAACATTCCCGAAATCGATGCGGTAAAGATCCTGATCAGCGGAAAAGAAGCGATGACCCTGGACGGTCATATAGATGTGCGTTTTCCGTTTAAAGCCAACATGCTTTTAATACGATGAAAAAAAAGGATCACATTAAAAATATAAGAAATATCGGTATTATCGCCCATATCGATGCCGGAAAGACAACGGTAACAGAGCGGATGCTATACTATACCGGCCGTTCTCACAAAATCGGTGAAGTGCATAACGGTGAAGCGATTATGGACTGGATGCCTGATGAACAAGAACGGGGAATTACCATTACCTCCGCTGTTACCACTTGCCACTGGAAGGGAAGTGATGTCCAGATCATAGATACACCGGGGCATGTCGACTTTACCATCGAGGTTGAACGTTCTTTAAGGGTACTTGACGGGGCCGTCGGTGTCTTTTGTGCAGTTGGTGGTGTGGAACCTCAGTCGGAAACGGTATGGCGACAGGCTGACAAGTACCTTGTCCCAAAGATGGCCTTTATCAACAAACTTGACAGGGTTGGTGCAGACTTCTTTGGCTCAATTGAGATGATGAAAAAAAGGTTAGATGCCAATCCGCTGATTTTACAGCTGCCGGTGGGCTTAGAAGATGATTTTTCAGGCGTTATCGATCTCATTAACATGAAACAAATCATCTGGGAGGATGAAGCTTTAGGAGAAACTTTTACGAAAGAAGATATTCCTCAAAACTTGCTTGGCACCGCAACAGAATATCATGAAAAACTTATCGAAGCCATCGCTGAAGTTGATGATGATATCATGGAGGACTATTTATCAGAGACACCCGTCACTCTGGAAAGATTGGTTGGCGCTATCAGAAAGGCGACCATAGACCTGAAACTGGTGCCGGTCCTTTGCGGCAGTGCTCTGAGAAATAAAGGAATACAACCGCTTCTTGACGCCATTGTAAAATTTTTGCCAAGCCCTTTAGATGTACCCCCAATTAAAGGCGTACACCCTGAAACCGGCCAACATATTGAATGCAGAGCGAATGATGCCGATTCTCTTGCAGCCCTCATATTCAAAGTATCGATGATAGAGGGTCGTAAACTATCCTATGTCAGAATTTACAGCGGAACCATGAATGCCAAAGCAGACACCTACAATTCTTCTCGAAAAAAAAGTGAGAAACTTTCACGCATATTAAAAATGCATGCCAACAAGAGAGAACGTATCGATTCCGCCGGCGCCGGCAGCCTGGTCGGGGTTATTGGATTAAAAGAGTCTTCTACGGGAGAGACGCTCTGCTCCATCGATCATCCTGTTTTATTGGAAAAAATAGAGTTTTACGAGCCGGTTATATCTGTGGCTGTTGAGCCTAAAACCCATGCTGACCAGGAAAAACTTGATCAAGTCCTCGAAAAATTTATGGCTGAAGATCCGACACTTAAACTTCAAAAGGATGAAGACACCGGACAGACAATTTTATCCGGTATGGGAGAACTTCACCTCGAAGTTATCATCAGTCGTATGCAGCGAGAATTCAAGACCAATGTCAATGTGGGAAAACCACAGGTTATGTACAGGGAGACCATCGAAAAAGAAGGGCATGCATCTGCAGTATTTGACAAGGAAGTGGCGGGACAAAGACATTTTGCCAAAGTAATGTTAAAACTGACACCTTTGGAACGGGGTACTGAAAACAGATTCAGGTCTGAAATTACTGACGAAACAATACCTGATATGTTCATCCCGACTATCAAAAAGGGTGTGATGGAATCCCTGGAAAGCGGAGTATTAATGGGGTATCCTGTTGTTGATGTTGAGGCCGTTCTCACCGGAGGAGTAAATAAAGAATCTTTGAGCACTGAACTGGCCTATACGGTCAGTGCATCTATGGCTTGCAAAACAGCACTGACGAAAGGTGAATCGTTTCTCCTTGATCCGATTATGAATGTGGAAGTTTTTGTTCCAGAGGCTTTTGTGGGAGACGTGATAGGGGATCTCAATTCGCGAAATGGAAAAATTGAATCTATCGAGCACAAAATGGGCGTACAGGTGATAAAGGTTGTGGTTCCACTGGCGCTCATGTTCGGATATTCAACATCATTGCGATCAGCCACACAGGGCAGAGGGACATTCACCATGCAATTTTCTCATTTTGACCGATGCTAACATTCCTCTTCAAACGTTACACCCCGGATTTCTCGAACAGTACACGCTTTTTTAAAAAGGTTACCCATTCCGTTTGTAAATAAGTTTTTACAATAACAACTCTCCGAATACTCAGTTAATTCTTTTGTGCTTTATTGTCGTCATCCTTTTCTGATTTACTCTTTTTCTTTCTGATTTCCTTCAACAATTTCTCTACTTTGACTTTTTTATATGGTTCGTTGATGTACTCCAAGGCTTTTTTTAGATGGAAAATGGCATTTTTAAAATCCCTTTTATTTTTGTAATGAATACCCAGGTAATAATGCGCATCACCTTTCTTCCCAAGCTTCCAATACGTTTCCCCAAGGGTATAAAGTGCACGAGGATAATTTTGTTGTTTTGAGATAAGTTTTTCAAACGTTGCGACTGCATCCGCGAGATGGCCGAGTTCTACCTGGGTACGCCCCAGATAAAAAAGAATATCAGGATCATTCGAGTTAATGCTGGCAGCGCCATCCAGAATGCTGAATGCTTGCTGGTAATTGCCATCGAGAAAATATAAGCGCCCAAGATCTTTTAAAATATAGGGATCAAATGCCCTTTTCCCCAATGCCGCCTTTAGGTATTTTTCAGCAGCTTTGTGGTCGCCTTTTCTATCCAGGATCAGGCCGTATCCATAATATGCCAAAGGGTCGTCGGGATGATTATGTACATCTGATTTAAACTTTCTTAATGCAACATCCTCATCTCCGTAAATGGCAACGAGTCGTGTATGGGCCCTTTTAAAATAATAGTCATTGATATTGGGCTCTGTTTTGTTGTGTTTCTCAAGCCAGGTATCGATATACGCCATTCGTTCCTCTGAAGCCGGATGGGTGGTCAGATAAGTCGGAATCTGGTTTGAATCGAACCAGCGTTTGCTTCGCATTTTTTTCAGTGTAGATATCAGCCCTTTGCCGTTATATCCAGCTTTTCTCAGAACGTTGAGTCCGATCTGATCCGCTTGTCTTTCGTCTTCACGGCCATATGCAAGTGCATAGGATTGGCCGGCTGCCATAGATCCAATGGTGACTGCATTGGCAGCTGCCGAGGCTCCGGCGGTTCCAAGAAGCACGCCGGCAACAACCCCGGCAAGTGTGGCGTAGTTTACTTTTTCAGCCCTTTCAATTTTCTTGGAAATATGGCGACAGACCACATGTGAGATTTCATGGGCCAGTACACATGCCAGCTCTTCCTCATTATCCATTGCTTCCAGCAATCCGCTGTGTATAAAAATGTGACCTGCGGGGGTGGCAAAAGCATTGTAGGTATCTTCCTTTATTACATAGAAATGGTAGGAAAAAGGCTGGGGAGGAAGCGTTGAGACGATTTTTTGACCGACGTCGTTGATGTAATTGGTGATAAGCGGGTCTGTGATAACTTCGTAGTGCGATAAAATGAGTTTTATAAACTCATTTGCCAGTTCCTCTTCCTGTTGTATCGTAATTCCTGAAGCACCTTTAGGGGAGATGATGCCACACGCAATAATGAGAACAGTGCATAGCAAAATGCATTGTTTAACAATTTTCATGAAAACCTCGACAAAAGAGGGTGCCGGTTTCAGATATGAATATAAAAGAAACCGAAACCATATGGTTTTGCTGCATACCCTATAATTTATTACTCAATTGGTTAATAGTCAAATCATATCCTTATATACTTTTCAAACATCACGTTTTATGGTAAAGTTCGTCACCATGACTCATATCATATGCATAGCCAACCAGAAGGGTGGTGTGGGAAAAACGACGACGGCCGTAAATTTGTCGGCGGCCATGGCAGTTTCGGAAAAAAGAATTCTCCTTGTGGATTGTGATCCTCAGGGAAATGCAACCACCGGTTTGGGAATAGATAAAAATCGTATTGAAAGGTCATTATATCACGGCATGATTGGTAATGTCGATGCCGAGAATCTCATTTTGGATAGTGACATAGAAACCTTGAAAATTATACCCTCAAGGGTTGAGCTGATTGGTTTTGAAGTGGAGATGATGTCAAAACCCAAGCGTGAAATGGCCCTAAAAAAGCTTTTATCCCAAATTAAAAATTCATTTGAATACATCATAATCGACTGTCCACCCTCCTTGAGCCTTTTAACGGTTAATGCACTAACTGCAGCCGATGTTATGCTAATCCCGCTTCAGTGTGAATTTTATGCATTAGAAGGCCTTGGACAGCTTCTTCAAACCATGAAGCGCATCAAGTATAAGTTGAATCCTAAACTTAAAATTGCCGGTATACTTCTCACCATGTTTGATAAAAGAACAAATCTGTCTCATCAGGTTGCCGAAGATGCCGAAAAATATTTCAAGCAACTCGTATTCAAGACCATGATTCCCAGAAATGTCAGACTGGGCGAAGCTCCGAGTTTCGGAAAGCCGATCTTGTTGTACGATGCAACCTCCAAAGGGGCTCGCAGTTACTTTAATCTTGCAAAAGAGATCATGAAAAATAAATCCTTCTGAACAATTCGTTCATCAGGGGGCATATCTAAAGCCTGTTAACACCGATGAAGTGATCAAAACGAACTTTCAAAATTCGTCGTGTAACACATGTATTGACGAAATTAACGCCATCACAATGAAAAAAGAAATGAAAAGTAAAAAAGCCGAATCAGGTTTAAAAAAATCCAAAAAATTGGTCCTAGGTAGAGGTCTTGATGCTTTATTGCCTGATATTGAATCCATGGAAGATATTTCAAAGGAATATTTTACGTGTGATATCGGGCTGATTCAGCCCAATCGTTACCAGCCTCGTTTGCGATTTTCCGACAATGAACTGGAGGATATGGCCCGTTCCATTCGTCAGCAAGGCATTATACAGCCCCTTTTGGTTAGAAAAGACGACAATGGATATGAGCTTATAGCTGGTGAAAGACGCTTGCGCGCTGCTAAAAAAGCAGGATTGAAACAGGTGCCTGTGCTTGTCAAAACCATCACAGACACAGATATGCTGGAAATGTCTATTGTTGAAAATGTACAACGGTCAGATTTAAATCCCATTGAAGAGGCTGAAGCCTATTACCGGCTCATCACAGAGTTCGGTCTCACCCAGGATCAGGCTGCAGATCGCGTCGGGAAAAGCAGATCTGCTGTTGCCAATTTTATAAGACTTCGTCAGTTGCCGGAGCAAATAAAGGGCAGCATTATGGATGGAGACTTGAGTATGGGTCATGCCCGGGCCTTGCTGGGCACTGTCACTTCAGCCCAACAAAATTCGGTATTCCGGGCGATAATTGCAAAAGGACTTTCGGTCAGGGAAACAGAACGTTTGATTAAACGTTTGAAAGCAGAAAAAGAAAAACCTAAAAAACCTATATCGAGTTCGGAACAAAGATACTTGTCAGATGTGGCCGATGATCTTTCCGGTCGCTTCGGGACCAAGGTTCAGATCAAACGTCGGGGACAAAAGGGTAGAGTTGAAATCGAATTTTTCAGCAATGACGATCTAGACCGTCTGCTAAGCTTGCTAAAGCAGATATAATGTCTATTCATATTATCATCGATGGCTACAATCTTATCCGACAGTCCAATTCACTCAGCGATCTTGACCGTCAGGATATTCAGCTGGGCCGAGAGGCACTTCTCGACATGCTTGCTGCATATCAGAGAATAAAACGTCATATGATAACCGTTGTTTTTGACGGAACCAATGCTCCTCCTTTTTCCCAGCACGAAAATCGAGTCAAAGGGATTAAGATCAAATTTTCTCGCAGTGGTGAGTTGGCTGATTCGGTTATTAAACGGATGGCAAACCATGAAAGAGAAAAAGCCTTGGTTGTTAGCTCGGATATGGATATTGTGAATTTTGCAGCTGCCAAGGGAGCTGCTACAATTAGTTCTTCCAATTTCGAAGAAAAAATCACCATGGCGGTTTATATGGATACAAAGGGGGTAGAAAGAGAAGACGAAGTCGGGTGGGTCCCCACGACAAAAAAGAAAGGCCCCAGAAAACGACTTTCCAAAAGAAAACGTCGAAATAGGATCAAAATAAGAAAACTGTAGTGTACAGACACCCCACGTAATTAACAAAATATAACCTGAATCTTGCACGAGTCGGAGGCTTTCATATGCAAGGCACTTAAGGGCGATGCCATAGTCTGTTATTGCGAGCCCTTAATAACACGGCAGATGAAAGCCTCCGGCTCGCCCTTTAGGGTGAGAATTGATGAGAAAAAAGATCATCATCCGATTTACCATTTGGGTAAAATGTATGATGCTATGATGTTGTTAAAACCCGCTTCAATTTAGGATTATAAAGATGCTCATCAATTTTCAGGCAGGATTCAGGTGAAATTCGGAAAACAGTGAGACAGATCGCTGTTTTTATTGACGTTAATCCTGTTATCTGATAGCAAAAACATTTCCGAATAGTTATTGCCAAAAATTAAAAAATAATAATGTATGAGTCATACAGATAAAAAGCCAGTTTTGCAGCGGATATGTGTCATCGACGGGCAGGGCGGAGGCATCGGAAGCGCGGTCATTAAAAAGCTAAAGGATCTTTTTGGAGAGGCCGTTGAAATTATTGCTCTTGGGACCAATGCCATTGCAACGGCTCAGATGCTGAAAGCCAAAGCTAACAGGGGTGCATCTGGAGAAAATGCCATTGTTCAGACAACAGCAAAGGTTGACATTATTATCGGAACCGTTGGAATTATCGTGGCCAATGCCATGATGGGAGAAGTTACACCCAAAATGGCAGAAGCCGTGGCCAACAGTTCGGCAAAAAAACTGCTTATACCACTTACCCAAGAAAATATTGAAATTATAGGTTTATCGCCAACTCCCCTCCCTCATCTTATCGAGACACTTTTACAGGAAAATTTAAAAAATTTCTATGATGAGGTTCAACACGTATAAACTGTAAATTAAAAATAAATTGTAACACTTTCTCCTTTTGAAAACATTACCGCTTCCTTTGAAATCGATTTGTTTCAAAGGGCTAAACTATTAAAATAAATTTTATTTTTAGAAATTATAAAGGAAAACATGATGTGTGAAGCAAACGCATACTTAATTGAAGGAGATGAGAGAATACTGGTAATGGAAGCGGTTGATACCGTCGAACCCGAAGATGGTGGCGTACGATTGGTCAGTATTTTTGGGGATCAAAAATTTATAGATGCCCACATTCATTCATTGGCCCTCGTAGACCACCATATTTTTTTAAAAAAATAATATCCCCTATACGATTTGTTTCACATGGTTTGATTGTGTGAGAAGGTTTTAAGGTAATGCGCAGCGTCGAAGCTGCATGATATAGATGAAAATATTAATTGCTAAGAAGGCCGGTTTCTGCATGGGAGTACGAAGAGCCGTTGAGATGGTTCTGGATGCTCCGAATAAACACGAAAATCCGATCTGTACGTTTGGACCCCTTATCCACAATCCGCAGGTTTTAGATCTATTAAGAGAAAAAGATATATCCACATTAGAACATATACCGGAGTACGGAACAGGTACTGTTTTAATTCGTGCTCACGGCGTTCCCCCCCAAACCAAAAAGAATCTTAAAAAAGCAGGTTACAAAATTATCGATGCCACCTGTCCCCGAGTTATTAAAGTTCAGACTATCATCCGGAAACATGCCCAAAAAGGTTTTGCATCTATAATTATCGGAGACAAAGATCATCCTGAAGTCATCGGACTTTTAGGATATGCAGAGGGAAAAGGGTTTGTCGTTGACAATTTAGATGATCTTGACTCCCTTCCATCCTTTGAAAAAGCGATTATTGTTGCTCAGACCACTCAAAACACACTTTTTTTTGAGGAAATAAAAAAATGGGCAAATAATAAATATTCCCACTATAAAATCTTTGAAACGATTTGCGATTCTACCGCAAAGCGCCAGGCTGAGGTCCAAAACCTGGCAGATTTAGCAGATGCTGTTATTGTTGTTGGTGGACAAAACAGTGGAAATACGAAGCGGCTTGCTGAAATTTCAAAAAAGACCGGCAAACCGACATATCACGTTGAAACTGAATCGGAAATTGATGTTGACGCTCTTTCTGAAGCCAAATGTGTCGGGATTACAGCAGGGGCTTCCACGCCGAATTGGGTTATTAAAAAAATATACAGAACCCTTGAGGCCCTGCCTTATAAAAAGAAGCAAGGCTTGCAAAGGGTTATTTTTCCCATCCAGCGTGTACTGCTTCTTACCAACATCTATGTATCCATCGGCGCCGGATGTCTGTGCTATGCCTGTATCAAAATTCAGGGGATTACAAATAATTTGCATCATGTGCTTATATCCATGCTTTATGTTCTATCCATGCACATTCTCAACAATCTCATCGGTACAAAGGCAGACAAATATAACGATCCTGACAGATCCTCCTTTTATAACAAAAATAAGATATTGCTTTCTTTTCTTGCGTTTACTGCAGGCGGCATTGGTTTGATGACTGCCTATTCAGTGGGCTGGGTCCCTTTTTTAATCCTTTTCGTTATGAGTATAATGGGTCTTTCTTACAATCTAAGGCTTATTCCGAAACGTTTTGAATACGATAAATACTCACGGCTTAGGGATATCCCTGGATCAAAAACGGTTCTGATTGCAATGGCATGGGGAATCGTGACTTCTGTTTTGCCTCGATTGTCTGTATCGGGAGGTATTCATCTGAATACGGCCATCATATTCTTATGGTCACTGAGCCTGGTCTTTGTCAGAACAGCATTTTTTGATATTCTTGACATGCAGGGTGACCGCATTGTGGGTAAAGAGACGATTCCCATACTGTTAGGAGAAAAGCGAGCTTTGCGTCTTTTAAAAACGATACTGGCCATAAATTTTGGCATTTTGTTTATTTCAAGCACATTTCAACTTATATCAAGTTTAGGTTTTATACTTTTAATCTGTCCGGCTTTTGTTTTCATAATGCTTTCAGCGCATGAGCGAGGCTATATGCTTCCCGGCATACGGTTGGAATTTCTGGTCGAAAGTAATTTTGTTGTTGCAGGTGTTATGACATTGATCTGGTCGCTGCTATAATCGGATATATTGTCTCATTTCCAAATGGGAGGCTCCGTGCCTGCCAGAAGCCTTTTGATGTTATCCATATGGCGAAAATAGATGATTATAGTCATTATAACGGCACATCCAAGTATGACTTCCGAGCCGGTAGCTTTCCAGATTGCAACAGGCAAGACGGCAGCGGTGGCCAGGGAGGCGAGCGAAACACGGTTCGACCAGCAAACAAACATGATAAAAACCAGAATCAGAATTACCAGTGCAACAGGTGAAATGACGCCAAAGCATCCTGCTGCGGTTGCAACCCCTTTTCCTCCGTTTTTGAATTTCAGATAGACAGGATAAAGATGCCCCATAAAAGCTGCAAAAGCTACTAGTGCAATGTAGAGGGCACCCCATACTTCATTTGGAGTGGTCATTGATACAGCCAACCAGACCGGGAAGGCCCCCTTTAGGATGTCGCCGGCAAGGGTCAGGACTCCGAGCCTTGGTCCTGCCATGCGCCCCACATTCGTTGCACCGATATTTCCACTTCCCACCTGTCTGATGTTAATGGGGGTAAACAGCCGGGTCAGAATGAGTCCTATGGGAATGGAACCCAAAAGATAACTGAAAATAGGTAGCACGAGGTACTTGATCATTTAACATCCATTTTGCTATTAGGTGTTGGGTATCTTGATACTATACCAGATCAACTCGAAATTTAAAGCCTAAATATTTCTGGGATCGCGGTGTTTTAATTTGCTAAATTGCTTCATAGACAACTCTTTTTTTCAAAAGCTATGATTGATGTAATAGTTTAGTCTTTTGAAAACATTACCGCTTCAGGTATAATTAAATTTTTGCTGAAAGAACTCGTGAACAAAGGAACGTAATGAAAGAACCTGCCCGGACTATTCATAAAGGTCTCTGCTTTAACAGCGGCTCCATCCATAAAGTTAAATCGCCTATGGTTCTCTCAAAACGATC
>Ga0316194_10000180_pt1 | contig 36154 bp, 33 predicted proteins | sample CroRivsedime1_MG_FD_204936 | JGI IMG/M metagenome (GOLD analysis project Ga0316194, IMG submission 204936) | Coastal sediment microbial communities from Maine, United States - Cross River sediment 1 | ecosystem: Environmental > Aquatic > Marine > Coastal > Sediment | place: USA: Maine...
AATCTTGATCGCGTGCAGGTGATCAAAGGCTGGCTGGATGCCGAAGGTAATACGCAAGAGCAGGTATACGATGTCGCGTGCGGTGGTGACCGGGTTGTCGTAGAGATGAGCTGTAACGCACCCGTAGGTAATACAGTTGATGTTGCAACGGCTACCTACACCAATACCATCGGTGCGGCATCACTGAAAGCGATATGGACGGACCCCGATTTTGATGTGGCTCAAAAGGCCTTTTATTATGTGCGGGTACTGGAGATTCCGACGCCACGCTGGACCACGTACGATGCGGTTCGCTATGGAATAGATCTGGCCGATGATGTGCCCGTATCACAACAAGACCGGGCTTACACCTCGCCGATCTGGTACACACCATAGGAATGGTTTTTATTAGCTGACATGCAGAAGTCGGCGGGCTTAAAGGCCCGTCGTTGCAGTTGGTTGCACTCGTTTTATTTTTGATGGAAGGTTGGTTTTATGTATATCAGTAAATTCAAGCCGCTATTTTTAGTGCTGGCATTTGTATCGCTGGCGCCCATTGCGCAGGCCGCCGATAGTGAAGAGGATAAAACCTTTTACTTCCTGGGAACGGCTATCTACAAAAATCTGGAGATGCTGAACCTTTCCGAAGATGAGGCAGAGCAGGTTGTGGAAGGCTTGAGCGACTCGCTGGAAGGCGATGCGGATGAACTGGATGAAGCAATATACGGCCCGAAGGTCCGTGAGATGACGCAGCAGCGGATGATGGCTGCAGCGGAGCGCGAAGCCCAGGCGGGTCTCGATTACATTGCCAAAATGGCGGCTGAAAAAGGCGCAACCCAGACAGCTTCCGGTCTGGTTTACAAAGAAGTGCAGTTGGGCGATGGTGCGCAGCCGACTGCTGCATCAACGGTGAAGGCCCATTATAAAGGGACCCTGCGCGATGGCAGCGTGTTCGACAGCTCTTATGCACGAGGCGAGCCCATCAGTATCGGCCTGAACCAGGTGATTCCTTGCTGGACTGAAGGTATCGCGATGATGAAAGAAGGCGGCAAAGCTGTTTTGACCTGTCCCTCTGATATTGCTTATGGCCCGCGTGGGCAGGGCGATATCCCGCCCAATGCAGCGCTGACGTTCGAGGTCGAGTTGATTGAGGTCGTCCAGTAAGCCCGATTACGAACGGTTGCCCGGCTGCGTCTATAATTGACGCATAACAATATTGTCAGGGGAATCATTAGCTGCCGTGCTTAGTCTTACGGATATCCATTTCCGGTATCCGGTTGGGGGCTTCAGCCTTACAGTACCGGAGCTGCAGATCACGGCCGGCAATTCGCTGGCCGTGATTGGTCCCAGTGGTTCGGGTAAGACTACCCTGCTAAACCTGATTGCGGGCATTCTGGCGCCGGATTCCGGTGTTGTTAGTTTCGATGGCCAGAATTTAGGGGGGCTCGAAGATCGGGCGCTGCGCGATCTGCGCCTGAATCGTTTCGGCCTGATGTTCCAGGAGTTTGAATTACTCGAGTACCTCGACGTGCTCGACAATGTGCTGTTGCCATGTCGCCTCGGTGGTGGTGGTGGTTTAACGCCCGAGGTGCGGCAGTCCGCGGAGCAGCTGCTGCTCAAGGTCGGTATGGGTGGCAAGCGGGCCAGCTACCCACAGGCGCTTTCGCAGGGCGAGCGGCAACGGGTCGCTTTGTGCCGCTCCCTGATAACGCAGCCAGCGTTAATCCTCGCCGACGAACCAACGGGCAATCTTGACCCGGCCAATAAGGGCGTGGCCATGGATTTTCTGTTTGATTACGTGCAGGAGCATGATGCTGCACTGATCACGGTGACGCATGACCATGAACTCGTCGACCGTTTCGATCGGGTGATTGATTTCCAGCAGTTCCTGCCCCGGGAAGCCGCGGCATGACGAACACGCTGTATCTTGCCTGGCGCTATCTGGCTTTCCATCGCTGGAAAACGGCCATCTTGGTGTTGTCGGTTACGCTGATTATTTTTCTGCCGGTCGGTTTGAATGTGCTGGTGGAAGAGAGCGCAACCCAGTTGACAGCACGCGCTGCTAGCACGCCCCTGGTAGTGGGTGCGAAGGGGAGCCGGCTGGAACTGACACTTAACTCGCTATACTTCGACGGCGCTATTCCAACTCCGCTGGATTTTTCTGAGGCCGCTAAACTTCGGGCTACCGGGCTGGCTCAAAGTATTCCGCTTAATGTCAGGTTCCATGTGCGTTCCCAACCGGTAGTCGGCACGACCCTCGATTATTTCAGGTTCCGTGGTCTGTCTGTTGCAAGTGGTCGTCCCTTGGTGACGCTGGGTGAGTCTGTGCTGGGTGCAGCGGCAGCCCGCGAGTTGGGAGTAGGGGTAGGGGATGCGGTGATCTCATCGCCGGAAACCGTTTTCGATCTCGCGGGTGTGTATCCGTTGAAGATGCAAGTTGTTGGCATACTGGCCCCGACGATGACCGCAGACGACAATGCCGTGTTTGTCGATTTGAAAACCAGCTGGATTATGCAGGGGTTGGGTCACGGACATCAGGATCTGCAAGCGCCCGAGGCGGCTGCGAATGTAATAAGTTCCTCGGACAATGAGATTGTTGCGAATGCAGCGGTAGTCCAATACAACGAAATTACGACTGAGAATATTAATTCCTTTCATTTCCATGGCAGTGACACAGCCTTCCCGTTAACCGCGGTGCTGGCGATACCGAACGATCAGAAATCCGGAGTGTTATTGCTGGGGCGCTTCGAGGGTGATGAATTTGCCAGTCAGATCGTTCGCCCCGCGGATGTGATCGCCGAGTTGCTGGGTACGGTATTTACGGTCCGGCAATTTGTGGTGTTTGCCGTGGCGGTGGTCGGGATCGCAACACTGGCGACTACGATACTGGTGTTTTTGCTGTCACTGCGCCTGCGGCGGCGGGAGCGACTGACCCTCTTCAAAATCGGTGCGGCCAGGCCGGCTGTTAACGCCATCCTGATGGCCGAAGTGATCGGCGTGATCGTGGTCAGCGGCGTGTTGGCGACCGGCCTGACACTGGCTACGCGTGCCTACGGAGCTGATGTCATTCGGCTATTTCTAGCATGATAAATAGATTTATAAAAATTAGATAAGATATTGATAAATAATATAAAGAAAGCTATTTTTTCACGAGTGCGAAGCTGCCATCAAGCTATTCTGGTTGGGCTTCTGAGCAGTATGTTGGTGGCCTGCGGACAGGCGCCGGAGGCACCGGTGGTTATATCCGGGTCCATGAATGACCTGCAAATCTATACCGTTAACTACCCGCTGGCCTACATGGCCGAGCGTATTGGCGGCGAGTACGTGAACGTCAGTTTCCCCGCGCCCGGTGATGTTGATCCGGCATTCTGGCAGCCTGGGCCCGAGGATATTCTGGCGTACCAGGGGGCTGATCTGATATTGCTAAATGGCGCGGGTTACGCGAAATGGCGGGCGCAGGCTTCTTTGCCCACCGCAGGGATGGTCGATACGTCCGCGGCCTTTAGCGACCGGCTGATAGAGGTCCCTGCTAATGTCAGGCACAAACACGGACCCGAAGGTGACCACAGCCATGGTGACGTGGCATTCACGACGTGGCTCGACCCTGATCTCGCGGCTATGCAGGCGCAGGCCATAAAGCAGGCGATGGTGGAGGCGCGGCCGGAACAGGCGGCAGAATTTGATGAAGCATATGAGGCTTTAACAAGTGACCTCGAAGCATGGGATAAAACCGCGGCAGAGGCGTTTGCACAACTGGCCCAGGCACAACTTATTTTTTCACACCCGGTCTATCAGTATCTGCAGCGAAAGTATGGGCTAACAGGGCAAACGCTAATGTGGGAGCCGGACGAGCCTGTCAGCCCGGCTGATATCAGCGCACTGGCAGATGCTGTCGATGCAGGGTCGCCGGGCCCGAGGCTGATTATTTGGGAGGCAGAGCCGCTGGCTGCGAATCGCGATGCATTGCGAGCACTTGGTTATCAGTCGATCGTGTTTAGCCCACTGGCGAACCGACCGGCGTCGGGTGATTACCTCACCGGTATGGCGGCCAATGTCGAGCGGCTTAACAAGGTCCGTAATGACAAAGGCAGTACAGAAGAACAATGATAGAAGCAATGAGTAGTTCGTCGAGAATCAGGCAGATTGCCGGAGTTATTCTGGCTGCAGTATTGTTGCTGCCGCTGTCGGCTCATGCCGATGCAATCATGCGCTCGCAAGCCATGTTTGCGGAAACCATTGCCGAAATCTATGTTGATGAGAATGAACTGGTGCTGGAACTGGAAATCGGCATGGACGATGTCCCGGCTTTTCGCAATCTGCTGCCGGATGCAATCTATAAGGAACTAGGTTACGGCGATCAGCCTTTGGCGGAGCGCCTGCAGTTATTTTTTGAGCGGGACATTATCTTCAAGGCTAACGGCGGGGCGCTGATGCTCGGGCGCTTGTCCGAGATGGGGCCTGGTGAACGACAACCGCGTGACTCAATTACCGGTGAATTACTGCCGGTGGGAGAGGGTGAGGCCATTACGGTGATTCGCGCACGCATAATTTATGAATTTAACCAGCGCCCGGACACAATCCTGTTTGGCAGCGGGCCAACCATGAGCGGGTCCAGTATCGGCTACGTGCTCTATCACCAGGGCATTGCAGTCAATGATTTTCGTTACCTGACCCCGGCTCAGGACCTGCAGCTCGACTGGAACGACCCGTGGTACACGAAATTTTCGAACAGGTCATTGCGCCGCAACTATTTCGCGCCCATGAGTGGTTTTATCTATGTCGAGCCTTACGAGGTGCGCAAGGAGATTATCCTGCGGCCCAAGGATCTGCTGCACTGGCTGGACCTGGGGCTTGCCGGTAAAACAATTATTCCCGCTGGCGATCAGGCTGAACTCAAGCGCAAGGTCGGTGAGTTCCTGCGTGCGCATCATAAAGTACTGATTGATGGCGAGGTCATTGAGCCGGAACTCGCGCGGATCAATTTTCTGGAACGTACTCTAAAGACCAGCAGGGTGATCGATCCGCCTGTCGATCTCGATCTTAACTCCGCCATTTTGGGGGCGATTTTTGTTTACCCGACAGTTGAGCCACTGCCGCAGAAGGTCACGATGGAGTGGGACCTGTTTAACGACAAGATTCAGCTTGTGCCGGTATCAGCGGTTGACCAGGCGGGGCCGCTACCGTCTTTTCTCGAGCCTGATTATGCGATCCTGGAATGGCAGAATTTTCTGAAGAACCCCGAGCTGCCAACCCTTACCGAGTTACGTGCGCCGCCGTCAGAGACGCAGCTAATGGCCAGTTACCTGCGCTGGATTTTGCTGATTATCACCCTCTGGTTGTTCTGGCGCTGGCTGGCGCGTGGCGAAGGTGGCGCGAGCCGCATGCAACCGGGGGTAACGGCTATTAGTGCAGCCGTATTGACAGGCCTCTCATTCTGGTTAGGTTCTGCCGTGAGGTTGTCGGATGAAGCCTCTCTGGAACTCGTTGGCGGGGTGCTGCACAACGTTTATCGGGCCTTCGATTTTCGCGATGAAGGGCAGATCTATGATGTGCTCGATCAAACAGTAACGGGTGACTTGCTGACGGACATCTATCTTGAAACGCGGCGCGGTCTGGAGCTCGCCAACCAGGGCGGTGCGCGTGCCAAGGTGAAAGATATAGAGATTGTTGATCTGCAAGCTGTCTCTGTTAATGATGGCGCGATTGAGGCAGACGTAACCTGGCGGGTTGCGGGCTCAGTAGGTCACTGGGGCCATGTGCACGAGCGGAAGAACCAGTACGAAGCGCAATTGACCATTGCACCGGTTGACGGTGTATGGAAACTCACTGACATGGAAGTGCTCAGCGAAGAACGGCTATAGGTAGTCTTGGCCAATAGTGCTAAGACAGCTGGAGTCGGCCGTTGTTGTGCATTAGTACGCGCTTCGTGGGTCAGCGGCAGAGAGCGCCGGGGCGGCGCAGCCGCGGAGCCCGCAGGGGGACTTGCGGAGCAAGTCGGCAATCTCTCCGGGCGCGCCACTTAAGTTTTGAAGCTTTTCTATGGCTGCAGTCGGCAGCGGCCAAACTTATCGGAACGCTATGAATGTCTGCTTCCAGGCGGAAAGCCACCTTTTCCAAGTGCGGCTAATTCAGCCTGTCAGGTTGCGTGTATTCATCTACACTCAAGTGCGTCGCATGCGAGCCGACCATACCGTCGCATAGGCTTAAAAACAGAATAATTTCCGGAGATCAACCATGGCAGAAATAGTCACGAGAAACTCGCCCGTAGCGTCCGATGCCTGGCCGGAATTACCGTACACCGAGTGGACAGATACCCTGGCCACCCTGCATATGTGGACACAGATCGTCGGCAAGCTGCGTCTGACATTATCGCCCTGGCTTAACCAGTCGTGGCACGTCAGCTCCTATGTGACCGCCCGCGGAATGTCCACGTCAACCATGCCTTATGGGGACAAACTGCTGCAGATCGAATTCGATTTCATCGACCATGCACTGAGAATCGCCGTCAGTGACGGACAGACGCGCAGCTTGCCGCTCAAGCCGCAGGCCGTTGCCGACTTCTACAATGAGTTGATGGCAGCGCTGGAATCTCTGGGCATCTCTGTGCAGATCCATGCCTCGCCAAATGAAGTCGAAGTAGCGATCCCGTTCGCCGAGGACACGGTGCACAAAACATACGACAAGCAGCAGGCGAAGCTGCTTTGGCAGGCGCTGGCACAGTCGACCCGCGTATTCGATCAGTTCCGCGCCCGCTTCACCGGCAAGTGCAGCCCGGTGCAATTCTTCTGGGGCAGTTTCGATCTCGCCGTCACACGTTTCTCGGGCCGGCCGGCGCCGACGCATCCGGGCGGCGCGCCGAACTGCCCGGATCGGGTCATGGTTGAGGCGTACTCGGAAGAAGTGTCGAGTGTCGGCTTTTGGCCTGGCAACGCCGACGCGCCGGAGCCCATTTTCTATTCGTACATTTACCCAACGCCGGAGCGCTTTGCCGACTCGTCGATACGTCCCGATGCCGCATTCTGGCTGGCCGATCTCGGGGAGTTCGCGTTGCCCTACAAGGCCGTGCGCGGTTCCAGGAATCCCGACGCGACGTTAACGGATTTTCTTCAATCGACGTATGCGGCGGGCGCAGACCTGGCGGACTGGGACCGCGCGCGCCTCGAAAGGCCAGCCGGTTATACACCGGCCCACCCGTCTGGTTCCGACCACCGATGACTCCGAGGCTCCGTTTTGGGTCGATAGTGGCCAAGCTTATTGGGACACTGCGAAAGAAACCATATTTCACAACGTAAAACGTTCAGTCTTTGGAGGCGCGTTCTGACTTGACGTCTTGCTCAAGCGTGTCCGGTAGTGGCTGGCTCAGGCTCGGCCACAATTACGCAATAGCTGCCTGATGCGCGGAATTTCTATACAATGCGCGCCTTTCCGGACATTAATAACCACTCATGCCAATTATTACTCTTCCTGACGGCAGTCAGCGCACTTTTGATGAGCCTGTAACTGTTGCCGCTGTGGCTGCCGATATCGGTCCTGGGCTGGCAAAGGCTGCGCTGGCCGGCAAGGTGTCCGGCAAGGTTGTGGATACCTCCTTCCTCATCGAGAATGATGCAGAGCTGTCGATTGTCACGGCTAAGGATGACGAAGGGCTGGACGTGATCCGCCATTCGACAGCGCATTTGCTGGCCCAGGCGGTCAAGCAGCTCTTCCCTGATGCGCAGGTGACGATTGGCCCGGTCATCGAGGATGGCTTCTTTTATGACTTCGCGTACAGTCGAGCTTTTACACCTGAAGACCTTGAAAAGATAGAAAAAAAGATGGCTGAACTTGCGCAAGCAAATCTCGCCGTCGAGCGTACGGTGATGGAGCGCGATGCGGCCGTTCAGCACTTTAAGGATCAGGGGGAGCTCTACAAGGCTGAGATCATCGAGAGCATTCCGCCGGGTGAAGACATTGGTCTTTACGGGCAGGGCGACTGGGCGGATCTGTGTCGCGGGCCGCATGTACCCAGCACCGGTCACCTGAAAGCCTTCAAGCTGATGAAGGTCGCGGGTGCGTATTGGCGGGGTGATTCCAATAACGAGATGCTGCAGCGGATATACGGCACCGCCTGGGCGGACAAGAAAGCACTAAAAGCGTATCTGCACCGGGTGGAAGAAGCGGAGAAACGGGATCATCGTCGCTTCGGTAAGGCCATGGACCTGTTCCACTTCCAGGAAGAAGCGCCCGGGCTGGTGTTCTGGCACGACAAGGGCTGGAAGCTTTACCGTGCGATACGCAATTACATCCGCGAACGGCTGATCGAAAATGATTACCAGGAAGTAAATACCCCGCAGATTGTGGACCGAACGCTTTGGGAAAAATCGGGTCACTGGGATAAGTACCGTGAAAACATGTTCACCACGGGGGACGAGGATCAGCGCGTCTATGCGGTGAAGCCGATGAATTGCCCGTGTCATGTGCAGATTTATAACCGTGACCTGCACAGTTACCGGGATTTGCCCTTACGGATGGCTGAATTCGGTTCCTGCCATCGCAATGAGGCGAGCGGCACGCTGCATGGCCTGATGCGGGTGCGCGGCTTTGTGCAGGATGATGCCCATATTTTCTGCACCGAGGATCAGATCCAATCGGAGGTCGCTGACTTTATAGACCTGCTGTTCAGTGTTTATGAAGTGTTCGGCTTTACGGATATATCGACCAAGCTGTCGACACGGCCCGCGCAGCGGGTGGGCGAAGAGGCGCTGTGGGATAAGGCTGAAAACGCATTGCAAAGTGCGCTAGAGGCTAAGGGGTTGCCCTGGGAAATCCAACCGGGCGACGGTGCCTTTTATGGGCCGAAGATTGACTTCGATTTGCGCGATAGCATCGGCCGGGTGTGGCAGTTGGGCACCGTGCAGCTGGATTTCTCCATGCCGCAGCGACTCGGGGCGACCTATGTAGCTGAAGATGGCAGCAAGCAGACCCCGGTCATGCTGCATCGGGCGATTTTAGGCTCTTTTGAGCGGTTTATAGGGATATTGCTGGAACATTACGCCGGTAATCTGCCCGCCTGGCTGGCACCGACGCAGGCTGTGGTTCTGAATATCACCGATAAACAGGCTGATTATTCCAAATCGGTTGCCCAGTCCTTGAAAAAACAGGGCTTTAGAGTCGAATCAGACTTGAGAAATGAAAAAATCGGCTTTAAAATCCGCGAGCACACGATACAGCGGATACCGTATCTCCTCGTGGTAGGAGATCGGGAAGCCGAAACTAACTGCGTGGCCGTGCGAACGCGAGACGGTAAGGATTTGGGCAGTATGCCAATAGAGGCATTTGCTGCTGGCCTTGGAACCGAAGTCGCGAGCCACGGCCGTTCTATTTTGGAGGATTGACGAATAGCTACTAAACGTGTCCGACGCAATAAAGAGATCACCGCGACTGAGGTCCGGTTAATTGATGCTGAAGGTGAACAAGCCGGTATCCTTAAACTAGAGGATGCTATTGCTAAAGCGCAAGAGGTCACGTTGGATCTCGTCGAAGTATCCCCGAATGCTGAACCGCCTGTATGCCGAATCATGGATTTCGGTAAATATCTTTTTGAACAAAAGAAAAAATCTCAGGCGGGAAAAACGAAAACCAAGCAGGTTCAGGTTAAGGAAATAAAATTCCGGCCCGGCACTGACATTGGTGATTACAATATTAAGCTGCGAAAGCTGATTGATTTCCTTGGGGAAGGAGATCGGGTCAAGGTGACCTTGCGCTATCGTGGTCGAGAAATGGCCCATCAGGAGCTTGGCGTCAAGCTCCTGAAACGGGTTGAGAAAGACCTTGAAGACTATGGCACTGTCGAGCAGTTTCCAAAAATGGAAGGGCGGCAACTGGTCATGGTTATGACGCCAAAAAAGAAATAGCTGCCGCGATTTTTGCAGTAGTTGTCCATAAAAGTGTGTTGAGGATTTTGTTCTCGGCCCGCCTTCCCCGGCAATTTTGCACGGGTCAGGCCTAAGGAGTTTGTAATGCCTAAGATGAAAACCAATCGCGGTGCAGCGAAGAGATTTCGCCGCACCGGCAAGGGTGGCTTTAAACGCGCCCAGTCGCATCTGCGACATATCCTTACTAAAAAGCGTTCTAAACGGAAACGTCAACTTGGTTCTACAGAACAAGTAGCCGAGTGCGATGTACCAGCCGTTAAGAAAATGCTTCCCTACAGTTAAGGAGTCGCGGGAAAATGCCTAGAGTAAAACGCGGTGTCGTCGCCAAGGCGCGCCATAAGAAAATTCTCAAGAAAGCCAAGGGTTACTACGGTGCCCGCAGCAAACTATTTAAAACAGCCAACCAGGCCGTCACGAAAGCCGGGCAGTACGCCTATCGTGACCGCCGCCAGCGCAAGCGCCAGTTTCGTGCATTGTGGATTGCCCGCATCAACGCGGCTGCCCGGTTGCACGATCTGTCCTACAGCCGTTTTATCAACGGTTTGAGTCGGTCTGCGATTGAAATCGATCGCAAGATACTGGCCGACCTGGCTGTGCATGACCCCGATGCGTTCGGTGCGCTGGCCGCGCAGGCCAAAGCGAGTTTGAGCGCAGCTTGATTCGTTGGGCGGGAACGTCGATTTTTTGAAAATACCCCACAGGTGCCCGGTGTGTCTGTGGGGTTATTTCGATAATTGGCGTGATTTTCTGCCGAGCGTTCAGATGTCGATGTTTGGATGGCTTGATGCCGGGCAATGCTTAGGGGCAGACCCTAAATAATCGCTCTGGACAAAGCCTTTTGCCGCCGATGGCGCCAGGGTCTGATCCCTGAACGATATGCGGCAACATTAGCGGGAGTTCCGGTTGCTGATGCAGGACCTTGATCAACTTGTTACCCGTGCCCGGGAAGAAATAGGCGCCAGCGATGATCTCGCGGCGCTTGATGCCGTGCGCGTTACCTACCTGGGTAAGAAGGGTGCGTTGACCGAGCAACTTAAGGCGCTGGGTAAACTGTCCGCGGACGAGCGCCCGGCAGCGGGCCAGGCCATTAATCAGGCCAAGCAGGCAGTGCAGGGCGCCCTTGAAGAGCGCAAGGCCGCGCTTGAAGCCGCGGTGCTGGCGGAGCAACTTAAAGCGGATGCGGTGGATGTGACCCTCAGTGGTCGCGGCCAGGTGCTGGGTGGCATGCACCCGGTTACACGCACGCGCGAACGCATCGAAGCCATATTTGCCGGTGCTGGTTTCTCGGTCGTCGAGGGCCCCGAGATCGAAGACGATTTCCACAATTTTACGGCACTGAATGTGCCCGCCGATCATCCGGCGCGTGCCATGCACGATACGTTCTATTTTGCTGATGGTCGGTTGTTACGCACGCATACATCCCCGGTGCAGATCAGGGCTATGCAGGCGCACGGTGCACCGATCAGGGTGATAGCGCCCGGACGCGTCTATCGCTGTGATTCCGACATGACGCACACGCCCATGTTTCACCAGGTTGAAGGGCTGGTCATCGATCGTGATGTGAGCTTTGCGAATCTCAAGGCCGTGATGCATGAATTTGTCGAGTGCTTCTTCGAGCGCGATATGCAAATGCGTTTCCGACCTTCGTATTTTCCATTCACGGAACCTTCCGCAGAAATGGATATTCTTTCTGAGTCTGGCAAGTGGCTGGAGATTGGCGGTTGTGGGCTGGTGCATCCGAACGTCTTACGGAATGTAGATATCGATCCGGATGAGTACACCGGTTATGCGTTTGGCATGGGAATCGAACGACTGGCCATGCTCCGCTATGGCGTCGACGATTTGCGTCTGTTTTTTGAAAACGACCTGCAATTTTTGCAGCAGTTTGTCTGAGGTTATTGCGCTATGAAAATCTCAGAAAAATGGTTACGTGAATGGGTTAATCCTGATGTCGATAGTCAGGCACTGGCTGAACAACTGACCATGGCGGGTCTCGAGGTTGATGGTATCGAAGCCTGTGCACCTCCACTCGATAAGGTTTTGGTGGGGCGGGTGCTTGAGAAAAGCAAACACCCCAATGCCGATAAATTATCTTTATGCAGCGTCGATGTCGGCGTCGATGAGCCACTAAAAATTGTCTGTGGTGCCGGGAACGTAGTCGCCGGCGGTGTATACCCCGTGGCCGTGATCGGTGCGGTGTTGCCAGGTGATTTTAAAATAAAGCGCAGCAAAATCCGTGGCGAAGAATCGTTTGGCATGCTGTGTTCCGGCGTGGAGCTGGGCATCGCGGAAACGGCCGATGGCCTTTTTGAACTGGATGACTCATTCGTCGTCGGCATGCCAATAACGCAGGCGTTGGGGCTTGATGACCACATTATTGATCTTGATCTTACGCCCAATCGTGCGGACTGCTTCAGTGTGGTCGGGGTGGCTCGGGATATAGCGGCGGTTAACAAGCTCGATTTTTCCGAACCCGCTAGCAGGGTGACGGCGGCCGTCATAGAAGACACCGTCGACCTGTCGCTTCATGCGGATGCGGCCTGCAGCGCATTTGCTGGTCGTGTTCTGCGAGGCGTTAATGCTCAGGCGGAAACGCCCTTGTGGATGGCAGAGAAGCTGCGCCGCGCTGGTATACGGCCACTGCAGCCCGTCGTTGACGTCACTAATTTCGTCATGCTGGAGCTCGGACAGCCGATGCATGCGTATGACCTGGCCAAACTGAACGGTGGTCTGGCTGCTCGACTGGCCAAAGCCGGTGAGCGACTGACATTGCTGGACGGGCAGGAGATAAGCCTGCAGGAAGATGTCCTGGTCATCGCTGACCAGAAAGCCCCGGTTGCACTGGCGGGTATCATGGGTGGTGAGTCGACCGCAGTAACGGACGGGATCACGGATATTTTCCTGGAAAGTGCTTTTTTTAGCCCTGCCATTATGGCGGGCCGGGCAAGACGCTACGGTTTGCATACGGATGCGTCGCTGCGGTTTGAGCGCGGAGTGGACTTTACGCAGCAGATTCGAGCACTGGAGCGGGCTACAGAATTGCTGCTCGAGATCGTTGGCGGCCAGGCTGGTCCGGTGACGGAAATGCGCAACGAGGCTGCCCAGCCGCAACGAGAGGCTGTGGCCTTAAGAAAAGGCAAGCTCGACCGCATGTTAGGTATTGCTGTCCCGGTGGATGAAGTCAGCGATATGTTCACGCGCCTTGGCTTCGGGGTTGCGGAGGTTGCGGCGGGTTGGGCAATAACCCCACCTGCGTTTCGCTTTGATATTGCCATTGAGGAAGACCTGGTCGAGGAAGTCGTCCGGCTATACGGCTACGACAAAGTGCCAGAGATCCCACAGCAAGCCGTGCCGTTGCTTGCGCGTATTACCGAAACACGAGTGCCGCTTGATCGTGCCCGCACTTTGCTGATCGATCGTGGTTACCAGGAGACGATCAGCTACAGTTTCGTTGACCCCGTCAGGCAGGCGGCGTTGCTGGGCGAGGCGGGTGAACTGGCGTTAGCCAACCCCCTGTCCGGTGAACTGTCGGTCATGCGACGGTCGTTATGGCCCGGTTTGTTGCAGGCCGTTTCGGTCAATCAAAAGCGCCAGCAAAACCGGGCCAAGCTATTTGAAACTGGGGTTAGCTTTAGTCAGCAAGACTCTGAAATTGTTGAGGAAGAACTTGTCTCTGGCGTTGCGTGGGGTAGCCTCGCACCGGAACAATGGAATGGTCGTTTTTCAAGCGCAGACCTGTTTGACATAAAGTCAGATATTGAGTGTCTGGCCACCTTAACCGGTGACGCGGAGGCGTTCATTTTCGAGGCTGCCGAGCATCCCTCTTTGCGCCCGGGGCGCACCGCGCGAATAGTTCGGGACGGCGTTGCAATAGGGTGGGCGGGTGAGCTGCATCCGCACCTGGCCAAAAAGTATGGGTTAAGCCCCGCACCGGTTTTGTTCGAGCTAAAAGCGCGTGCAGCATTGGCCGCACGTTTACCCGCTTTTGGTGGAGTATCCCGCTATCCATCGGTCCGACGCGACCTCGCGGTGATCGTTGCGGACGATATCCCGGCATCCCGTTTACTGGCCTCGGCCAGAGACGCCGCGGGCGATTTGCTGCGTGATATTCGAGTTTTCGACGTATACACCGGAAAAGGTATTGAAAGCGGTCTAAAGAGCGTGGCTTTAGGCTTGATTTTGCAGGAAACTTCCCGCACTCTAACCGAACTGGAAATTGATTCTGTAATCAACGCTGTTATCAAGCGACTTTCCAGCGAGTTCAACGCCAGCATAAGAGAATAAATTCCATGGCATTAACCAAAGCAGACATGGCTGAATCCCTTTTTGAAGAACTGGGGTTAAACAAGCGCGAGGCGCGTGAACTTGTAGATCTTTTTTTTGAAGATTTGCGTAGCGCTTTAGGAAGTGGAGAGCAGGTCAAGTTATCCGGTTTCGGAAACTTCGATTTGCGCGACAAGAATGAACGACCGGGACGAAATCCCAAAACGGGCGAAGAAATACCGATCACGGCGCGACGCGTAGTCACGTTCAGACCGGGACAAAAACTAAAAGCCCGAGTAGAGGCCTATGCTGGAACCGGGGAATAACGACCAACTACCACCAATTCCGGGGAAACGCTATTTCACCATCGGTGAAGTAAGCGATCTCTGTGCCGTTAAGCCACATGTGCTGAGGTACTGGGAACAGGAATTTCCACAGTTGAAGCCGGTAAAGCGGCGCGGCAACCGACGTTATTACCAACGTCAGGATGTGCTGGTTATACGCCAGATTCGCGGACTGCTTTATGAAGAGGGCTTCACCATCGGTGGCGCGCGCCAGCGGCTGACAGGCACAGAAGCCAAGTCAGATGTTACGCAGAGTCAGCAAATTATTAAGCAGGTCCGGACTGAGCTTGAAGAAGTTCTGAAGATTCTGCGTCGCTAGGCTCCCACTGACCTGATCCATCAAGTATCATAGCCGCCCCTTACAGGGTCGGCTTACATCGATGTCTGTAATAAATTTAAAGTAGCAAAAAGTCGGGGCGTGGCGCAGCCTGGTAGCGCACTTGCATGGGGTGCAAGGGGTCGGAGGTTCGAATCCTCTCGCCCCGACCAAATTTGCGTGTATTTGGACACGCAAATTTGATGCGGCTTTAGCCGCACAGACAGTCCGCAGGACGGGGCGTCTCCAGACGCAATGTGTCGGAAACGATGATGGTTGTTCGAGTGAGTTATTTGGGCCTCCAGTTGCATTTTTCCAGCAACACTGCCGGTCGTTTAGAGGATGGTCTAGCGACACTTACTGGAAGATAGCCGAAGCCCTTCGGACAGCCGCCCAAAGGGCGGAATGACTACTGTACTTTACAGTCCGAAGGACGGAGCGTCTCCAGACGCAATGTATCGGAAACGATGATGGTTGTTCGGCTGAGTCTTTTACTTATCCAGATACACTCTTTCCGCAACAGTGATGATCGTTTAAGTAACGGTCTGGCGACACATACTGGAAGATAGCCGCAGGCTTTCGGACAGCCGCCCAAAGGGCGGAATGACTACTGTACTTTACAGTCCGAAGGACGGAGCGTCTCCAGGTGCAATCATTCGGACCCGACGATGTTTGTTCGGTCTAGGTGTCACTGCGCTGATACCGTTTCCTATCCCCTCAAAGCCTGCAGAAATCTAGAGTTTGATTTTGGCTGGAGCTATTTTCAGGTCGATGTCGATTATTTTAGGCGTGATTTGATTGGGGAGCTGGACTATCGCTACCATGGGCCACTTGTCGCTATCGAATGGGTTTTTTAGCTTTGCCGGCTAGCCGTGGTGTTTCGGGAATCGCCTAGCGACTTGCGGCCTGACAATGCTTAGAGTCGGTTAATAGTTTTTCTGAAAACCAGTGGAACGAGAGAGAACTCGCAGGGTATAAATGATGTTGAAGGTGAATCGCAATGTAAGGATGCTCTCATTAGTGGTTCTTGTTATGAGCGCGTCAGTGTCAGCGGTTGCCAAGGAAGACAGGCCAAAGCCCGAATGGCGCAACTGGCCCCTGGGTGAGCGCTTCGCTATAGCCGCGGGTGCTTTTAAGCCCAGCATTGAAACTGAAGTTCGAGCTGTTAGCACTGGTGACATTAACCCCGGTGCAGCCATCAGCTTCGAGCGTGATCTTGGTATGAAGGATTCCACGACCCGACCTCTGGCCAGCGCCAATTGGCGTTTTGCCAAGCGGCATTCATTGTATTTTAGATACTTCGATCTTGACCGAAGCGGCGACACCATATCCAACGTTAATATTAAATTTGGCGATGAGACTATAACTATAGGGCTGCCCGTGGAGTCCTATTTCGATATCGAGACAATTGAAATCTCCTATGCCTATTCCATTTTATTTGATCGCAAAAAGGACTTATCGATTGGTCTGGGTATAAGTTTTCAGGATATACAAGCGGGTATCAGGTCAATTGATGCCGGGAGCATAATCAAAGAGGACCTCGATGTTTTAGCGCCATTGCCGACATTTAATGCTCGATTCCAGTATGCCTTTACCGACAAGTTGTCGGGGATTGTTAGCCTGGGTTGGCTGGCCGTGGAAGCTGAGCTGGGTGAAAAGGAGAATCTGGACGGCAGTATCTGGAACAGCTCTGCGGGTGTGCGTTACAAGGCTTTCAACAATGTCGCCTTCAGCTTGATATACAGTGTGTTTGACGTGGATATTGACTACGATAAACGTGATCTGGCAGGCTTTATTGATTACAAGTATCATGGGCCAGTACTCGGGGTGGACTACTCTTTTTAGTCTGGGCATGAATGCAGGCGTGTGACAAGGAAAAGTTATGAATAGGTATGGAATTTTGCTGGCTGCGGTTATCGCGTTGTCACCTGCTTTAGGGGTCGCCAAAGAAAAACCTGAATGGCGCAGCTGGCCCATGGGTGACAGAGTGATCGGTAGCGTTGGTTATTACAAACCCAAACTGAATACTCAAGCCGCGGTTAGTGATTCTGGCGGTAATCTCGGTGCGCTGATCAGTTTCGAAGAGACCCTGGGGCTGTCTGATAGTAAGGGTACCGCTATCGCCGGTGTCAATTGGCGCATATCAAAGCGCAACTCCCTCTCATTTAACTATTTCAAGCTCGACCGCAATTCAACCCAGGATTCCACTATAAGCATTTTTGTCCCCAATCCTGGCACGCCTCCGCCGGATAGTGTAGAGATAGACGTAACACTGCCTTTATCAGCCGTTTTTAATATCCAATCAATAGATATTACCTATTCGTTTTCTGTGATATTTACCGAGAAGCATAATCTGGCACTGGGGCTGGGCCTCGCGCTGCAGGACTTGCAGTTCGGGTTTAGGCCATCGGAAAACTGCACTGGTGCAGTCTGTGACCAGGTTGAGCCTAGGGAGGCGAAGGCCACGGCGCCGCTGCCGACGTTTAAGGTTGTTTACCAATATGCGATTAATGATAAATGGATAGTGGATACGAATGTTGGCTATTTCGCATTAGATCTTGAACTGGATGATAAAGAAGACCTGAGCGGCCAAATAGTGGATGTCTCTGCCGCAATCCGCTGGAAGACATGGAACAATGTTGGTTTTAGTCTCGGATACAAGTTTTTTGATGTAGATTTTGACTACAAGAAGCGCGAACTGCTGGCCGCTGCAGATTATGATTATCGTGGCTTTGTATTGGGCGTCGATGCTTTTTTCTAAAGAAGTGTTCTATAGCTCATGATGTCCTTCTTAGAAAGCCCGGCTTGTCCGGGCTTTTCTGTTTGAAGATATAGAATGTTCGTATGGTCAAATGTTGAGAAATAGTTTCCTGAAAATTTTAGTGATCATGGTTCTTGTGAGCCTGACTAATATTGCTTACGCCATTGCTAACGGTAAGCGTGTGAGTGACGAGAAGTTCGCTGCAGAATACGGTTGGGCAGTGATCATCGTTAATGAATACAACGATGGTATATGCGGTGGCATGTTAATTGCGCCCCGCTGGGTCGTTACGGCTGCCCACTGCACCGGCATGCAAAAGCATGTTCTGGTTGGTAATGCCGACAGGTCCAAGGCGCAGCGTATCGAAATAGAGCGCGCTATACGTCACCCGGAATTCAACAAGGAAACGCTGCAATATGATGTGGGCTTGTTGTTGCTGGCCGAAAGGGTTGATATTGAGCCGGTGCCACTTGCATCGGTTACTGAAACCCGGCTCTTATTGACCTCCGGTGCCGCGGCTACTATCGCCGGTTGGGGTAAGCCCGCGTACAAGAAACCGCCGGCAGAGCGTCTGGTGGAAGGCGAGGCGCTGCTTGAACGCCTGGGCAAGCAGGGTACACAGTATATTTATGACGATCCCAGCACTGGCCCATGCGGCTATGACAGTGGTGGGCCGATGGTCATGAAAACGCTGGATGGCCGACGGGTGCTGGTCGGGGTGGCCAGTGCAACGGACGGCAATCTCTGTGCCAGGGGAGGGGGTGTCGCCATTTTTACCAACCTGTCAGTTGTTCAGGATTTTATCGTTAGAAAAATGCAGCAGTTTGCGGAGTAGTGTGACTATGCGTCTCGATCTTGTGCTTGAGCCCGATACGCCGCAGCGTTTCGCTGAACTGGGTTTACTGGCCGAAAAAATGGGCTTCGGGACTGTCTGGACGGCGAATCATATTGCCGCGCGTGACCCGTTTATGGGGTTCGTGTCGCTTGCCCAGCAATCCGGGGCTATCCGCATGGGGCCGATCGCCATCAGTCCCTATGAGTTGCATCCGGTTAAGATCGCCAATCAATTGTTGACGCTCAATGAATACGCTGGCGGGCGCGCCAATATCGTCGTGGGTGGCGGTGGTGGCACGGTCATTGGCATGGGGCTTAAATCAGGGCGGCGTGAAATGATGCCGCGAATGGTGCGGGCGGTCAGGGAATGTGTTGAATTGTTAAAAGGCGCGGCAACGGAGAAACCTTTTAGCTACAACGGTGAGCTTTTCCAGGTTCAGGGTTACAACGCTGGCTGGGTTGCTGATGTGCCACCAAGGATTTATGTAGGTGCATCGAAACCGCAGATGCTGCGTATGGCGGGGCGGGTTGCAGATGGGGTAATGATGTCCGATGTAACGCTGCCGCGTATAGCCGAGGCGATGGCTGTCTTGAATCAGAGTTTGAGCGAGCACGGCCGGGATGTGAGTGCTTTCCCCATTAGTAATCTGTACGCATGGCACGTTAAATCTGACCGGCAGGAAGCTTTACGCGAAGCCCGGGCAAAGTTGTTTGTACGCGGCATGCTTGAACACTGGTATATATCACCGTTTCTGGATGCGCAGGAATGCGAGCTGGTTGAAGCGAGTTTTGGTGCTTTTGCGTCGGCTTACATCAACAACAGCGATGAAATTGTCGGGGTTCCCGATGCGCTGGTCAACAAGCTGGTTGAGAACCTTACTTTTGCCGGTGATCTTAATGATGTTGATCGCTTCGTCGAACAACTTCTGGAGTTTAAGGCTGCGGGGCTGACGGAATTCGCCATTCGTTTGTACGAGCAACCAGAAGATGCTATCCGGCTGATCGCCGAGCGAGTTATGCCCGCGTTAAGGTAGTCGCCGCATTAATCTGCGCTGGTCACCATTGCTCGTTTATCGATGTGGTATAACGGCGGCGCTGTCGGCCGCTGTGCTCGGGAATCAGTGGTGATTAGATAGGCGAGCAGGTAGCTAGAAAAGGCACATTCGGAGAGAGTTCGTTGCAAAAACTAGGGATTGGCATAACGATAGTTGCCTTGGGTTTTCTTGCTTTCGTTGCCGGGGCGACGATTACACGTTTTGAGCTGTTTCCCTATGGGCAGCTAAAGAATGCGTTTGATGCGGCCGAAGCACTTTTTGTTCGTGAGACGGGCGACAAGGTTCCTTTTGCGCTTGGCGCTAAACCAGTGCATCCGGAGGATTGGGCTGCTCCCGCTGTTCGTGCAGGTGAGCCAGGGGTCGATCGTTATGAGCCAGACCTGGCATTCAATGGCTACACAATTTATACACCGGTTACAGCCACTTATCCGATTCGACTGATCGATATGTCCGGACAGACTGTGCATCAGTGGTATTTGCCATTTGATGATTTGGTCGGAGAACGGGAGGACGGGCTATCCTTGCAGCCGCCCAATAACCAGATGACGATCGCCTATGCACGATTGTTTGCCAACGGGGATTTACTTGCGGTGCTGGGTGCAACCAATCATACGCCTTGGGGTTTCGGCGTTGTAAAGCTGGATAAAGATTCTAATATTATTTGGAAGTTCTTGAAGCAGGCGCATCATGATGTTGATGTGGGGCCGGATGGAAAAATATATGCAGCGCTGCATACGGTAGAAACCGAAGCCTGGCCTGAACTAACCAGAATTCGTACGCCCTTTATAGACGATCAGGTGGTTGTATTAAATCCGGATGGTGAGGAGTTGCAGAGTGTTTCTATTCTGGCAGCCGTGCTGGATTCGGATTACCAGTCGATACTGCAGTTTGCTGATCCGAATCAGCCTAAGGGTGATTTTTTGCATCTCAATTCGATTAACTATCTTGATGCAGATGCGGCACGTGCGTTTCCAGGTGCAGAAGCAGGTGATGTGCTGATATCACTTCGGCAGATCGATGTGCTGGCTGTTCTGGATATTGATGAAAAGAGAATAAAGTGGGCGGTGCGCGGACCGTGGCGGGTGCAGCACGATCCCGATATTTTGCCCAATGGCCGCATGCTGGTGTTCGACAATCGTGGAGACCTTAAGAATGGCGGAACATCGCGTGTTCTTGAATTCGACCCGGCCACGCTGGAAATAGTGTGGGAGTATCCTGACAATACTGGTGAGCGTCTGTATACCTCTATCTATGGTTCCCAGCAGCGTTTACCCAATGGCAATACACTCATTTCAGAAAGTAACAATGGTCGTTTGCTTGAGGTGACGCGCGACAAGCAGGTTGTGTGGGAATATCGCATCCCGGAGCGAACGGTAAATCGCAAGGGGAACGAAGTGGCTACGGCAGTCTTCGCCGAGCGTTTTGCCGCTGACGAACTGGAATTCCTGAAGCAGTAATTATCAGTGAATACCGCTACGCGCGGATGACCTGATGCGGTCCATCGTGGCACCGGCACCCTGCGCAATGGCGACCAGTTCCTGGTCGGAAAAACCGGATGTATAGTAGGTGGGTGCCTTGATACGGCCAGCGGCCGTATCGATGAAGCGATTGTCAACGGATAGCTCGCAATGGGTAACGAGGTCGTCAAGGATTGCGTGAGGGTTGGCGCACAGATCCTCAAACACAACAAATTTTACGGCTTCGGCCAGCTTTTTATTGCCCTCGACCCGATCGATCAAAAAGCCATAGATCATATTCCAGTAACGTATCCAACCGTCCAGTTCTTCGCCGTCGTCCCATAGTTCTGCTATCTCGGCCGTAGCGAGGTTATCACCGGTATTTATCGGTACACGATCGAGCCCAAATTCATGGTGCCCTACACGCAGCAGATGGTCGCGTGCACGTTTATTGGCTGACTGCCCGCGCGAGAACAGGTCGTGTTGTTTGATCAACGATGCTATGTGCGTCGCTGGTTCGCGCACTGGCAGTACGAAACGGGCATCCGGAAATAGCGTTAGCAGATATTCCAGTCGGGTAACCTGATAATTGGCTTTCGCAAGGTAACGCTGGCCATCATGCACGGCCAGCAACTTCTTAATGTGCGAACTATAAAATGAAGCGAATTCTGGGTTGTCAGTGTCTGGCCCAAGGACGTTGCTTACCGTGGGGTTATGCGCGTTGGGGAAGAAGCTGGTCCAGATGGGTTCTTCCATGGCTTCTGGGCTGTCCTGCGTGACCAGGATACCGTCTTTATGCGCTCGTTCGCTGGGCGCAGCATTCGCAGTACCCATATGCTTGAGCATAGTATTCCAGGCGTAGGGCGTAAACACAGGAGGAAAGTCTTTGTAGCACTGGCTGACGATCCCCGGGGTCTGTGCGAGTATTTCGAGTAGCAGGGTGCTGCCAGATCTCGCCAAACCGGAGACATAGACTGGTTTTTCAATCGTAATCGAGTCTGTTTTGTCTTGGACTATGGAGCTCTCAAGGCGGCCTATTTTCTGCCACAAACCCGGATGCTCGCATACCAGCCAGCTAAAGAACGCCATGGCACCGGAGACCTCGAAAATGGAGGCGTCATCTATTGATTGCTTCGTGCTCATGCGGACGGACTAGTGGATTTTAAAGGCGACTTTGATCCCCAGCGAGCAGAGGATCAGAAGTAAAAAATAAGATAGCTCCCAGGTTCTAGCCCAGCTGGGCCCGACGGACAGATACTGAATGCGGGGTAAGCTGAAAAAGATTTCCTCAACGCTGGCATCTGCGGGGAGATAGCCGTTTGGGTTGCCGATTAGAGAATTCCACCATTGACGTTTGTGCACCACGGGCACCTGAGCCGATAGGGGAAGTGTCACTAAAGGTTCGTTGGTCACTGAATACAGCGTTAGCGGTTTATCGGCCGCTGGCCAGCTTAACGTGTAGCTGTCGCTCTGCGCAGAATCTGCAACGAGTCCGGATAAAGAAAGCTCTGGTGTGCTCTGCACCGTTGTAGCTGTGCCCGTGTCCGGCAAGGTGTAGCTGAAATTGTTGCTGACCCAGACAATTAGTGTCAGCGCGGGCAGCGAGCTTAGTACTGCAGGCACAAGGACGATGACAAAGTGTTTCCCCGAGGCAGCCAGCGACTCTTTTGCGAGTGGCCACATTTCACCAAATTCAGTGCCTTGGTAGCCTGCCATTTTCTGGCGTCCCACTATCGCTCGCTGTTTCGCAGCCTCGACTTTATCCTGAGCCGAACATAGCCAGTAAAGCACCATCGAAAGGATGGCCGTAACGACTGACCAGAATAAAAGCCGTGAAAGCAGCGGCAGAAAGCTCAGCGATCCGTCTATAGCTGAGTACAGCGGCGCGGGTAAATCAAAAAGGCCCATATATTAGGTTTGCTTTGCCGGGATCAGGAAGCGGCAGAGTTGTCGGTTTTCGCGGCGTCGTCGTTCTGTGCATCACTACTGGTTGCAGCCGAAGCTTCACCGGCATTGGCTTTGTTTGCTTTGGCTTTGCGAATCATCATGCGTATAGGCCAGAAGAGAATGACACCGACCGCCATTACGATGCCAACGATAAGGCCCCACAGTGCGCCAAGCATGCTGATGCCCGCCCCGGGTCCTACGTAGGCCAGCGCTAATCCGGGTAGCAGTGCCAGAATCATTGTTGCCGTAAATGTTCGTTGGAATTTTCGTGTTACTGATCGCATGCCTGTGTTTCTCCATTATTGGGCACGATGTTTTTCCGCTGAATCAGGTGCCTGTCAGGCAGCATGGTCAACGTGACTGAGCAGTATAAACGATTTTATGGTGCATACAGTGCAACTGATCGCGTGTTCTTGCAGTTGGTGATAGCAGCCAGTCCGGGGTGCTCCGCTGGAAATGCTTTCATACTGAGCGCAGTAAGGGCTCAAGTCGCAGGCAAACCGCAAAAAGTTGAAGGCCTTATACGTTCTATCCGTGTAACATAAGCAGCGCAACAATCAGACGGGAACGCACGGAAGAAAACAGACGATGACGCTACAAAATGCCGCATTCATAGGGTTGCTGACAGCGGTTACGCTGGCTTTTTTCGGTCTGCTCGCCGATTTTGTGCAGCCGATCTTCTGGGCAGCGACCCTGGCGGTCCTTTTTAATTCACCTCATGTCCGCATTCTGGCGCTGGTGAAGAACCGTGCTTCAGTCGCTGCGTTTCTGACCTGGCTGCTGATCGTTATTACAGTTTTGATCCCCGCATGGTTTATTGCCTCGGCAGTGGTAAATGAAGCAGGCGCTTTTTATACACGCGTGCAAAGCGGGGAGATAAACCCGGCTGGTGTACTTGACTGGTTACGCAACACGCTGCCGGTTCTAAATGATTTCTTTGATCGAATAGGCCTTTCCCCGCAGGATATCAAAGAGAAGCTTTCCGCTGCGGCTATACAGGGCAGTCAGTTCGTAGGGACGCTGGCGATAACGGCGGGCCAGAACGCAGTGCGTTTTGGCGTGATGTTTTTCCTGATGGTGTACGTGTTGTATTTCTTTTTGCGTGATGGCGAGTTGTTGCTGGATAGCCTGGTTCATGCGCTGCCGCTGGGTGATGAGCGGGAACGTGAATTGTTCGCCAAATTTGCCGAAGTATCCCGGGCTACCGTTAAAGGCACATTGATTATAGGGCTGGTTCAGGGGGCACTCGGCGGGATCATTTTTGCGCTTTTGGGAATCGAAGGTGCCGTATTCTGGGGCAGCGTAATGGTTATTATGTCGTTGCTGCCCGTGGTGGGTGCCAGCCTTGTATGGGCTCCAGCAGCCCTGATCATGCTGGCTAATGGTGCCTATACCAAGGCGGCGGTTCTATTGGTATTCGGTGTATTGGTAATCGGTTTAGTGGATAACCTGTTGCGGCCCATTCTGGTAGGGCGTGATACGCGAATGCCCGATTACCTGGTGCTGCTGTCTACGCTGGGCGGGTTGACCGTATTTGGTGCTTCCGGATTTGTAATAGGTCCGGTTATAGCAGCACTGTTTCTGACGCTTTGGGTCATGTTCGCCAAGGAGCACAGTGGCGAAGATGTGGGCGTGTCTTCAGACTGAAAATAGTGTTCAGTGTGGCAGATCGGGCATGATCAGGCTCGCGGTTACCATGTCCAGATCGTTGCCTCTGAGCATCTTGTCTTCTATGCCGAGTAATATCGGATCCGCATGACTGCGATAGATATTAATTTTGGCATTGAACACATTGTGGTTGAGCCCGTGTTTGTCTTCGATCGTTAGTTTGCGAATACTGAACAGCCCGTTGCTGGCCGCCTCGCCGGTTAGATAGCACTTGATCGACTCGATCATGTCGCCCGATAAGACCAGTCCGTTCAATTGCGACAGATTGATCTGGGCGTAATCAATAAATGCGACGGAATCCAGCTCTATAGAACTGTCGGGCAGATCGCCCGGCAATACGGCATTAAATTCGCCGACCAGTACCTGACCGGGAAGGGCCCGTTCTATCATGCGGGCCAGCTCTATGGTGACGTCACCGACGATATCGCTGAACACAGTCGGATTAAGTCCTTCGGCCTGATGAAATTCGTAACAGCTGCCAACGTGGAATGCGGCCCGCAACAGGGGTACCGTGCGTCCGTTGGCCTTGCTGCGAGCAATGGCGTTGTCAGCCAGCACAAGGTGCATAAGGTGATAGAGGTTGGTGTTGGCGTCGACACCCAGGTCTCGGTTCCAGATGTAAAAGCCGTCGCCGGTACTCGAGCGGGCAAAATTTACATTGAGTTTGCGATCCAGCATTTTGCTGTGAGCAGAATTCAGCGAATAGGAGAGGCTGTTCAGTTGCGTCATCTGCTCGAACGGGCTTAGCAGGCTAAAGCCTACAATATCGAACAGGGCAACCGCACGATTCTGCACATAGCTCACGCCGTAACGCGTAACCAGCTTTTCCACTATTAGGGTCTCAGCCGTTTTGCCTGATAGCGTCTGGCGGAGTTCGACGTAAACCGGTTCTACGCCCAGCAGGCGTGCTGCATTGTCCATCTGTCGTGGCGGCAACTGGCGTTGCCGGGCCAGCAAGCCCATGACGAAGTTCGCGGCTTCCTGGTTGGGCCGAACGTCATGGATGGCGATATTGTCTGCCCGGGCGTTCAGCGCGTAATCGGCCAATGTGTAGTGCGGCACGGTGAGCAGCAGGATACCGTTATCTTTGGCACACCAGCCGAGGATAAAATTACGACCCAGCTCCCAGAGCGCATGCAGCTTTCTGTCCAGCTCGACAATATTGCTGCGTTCGGCCAGGCTAAGGCGTTCCAGCTCATAATTGAGATCGCCCCATAAGTCCTGGCCGGTCAGGCTCAGATAGGTGGTATCGGTCTTATGATCAATTGTGTCTGACAACAGAAATTCCATGTATTAACGTGTGTACTAACCCGTGGCAGATAAATACCATGATTGCCGCATAAAACGTAATCTATTTAACCGCTAGTCAGAATAAGTTGGGATGCCGGAATTGAACGAAAGGCCAGATAAGCAAGTACTTGATGATTTAAAGGCGGTCGTGGGTGCTGCCGGGTTTCGCGAAGAGGCTGCCGATCTGGAGCCTCACCTGACGGAATGGCGCGGTCTTTTCAAAGGCCGTACCCCGCTTATGCTGCTGCCATCGAGTGCCGCTGAAGTCAGCGCTGTCATGAAAATCTGCAGTGCGCACGGTATCGCTGTGGTTCCGCAGGGGGGGAATACCGGGCTGGCGGGCGGCGCCATTCCCGGCATTGAAGGCGATGAATCGCAGATACTTCTTTCTGCATCGCGCCTCAACAAGGTTAGAGAAATCGATGCCGAAAATTACACGATGACCGTTGAAGCGGGTTGCATACTGGCGGAGATACAGACTGCTGCACAGGATGACGGGCTCTTTTTCCCCCTCAGTCTTGCGGCCGAAGGCAGTTGCCAGATCGGGGGCAACATTTCGACGAACGCTGGCGGCACCAATGTCCTGCGTTTCGGTAACACCCGCGATCTGGTGCTGGGGCTGGAAGTGGTGTTGCCGGACGGCTCGATTTACGACGATCTGCGAGGTCTTCGTAAGGACAATACGGGTTACGACCTTAAGCAGTTGTTTATCGGTGCTGAGGGAACGCTGGGCTTCGTTACCGCAGCCACTCTTAAGCTATTTCCTGCAGCGCGGGCAACGGCAACGGCATGGCTGGCAATGGAGAGTCCCGCCGCCGCCGTTTCGTTGTATAGCGAAGCGCGCAAGCGTGCCGGTGATGAACTGGTCGCGTTCGAACTGATGCCACGTATCGCCATTGATATGGTGCTCGACCATATACCGGGTACGCGCGACCCGCTGGCCGATGCCCAGCCCTGGTATGTATTGCTTGAACTCGCGAGTGCGCGCAACCAGGTATTAACGGATGAGCAACTAACGGACTTGCTGGGTAGTTGCCTCGAGCGGGGTCTGGTTCAGGATGGCATTGTGGCTAACAGTGAGGCGCAGCGAGCGGATTTGTGGCGCTTGCGGCATGGTATTTCCGAGGCCCAGAAGAATGCGGGGGCCAGTATCAAACATGATATTTCTGTTCCCGTATCGGCGATGCCGGCGTTTCTCGAGCAGGCAAACCAACTGGTCGAAGCCCGTGTGCCTGGCATCCGCCCTGTACCCTTCGGGCACCTGGGTGATGGCAATCTGCATTACAACGTGAGTCAGCCAGCCGATATGGACGCGACGACTTTCCTCATGCTGTGGGAGGAGCTCAATGAACTCGTGCATACCCTGGCCGTGGAATTGGGCGGCAGCTTCAGTGCTGAACACGGCATAGGGTCACTGAAGGTGGCGGAGCTGGAGCGCCTGGCCGACCCGGTCAAAATGAACCTGATGCGGGCGGTTAAGCAGGCACTCGATCCCGGCGGCATCATGAACCCGGGCAAGGTGCTGCGGTAGCCGGTATATCGGTGTTTAGTGTCTGACCCTGAGCGCCTCAGGCTATTAAAATTACCACCTGAACCTCAATTGCCCTAAAATGCGCGCTCAGTTTTTCAGGCAGGCAGCATCATGAGCGATAAAGACAAGTCCAACGGTAATCCCGATCTGTCCAGACAGTATTCCAGCATCGTCGTGGACGGTGTTGAGCAGGCTCCCAGTCGTGCGATGTTGCGTGCCGTTGGCTTCACGGATGAAGACTTTAAGAAGAGCCAGATTGGTATTGCATCGACCTGGAGCATGGTCACGCCCTGCAACATGCATATCGACAAGCTGGCGGACGAGGCTGCGCGCGGCGCGAATGCGGCAGGCGGTAAGGCGGTCCAGTTCAATACGATTACTGTGTCAGACGGTATCTCCATGGGTACGCCAGGCATGCGTTATTCGCTCGTGTCCCGCGAGGTTATTGCCGACTCGATCGAAACCGTGGTGGGCGCTGAAGGTTTCGACGGTTTTGTGGCCATTGGTGGCTGTGACAAGAATATGCCGGGTTGCATGATGGCGATGGCACGGCTTGATCGCCCGTCGGTATTTGTTTACGGCGGCACGATTCAGCCCGGCCCCAACCGGCGCGATATCGTCTCGGTGTTCGAGGCTGTAGGCGGTGTGGCAGCGGGCAAGGTCAGCGAGGCCGAATTGCTGGAGGTTGAGCGGACGTCTATTCCGGGTGCGGGTTCCTGCGGTGGTATGTACACGGCGAATACGATGGCCTCGGCGATTGAGGCGCTGGGTATGAGTCTGCCCAACAGTTCTGCCCAGGATGCGATTTCAGCCAACAAAATGACCGACTGTGAGCTCGCGGGCGAAGCCGTGGTAGAGCTGGTCAAACAGAACATCAAGCCTTCGGACATCATGACGCGCAAGGCCTTTGAGAACGCCATTACCGTGGTGATCGCGCTGGGTGGCTCCACGAACGCCGTGTTGCACCTGATTGCGATCGCCAGTGAAGCGCGTGTGCCGCTCGAACTGGATGACTTCACGACAATCGGTGCGCGCGTTCCCATGCTGGCAAATCTCAAGCCCAGTGGCACCTACACCATGTCGGAACTGATCCAGATAGGCGGTATCCGCCCGCTGATGAAGCGGCTGCTGGACGCCGGTCTGTTGCATGGTGAGTGCATGACTGTGAACGGCAAAACCATGGCTGAGAACCTCGCCGATGTAGCCGATTACCCGGAAGATCAGGAGATCATCCGGCCGCTGGATAACCCGGTGAAGAAAGACAGTCACTTGGTGATTCTCTACGGCAACCTCGCGCCCGAAGGCGCCGTGGCCAAAATCACAGGTAAAGAGGGAGTGAGCTTCACCGGCACCGCCAGAATCTTCGGCTCCGAGGAAGAGGGTCTGCAATCCATCCTTGATGGGCATGTGGTGGCGGGTGACGTGGTCGTAATTCGCTATGAGGGTCCCAAAGGCGGGCCGGGCATGCGTGAAATGCTCAGCCCGACCGCAGCGATCATGGGTAAGGGGCTGGGTGACCAGGTCGCATTCATTACTGATGGCCGTTTTTCAGGGGGCAGCCATGGGTTCGTGGTCGGTCACGTGACGCCGGAGGCCGCTGTAGGCGGTCCCATCGCGCTGCTAGAAGATGGCGATAAAATCACTATTAATGCGGAAACCCGCACACTGGACGTTGCTGTCAGCGCAGAAGAACTGGCCGTGCGTCGTGAAAAATGGCAGGCGCCGGTGTTAGACCTGCGCCCGGGTGTGCTGACAAAATATGCCCGGCTGGTTAGTTCGGCTTCTAAGGGCGCTATTACAGGCGGCTAGCAGCTGATTTTGCTTTTGTAGAAAGCGAATGCTTAGGATCAGGCTAATGGCCGGTCTAAGGCAGAAGCGTCAGCCGGGGGCAGTGAATTAGTGTCTGCCCCTCAATCCTGATTGGGGCGCTCGGGGCAGTTGACGTGCCGCGGCGCTTCCGGTCTACTTCGCTGCAGTGATTGGCGTGCAGGGCTTGGGCGGGCGGTAATCCAGGTTAAGCTCCTTGGTAGAGATGGAAAAGACTCATTCATTAATGAACAGTGCAATCGTAAGCAAACGAAAATACAGCAAGCGGCTGGTCAAGATGACCGCGGGCCGCTTACGCGGGGTGCGCTGAACAGTTACAGGCTCGAGTAAAACGAGACCGCTTTCAGAAAGCCCGCCAGGTCCAAGCCGAAGCGGGCTTTTTTGTTTGATTAAATAGCTTTAAATAACAAAGAATTAGGGAATATTATTGTGTCAAGTTCTAAGGATGCTGTACGTTGGGTAGTGCTGAAATTCGGCGGTACCAGCGTAGCAACCGCTGCCAATTGGGCGATCATCAGAGACCTGGTCCGCGATCGGCTGGCCGAAGGCCTGCGACCAGTGGTGGTGCATTCAGCCGTGGGCGGGGTATCGAATCAGCTTGCAGCATTGTTGCACGAGGCGGCACAGGGCGATGATGAGCAGCTGTTGCAGGCGATTGTCGATCGTCATCATGCTCTGGCGAGCGATCTGGGCCTTGATGGCGCAAACCTCCTGGAACCCTATCTGAGTGAGTTGACGCAGCTTGTCGCGGGTATTCGGCTGGTGCGTGAAGTCAGCCCCCGCGTGCACGCGAAGGTGATGGCGCTTGGCGAATTAATGGCAACAACACTGGGCGCGGCCTACCTGAAATCGCAGGGTGTGGCCGCAAACTGGCACGATGCCCGGACATCTCTGTGCAGTATTGATTCACCCGGGATCTCCGAGCGGGCCGCTTTTATCTCGGCGACCTGTGCGGCGGATGCCGATGCGCACCTGCAGGCTGAGCTTGCGGCCGTTGATGGCGTGGTGCTGACGCAAGGTTTCATAGCCCGCAACAGTCATGGCGAGACCATTTTGCTGGGTAGAGGTGGCTCCGATACTTCGGCCGCGTATTTTGCCGGCCGCCTGCAGGCCGAGCGCCTGGAGATATGGACTGATGTGCCCGGGATGTTCAGCGCGGACCCGCGCGCCGTCTCAGGGTCGCGGTTGCTAAAAGCCCTGCGCTATGAAGAGGCGCAGGAAATCGCCTCGACGGGTGGTTCGGTGTTGCATCCACGGGCGATATCGCCGGTGCGACGTGCCGGGATTCCACTGTGGATCAAGAGCACGGCGCGGCCCGATGCGCCGGGCACGATTATTGCCAAAGATGCCGGCGATGACGCACCGCGCGTCAAAGCGATCTCGCGGCGGGGCGGGATTACGCTGGTCTCTATGGAGACGCTGGGGATGTGGCAGGAAGTCGGATTTCTATCCCAAGCCTTTAAATGTTTCAGTGACTTAGGGCTATCTATTGATCTTGTTTCTACATCTGAGAGCAATGTAACAGTCACGCTCGACCCCAGTGCCAATGCCATGGACGCCACCATGATGGAGCGTCTGCAACTCAATCTTGAGCGCCTGTGTCGTGTGCGGATATTGCCGGATGTGGCGGTCGTCAGCCTGGTCGGACAGAAGATCCGTGCCATGCTGCATGAGATTGGACCGGCGCTGGAAGCTTTCCAGGAAAACCGTATTCACCTGCTTAGCCAGGCGGCCAGCGACCTGAACCTGAGCTTTGTCGTGGACGAGGATCAGGCCGAGCGTCTCGTCCGGAAGTTTCACGCTACTTTGGTTAGCCCACCCAAGATCGATGCCGTGTTTGGTGAAACCTGGGAAGAATTGCAGGAAGAATCGCAGACCGCTGCTGAACCCGCGGTCGCGCCTGTGCCTTGGTGGATTGAGAAGCGTGCTCAGTTGATCGACATCGCAATAGCTAAAGAATCGGCGTATGTCTACGACCGTGCGTCCATCGCTGCGGCTGTCTCGCGTCTCCGTGGATTGCAGGCCGTTGACCAGGTGTTTTACGCCATCAAGGCGAACTCACACCCCGAGGTGCTGCAGGTGGTGCACGACGGTGGCATGAATTTTGAGGTGGTGTCGCCAGGCGAAATTCGCCTGATACTTGACCTGTTCCCTGATATTGATCGCCAGCGCATCCTGTTTACCCCCAATTTTGCCCCGCGTGAGGAATACGAATTCGGGCTGGAGCAGGGCGTCTGGGTCACGCTCGATAACCTGCACCCGCTGCGGGAATGGGGTGAGAGCTTTGCCGGCAAGCAGGTGTTCCTGCGACTGGACCCGGGGCAGGGGCGCGGTCACCATGAGCATGTAAAAACCGCGGGTGTTCATTCGAAATTTGGCATCCCGTTGTTTGAGCTCGACGAGGCGGCCGCACTGGTAAAAGCCTGCGGGGCTGAAGTGGTGGGGCTGCATGCCCACACCGGCAGCGGCATCTTGCAGGCTGACAACTGGGAAGATGTGGCCGCATCACTGATCGCCGTGGTCGAGCATTTCCCGACCGTGCGCATACTGGATCTCGGGGGTGGTTTGGGTATACCCGAAATGCCTGGGCAACAATCACTGGACATGGTCGCGCTGGACGCGAGCCTGGCCCAGGCCCGCGCCCGGCTTGAAGGTTTTGAACTGTGGCTGGAACCCGGACGGTATGTCATCGCCGAGGCAGGTGTATTGCTTGCGACCGTCACGCAGATCAAGGGCAAGGGTGACGTGCAGTATGTAGGCGTCACGACCGGCATGAACTCGCTGATACGCCCCGCGCTTTACGGTGCCTATCACGAGATAGCGAATATCAGCCGCGTGGGCGAGGCCGCTACCGAGATCGTTAATGTGGTCGGGCCAATTTGCGAGACGGGTGACCGTTTGGGCAGCGATCGCCTGCTGCCGCAGACACGTGAGGGCGATGTGCTGGCGATCGCCAATGCGGGCGCTTACGGTTACGTCATGAGTTCTCGCTACAACCTGCGGGAACCCGCTGAGGAAGTTGTCATATAGACGGGTCTTGGTCTTGAGTTTGGCAGGGATATTGCTGGTATTCGTCAGTCTGGCCTGAGCTTGCAGACGATGCTGCCATCTTCGGTCAGGCTGCAATAAGCAACATCTAGCCAGATACGCAGGCATGCTTCGAGAAGCTATTTAGGCATTCGCGCCATTGCGGGTATGATTAACCCTCAATGGATGTCGAGCCCACAACGCTTTCCGATGTAATCCGCCTCATCTCAGAGGTCTTGCGGCAGCACTACGGTGTAGATCCCGAGCCACTGCTTGAGCAGGCCGGTATTGACTCGCGTATGGCCGAGGTGAGCGGCAGCCGTGTATCGCGCGAGGCCATTCTGCGGCTATGGGAGTTGGCTGCCGCGGCCACCAATGACCCTTCAGTCGGGTTGGTCATCGGTTCTAAAGTCCGCGCGACGACTTTTTATGCTCTGGGTGTTGCATTTCTGACGTGTGAAACACTGGCGGAATCACTTGAGCTTCTATGTCGGTACTACCGCGTAATTGCTACGGTTCCTCTGCAGCTGAGCCTGGTAGCCGACACAGAAAACAGCACTCTGGAGATCGAATACACCGATCCGGCTTACCCGCTGGACCCCATTCCGTTTGATTCTTTTATCGCCTCTATTGTTGGCTTGTGTCGGCTCGCGACTAAACCCGATTTTAATCCGGCAGAGATACGTTTGGCTTTCAGTGACAACCACCGGGGCGGCGACTACGAGGCATTATTTAAAGCGCCGGTAATTTTCGGGGCCCAAAAGAATGCCCTGGTGTTTGCTTCAGCCGAGTTAAACGCAGCGCTACCCGGCCGCAGTTCAGACTTGCTGCATGCATCCGACCGGATTCTGGAAAACTACATAGCGGCATTAAACCCGGAAGAGATCAGTACTGAAGTCCGTAAGCTGCTGATGGCCATGTTGCCGACTGGCAATGCCAATCAGGAGCAGGTTTCCAAACGCCTTCACATGAGTCGCAGTACCTTGCATCGACGCTTGCGCGAAGAGAATACCAACTACAAGGAATTGCTTGATAGCACGCGCCGAGCGCTCGCGATTGAGTATGTGCGCGATAATCAATATGCGTTGGGCTATATTGCTTTCCAGCTGGGTTTTTCCGACCAGAGCAATTTTTCTCGCGCCTTTCGGCGCTGGACGGGCAAGTCGCCCAAGGCGTACCGTGATCCGGGTGCAGACAGCAGTACTGTCGCGAATTGATTCGCTCGGTTAGTCTGTCAGGTATGCAATGCCAGAAGTTGAGTAGAGAATTTAAACCTGAATGGCGAGTTTTGGTTGGCAGGAGACGGGCGTGGCAGGTGGGTCAATAGATACGACCAGAGTTCTGGGCATAGTGCTGATTGTTGCCGGCACAGGCCTGGCCTTTTGGGCTTACCAGATGTCCGGCGAGTTTGGTGCACGCGTCACGGAAACTTTTTCCGGTTCGCTTGCGGATGGCGTTACCGTGCGTTACGTCGGGGGCGCGGCCAGTTTCCTGGTCGGCATCTACCTGGTTCTCAAGGGCTGAGCGCGCATACTTATGGCAATCCAAGACCTATGGACCAGTCCTGAGTTCGGGCGATCAGCTTTGGTGACTATCGATGTGCAGCACGATACGCTGGATGGTCAACCGTTTGAAATTCCCGGTACCTCGCGCGCATTGCCGCAGATGGCCGCGTTATGCAGCGCCTTCCGGCTGGCATCGCTACCGATCGTCCACGTGCTGAGGATATACGTGCCAGACGGTTCGAATGCGGAATTGTGCAGGCGTGCAGCCATTGCGGATGGCGAAACGCTGTTTCTGGCGGGTAGCGATGGCCGGCTTGTTGCAGATGAACTGCTGCCTGTCGACGCAGCCGAACCGGATGATGAATTGCTTTTGACCGGTGAATTACAGGCTATTAGTGACCGTGAGTGGTATCTGTATAAATCCCGGTGGGGTGCATTCTACAATACAGCTCTTGAGGCGCATCTCAGGTCGCTAGGTGTTAGCACTATTGTTTTGGCCGGCTGCAATTATCCTAATTGCATTCGGGCAACCGTTTACGAGGCGAGTGAAAGAGACTTTCGGGTCGTCACCATTACCGATGGCATCTCCAATTTTACGGAGCACGGCTGGCAGGAATTGCGCAGTATCGGTATCAATGTGATGGATACAGCAACATGTATACAGGGGCTGGGTGCTGATGAGCTTCGTTCTGGATGAGCAGTTACAGCGAGATTGCCGGGTGCTGGGGCGAATGGAGTTTTGTCATCTGTTATTGATGAATAATGCGGCGCTGCCCTGGTTCGTGCTCGTGCCTGAAACCATGGAAACAGAAGTTTTTGATCTTGCGAGCAGCGAACGTGCCATGCTCTGGGACGAGGTTGATCGTATTGCCGAGTATGTGCGCAGCCAATATACAATCGACAAGCTAAATGTCGCGGCCATTGGTAATGTGGTGAGTCAGTTGCATGTGCATATAGTCGGGCGTCGTAAAGATGATTATTGTTGGCCGGATGTAGTCTGGGGGCGACCCTCCGACGAAAGATACACGGACGATGCGGTCGAAAAGTTAGTTGGTTCTATTGTAGAAAATATAGAGGTCTTTGTTCCATGAAATTAGTCGCGCTTGGTGTTGCATTGTGTTTGCCCGTTCTGGTTTTTGCTCAGGACTTAAGTGATATAGATCCTGCGGTCGTTGATTCGGTCCTCCAGCAAGTAGACCCAGCGACAGTAGAAGCTGTGGTGCAGGAGGCGCAAAAGATACAGGTCTGCATGGCGAAGATCGATCAGGCCGAGGTAGAGAGAGTGCGGTCCGAAGCTGATGCGAAGGCAACGGAAATTCGGACGATGTGTGCCAACGGTGAACGAGCCGCTGCCCAGTCAGGGGCTGTGGCCTATGGCAGGAAACTAGAGGAAGAGCCTGTCGTAATAGAGGCAAAGGCCTGCATCGGTATCAGCGGCTTAGCTATCCCCCAGACGACCTGGACACAGCTGGAAGATTCTGAGACGGCAAAGACGCATGTGTGTGACTTATAGCAAGTCACAAAGGCGTCGAATCGAGTGCTCCCGCTTTACGACCCATTCGACATTTTTTGCTAGTCGTACCCGCCCAGCAATTTTTTAAGCTCAGTCAGTAAGCGGCGCAGCGTGCCGGTCAGTAACACGAACTCCGCGTCGAAGCGCGCCAGTGGGTCGTGCTCATCGTCGGTAGCGTCGTCATCCACGCCCAGAAACTTGATCTTGCTGATGACGCCATTCTCATCCACAACGCAGCTGAGCACGTTGTCATAAACGATGGCTAAATGGGTCAGATGCATACCATCGGCGACGTGATTGCGAATAGTGCTGTCGCTCAGGTCGAAATCATTCCAACGCACGGTCGAATGCGTATCCATGGCGTCCTGCATGCGGCATTCGCGTCCCAGTGCAAAGGTGTCTGGCCCGTTGCCCAGAAATATCCGGTTGAGCAATTCGCCTACGGGCTCTTTAAACTTGAGTGGCCTGATCGCCAGTTCGCCGAAGGGCATGCGCAGGTGACGCAGAAAGCGTTCGGCAGCGGCACCCTGACCGGAATCTACTACGATCAGTTTCTCGCCCAGATCGATATAACCCCAGATTTTGTCAGATTTAAGCAATGCCTTGGGCAGGAGTTCATCGCGCGTTTCCGCTTTCAGACGACGTTTTTCGCGTCGGCCTGGGGGTTCCTGCATACGCTGGCGGTACTCCTCAACCCGTTCCTCCAGCGCTTCATTAATAACTGCGGCGGGCAGCACGCGGGATTGGCTGCGCAGCTTCAGTAGTTCTGCGCCATTAAGTCTGCGGGCCAGTGAATCGCCCATGGCGAGGTCGATCTCAACCCAACCTGAACTGCGTTCAGTTAACGGGCCACAGGGAGTGAAGCCGGCTCTTTCGAGTTCACTGGAAGCGGCTTCCTCGGATTCAGGCCAGTCGCTTTCGAG
>Ga0316194_10000182_pt1 | contig 36004 bp, 32 predicted proteins | sample CroRivsedime1_MG_FD_204936 | JGI IMG/M metagenome (GOLD analysis project Ga0316194, IMG submission 204936) | Coastal sediment microbial communities from Maine, United States - Cross River sediment 1 | ecosystem: Environmental > Aquatic > Marine > Coastal > Sediment | place: USA: Maine...
GTGTCGAACGTCAACATGGACATGGGATCAAAAAATTGGTCAGACTCGCTTCGCTTTTCGTCACGCTTGCTGTAGATGTAAGAGAAAAGAAAAGTCGAGGCCAGTGTTGGGGAATAGCGCAGGCCCAGACGAGCACTGTCTCTATCTGTTTCGAGCCTTCTGTCATCAACAAAGTCATCCGGGTCGAAGTTAAACGCCAGATCTCCTTCGTCCGACTCTTGATGCGTATATTCGGCCTGGATATTCAGTTCAGGCGTAACCGCCCACTGCGCATAGGCATTATAGACATTCTGGTCCAGGTCATTGTTGTCTCGCCATCCGTCCGTATCGTAGGAAAACGCACCAAGACTGAAAGAAAACCGGTCATACAGTGCGGATACCACCGCCTCTCCACCGTACGTATCGTTATTACCACCAAAACCGCTGGCATTGAGCTGTGCCTTGTTGCGCTCAAACAGTGGCGTGAACTCATTAAAACCTGCCTGGGCAGGTCCGCCAAGCGTGACGATGTTCAGGTTGGTTGCAGACACGCTGGGCTGGACAGGATTGATATTGATGTCCTGCATAAGCTGTGCCTGCAGGAGTTCACTGACCCTTGAAATCTCACGGCGGCGCTGCCCCTGGTAAGTGTCCGAGAGAAAACGATGTGCCGAGGCATTGGATGGATCGATGTCCAGTGACTCCGTTGACTGGTTAATACCGAGCTGCTCGAACCCCAGGTCATTGTAGGCCCGTGCAAGGCTGGTTCCCCGTGCGGCCCGATCCTTATCGAGCAGCAAACGACTGCGGTAAACGGCACGATTATCGTTCAGCTCGATAGATCGCTCCAGGTCCTCCAGTGCTTCGACCGGCCGATTTTGCGTTTGCTTGGCAATACCATCATAGAGGTAAGCAGTCGGGTCGTTGGGATCCAGCTGTTTGGCAATAGCGAACTGTTCACTGTCAAGCGGTGCCCGCCTCTCCTCGAAGTAAGCCTTGCCAAGATAACTTCTGTATAGGGAATCATTCGAATCCAGAGCGACGGCGAGTTCGATTTCAGCGGTCCCCTGCTCCAGATTACCGGCACTGATCGTGGCCAGGCCCATTCCGAGGTGTGGCAAGGGATCGGACGAACTCTCCTCGATGGCTCTCTGAAAAGCGGCTTTGGCTTCGTCATTTCTGAATTCGGCCAGTGCAGCAAAACCGAGTGTAATCTGGGCACGACCAATATCCGGCTGCAGGCTTACTGCCTGTTCAGCTGAGACCCTTGCCTGCCTGCGGTCACCTGCCATTAGCTGTAATTCTGATAATCGCGCCCAGGCCAGGGCATCCTGCGGCTGTTGCTGCACGGCCTGTTGCAGAGTGTCGGTTGCCCCGGGTATGTCGAATGCCGCCTGCTGGGCATAGGAAAGTGCGATCTTTGCCGCCGCACTGTCGGGGCTCAGTGCCACCGCCTGGTTGGCATCGGCCAGGGCCTGGTCATTGTTGTTCTGCGCGACATTGATTACGGCGCTGAGCGCATACGCCTCACCGGCCTTCGGATCCTGCTGTAGTGCCTTGTCGATTTCAGCCCGCGCTTCATCGACACTGCCGACGGACAGCAGCGAGGCTGCATTCTGCAAGGAGGCTTGCGCTGCAGGATCGGCCCCGGCGGCTTGCGTGGACGCGACCATTACCGGCGGATAAAACAGCGACCACTGAACTGCATCCCGAGGGCTCACCACGGTGCGCATGGTGGGCGCCTTGCCCTGCTCCGCAACCGCGGATTCACCACCCGACACAGAGACCTGACCCTGGCTGTTTGACGCAATAACAGTACCTTCCAGCACCGTCAACTCCGACTTGCCATCCTCCACCCGGAAGACGAACTCGGTACCTTCGATGGATCCGTTCAGGTAAGGGGTACTAACCTCGAAACCGCGCGGTTTGCGGCTAAAGGACTGGAAGGCGCCCTTCAGCAAACTGAGTGCAGAACGCTCTTCGGTGACACCGGTGATATTATCCAGCCGCATGGCCGTGTTCTGATCGATTCTGAGTACGGCCTGGTTAACCAATACAATGGTTGCGCGACTGTTTGCACCGGCACGTACCGTATCACCCTGGCATAAATCACCACCCAGTACCCCGGCCTGCCAGTTCGGGGAACCCGTCCTTTGGAACTCAACCTGGCCCTCGGCCGTTGCCAGGCGACCAACAACCGTCGGGCAGGATTCTGCTGCAACAGCAGTGCCTGCAAGCATCATCGAGAAAAAAATACCACTTACTATGATCCGTACCAGTCGGGTAACAGTCATCCAATATCTCCCAATCTATTAAGTAACGTCACGGATAAAACGAACGGAAAAGAGAACAGTTGTGTAAGCGAGCCATTCCATACCTACGGTGATATGACTGACATTGCAGGAACCAGGAATTTCAACCCTAGGGTACTTCCAACGCATGTGTAACGCCAGCATCCCATCATCTTTATTAGCGGTTATTGTTATGATTTTCCTGCTTAACTTCGCTACTTTCTGTTACTTTTCGTGACTTTTAGCCACCTAATTACCCAGTCTAGCTAATTGTGCCCAGCAGTGCGCTTCTTGCATGTATTGATACAGTCTAAGCAGAACAAGCTGGGATTACCATACGGGAATACCCTCATACAAATACGTTAACCATATGTTCGCCGCTAGTAAATACTATCTGCCCGGGAAGTAAAGCAGCAAACCCATTTTGCCACACACCCAGGAAACCGCAAAACGGCCCGCAGAGCGGGCCTTGAGAAGGAACTGCTAAACATTACCAATGCACAGGTAGTTTCTGGTGGATGGTAATCTGCTTTTTATTAACCGAAACATAACCACCAACCTTCAGGTCTTTCAGAATCCGGCTCACCATTGCACGTGATGCACCGACCATATCGGCAATTTCCTGCTGGGTCAGTTTCTCCGTAATCATCTCACCGTCTTCCTGCTCTTCTGCCTGCTCCAGTAACACGCGTGCAACCCGGCCGTACACATCCAGCAAAGCCAGGTTGCTGACATTTTTTGCCAGCATGCGCATGCGACTGGTCATGGGCTTAATGAGGTTTATCGCAATCTCGGGGTTTTTTGACAGGCATGTCATGAAATCTTCGCGGGAAATAATCATAAATCTCGAGGCTTCGGTCGTCATCACCGAGGCGACACGGGGTTGTTTATCAATCAGTGCAAGATCTCCAAAATAATCCCCGGCACTCTGGTGGTTCAGGACGGCCTCACGACCGTCTTCTCCGCTGATAAAAACCTTCACTCTTCCGGACAAAATGACATAAAGTGAGTAAGTCTCATCGTCCTGATTGATAACAAGCGCGTTCTTCTTGAATGACTTGACCGTGCCATGCTGTTCAATTTCAGCCAGTGCCGTGCTCGACAACCCGGAAAACAGAGGGATATTTTCTAGCATAATCAATATTATATTTTATATTCTTCAAGAGCCACAGAGATTGTAATAACAACACGCCGAACTGGATTAGAATATGTCGCTTCACTCACGTGGTGTCAAGGAAACCACACACGGCAAACAGTCATGGCAGGTAAACTAAAAGAACCACGCGTCATCACCGATCATCGTCGTGAACCGGTTTGCATCCTGCCAACCGGGTTTTATTTTGACGATGAACGCTGGGACAGAATCTGGCAACGATTCGAGGAGAAAGGTGAGGCCCTTTCACACGATGACTTGCGCGAGCTGTTCCCCGACGAGCCCACCTTGATACCTCGTACCGGGTCGACAGATAGCCCCTGTTAGCGACTGGTTGATTGCAGCGCTGCAATCCGCACTTCCAGTGGCGGGTGGCTCATAAACAGTTTCTTGATACCGCCTCCCAACCCGCCGGCAATACCAAAGGCCGCAAATTCACCCGGCAGATCGTGTGGCTCTTGCTGCCGCTGCAGGGCTTGCAAGGCCCCAATCATCTTGTCACGACCTGCCAGCGAGGCTCCGCCTGCATCGGCTTTGAATTCGCGTCGGCGTGAAAACCACATCACGATCATCGAGGCAAGAATAGAGAGGAAAATCTGGGCAACAATAGACACGATGAAATAGGCCGGACCATAGCCACGTTCTGTTTTAAACACGACACGGTCAACCACATGACCAATCACGCGGGACAGGAAAATCACAAAGGTGTTAATCACACCCTGTATGAGCCCCATGGTTATCATGTCACCGTTACTGACATGGGTTATTTCATGACCCAGAACGGCTTCAACTTCATCTGCTGACATGTTCCGCAACAGTCCGGTACTCACAGCAACCAGGGCGTTATTACGGCTCATCCCGGTAGCAAAGGCATTTGGTTCAGCTGCTTCAAAGATACCCACTTCCGGCATCCCAATGCCCGCCTGTTGTGCCTGCTGCTGCACGGTACGAACCAGCCACTGCTCGCTACTGCTGGCCGGATGTTCAATGATTTTGACACCCATGGAGCGCTTGGCCAGAAACTTGGACATGGCCAGCGAGATAAACGAACCGCCAAAACCAATAACGGCCGACATCACCAGCAAGGCCTGCAGGTTCAGGTCAACACCGTTCTCGGCCAGGATTCCCTCAAAGCCGAACACCTGAAAAACAATACTGATCAAGACCAGAACGGCCGCGTTGGTGGCCAGAAAAAGGGCTATTCTCATCATAGTGGGTTTCCTTCCAGCACGTTGGTGCGCAATATCACATAGTATCAATCAACAGGATAACTGTCTGAATAAAATGGTGACTATCCTACGAATATCAAGCATGCAACGAAACTTTTCGCATTCTGTGCTATCTTAGTAGTAGCTTCATGGGGGCGACCTGGCTTCGACGTGGGTCGCGAAACCTGAGGTGCATGCCGAGGTGCAGGATACCTCGTTAATCCATCTGCAAACTATTAGTTGCCAACGACGACAACTACGCACTCGCAGCTTAAACCCCTGTAGGGTGCCGTCTGACTGGAGCCGTGCATGTGCGTCCAGAGTTCCCGGTCTTCGGACAGGTAACACTCAGGCGTCGACTCTCACATGATCGCGATGAAGCACGTTCGGGGTGGATTCGTTAAAACTTAACCGAAATCGCTGGTTATCTTCCCTGCCCGTCGGGTAGTGATCAGTTAAATTAATAGACTGGGATAAGCATGTAGAGCCGATGGCAGAGGACTTACGGACGCGGGTTCGATTCCCGCCGCCTCCACCAAATCAAGGGGTCACCCAGACCCATATAGACCACCTAAGGCCAAGGAAATACAGGGCCTTAGGTGGACTACCCCTCCTCTTTCACTTAGTCCTCGGTGGTCTGTTTTGGGCTCCTTGTGGTCACTCTATGGTCACAGGCTGCCGCAAGAGCTTAACTAGAGGCATCGTTCATGCCCTAGATGCAGTAGCCCCATGGTCATGCGGACAGCCAAGAGAGGCAAGAGTGCTGGAAGTCAATTCCGGGGCTGCTCACGGTATCCCAAGTGCCGCGGGACGAGACAGCTCGATGTCTGACCGCTGCTAATGATACGCTGCCTACCCCCACGACGACCCGGCAGCAGACCTCGCCTCAATTGTTAGTCAAAAAAGAGAAGCAACATGCGCACTAAAGGGAAAATAACATCATGGAATGACGAGAAGGGATTTGGCTTCATCACACCTATTTCTGGTGGGAAACGGGTCTTCATTCATATAAAAGCATTCAGCAACAGCAATCGGCACCCTGATATTAATCAATTGGTAACCTACGCCTTGTCTAATGACAAGCAAGGCCGGCCATGCGCTGCAAATGCCACATTGGTAGGCGATAGACTTCCAGAAAAGACAAAACGGAAGAATGGTTCACTATCAACCATTGGTGCTGCTTTCTTTCTCATCATCGTCGGCGTCTCTGTTCTAACAGCCAAAATACCGTCTATGATTCTTGCTCTTTATATAGTCGGCAGCCTATTCACTTTCATCATGTACGCAGTAGATAAATCGGCAGCGAAGAATGGATCCTGGCGAACCCAGGAAAGCACCCTACACCTGCTATCACTAGCTGGGGGCTGGCCAGGAGCACTAATCGCCCAACAAAAGTTACGCCACAAGTCCAAGAAACAATCTTTTCGCTCAGTTTTCTGGGCAACGGTTTTTCTGAACTGCGGTGCATTCTTTTGGCTGTTCACGTCAACCGGCGCAGCCACCCTGCAGTCGTTGATTGCTAGTGTAATATGAGAGCAACAGGCCGAAGGTGTGGTTGGAATGCCCATTGAAACAGCTTCCACCTCAACTCAACCTAACCCCCACGTAACCCCACCGACTCAGGAAGACCACGAAAGAAGGCAGGCGGTGCGGGGCTGGTGGCAATAAGTGACTTCTGGATGTAACCTTATGATTGAATTGGGGAATATCTTGAAACGTCGACCCAACCGCGGCATTGAGTTTTCCTTCTCCAAATCGGACGTTAGCCACCATGCGACTGCCCAGAAGGCATGTTAGTGCGCGTAGATCGAGGGGGCTCGCTTATTTGGGAAGTATCACGGGGCAGTAATTCCCCCCAGTAATTCGCCCAAAGCCCAGCTGGCCAAGATCAAGCTCATCAACGAATACATCAATAACCCTGACAGGGTTGTCTTCCGCAATGTAATCTTCGAGGCATTCGGGAAATAATGTGCTCTGGTTGCGGTCTTCTCCTTCAATGAAACGCTTCATCACCACCTCACGCTGTTGCTATGGCGTGATTATAGCGAGCTTCACGTTTTTACTCAGTCTGGGCCGAACTCGGCCATACACTGCCGTCCCTTTGGAGTAGACTTTGCTGTTGGATTGTCCAAATAGTCGAAGGATGGGATGACACCCGGCAGAGAACCTGTACTTTATTGCTGACTGTCTGATATCACGGTAACAACTACCGCTCTTTCCTGCCGCGGCCCGTCGAACTCGCACAGGAAAATATTCTGCCAGCGTGAAAGTCCCAGTTCGCCATTGATCAGGGGAATGGTCTCCGAGGGTCCGACCAGGCCCGATTTGAGATGCGAATCACCGTTGCCGTCCTGCTGATCGTGCAGCCACACCCCCTTCGGTATCAGCTTTTGCAGCAAATGCACCACATCGATCTGCACACTCTCATCCCAGTTCTCCTGGACCATGACCGCCGCAGTCGCGCCCTGCACATACACACTCACCAGACCGTTATTTGCACCACTGCGCTGTACGACAGCATTCACCTGAGTAGTGATGTCAATCAACTGTTCCCTTTTGTCTGTACTTATGGTGATGGCTTCACGCATTGGATCTTTCTCCACACAAAAAAAGAGACCAGCCTGCCGCTGTCCAGCAGACCCCGTTAAATATCCTGCTCCCTGGGCGTCACACCACCATGATCGATGCGTTCATATTCGGCAATTACCTGGGCGCCAAGCAACAGAATGATGGCTGCGAACTCAAAACTGAGCAGGATGATGATCGTGGTGGCAAGTGAACCGTAAATGATGCTCACAAAGGAGAGTGTTGTGAAATACCAGATCAACGCGTGGCGCGTGAGTTCCCACAACAGGGTTGCCATGATACCGCCGATCAGGGCATGGGACCAGGCCAACCGCCCGACCGGCATGACCAGATATACAGAAGTCAGCAACAATACCTCGCCGAGCACACCGAGCATGTAAAGAATGGTTCCCGTGGTGCTGGTCATATTGATATCGATACCGATCAGCGACGGTGTGTCATTGCTGTGCTGGTTGAGCCAGCCGGCCATCAGACTCACAATAAGAAAACCCGCGGCCAGCAACAGAATGTAAATATACGGCAGCATCGCCGATACCAGGTAGTGACGGCGATGACTCAGGCGACGATGCAAGAAGATCATCGACATGGCATTCTCCAGCACCGTGAATGCCAGCGAACTGAAGAACAGCAGCAACAGTATTCCCATTGTGCCTATCACCTTCCAGTGTGACAGGAAGGCTTCCAGGTGCGACGAAAGGACTTCAGTACGTATCGGGGCGGCCATCTCCAGAATGGTCGACACCGTTTCGAGCAGTAAATCCTGATCCAGGAACTGGGAAAGCACGATCAACACCAGTGCAAACACCGGAATAATCGACAGTAGCGTGTAATAGGCGACCGCTCCGGCAAGCAGCAGACCCTGGTTGTCCCTGAAGCCCTTTAATACATCAAACAGGAAGCGTCCCGGGTGACTGATGACGTAATTCAAGGGTGACGGGATGGTGTTCATGAGTAATCAGAGGGGATTAACAGTCGTCCCGCTTAAAGCGGTATCCAGTCGGTTGCAGCGGACTGTTATATGACAGATCTGTCAATATAGTTTCCATGATCCCTTTTCTTTCTGGTTTCTTCTAATCCTGGAGCTTTTACTGCAAACATTTCTAATGCGTTCTTTACTTAAATTAGTGGCTGAAGAGATTGCATTTGTCGTTTTCAAGGTGTGACTGTTATCTACTCCGGAGTTCTTCAGGAACTTAGTAACTATCTTTTCGTCTCTTTTGAATTTGAGCAGACCGAATAATCCAAGGATAAGTACCCCGACAAGCGTTGCAAGCACCCCTTGCACAATCCCGCTCTTAAAGAAATCGCTCATATTTATCCTGGCATATAACGCGCTGCATGAACGACCGGCAAACCGCGCAGCGGGCGAACTCGATGCAGTTGTTATGTGTCTTCTCGCAGGGACACACCATATTGACGAGCCTTCTCTGCTTGCGTTTGACCGAACTCGGAAAATTGTCTGTTCTTGCACCTGCCTCTAGCAGCGCGTCGATAACTCGCTTTTCGTTCTTCGATATGGCCACATGAAGTGGCCTATCTCCCATGTCACCGATTGCATCAATGTTGGCGCCATTCTCTATCAACAACAACGCACCTTCGGCATCGCTGCGCAAAATCAGGACATGAAGCGGCGTCTCTCCGTCACAGTCCGCGCTGTCTATTCGGACTTCCGCCTTCCCAAGCCCGGCCGGGAATAAGCTATCGGAAGTAGATTTCAGCACCTCATTTAGGGTTCGTTGGGCCAATGTGCTACCGCCTGGACACATAACAGTTATTGAACGGAAAAATGGTCCGTATATTCTAAATCATGATTCTCTGAAATATTGCAGTAAACACCGGTCAAATCAATCAAATAGGATTTACTTCTCCGAAAAGTTACTGCCTGATTCTGTATCACCCCACGATCACCTTGACTGGCCAGCGGGCAATCCGGCGCCGCTGATCGCCGCCGCAATATCTCGGCTGAGTCGTTCCACGGCTCGGCTTTGTGCCGCCACGACTGCCGGGTAGTCGGTGCTGCCGGCGGCTTCGGTGTAGGTTGCCTTGTTGCGCTTTATGACTGTAGTGTCACTGGTCCGGATGAGCTCCCAACCTACTGTTAAGATAACCGTGCCACCGGCATCGGCATCGAAACGCATTACGTTAACAATCACCTGGTAATCCAGCACAGTCGATCGTGACCAGGGATGGGTCACGGTCCGATCAGTGGGTAGCATGATAGACAGGTTTTCTGCAAGAGTATGGCTGAACGCCGTCTTCAGTGGCTCCGCCCAGCGGTGCGAGCCGGCATAGTTCAGCTCATTGCCGCCGCTGCGCAGGACGATCTCCGAGCGATCGAGATAGGCGGGGAAGGCCACCGGCCCGATTCCGAGTGCGGGTGCCGGCGTGCTCACCGCGGCGGCTTCACTCTCATCGACCGCCGTCAACAGGTAGAACTTGGACGGCCTTGTGACGCCACAGCCTGTGAGTAGTGCCAGGCAGAGACCGGCCACAAAGGTATGGAGTATCGGGTGCATGCGGTTTCTCCGGTATTATCGTCTGCCCCTGATCAGGGACTCGGGCTGGTTGTTGATGGTCTCGGCCAGGATTCGGATGGCGTATGCGGCCGACGTGATTTCAGTCAGGGCATTATCGAGTGCGGTCAGGACCTGCTCGTCACTGAACATCGCATCGGCGGATTTCAGAGTCGTATTGGCCTGCTCCAGCGTGCCGCTAACACCATCCAGGGTGGTACCGGCTTTTTGCAAGGTTTCGTGGGCTTCATTCAGCGTCAGGTTAACGTTGGTGGCAACCGGCTCAACCTGCCGATCGAGATTGGTGACAAGACGGCGGAAACTCTCCAGCGCTGCATGCAGGGCAGTGATCGATTGATGCAGCTCCTCGGAATTCACCAGCCTGTCGATCCCCTCGATACTGGCCAGGATGTGCTCCTTGACCTTATCCGTGGGGATGTCTTCCAGAAGTTTGCCGATTATTTCTTTTGGTGAGGGGATGGTGGGTATTTCCTGGGGCGCCCATAGGGACTTTTTGTATTCGACCAGATTTACGGGTGTATTGGGTAAAAAGTCGATCTGAATAAACAGCTGGCCGGTCAGCAGACTCTGCAACTGCAGCTGGGCGCGAAGGCCGGCCTCGACCAGTTTGGCGATGTTGTCATCATTGCCCATCATTGACTTGCCGGTCTGGCTGCTGATGAATTTCGTGTTGTCGATTTCGATGATCACAGGTATGCGGATATCAGATCCCTCCTGGCCGACCACCAGCTTGATAGCGGTCACGGTGCCGATATTAACGCCACGGAAGCTGACCGGGGAGCCTATATTGAGACCCTTGACCGATCCCTTGAAGTGGAGGACATAGTTGGTCTTGTCGGCTAACAACAGTTTACCGCCGCTGATTATCAGGATTCCCGCCACGATAAGCCCGATGGCGCCTGCGACAAAGATGCCGATCAGGGTGGGACTTGCTTGCTTGCTCATATCTCACCTCGATTGAGAAATTGTCTGACGTACGGGTCGGGGCTTTCGTCCCGAAGTGTCTTCGGGTCACCCGTGGCAGCCATGGTACGCGTTTCCGCGTCGAGAAAAATCGCGTTGTCGCCGATGGTGAAGATGCTGGCCAGTTCATGGGTAACGACAACGATGGTGGTGCCCAGGCTGTCACGCAGTTCCAGTATCAGGTCGTCGAGCCGCCGCGAACTGATTGGGTCCAACCCGGCCGAGGGCTCGTCAAAAAACAGGATCTCGGGGTCAAGTGCAATCGCGCGGGCCAGTGCGGCTCGTTTCCGCATACCGCCGCTGATCTCGGACGGATAAAATTCCTCGAAACCGGCGAGCCCGACCAGCGAGAGTTTCAGTGACACGACCTCGGCGATATCGGCCGGCGCGAGGTCCGTGTATTCACCCAGCGGCAGTGCAACATTCTCGGCCAGTGTCAGGGAGCTCCACATCGCACCGCTCTGGAAGCTCATGCCGAAACGCCGTTTGATTCTTTGCTGTTCAGCGGGTGGTGACTCCCAGTAGCTGATGCCACCAAACAGCACCCTTCCCTTGGCCGGCGCCATCAGCCCGATCATGTGTCGCAACAGGGTGCTCTTGCCGCAGCCGCTGCCACCCATGATGATGAAGATGTCACCACGCCGAATCGTGAAATTGAGGTCGCGCTGGATGACGAAATCACCATACGCCATGGTGAGATTTTGTACTGAGATGTGGGCATCCGGATCGGTTTTATGCAGCACGGTTGTCGCTTCCATGTCAGATCCCCAGCTCCTGGAACAGGATGGTGAGCAGCGAGGCGGCGATGACGATGAACAGGATGCCGGTCACCACAGCAGATGTGGTGGCCTCACCGACGGCCTGGGCACTGCGCCCACACTGCATGCCGCGCAGGCAGCCGGCAAAGGCGATCAGCATGCCGTACACCGTGCCCTTGATCACACCGACCCAGATATGCGCCCATTCCATGGAACGCACGGTCTGCTGGTAATACTCAAAGCTGCCGATATCGAAGGCCGTTACCGCGACGAACATCCCGGCGGTGATGCCGATGATGCCGGCATACAGCACCAGTAGGGGCATCATTACGATCAGGGCCAGCATGCGCGGCAGGACGAGGAAGTCGATCGGGTTGAAACCCAGCGTTCTGAAAGCGTCGATTTCCTCGTTTACCTGCATGCTGCCGAGTTGGGCGGCATAGGCGGCACCGGTACGCCCGGCCATGATGATGCCGGTCATGAGAGCGCCCATCTCACGTGTCATGCCAAGGCTGACCAGGTTGGCGATATAGATCTGGGCACCGAACTGTTCTAGCTGCACGGCGCCCATGTACGCGACGATCAGGCCGACGAGGAAGCTGATCAGGGAAACAATCGGTAGGGCGTGTGCTCCGACGTCTTCTATGATCAGCATGAGATCGGAACGCCTGAATTGTGCCGTGCCACGAAACAGCCTGCCGAAACTGAGGGTGACTTCGCCAAGGAAGTGCAACATCTCCGGGGCCCCGCGCCACATGGACAGTGAACTCAGACCGATTCGCGCCAGCAGGGATGGCTGTTCGCTGTGTTTACCCGTATCCTCCTTCGGGGGGACAGCTGTTGCCAGTGTCATCATGCGCCGGGCACCGTCGGGCAGCCCGCCTGGATCAATGTTGATCTTATGTTCACCGGCCAGCTGGTAGACTCGGGCGAGAAATGTCAGCAGACTGCTATCCCATTGTGTGATGGCCCTGCCGTCAAAGCTGATCCTGTGTACGTCTCTGCGGGACTGCAGCTGCAGAGCGATATCGTTGGGGGACGGGAGGCTGTCAGCTAGAAGCCAGGTGCCTGCAAGTACGACATGCAGGTTGTCCGGGCTGGGAAACTGGAGGTTCAGTTGTCCGGGCATGATGTCCTTTTACATCAGCGGCAATGGTCTTCAATGGTTGCAGTTCCGACGCTCATGTACAAGTCATTGTATGACTGTAAAATTCGGAAGCGACAAGTTTGAGGTCAGTGCATATTCTGGCCCATTCCTGTTGAAGCGCTGGCACGGCCTTGGTATTTCGGGGTGCGTAAATATCCAGGGAACCTTCCGCCTCGCAGTACACAAAAATAATCTCGAAAGCAGGGTGATGCGCTAAAGTCTTCAATGTATTGCTTACCCACTCCACACCAGCCTGGGAAAAGTCTTCCGGGTAGGCAAAGAAATATTCCCGGTTATGCCGCCGGTACAGCTCCACCTTGCAGTTCTTGCCTCGCCTCTCCTTGACAAACAAGACGCTGATTGCCGCCGCCAGCGCCCCACCATTATTTTATATTTCAATAACTTAATATTCCAATATTGCCCATATTTGGGCTCTATTGGGGTTGGTCTGGACAACATTTGAGTGCAGGGCTCGACTGACTATTTCTCTCCTCCCCCTCACACGCCCATGTTCTCGTGAACTATCTATTCGCAGGTTCATTGTCAAACAGCACCCGCATTTCCAGCACACTACTATCCCGCTGAAGCACCTCCAGTAAAGCAACTCCCTACCCCTTCCCAGCACCGCTGAGGCAACCCCACTGCCCTCACAAGTTCAATGCTGACTGCTTAGTGGCACACACTTACCTCATCTTGCCAGGGGTACCCCAGAGTCTGTCATCACTGACCATCAGTGTAGTCATGAGTGATCTCTTCCCCTGGCGCAATATCCGTCAGCGCACAGACTTCCAGCGTATCGTAATACACAGCATTGGGCTCATCGCTATGGTTAATAAACCTAAGATCACATCGAACGTGGAATCCATTGTCCTCATCAATCCACAAAACATGCTCACCATCAGTTGATGTAGGGACGCCATCGAGGACACCGATAATCTCACCTGCCCCGATATATTTCCGGGCAAACAGTCCCTTCCCATGGATCGGGCTGTCGTCAACGTAAGTTAATGATTCTTTCATGCTCATAAGATTATGCTGTACTTCTTGTGACTCAATGAAGCACATATTGCATCTGCACTGCCTGTAAACTTTGTCTTGTTCATTAGGAGCATGACTACTGTCTTACCTTCTGGTACAGCCCCAATTGGCTGCACTACGAAAAATGTGGTTTTCGTTAAAAATACCACGAACAGTATTGCTATTGACACCAATACTATTCCTTTCTTTCTAATAGTTTATCCTTGTGATGCCAAATGTTCTGTGTAACAGGTACTGTTGTTATGAGCTGTATCAATTGTTTTGCAACGAAATAAACGGAAGAAATATGAGCAGCTCTGCAGCAGTGGTAAGACGCCGGTACGATGTGACACGCAGGAGTAGATAGAGAAGTATCCATATGTTGACAGAGTCATCAGGATAGTCCTTAGACGCCCGTCCCAGGTTAATAAATATTCTTGTTTACCCTCCCCCAAGCGACCGAGGCTACCAAGCCAAGAACTGTCTGCGATCTGGCTATGTCAGAAGCGTACGTAGCCCTTCCCAGCAATATATTAAGAAGACTGCCTACCCGCCGTGTTGACAATAATTTTTTCAAATGTTTACAATCATTCTGAAGAAAATACTGTGAGCACTAACCTTAAAAACGCAGTCTTGAGATTAGACGGTATTTACTTAAACAAATACCGACTCATTCTTATGACGCCATTATTGTAACAGCTGCATATTTTGGGCTGTCCCGCCAGGCTATTAATCGGCACATGCGCACCTTAATAGAAGAAGGTACCGTTAAGGCTGAAGGACATACCAAAAGCAGACATTACACGTTGACACTTATGACGGTATCGGCATCTTCCGGAAGATTAAGGATGCCTGCAACCTGGAGGATGAGAGACATGCAGCACTGGAACTAGCAAAAGGTAAATTCACAACTGACCCTGATAATCATACCGGGGAAGGAATTTTCTTTACTTCCCGCTGCTTCGACTTGTTTAACATTTTTTCCGGTAGTGTTTATTTTAATCATGATGAACTGATCAATGATGAACACTGGATATTTGAGACTGAAAGGCCATCTAAAGGCACAACTGTCATCTTGGAACTTACAAATGACACTGATAGACAGCTGGAGGATATTTTCGAGCAATATGCATCTGAAGATGGAGACTACACATTTAACAAAACCGTGGTTCCTGTAAGCCTTCTACGACATGGAAAAGAAAATCCAGTGTCCAGGTCGCAAGCAAAACGCCTGATGGCTGTGTTGAAAGATTTAAAACTGTGGTGCTCGACTTCCATGACATCAACAAGGTCGGTCAGGCGTTCGCAGACGAAATATTCAGGGTTTTTGTAAACCGCCACCAGAATGTGAACGTGATTCCTGTTAAGGCCAATATTTATGTCAGGCGCATGATTCGCCGGGCACGAGCAGCAATAAACAACCAATAGAAACAGACCTGTCTACTCCTAACACCTACCTCTCGCCAAGACCCGGTGACGCACTGGAAAACAGATATATTTTGTGCCACATTTGGACAATATTTTGTGTCCGGATTCCGGGCACTAGTGGTAGAACTTGCGCAACCAGCCCTTGTCGTTGCCGACCCAGTCGTTGAGATAGCCCAGCAAAGCTTTGGGAAACGCATCGGCACCCAGACGCTCACGCAGCGCGAACAGATCATGCTGGATTGGCACATCAATCCAGGGACACGCCACCGTAGGTAATACCAGTCAGATGGGCCATCTCCCGATCCCAGGCGGTCAGGTCATCGATGCAGAACTTGTTCAGATGATCATGACCACATGCCCGGGCCATCACCTGCATCAGTTCGGTGGAAGCACGGAAGAAGTTGTTGAGTTGTTCAGCGCCCTTCTCAATCTTCAGGCGCTGGCGAAGATGGGGCTTCTGGGTGGCGATACCCACCGGGCAGTTATTGGTATGACAAGCCCGCATACCCAGGCAACCGATTGCCTGGATCGCCGAATTAGACACCGCGATAGCGTCGGCGCCCAGTGCCAGGGCTTTGATAAAATCGGCGGGCAACCGTAGCCCACCGGTGATCACCAGCGACACATCGTTGCGGCCCTTGTTGTCCAGATAGCGGCGGGCGCGGGCCAACGCCGGGATGGTGGGCACCGAGATGTTGTCACGAAAGATAAGCGGCGCCGCACCGGTGCCGCCACCGCGGCCGTCCAGAATAATGTAGTCCACGCCAATCTGCAGCGCAGCCTCGATATCCCGTTCAATGTGCTGGGCGGAGAGTTTCACGCCGATGGGGATACCGCCTGTCGCTTCGCGCACCTCACCGGCAAAACGCCGATACTCATCTATATTGTCCCAGTCAGGAAAACGGGACGGTGAAATAGCGGCTTCACCTTCGTTAAGACCGCGCACCGCGGCAATCTTGCCTTTTACCTTGATACCAGGGAGGTGGCCACCGGTGCCCGTCTTGGCACCCTGGCCACATTTAAAATGAAAGGCCTGACACTTCTGAATCTTTTCCATGGAGTAGCCGAAACGGGCTGATGCCAGTTCGTACAAATAGCGTGAGTTGGCACCCTGCTCCTCCGGCAACATACCGCCCTCACCGGAACAGATGCCGGTTCCCGCCAGCTCGGCACCCATCGCGAGTGACACCTTGGCTTCCTCGGACAAGGCACCGAAACTCATGTCAGAAACGAACAGCGGGCGCTCCAGCAACAGCGGCTTATTGGCATTGGGACCAATAATGACCTCCGTACCAACAGGCTCCTCATCCAGCAGGGGGACCTTGTGCAACTGTGCCGTCAGTAGCTGAATCTGTTCCCAACTGGGTAGCTCATCCCGTGGGACCCCCATGGCGCTCATCCGACCGTGATGCCCGACCCTGGACAGACCGTGCTCCGCCAGATGCTGGATGTACTGGGTATGCGGCTCTTCCGGCCCACCGTGAATGTCCTTGTACAGGCCCTGGTAGGCGTCACGATTATAGGGCTGGGGATTTTCTTTTGCCCAGGCCCTGATCTCGTCTTCATCAACCCACACCTTGCCATCCTCCACCCAGGAATTGAAACGCTGCAGTTGTTCCGAAGGATTGTAGGAGCTAATACCCGATTTATAACAGTAGTCCCAATCGTGCAAACCACAAATAATATTTTTTCCGTCGATGTAGCCATCCGCCATCAGGGCGCCGCGGTGCGCGCAACGCCCATAGAGCACTGAGGCATGTTCCTCATCCTGCCAGCGTATGACAACCAGATCGACATCAGCAATCAATGCATAGGTGGGTATCAATGATTCCAGATCGGACCAGGTAGCAATAGCGGTTTTGTGCATAACGGGTACTCCTTGACTGAATATCTATATATTTAAGAGGTTTATGTTCATTGAACTGGCGCGGTGCTATTTTACGCTCTTACCACCAGGCACATCGAACTATAGTCATTTCTCGGCAGCTGTTTCAAACTGGCCAGCAGGCCACTTAACCAATATCAAGAGGGTTGATCCCCAGCCCTCTGGCAACGTCTTCACCATAAGCAGGATTGGCCATCAGGAAGTGTCCGACTTGCCGGATCTGGATTTCCCGAGGCACCCCCTGCATGGCAGCGACGATATTATCGATGAGCCGCATCTTTGCAGCATCGCTCATCAGACGGTGCAGGTCGCCGGCCTGGGTGTAATCGTCGTTGCCGTCACGGTGGTTGTAGCGATCGGCGTTGCCATCGATGCGCAGTGGCGGTTCGGCGTAGACTGCATTATCTGCCGGACAATGTACGTCCACTATAAACACAGATCTATAAGAATTTATTTTTTTATGTTCTGCTCCGGGTTCAATTCCCGACCGCCTCCGGTCAGGCAACACCTTTGTCCTTGTGCAATCCACAAGCAATCATTCATAATGTTTCTACTTCAATCACCGGGGCATGATTGGAAAAAATGAAAATAACATTTTACGGGGTACGGGGTTCAATCCCCTCGCCGGGACCTGACACTTGCCGTTACGGTGGCAATACTTCCTGCGTACACATTGAAACAGCCAGCGGCCAGGACCTGGTACTGGATGCCGGGACAGGCATCAGGAATCTGGGCAAACGACTGATAGAGAAAGACAGCACGATCAATATCCTGTTATCCCATGGCCACTGGGATCACATTCAGGGCTATCCGTTCTTTATGCCCATCTACCAGCCGGACAGACAAATCCGCGTCTATACAAGTGCAGCAGATGGTCACGGACAAATATGCTCGTTGTTCGACCAGATTGATGGAGCCACCTTTCCGGTGAAAGCAACTGAATTACCGTCCCAATCTGAATGTGTAACAGAAAACTTCGAGACTGATCTGGCCAGGCAAAACATCAGTGTCCGACGTATGCCAATCAATCATCCGGGCGGCGGCTACGGCTATCGTATCGAGGAGGATAGTACTTCCTGCGCATATATCACTGACAATGAGCTCGAACCACCCGGGAAGATGTCCACGACATACGATCAATGGGTAAAATTTTGCCATGGTGTTGATGTCCTGGTACATGACGCCCAGTACCTGGAGTCCGACATGCCCCACAAGCACGGCTGGGGACATTCGCTCGTATCACAGGTGCGACAATTTGCGGTAGATGCCGAGGTAGGTTGTCTGGCCATGTTCCACCATGATCCTGACAGAACAGATACCGAGATTGCTTTCATCCAGAAAGACAATGAATCTTTTTTTCATGGTAAACATGCCCCGTCTATCAGTCTCTGTACTGCCGAGAACATGCAAATAACACTCACACCACAACAGGATAAGAACACAGTCATTGAAGTTGGCCAGGCAGGAGCCTGAGCAACGACACAGCTCAGAACGCTTTCTGGGCAGTTATTTCCTGTACCCACCCCTTGAATTATTCCCGGACGCCTCTATATAGATGGTATGTCAGTAATGACAATTTTTTTATTCAGGAGGCAATACCATGTCATTAGTACACTACAAACCCATCAATCTGTTTGATCAGATAAATAATGAAATGAACCGCTACATGTCTATGCGTGATACAGCAGCCAACCAGGAACACGAGTGGACACCTGCCGTTGATATCCATGAGGAAGACAGCTGCTACATGCTCACGGCTGACATCCCTGGTGTTAACCGCCAGGATGTGGAGATCACACTTGAAGATGGCGTGTTAACAGTGAAGGGTGAACGCAAGTCAGAGACCGAGGTAACAGAGGAAGGTTACCGTCGCAGAGAACGCATTTATGGCACCTTTGTACGTCAGTTTAACCTGCCTGATACCGTTGATGCGGCTAACATCAGTGCAAAAGCTGAAGACGGGGTTCTGAAGATCGCAATACCGAAGCAGGAAAAGCCGGAGCCCAAGAAGATTACTGTGAGTTAAGCACAGGGGCCATGTGACAGGTCAGCCCGGCAAAGGGGGCTGGCCTGTTTTTTTGTAATTTTAAGTAAACCTACTTAATGAAACAGTACTCACAAGCCTGCGATGAGAACAGGGACCCCATACTGGGTATCATCGAGGAAGTTTTTTCGAATGCGCACTGCATACTCGAAATTGGCAGCGGCACCGGACAACATGCCGTTTACTTTGCACGCCGGCTGCCACACCTGAGCTGGCAACCCAGTGACCTGCCAGAAAACCATGCAAGCATTAATGCATGGCGTGATGAATCAGGTCTTGAAAATGTACTCCCGCCAATCGAGCTGGATGTTACCATAGCCACATGGCCAGACGGGGAATATGACGGTCTGTTCAGTGCCAACACCACACATATTATGAGTTGGGTAGCGGTTCAGAGCATGTTTAGTGGCTTCGGCAAGCTACTGCAGCCAGGTACTCACTGCTGTCTGTATGGGCCCTTTAATTATGGCGGATCCTTTACCAGCAACAGCAACAGGCAATTCGATGCCTGGTTGAAAGACCGTGACCCTGCCAGTGGCATCAGGGATCTTGAAGCCCTTGCAGATTTGGCCACCGCGAACGGTTTCGAACTGGAGGCCGACAACGAAATGCCGGTCAATAACCGGTTACTGGTCTGGAAGAAAACCTGAGGCAATAAAAAAGCCGGCCCTGCTCAACAGAGCAGGACCAGCTGCGGGTGACTTCACAAGAGACGGTGTCGGTGCCGTCGGGAGATGAGGTCAGTTATCGATTTGTGAAACCACCCAGGGAGTCATAATAAAGGCAAGTGCTGATGAAACAATCAATTCACTTGATTCACTGACTGATGCCAGCACACTCAGACTCGGATCACCCAGCAGATAAATCGCAACGCCTATTGCAAATAATTTGTGCATTTCGTACTCCTTTCTCTCAACACTTGATGCTTATGTTATCGGCAGGGGGTGGGTATCTTCCGTGACGGGAAGCGCTTTTGCGTGTGATCTGTATCCCAGAAACAGCAAAAGCAGGCACTGGAAGCCCTTTTTGACACGGTCATATTGAATTTACCGCCCTGTATGCAGGTGTCGATCGCATCCGCGATCGGAGTAATCGCGGACGCGCTCCGCCAGGTCAGTAGATACAACTGCGGGAAAGAGTGTGACGCACGTCACACGTGAGATGTTACTACGGCTCGGTAAGCTTCACGGAATCCGTTTCACCCATTTTTTTATCCTGTCGGGTTGCAACATCCCTGATGCTGCTCTCCTCCATCAGATCTTGCAGACTGATCTCATCGAGGAAACCGTAAATCTGTTGACTGAAGTCATCCCACAACTCATGTGCCAGACACTGCTGCCCGTCATGGCAGTTATTGGCGCCGCTGCATCGTGTTGTATCAACGATTTCATCCACGGCAAATATAACTTCGGCCACGGCAATCTCGTTTGCCGGGCGATTCAGCGAGTAACCACCACCCGGCCCACGGGTGCTGCATACCAGCGCCTGCTTCCGCAAACGGGTAAACAATTGCTCAAGGTAGGAGAGTGATATGTCCTGCCGTTTCGAGATATCAGACAAAGTCACCGGGCCTGACGTGGAATGAAATGCCAGATCAAGGATTGCGGTGACGGCGTATCGCCCTTTACTTGTTAATTTCAAAATAGGTTACCGTAGATTGCCGGATTTGAAACATCATGGTCACAGAAAGTATACCTCAGGAATCCTTTTCTGACTGTGTCTCCGTTGATTTAACAGCGGCATCTATTTCCTTATTTTCTACGTGCTTTATGGAGCATGAATCGATATTTGGCAGGTCAAGATCGCTTACTTCAGCGCCCAGATCCTTCAACCCCTTGCACATGTCTTCAAGACGTTCGTCCATGGCGTGGATATGATCAAGAATCCCGTTCACGGCTGTCGCCACCGGATCCGGCATGTCTCTGGTGGCACCATAGGCATCAAAACCCATTTTCTTTGCGATCGCCTGGCGCCTGTCATCCGGCTCGTGAGTCGCACCGACCAGCCGTCCCGGCACGCCAACGACGGTCATATCGACAGGCACACTCTTCAACACAACCGCATTGGAACCGATTCGTACTCCGTCCCCAATCTCGATTGGCCCCAGTACTTTTGCACCTGCGCCAATAACGACATTGTTACCAAGCGTCGGGTGGCGCTTGCCCTTGTCCCAGCTGGTACCACCGAGCGTTACACCGTGATACAAGGTGCAATCATCACCAATCTCCGTGGTCTCACCGATCACCACTCCCATGCCGTGATCGATAAAGAAACGTCGACCGATAACAGCGCCCGGGTGGATTTCGATTCCTGTATACCACCTGGCAAGATTTGAAAATACCCGTGCCAGCCATTTCAGCCCTGCCGTCCACAATCCGTGGGTGAAGCGATGCATTAATACTGCGTGGATACCCGGATAGGTTGTCAACACATCAAAGGCATTGCGGGCCGCCGGATCACGGTCAAACACACAACTCACATCTTCTCGAATTCTGCTAAACATTATTTATGTGTTATTCCCTTTATACAGGCTACAGAGTGATTGCCATACTGTCAGTTTATGACACTGCGCAGCCGCTTAACAACATACCGGACCACCCTCATTCGCTCCTGCCCTGCTCGGTCGCTGCTAATATGCCGCGCAGAATATTGATCTCATTTTCATCAGGATGTGCGCGGTTATACAAACGTCTTAAGCGTCGCATCAGCCTGCGCGGCTTGTCAGGATCAAGAAAATCAAGCTTCACCAGCACCCTTTCGAGGTGCTCGTAAAAGCGTTCCATTTCATCCGCCGAAGCCGGATCATGGTCCGGCACGGGGGCCCTATTAGCGTCTTCCACATGTGCCCTGTGTGTCACCAGGATTTCATAGCAGATGATCTGTACGGCTGCCGCCAGATTCAATGAGCCATACTCCGGGTTGCTCGGAATCTGCACCAGGAACTGACAGCGGTCAATTTCAACATTACTCAGTCCCGAACGCTCGCAACCAAACAGAATGGCCACATCACCCCGTTCACTTTCTGTAAATACATGCTCGGCACATAAGGCGGGCTCAATGACCGAACACGGAATGCTGCGACAGCGTGCACTCGCGCCAATGACCAGCTTGCTGCCCGCCAGAGCAGTGCCAAGATCCGTACACACGGTGGCGTTTGCCAGCACATCATCCGCACCGGAGGCACGTGCCGTGGCTTCTGCTGCTGGAAAGAGTTTCGGATTCACCAGGTATAAACGTGTCAGACCCATGGTTTTCATGGCACGCGCAGCGGCACCGATGTTTCCCGGATGACTGGTATTGAGCAACACCACACGAATGTTATTGAGCATATGTCTCTGCAACCTGCCTGCTGTCGATACTCTACACTATCCTGTCTGTCAGGCAGTATCGAAGGGAAACGCAATCACATCCTGCACACACGCCGAAGTACTGGCCAGCATCAGCAAACGATCCAGCCCCAGTGCTACACCGGCACAATCCGGCAAGCCGGCATGTAATGCAGACAAGAAATGCTCGTCAATTTTCACAACCTCAATACCTGTCTGCCGGCGTCGTATGAGCTCTTTTTCAAAACGCTGGCGTTGCTCAACCGTATCAGCCAGCTCATGAAAGCCATTTGCCAGCTCGACACCGTTCAGGTAGACCTCAAAACGCGCGGCCACGGGCGGGTTTGCGGAACGCAAGCGGGCCAATGCTGCCTGACTGGCAGGGTAATCCCGGACGAACACCAGGCCATTCCCCAGCCGGGGCTCAACAACATGCGTCATCATCAAGTCCAGCCAGGCATCCCTGTCATCATCGGCCAGACCGACTGCAGTCACATTATGCTTTGATTGCAACAACATTCTGAGCTCAGCCGCTGTTGCGGACAAGGGATCGATGCCGGCAATTTCGTTAAACAAATCCTGATAACACCAGTGGTGCACTGAATCGATCGGCATGATATCCAACAGCACATCAGTAACAAGCCGTTCTACCTCGCCCATCAGATCGAGATGGTCAAAACCGGCTCGGTACCATTCCAGCAGTGTGAATTCAGGATTGTGCAGCGCACCGGATTCGCCATCGCGAAACACCTTGCATATCTGGTAAATCGATCCACTGCCAGCAGCCAGCAATCGTTTCATAGGGAATTCGGGAGAAGTGTGCAGGTAGCGGATGTCTCCTTCCACCGCGCCCGGACCATGATAGTGTGTTTTAAAACTGGACAGGGCAGGATCAGTACTTGCCGCATGTGACAGTACCGGGGTGTCAACTTCCAGTACATCAAGCCTGGCAAAAAACGCACGAATACGGGCCAGTATGCTGGCCCTCAGTCTGAGGCTGTCGAGTGAAGCCGTCGGCCCCCAGTCACTATCCGGTTGCATCAAGATGGTCAGCAGACTGACGCTGGATTACTCCTTGGCCCGCCCGACGTATTCCCCGGTGCGCGTATCGATCTTCAGTGTTTCACCAATATCAACAAACAGGGGTACACGTACCACAGCACCGGTCTCCAGTGTGGCCGGTTTGCCGCCACTACCCGAGGTATCACCCCGCAGCCCCGGATCGGTGTCTGTAACCGTCAGCATGACAAAATTCGGCGGGGTAACAGCCAGTGGCGTACCATTCCAGAGTGTCACCTCGCACATATCCTGTTCCTTGAGCCATTTGACTGCATCACCCACTGCTTCAGCAGAAGCGGCCTGCTGCTCAAAGGTATTGGTATCCATGAAATGCCAGAATTCACCGTCATTGTAGAGGTACTGCAAGTCAACATCCATGACGTCAGCGGCCTCGACTGATTCGCCTGACTTGTAGGTCCGCTCGATCACCCGACCGGTCTTTAGATTGCGTATCTTGACCCTGCTAAATGCCTGCCCCTTGCCGGGCTTGACGAACTCGTTCTCGATAATGGCGCAGGGATCGCCATCGATCATGATTTTCAGACCGCCCTTGAATTCATTGGTGCTGTAAGATGCCATATGATTATCTAACCCTAGTAAATCTAAATCGGTGGAAAGCGCCTGCTATGATACCCCGAATACAGCCGCCGGAACACAGGCCAGCCTGGCAGGAACAGCTCTCCAGGGCAGTCAGGTCAGTGGATGAATTGCTGCAACTGCTGCAAATCGACCCTGAACTGGCAAAAATTCGCCTCCTGCAGAGTGACTTCCCGCTACGCGTGCCACACGGATTTATACAGCGTATGGCAAAGGGTGACAGCCGTGACCCGCTACTATTGCAGGTATTACCGCTTGCACGGGAAACAGAAGAAGTTGCCGGTTTTATTCACGACCCGCTGGATGAAGTCGACGCCATGCCAACCCCGGGGCTGTTACACAAATACCAGGGCCGCGCCCTGCTGACAATGACCGGCGCCTGCGCAATTCATTGCCGCTACTGTTTCCGGCGACATTTCCCCTACACCGACGCCAACCCCGTGGCCGGGCACTGGCAGCCGGCCATAAAATACCTTGCTCAACACCCCGACATCACCGAACTCATCCTTAGCGGCGGTGATCCACTGACGTTGACCGATACACGTCTGCATACGCTGACTGACCAGCTGGAAAACCTGGCGCACTTGCGTACGTTACGAATTCACACACGGCTGCCCATCGTATTACCGGAGCGAATCGATAGCGGGCTACTCTCATGGATAAATTCTCAAATACTGAAAGTGGTTTTCGTTGTACATTGCAACCATCCCAATGAAATTGATCACAGCGTCACCGCTGCACTCGAAAAACTGGCAGCTGCCGGTGTCACCCTGTTGAATCAGTCGGTACTGCTGCGAGACGTCAATGACAGTGCGACTACACTTGCCAGGCTGAGTGAGTGTTTGTTTGCGGCCGGCGTGATGCCCTACTACCTGCACCAGATGGATCGGGTAAAGGGTGCAGCCCATTTCGAGGTGGGTGTCGAGCGCGCACGTGAAATAATGACCAGGCTTCGTGCCACCCTGCCCGGCTACCTGCTTCCCCGACTGGTGCAGGAAATTCCGGGCATGCCAGGCAAGATGTCGCTCTAGCTCGCATTTTTCTGACATTGCTACCCTGGTTGCTTATACTCGGGATTCCCGGGAAAAGTGACCGGGATATAAAGGATTCTCATCACGTATGGATCTACAGCTCCCCGACAGAAGGAAACCAACTGATAGCAGCTTTGTTACAAAGGCGGATGTCATCAGGGCATGGGTGGATGAATTACCGCTGATAAACACCGGGAAATCCCGGGCACTTCTGGAAGACGCATTAAAACAGATCAACTCACTAAATATATCAACAAGAAACCGGCACGAGACACTCGAACTGCTGGCAGCATCTGTCGTGTGTGTCGCCGAAACCATGAAAAAGGTTTTCCTGGCAAAGCCCATTCCACTCAAGGGCAACAACCTGCTGCTGGCCACACAAACCGTTGAACTCTGCAAGCAGATGGCCACCGGCTACCGCATCCTGGCGGATGATCTGAGTCGCGATGCCAGCCAGACGTCCCGCCTGACGGTAGCCATTCATCGGTCCCTGCGTTACCTGAGTGAGGTTTTACTGACCAATTACCAGTTATATATCCAGTATCCGGAAGGTCTGTGGAAGACGATAAATTCACTCTACGCCCTTGCTGAACAACACGACATTACGACGCAACCAATCACCGACACGACCCTGTCTACACCCGCCCGGAGTACGATCAGTACGGTCTACAAGCAGATCTTGCTGCTGTCCCTGGCTTGCCCCTACCGATTGAGGCAGAAGGAGATTCATTTTGTCTATAACGCCCTTATGGACTGGGCTGATACCAGCCAACTGCACTACATGGAGGGATCACGCCCACACGGCCTGTTCGCAATCAACCTGAATGCCGATAGTCCACCATCATATCTGACACTTAACGAGGGCGTGACGCCGGATCATCACTGGCGCACTGTGGATACGTCGTCAATGTCGGACCGGATACGTGACATTCTGGACAAAAAACCGGGCAATGCCAATCGCTTTACAGGGATTGGTGATGCCGACATCCTGCAACGTCTGATGCTGGCATGGGGTGTTATGCCCAAACGCAGATTTTCCCGGCACACCAAGAGTGCAAAGGTCGGCCTGGTGGTCGGACTCAATGCCATCCACCGGCGCGTGATGAGACCTGAGACCGAGACAAGCAGCAGGGAAGAAACCATCGGCGACCAGCATTACTTGCAGGATCCAACATTTGAGGCCATTTCCACAGTCAAAAGCAACCGGCCTGCTGATTGCGGGCACCGTATGGTCACGGCAGGAAAAGAATCGGCACGAGAACTCCCGGGTGAACGTCTGCCGGATACATCCCCTATCGAAGCCTGGAAAATGGCCAACATCAGCGCCGGTGGTTACTGCCTGCTATGGGACAGTGTTGATCCCTCCAGTGCCCAGGTGGGTGAGCTGGTAGCCATTATCGAGCAGGGCAATCTCAATGAGGATACATGGCAGCTGGGTGTCATTCGCTGGATGAAGTGCAGTGATGAATATGGACTGGAACTCGGCACTCAAATGCTGTCACCCAGCGCACAGGCCGTGTGGGCCTGTCTGGATGAAGCAGGTGTCCGTAGCGGGAGCAAGATGCAGGGTATTCTGCTACCGGAAATCAAGGTACTCAAACAGCAGGCCAGCCTGCTACTGCCCACATTACCCTTTCGGGCCGGTTGCCTTGCCACCCTTCAGACTGCTGGCACTCGGGAAAACATCAAACTGACACGGCAACTGGAGAATACCGGAAGCTTTGCCCAGTACTATTTTTCTGCGGCTGTTAACGCCTGAACAGTTAATCAATAAAGCGCAACAAATGGCTCCGGGTACTCCACGTGGCCACCCCCTGCCAGGTTCCCTGCCACGATTTCCATGACCGTAAGCGCATCTTCCGGTGCGGGCAAATTACAGCTTAGCGGCAAGTCCCTGGCCGGAACAAAACCGAAACGTTTGTAATACTCGGGATGTCCCAGCACCACAATTGCACCATAGCCCTTTTCCTTTGCAAGATTGATACTGGCGTTTATCAGCCCGGAGCCGATGCCACGATGACTCTGCGAGGGTACGACTGACATCGGGCCCAAGGCCAGTACATTCTTCTCCGCACCGTCCTTTCGCAAGGGTACCCGCGTAAGCAGCACATGCCCGACGATACGGCCACCCAGTTCTGCAACCAGCGACAGTTCGCGATTGTAAGTGGCTGATTCTCGAAGGGCACTGACCAAATGCGCCTCAGCATCACCGCCAAACGCGCTGATATGGACTACATCAATTGCACGAATATCTTCTGCTGTTTCAGGTCTGACGGTAATAGCATGCATAAAGGGCTCCGTAGTAACTATTTTGTTCTGGCCAACGCTGGTAAAGGCGGTCAAATATACAGGATTTCAGGGGCTTGCATGCTAGCAGGAAACACCTTTTCAGGAAACACCCGGTACTCATGGAACGGGACCGCGCAGCGCAGAGCCACCACTATATATGGGAATGCTTCAGACTTGATCAATATTGCCGAAAAACCTGTAGTCGGAGCCCGGGTCAGCGCAATGCCAGCCACAGGGCGTCATTTTATCATCCAGGAAGTGAGGTCAGACGTGAAGCACGGAGATAATTTACACCTCCTGATAATCGAGGAGGACAAAAGTAGTGCAGAATCACTGGCCAATGCGCTGCGTAACGATGATCATCAAATTCAGTTTAACCACGGCATGACCCTGAACGACATCGAAACCGCTCTCAAGAATCAGCATCCGGATATTGTATTGTGTGGCAGTGGTGCAGCCATCCCCTCAGCCCACGAAGTCATCACCCTGCTTGGCAAGCATGAACTGACAGCACCGGTTATTGCCATTGCAGATGAAGCCTCTGAAGCTGATATGGTCACCGCACGCAAGTCCGGCATAAGCATCCTGATTTCCTATGAGCAGCCGGACCACCTGCAACTGGCTTTTAACAGGGAAGTCGCTGTACTCCGGCTACAGCGGAAAATAAACGCACTCGAGGGCGCCTTGCGTGGCAGCGAGACCCGCTGTCACGCCTTGATTGAAAACTCCAGTGATGCGGTAGCGTACATTCATGAGGGTATGCATGTATACGCCAACCGTCCCTATATGGATTTATTCGCCATCGCAAATCGCGAAGAGGTCGAGGGTACGCCGGTACTGGACATGATCAGCGAAACCCACCGCGACTCATTCAAGGGTTTCCTGAAAGGCTACCTTGAAGAACAGGCAGAAGATAACACCCTTGATATTGCCTGTCTGAACCCCGTTGGCGAAGTATTTCACAGCAGCATGGAACTATCACCGGCAACAATGGAAGGAGAACCCTGCACCCAGATCATCATCCGCGTCAAGGCCTCGAACGCCGAACTTGAGAAGAAGATTGAATCACTTTCCCGGCTGGATAGTCTGACCGGTCTGACTAACCGCCAGCACTTCATGCAGCTACTCGACGAACGCATCAGTGAAAAAAATACCACAGGCGATCACCTTGCACTGATCTATATCACACTGGATAACTTCAAGGTCATACGTGAAGAATGCGGTATTGCAGCCAGCGACATCGTGCTGTGTGATATTGCCGAACTCCTTGAGGATAATTGCGGAGAAAAGGATTACCTCTCGCGTTTTGGTGATTACAGTTTTGCGATACTGCATTACGACAGCAACAAGGAAAAAACGCTGGAATTGGGTGAAACCCTGCTGCACAAGATTGCCGGCCACCTTTCAGAAGTTGATGGCCGCGCCATCACCATGACCGGCAGCATTGGCACCTGCACGATTAACAGCAATTCAAACAATGCACAAAAAGTAATCTCCCATGCAGACATGGCCTGCGAGGTTGCCCGCTCATCCGGCGGCAACCAGATACATACTCACAGCACCGTTGTTGATGAACAAATGGGACAGGAGAATGAGCAGGAGTGGGATAATGTCATCCGTACAACAATTTCTGAAGAACGCTTCTACCTCGCCTATCAACCGATCGTCAGCCTGAAAGGTGACACTCGTCAACGTTACGATGTGCTGCTCAGGGTTGTCGATGCAGCCGGCCATGTCATCATGCCAGGCCAGTTCCTGTCAATCGCAGAAAAAACCGGTCTCAGTGGTGAGATCGATCGCTGGGTCATCTCGACGGCATTCCGGAAACTCGTCGAAACAAGAAAAGACAACAACGAGACCCTGTTCTACATCAAGCTTGCCGGAACAACCCTGGCTGATACCGGACTGCCAGCATGGATCAATGAACAACTCAAGGAAAATCACCTGGTCAGCGATGGCATTGTTTTTGAGATCCCGGAGCGCAGCGCCATTGATGATCTGAAGAGCACCATGGTGTTCGTAAAAAGCATGCAAGCCCTGAAGTGCAAAGTCGCATTAGAACATTACGGGCACAGCGACCAGCCGCAACTGCTAAAACATATACCCGTGGATATTCTGAAAATCGACGCTGCCCTGATCAGCGGCCTGGCCGGCAACAAGGAGAACCAGTCAAAGGTCAAGGCGCTACTAAAGCTGGCGAAAGAACACGGGAAAGAGTCCATGGCGGAAGGTGTTGATGATACCGGCAGTCTGACCCAGCTGTGGCAATATGGTGTGGACTTTATCCAGGGAAATTTTATTCAGGAACCCTGCAAGAACCTCGAGTATGACTTTGAAGGCGAAATAGCCTAACCCGGTTCGGAAATGATGAAAATCAGTCTCACATACAGCCTGCAGCCCTGTTTTACCCCGGGATCAGTCGAGTACCAGGGACACCAGTCCATCAGCAAGTTTCGGTTCAAACCAGGTCGATTTCGGGGGCATCACCTCGCCGGCATCGGCGACTGCCATCAGGTCTTCCATACGGGTCGCATGCATGGAGAAAGCGACAGCCATTTCACCACTGTCAACCCGCTTCACCAGCTCGGCAAGACCTCGAATGCCACCGACGAAATCGATACGCGCGTCACGCCGCGGATCCTCGATACCCAGAATCGGCGCAAGCAGCTGATTGGCAAGCAGGCTGACATCCAGCCGTCCAACCGGATCGGAAGGAATCTTGTCCGAATGAATCATCAGCTGGTACCACTGTCCGGCAAGATACATCCCGAAGATTCCGGGCCCATGCGGGTGCACGGCAACGGCGGACGGCGTCACCTGGAAGCGGTCAGCCACGCGCGCGAGGAAGGACTCCGTGGCAAGCCCGTCAAGATCGCGAACAACCCGATTGTAGTCAAGGATCTGCATCTGCCGGTGCGGAAAGATTACCGTCAGAAACCAGGCCGCTGCCTCATCGTCACCACGACCGGCAGCTACCCGGGATGCGGCAGCCGAACGGTGGTGGCCATCAGCAATATACAGCGCCTTCAAGGCATTGAAGGCATCACTGATCCGGTCGATCAGGGCCTGGTCACGCACCACCCAGAGCATGTGCCCGATACCGTCATCGGCCTTCAGGTCAATGTCCGGCACTGCCGTGGCCACCGATTCAAGCAGGGCATCAACCTCCGCCTGCGATTCACAGGCCAGCAATACCGGTCCGGTCTGGGCGTTCAGGGCCTCTATTTGGCGAACCCGGTCATCCTCCTTGTCCGGCCGGGTGAATTCATGCTTGCGAATCCGGTTACTGTTATAGGCAGCAACCGACGCAGCTGCAACCAGTCCGGTCTGACGGTGCTCCCCCATCACCAGGCGATAGACGTAATAACAGGGTCCGGGATCCCGGACCAGTATCCCCTGCTGCAACATGTTCTGCAGATTACTCGCCGCCTGCTCATAAACTTCCGGTGCATGTGGATCAGTGTCTTCGGGCAGATCGATCTCGGGCTTGGAGATGTGCAAAAAACTCCATGGACGTCCGCTGGCACGCACACGGGCCTCGGCTGTACTGAGAACATCGTAGGGTGGTGCAACAACATCTTCGGCGCGACCCGCCGCGGGGCGCAAACCGGCAAAGGGGCGAATCAGTGGCATAAGCAATCCGGACAGTCTCCTGGGTCAGATGAAAGCGCATTGTACACAGAGCGGAGCCTGGCTGCGATTGCCAGTATAACGGGGAAACGATCATGAACCGGCCGACGTCCGAAAATCGAGACAATAGCGTATCCCCTGCCGCGGCAGGCACCATCAAACACTCGAAATCGATGACGGTTATCAACCATCAGAGCTGGCTGCAGAAACTGTGCGCCCGGACAAGAGCGTACCGGACACAGTTACATGATCGACTGCAAAGTATGCCACTGGCATACAAATTGTCGCTTTTTATAACGGTACTCGTCGTCAGCTGCATGACCCTGCTGGGGAGTATTCTCGTACAGCAACAAACCGGACAGTTACAGGAGCAGATCAGTGAGCAGGGATATACCCTGGCACAATTGATGGCAAAATCTGCAAAGGAACCGCTACTCGCGGGTGACCAACTTGCTCTCGATGCCGCAACCAGCAGCTTCTCGAACAGCAACAGCGTACTGGGAACTGCAATTGCCGGCCTCGACGGTGAAATCATCGCCCGTGCCGGTATGCTGTACGACGAAAAAAACCCGTTAATCCACAGCGTCCTTCAACAGATTATCGAGAGTTCATCCGATTCCAGCACCTGGGAGTGGCAACCGCTAACGGGCAGAAAACGCCAGACGGTCATGTCATTTATTCAACCGGTGATCTTCCAGAATGTTACCGCCGGCTATGCCCTGGTGACTTTCAGTCAATCCGGAATGACACAATCCAAACGTCGTGCAGTACAGGCCATTACCGGTGCAACCCTGCTGATAATTGCCCTGAGTATCGCCATGTCCTTTGCGATGGGCCGCCGCATCACACAACCTATCGATAAACTGGTCAATGCCAGTCGTGCGATTGGAAGTGGCGAATACACGTTCCGCTTCAAGGAACAACGCAAGGATGAACTGGGACTGCTGATGCAGGCATTTAACGAAATGGCTGAGGGCATGCTTGAAAAATCACAGGTCAAGAGTGCCCTCTCCCGTTATGTATCACCCGGGGTTGCCAGACAGATTCTTTCGAACCTGGACGACGTGGGTCTGAGCGGAAAACGCATCGAAGGCAGCGTCCTGTTTGCCGACATCTCCGGCTTCACCAGTATCTCTGAAAAAACAAAGGCAGAGGAACTGGTCAGCATGCTGAACCGTTTTTTCAGCCTCATTAGCTATGCCTGTGCCATGAATCAGGGCATCGTCGACAAATACATGGGTGACGGCGTGATGCTGGTATTCGGGGCACCGGAAACCGACAAGGACCACGCATTTCATGCCATCAGCTGTGCCCTGCTTATACAGAAACTGATTGCACACGAGAACAGTCAGCGTGAAGCTGATGGCCTGTTTCCCGTGCAGTTCAGGGTCGGCATCAATACCGGCAGTATGCTGGCAGGCAACATGGGCTCACATGATCGCATGGAATATACCGTTGTCGGTGATACCGTTAATCTTGCCTCGCGCCTTTGCGGGATAACCAGCAGCGGACAAATTGTCATCTCCAGGGAGATGTATGCGCGTGACGATGTCACTGGACGGGTTCTGGCTGGTGAATATCAGTCGATACGACTCAGAGGCATCAGCGAGCCTGTTAGTACATACCTTGTAGAATGCCTTACTGCGGACTACCAGGAAATAATCGAAACTCAATTTGAAGGGATTCTGCACAATGAGGCAACAAGGAGCTGTGATGTCTAGACTGACACGACTCCTGGCAGCGTTGTTATTGTCTGTGGCAAGCGGTTGTGCCCAGATGGAAACACTACGCATCGGACAAGACCGGCCGGAGGATCTGGAACCCTTGATCGAACAGCATGAATTTGCACGTGCACGGCAACTCACGAATAAACACCCATCGCTGGATACGGTGGAAGTCCAGACATGGATCACCAGTCAGGAATCAGATTACGAGGCCACCGTCTTTTCTGATGCCCGCTCCCTGGAGAAGGACAATGACTTGCTGGAGGCTGTACAAATGCTTTCAGATGCGCTGCAGAAACTTCCGCACAGCACCCTGCTGCGAGAGCTGCGTAGTGCAATCGAACAGCAGCGGGTAGAACAGTTAAAGACCAATGAGCTTGAACAGCTCACCTCTCAAGCCACGTACATGCTTGAGCAGCAGCAACTCTACCAGGACAAGATCAACCTGGAATCACCCAGTCTTGGACAGCGCTTGGAAAACAAGCGTAACGCGAAAGAGGCCGGGGAACTTTCCACGAAACTCCTTGAGCACGGCCAGTACGCCATGCAGACAGACAAGCTGGTAATTGCCGAGAACTGTCTGAATCTCTCTACAGCCCTGAAGCCTTCACCCGAGGCAGATGCCCTGTTATCTGAAATCAAGACAATAAAGGATTCCCGGAAACAGGATGCAAAAAAACGGGCCAGCATTAAAAAGAAGAAGAAGGAGCAGAAAGTCAAACGCAAGCAAACGAACAAAACCAGGGTGTTAATGGTAGAAACACAACAGGCACTTTCCGATGATGAGCTGCAGGTCGCGCGTGCAGCCTTTGTACAGATACCGCCAGCCGACCAGCAACGCAAGGAGGTCATTGCCATTCAGGATGACCTTGACAAAGCTGTTAATGCACGTGTCACCAGGCTGATTACTACCGGTGATGCCCAGTACCGTGCAGACAATGTACTGGGAGCCATACGCACCTGGACAAAAGGACTCTCTCTGGACCCCGAGAACCCGGAATTGCGGGAACGCCTCGAGCGCGCCAACAAGGTGCTGGCACGCCTGGAAGAATTAAGGCGCCAGCAAGGGAAATAACGTCGCCGCCAGGCTACTTTTTCTCAACCTGAAGGCTGTCCACCTTCTGGTAGCCACGCGGTAACTTGCGCCCTCGGCGGCCGCGTTCACCGGCAAATTCGTCAACCTCAGCTGCTTTCATGGTCTTGTGTTTCTTGCCCGCGAATACGGTCAATTTCTCACCATCCTGGATACAGTCAATTGCTGCAACGAACTCTTCCCGACTCTTGAGTTTGGCCGATGGAATATTAATAATCTTGATGCCTTTACCTCGACTCATTTGCGGCAACTCGGCCAACGGTATTACCAGCATGTAACCCTCGGATGACGCGGCCACAATCCAGTCATCCTGCAGCGATCTTACCGGCACCGGTGCCAGCACAGTTGCACCTTTCGGCACCGACAGGGTTGCCTTGCCGGCCTTGTTGCGCGTGTACATATCAGCCAGCTTGGTGACAAAACCATAACCCGAGTCGCTGGCAAGCAAATACATCTGTTCCGGGTCACCGGCCAGCACGCCGATGAAACGCGCTCCGTCTGCCGGCTTCAGCCTGCCACTCAGGGGTTCACCCTGTCCACGGGCAGATGGCAGAGAATGCGCCGGCAGTGCATAGGTCTTGCCGACTGAATCAATAAACACCGCCAATTGATTGCTGCGCGCATGTGCAGCTGCCGCGAATTCATCACCTGATTTGTAATTCAATTCAACCGGATCGATCTCGTGTCCCTTGGCGACCCGTACCCAGCCATTCTTAGACAGTATAATTGTCACCGGCTCGCTGGGGATCAGTGCTGTTTCATCCATTGCCTGGGCCGGTGCACGGTCAACCAGCTGTGAACGCCGCTCATCCCCATACTTGTCTGCATCCGCCTGGATCTCTTTCCTGATCAGGGTTTTCAAACGCTGTTTTGAAGCCAGCGTCTGCTGCAGTGCATCGCGTTCCCGGGCGAGTTCATCCTGCTCACCCTTGATCTTCATCTCTTCAAGACGCGCCAGCTGGCGCAGGCGGGTATCGAGAATATAGTCTGCCTGTAGCTCGGTCAGATTGAAGCGCTTGATCAATGCCGCTTTGGGCTTGTCCGCCGTACGAATAATACGGATGACTTCATCCAGGTTTAGATAGGCAATCAACAAGCCTTCAAGCAGGTGCAGACGGCGGTTGATCTTATCCAGCCGGTACTCCAGACGCCGCCGAACAGTCGCCGTCCTGAATTCAAGCCACTCCTTCAAAACAACACGCAGGTCCTTGACTCTTGGGCGGCCATCCAGACCGATCATATTAAGGTTCATGCGTGCACTGCGTTCCAGGCCCGTACTGGAAAACAGGTGTGACATTAACGCCTCGGTATCGACGCGACTGGATCGCGGCACAATGACCAGTCGCGTCGGGTTCTCGTGATCGGATTCATCACGCAGGTCCTCGACCATCGGTAACTTCTTTGCCGTCATTTGCGCCGCAATCTGCTCCAGCACCTTGCCGCCGGAGGTTTGATACGGCAAGGCCGTGACCACGATATCGCCGTTTTCTATTTCATAGCAGGCACGCATACGAACACTGCCATGCCCGGTCTTGTAGGCCTCGATCAATTCTTTCCGGGGGGTAATAATCTCGGCACCGGTTGGGAAGTCCGGACCCTGAATAATCTCGCATATCTCATCGAGGCTGGTTTTGGGTTTATCCAGCAACAACACCGCCGCCGCCGCCACTTCCCTCAGGTTATGTGGAGGAATATCGGTCGCCATGCCCACGGCAATGCCGGCTGCACCATTGAGTAATACATTGGGCAGGCGTGCCGGCAACAGCACCGGCTCATCCAGTGTGCCGTCAAAGTTTGGCGTCCATTCAACCGTACCCTGCCCCAGCTCGGCGAGTAACACCTCGGCATAGGGTGCCAGCCGGGCCTCGGTGTAACGCATGGCAGCAAACGATTTCGGGTCGTCCGGTGAACCCCAGTTGCCCTGGCCGTCAATCAGTGGATAGCGGTAGGTAAAGGGCTGCGCCATATGCACCATGGCTTCGTAACAGGCAGTGTCACCATGCGGATGGAACTTACCCAGCACATCACCCACTGTGCGCGCGGATTTCTTGTGCTTGGCCGCTGCCAGCAGACCAAGCTCCGACATCGCGTAGACTATGCGCCGTTGCACCGGTTTCAGGCCATCACTGATATGAGGCAGTGCACGGTCGAGAATGACATACATGGAGTAATCCAGATATGCCTTCTCGGTAAAGGTCTTCAGTGGCAGCTGTTCAATGCCTTCGTAGTCAAGTTCAATGGTTTCCATATCAGATTATCTGC
>Ga0316194_10000184_pt1 | contig 35797 bp, 31 predicted proteins | sample CroRivsedime1_MG_FD_204936 | JGI IMG/M metagenome (GOLD analysis project Ga0316194, IMG submission 204936) | Coastal sediment microbial communities from Maine, United States - Cross River sediment 1 | ecosystem: Environmental > Aquatic > Marine > Coastal > Sediment | place: USA: Maine...
GTCCGAGGTCAACCTCGGGCCCGACTCTTCCGTCCGTCACGACTACATCAACGTCCTCAGCAGTCTCGACGATCGAGGCGCCGACTTCGGCAACGAGCGGATCGTCGTCGAGCCGTTCATCGGCCTTCCGTCGATCGGCGGCGCCTTCGGTGTGCTGGGCGCCATGGTCCTGTGGTGGAAGGTCCTCAAGTTCGTGGTCGTCTTCCTGGTCATCCTGGTCCTCGCCATCTTCGTGCCCGAGAGAATTCGTGTCCTGAGCAACGAGTTCCCGGTGAGCTATGGGCTGGCGCTGATCACCGGTATCGGTGGCTACCTCGCGCTGTATGTCGTCCTCGGGCTCCTGATTGTCTCGGTCATCGGCATTCCGGTCGCGTTCCTTCTGCACCCGGTCTTCCTCGTACTCAAGGTCATGGGGCTCGCCGGGATCTTCCATTACGTCGGTGCGCGTCTCGGGCGGTCGATGAGCCGCGAGATGTCGCTGCTCGGAGCGGTCTTCATCGGATTCCTGCTCGTCTCGATCGTGCTGATCCTCCCGCACTTCTTCGGGATCGTGGGACTCGCCGTGGCGATCGTGATCCGGCTGATCTTCTGGTTCCTGTTCGAGTGTCCGGCGATCGGGTTGATCCTGCTGACCCGGGCCGGGGGGCGACCTTGGACCCAGCCGCAGGCGGAGCCTCCCGCGGCGCCGGCGCCTCCGGCACCGCCGCTCCCATCCGAGGCCCCGATGGCTCCGCCCTCGCCAGGTCCATAGGGCATTCCCCACTCGTCCCCGTCACGAGCTAATATGGCGGCCGGATGAGCGAATCCCCTGAGCGAGAGCGGCCGGGAATCCTCCGCGTCCAGGGACGGGGGGCTTCTCCCGGCACCGCCTGCGGTCCCCTGCGCCGAAACCGCGCCGACCTGGATCCCGTCTCGGTGGACGGCTCGATCCTGGTGGCGGAACGCGCCACGCCGGAGGATGTCGGGAGGATTCTGGCGTCGGCGGGCACCCTGACCCTCGGCGGGGCGCTCCTGTCTCACGTGAGCCTCCTCTCACGAGAGTTCGGGAAGCCGTCGGTCTCTCTGGGGCCGGGAAGTCGCGCGCGCATCCTCCCCGAGGACGACCCGCGCGGAATTCTGGAGCTCGGCGACGTCGTCGGGGCGGGAGACCCGCCCGTACTGGGCGAGGGCGACGTCGTCCTGCTCGACGGTGACCACGGAACGGTTCGCGTGCCGGGAGGCATCGATCCCGCCCTTCGCAAGAGGACGAGCCGCCTCCACGAGTCCCTCCGCGCCTACGCCGACGATCCGGATCGCGACGACCTGCTGCAACGTCTCCTGGAAGATGCCGGCGAGACCGACGGCGCGGTCTTCACCTACCTGCTCGAGGCGGCGTTTCTGAATCACATCGTTCCTTCGGGAAATGCCGCCCGTCGCCTCATCGACGCGTTGCTGGCCGATCCGGCGCGGCGCGAGGGCGTCGAGCGACTGCGCGAGGGCCTTCGGCGCAGCGTCTTCGGTCGCGCCGAGGCCGGCTTCCTGAGCACCGAGGTCGAGATCGGCATCGCGGAGGCCATCGACGATCTCGATCGTGCGGTGCGACGACTCGAGGCCCAGGTCGCGAGTGAGCGCCTGCTGATCGAGGACCTCGGTGGCGATCCAACCATCCTGGACGGTCTGGTCGTCCCCATCCTCGAACAGGCAGAGCAGCGACGGGAGAGCCTGCGCAGGGCCCTCGGCGTACGGGTCGTCGAATCGCTCGGCCTGCCCGACGAAGCTCTGCGCCATCGACTCGGCGGCTTCCTGCAGCTTCTCCGTCGTGCCCGCCGCGCCGGGCTGCCCGATGAGGACCTCGACCGGCTCGAGGAGCGACTCCAGGAACAGACGGACGCCATGCGCGCCGGTGTCGGGGACGCGCTCGTCGTGCCGCTCTTCGCGGCCGGCCCGCAGGATCGCGGCCGGGTCGGGGGGAAGGCGGCGGGCCTTCTCGAGATTCGAGCCGTCCTGCCCGATCGCTGCATCGTTCCCGACGGATTCGTCGTGGCCTCGGCGGCCTATCGCCTTCACGTCCTCGGCGAGATCGAGGGGCGGCTCGAGGCGGCGCTCCGCGAGGCCGACGACGCGGGCGCCTCGCGGCGCGCCCGCGCCGCGATCCTGTCCGCCGACCTTCCCGAGGACGTCGCCCGCGCGGTCCGGTCGGCCCTCGAAAAGCTGGGTGCCGAGTGCGTCGCGGTGCGATCGTCGGCCACGATCGAGGACGGGGCCAGTAGCAGCCTGGCGGGCCAGTTCGACACGGCCCTCGGGGTCGTGGGGCTGACCGACGTGCTCCACCGCATCCGGCAGACCTGGGCGTCCCTGTGGAACGCGCGGGCGTTGAGGACCATGGCGGCATCGGGGCTGATGCCCATCGACGCCAGCCAGGCGGTGCTGGTCCAGGAGATGGTCGCGACGCGTTCGGCGGGAGTGCTCCTCACCCGCGACCCCGCGGGAAGACCCGACACCCTCCTGATCAACGCCACGTGGGGCCTGGGCGAGGGCATCTCTCAGGGAGAGGTGCCCGGAGATCTCTACTGGGTGCGGCGCAGCACGGGAGAGGTGGTCCGCGTCGAGCCCGGCGAGGGCTCGACGCAGATCGTCCTGGACCCCGACGGCACCGGGACGATGGAGGTAGCTGTCGAAGCGGACCAGGCCGGTCGGCCAAGCCTCACCCACGGTGAGGTCGCGCGACTGGGCGAGCTGGCGCGAGTGCTCGAGGCCGCCACCGGGCGGGCCCAGGATGTCGAGTTCGGCTTCACCGACGACGGCACGCTGGTCGTCTTCCAGGTGCGACGCGTCGCGACCGCCCGCCGCCACGGGGGCTTTGGCGAATAGCGCGCAGCGCTGATAACTTTGTCCAATGAATCTCGTAGAAGGAGGCGTGATGCCCTCGTACGGTAAGGTACGTACAGCAGGCGCGGTGTGCGGTATCGCGGCAGTCGTCGTAGCGCTGGGGCTCGCGGTCACGCCGGCCGAAGAGCCGCCCGCGATCGAGTTCGTGACCCCGATCCACCTCCAGACAGTTCTCGGCCCGGCGGAGATCGTCCTCGACGTCCGGGTGCCCCCGGGCCTCCGGGCCGACCGCGTCGAGATCTTCGTCGACGACGCTCCCCTGGTCACGCTCCACGATCCCCCTTGGCGCACCACGTGGGATGCCGGCGAGACCGGGGCGGGGCATTCGCTCGAGGCGATCCTTCATCTTTCGAACGGCACGAGCGTGGGGGCCGCGGTCCGCACGAGTCGCCTGCGAGTGACCCACTTCGAAGAGGTGGCCCTGGTCAACCTCTACGCCGTGGTGCGCGACGCCGCTGGCGGCTACGTCACCGACCTGGAGCGAGACGACTTCGAAGTCACCGAGAACGGCAGACCCCAGAAGATCGAGCGGTTCACCTCGGAGCGCAAGCCACTGAGCGTGGCGATCGTGCTCGATAACTCGCTCACCATGGAAGGCAAGAAGCTCGAGCGCGCCCAGGAGGCCGCCCTGAAGTTCCTCGACGTCCTGGAAGACGGCGACGAGGGCATGGTCGTGATGTTCAGCGACGAGGTTGTCGTGGCCCAGACGCTGACCCCCGATCGCAAGCGGCTCGAGGCCGCGATCGCGACCGCGAAGGCCAAGGGCGGCACGGCCCTCTACGATGCCGTCTGGAAGACCTCACGACGGATGGAGCCGCTCGAGGGCCGGCGTGTACTGGTGCTGCTCTCGGACGGTCGCGACGAGGCGAGCAGCGGCCTCGAGCCCGGGAGCCTTCACACCCTCAACGAGGCGCTTGACCGTGCCCTTCGCGACGAGGTCATCATCTTCTCCATCGGCATCGGCAAGAACCTGGGGTCTCAGCCCGACTTCTACGGCCGGCGGACCCTCAAGTCGATCCTCGACGAGATGGCCAAGAAGACCGGCGGGCGCGCGCTGTTCGCGAGCGGCCCTTCCAAGCTGAAGAAGGCCTTCGAGGAGGTGGCCGACGACCTCCGACACATGTACTCGCTGGCGTATGTCTCCGACGACACGCGTCACGACGGCACGTGGCGGGAGATCCGACTCGACACCTCGGACAAACGCCTCGTGGTCTACACCCGCCGGGGTTACTTCGCCCCCACCGAGGCGGACATGTCCGCGAGCGGATCCTTCTAGAAGACTGGCTCAAGGCTCGGTTCGGACGACGTCGTAGTCGAGCCGCCGACGCTTCATCCAGCGGATCGCCATCAGGTCGGTGAAGGCGCGCACGATGCGATTGCGAACGCCGTACTTGCTGCGGCCGTGCCGCCGCGGGCGATGGCTCACCGGCACCTCGACTACCCGATAGCCCTCCATGCGCAGCAGCGTGGGAAGGAAGCGGTGCATGCCGTCGAACGGCCTCAGCGCGCCGAGGCATTCCCGCCGGAAAGCCTTCAGCGAGCACCCGGTATCGGTGACGCGATCTCCGGAAAGCCGGTCACGCACGGTGTTGGCGACGCCGGACGAGACGCGCCTCACCCAACCGTCCCTGCGATCCACACGGTAGCCGGTCACGGCATCGTGGCCCTCGAGGGCCTCCAGGAGCCGCGGTATGTCCGCGGGGTCGTACTGCAAATCCGCATCGAGGGTCACGACGGTCCGACCCCGTGCCGCCTTGAAGCCGGCGTCGAGCGCGGCGCTCTGACCGGCGTGGCGCCGGAGGTGCACTCCGCGCAGGCGTGCCCGTGAGGCGGCGAGGTCGGCAATCCTCTCCGACGAGCCGTCGGTGCTGCCGTCGTCGATCAGGAGGATCTCGAACGACGCCACCGCGGAGACCAAGCGGCTCTCGATCTCGTCGACCAGGGGCTCGAGGTTGTCCCGTTCATCGCGCACGGGAACGACGATCGAGAGTTCCACGGTCGATCCCTCAGGAGTCCTGGGCGGTTTTGGGCGGCTTGCGATTGAAAGGCCACAGGTTGCGAAGGAAACGAAGTCGACGGAACCGCGTCTCCTCATCGGCGTCGAAGGTCCCCGGCGCCAGACGGTCCTTCCACTTCAGGCATGCGCTGTCGTCAGCGGTGGCGAACGGGCGGAAGAACAGACGGTGGGCAAGACTGCCGGGCCGGAACCAGATCGCTCCCGCAAGATCGAGGGCGACCACCTGGTCGTCGGCGCAACGAAGCAGGTTCCGGCGGTTGAGATCGAGGTGCGCGAATCCCTTGGCGTGCATCCGGTCGGCCAGCGCGCGAATCCTCGAGGCCAGCGTTCCGCCGGCATCGCGGTGGCGAACCGCGGGCGAGAGGATCACACCGTCGATCTTCTCGAGGGCCAGCGCGTGGGCATCGATCCGCCCGATCAGGCGCGGGACGTCCCTCGATTCGCCCAGCCATCGATAGGCGCGGATCTCGCGCGCCGTCAGCAAACGGCCCAGCACCCGCCCCCACCACGACTTCGTCGCGAAGTCCTTGACCACCAGCGGGCCCTCGCCGAGATCCACGACGAGCAGGTCGGCACGGCCCGCATCCCCCGACCTCAGGACGCTCGTCGTCGCAGCGGCGATCTCACCTCGTCGAGGCGGGCGGGACGGACCTCTCACGACTTGGTCGCCTCCCTGAGTCGGTGCTATTTTGGCCCCGCTCGTGGCCTTCAACCTCGCAACTCGATCTGTTCCAAGGGTTACCATGGCGGACCCGGAGTCCCGCTCAGGCACCTCGCCTCTCGCCGCGCTCGAGCCGATACGAACCGGGCTCGCGAGGCCGTGGCGACGCCTGCCGGGGCGCAACTTCACCAAGGCCGACGTCTTATTGTATCGCCTCGATGGGCTCGAGGTCGCGGTCAAGGACTACGGGCCTCGCGGTTTCCTCGTTCGCAACACCCTCGGCCGCCTGCTGCTTCGGCGCGAGACCCGCGCCTACCGGGCGGCGGCCGGACTGCCCGGCCTGCCGCGTTTTCTCGGACGGCCCGGGCCCTTTTGCCTGGCCCTCGAGCGAGTCGACGCCGAACCCCTTGCCGATCTTCGCGACCGGCCCTGTGATGACGCCTTCTTCGATCGACTCGAGCATCGCGTGGACGCGCTGCACGCCCGCGGTATCGCCCTCGGTGATCTGCACCATCGTGACGTGCTGGTGGCCGCGGACGGGGCGATCTACATCGTCGACCTCGCCATGGCATGGGTTGTCGGCGAACGTGCAGGGGTCGTTCGGCGCGCGATCTTCCGTCGCCTCGCGGTGCTCGACCGTGTAGCCGTCGCGCGCATGCGCGCCAGGTGGACCGGACGCGACGTCGACGCGGCCGCCTCGACGGTCTCGCCCTCGGCGGCAATGTGGCACGCCCGGGGCCGGCGGATCAAGGGAGCCCTGAACCGGCTTCGCGACCGGGAGTAGCGGTGGCGACGCTTCGCGATCTCGAGCGCGTGCTTCACCGCATCGATCGGCGGGGCTACCGCGCTTATCGGGAGGTCAAGGGGCGCTGGACCGGCGACCGCGTCACGGTCGTGGTCGAGCACGTCCAGGGCGATCCCTTCGCGACGCCCTCCAGGGTGCGGATCGAGGTCCCCGCGGGCGTGCACCGCATCCCACGCGACCTCTGGAATACCCCGCCTCGTGAGACCGCGCTGTGCGACTACCTCCTGCGGGTCTTTGCCGGAGCCGTGCTCCGTTTGCCCGAGGTCCGGGGCATGGGCCACTCGGGGCGCGTCAGGGTCGACGCGGGCGACGCCGAGATCCTCCGGCGATCCGGCTGCGGGATCGACGCCGAGGGGGTCGAGCTTCGCTTCCGTGTCGGGCTGCCCGCCCAGGGACGAAGCGTGCTGGGACGGGCGGCGGCGGATCTTCTGGTCCACGGTCTTCCCGAGGCCGCCCGTGCCATCACCCACGATCGGCTCGATGCGGCCGAGGCGAGAGGGTGGGTCGAGCTGTGCGAGGATCACGCGCACCTGCAGTCGATGCTCCCCGAGCGGGGGCTCGTAGCGTTCGTTCGCGACGACAGCATCCTCCCCCGCGCCTCCGGGGTGTCGTCGAGGCCGCTGGACGGCGCCGCCGCCTTCCGCGCACCCGACTCCCATCGCGTGACCCTCCCGACCCTCCACCACGGTGAGGTCCACGGCATGGGCATCCCGGAGGGCGTGACCCTGATCACCGGCGGCGGCTTTCACGGGAAAACGACGCTGCTCGAGGCGATCCAGCGGGGCGTCTACCCGCACGTGCCGGGTGACGGCCGCGAGTGGGTCGTGACGCGCGCCGATACGGTCAAGGTCCGTAGCGAGGACGGTCGCAGCGTGGTCGCCGTCGACCTTCGCCCCTTCATCCACGACCTGCCGGGCGGGCTCGACACCGAACGGTTCACGACGCAGGATGCCTCGGGCTCGACCAGCCTCGCCGCCGGAATCCTCGAGGCCCTAGAGGTCGGCGCGCGGGCCGTGCTGCTCGACGAGGACACCTCGGCGACCAATCTCCTGATCCGCGACGCCAGGATGCAGGCGCTGGTCCACCAAGAGACGATCACCCCGCTGATCGATCGCGTTCGAGAGCTTCATGAAAGCCTCGGCGTCTCGACCTTGCTCGTGGTCGGTGGAAACGGCGACTACCTCGACGTCGCCGACCAGGTCTTCCTGCTCGAAAGTTTCCAGCCGCACGAGGTCGGCGAGAAAGCGCGTCGGGTGGCGTCGGAGCATCCGACCGGCAGGACCCTCGGGGACCCCGCCCATCCCGTGCGGGTAACGTCGCGACGCCCTCTGCCCCGGTCCTTCGATCCACGTCGCGGTCGCCGCGAGCGGGTCAAGGCACACGGCCTTCGCGAGCTGGTCTTCGGAGAGGAGACGATCGACCTCGCTTCCCTGGAACAGCTCGTCGACGACTCGCAGGCCCGTGCCATCGGCGTGTTGCTCAAGCGCGCCGGAGGTATCGCCGTCGAGCGGATCTCGCTCCGCCAGCTCGTCGAGCGAGCGGTCGGCGAGGCCGCCGGGGACGGTCTTCGCGAGCTGGACCCGTCTCCCGAGCTCGCGCTTCCCCGGAGTTTCGAGCTGGCAGCGGCGATCAACCGTCTGCGCGGGCTGGAGATCGACTGACGCCAGGCGGCATTGGCCCGTCGGGGGCGCTACGTTATTGTCGTGGGTTTCTGGAACCCTGTCCGCGGAGATTGGCCGTCGTTGAGTCCAACCGCCTACAACCGAACGCTCGGGGCCGTGCGGCTAATCGCCGTCAACGCGCTGGTCGTCGCGCTGGTGATCCTGGCCAAGCCTACGCCGCTGGGCGTGACGGTCGGCTTCCTGTTCGCCGCCGCCGGTGAGGCCCTGCGACTGTGGGCTGCGGGCCACCTCTTGAAGACCCGGGAGCTGGTGACGTCGGGGCCGTACCGCTACACACGGAATCCTCTCTATCTCGGACGGCTCCTGATCTTCACGGGGCTGTGCATCATGGCGCGCCTGCCGTACGGTGCGAGCTGGATCGTCCTGGCGTGCGGCTACGCGATCTTCTTCGGTTACTACCTTCCCCGCAAAGAACGCGTCGAGCCTGCCAGGCTTCGCGAGGCCCACGGCGAGAGCTACGCGCGGTACTTCCGGTCCGTACCCTCTTTGCTCCCCGCCCGGCACCCCTACCCCGAGAGCACCGCCACCGGATGGTCGTCCGAGCGCATGCTCCGCAACCGCGAGCACTGGATGCTGTTCGTGGTGATCGCCCTCACCCTGATCCTGCTCCGCAAGGCCTATTAGGCCAGACCGCTCAGCGGTTCGAGAACAGGTAGGCGGTACGGCTTCCGATTCCGGCCTGAACCCAGGGGTCGAGATCGCCCAGGACGGCCCGTGCGGCGTCGAGTTGGGCGTCCTGAAGGATCAGAAAGACCTGCTCGTCCCGTCTCCAGTAGTCGCGTAGCTCCTCCGGGGTCTGCAGGTTCGGGATTTGACGCCTCAGGTAGAACGGGTAGCTCGCCCTCCAGGACCAGAATCGGTACGACGCCAGAGGCTCGCCCGGTGCCACCACGGAAGCGACCCGATCGCAAAACGGCCTCGCCGACTTGTAGGCGTTTGCCGCCGGCAGGACCGACACCGAAGCGAACAGGTACAAGACGACCACCAGAGACAGCAGCGCCGTCGGGGCCGCCAGTCGCATGCGGCGCAGGAAGGTCACGCCCACCAGCACGCTCGCTCCTCCCGCCACCAGGAGCAGGGCGACCGCGCGGCCCTCGGTGGCCGCGTCGGGATAGGCCGGGATCACCTCGAGCAAGAGGGCGACACCGGCTCCGATCGTCGCGAGGCCGAACAGCCCCGCGAGAGCCGCGCACACGCTCGACCTCCGCGGCCCCAGTCGGCCATCCACGAGCCGCTCGGCCACACCCGACACCAGCACCGCGACGGCCGGTGCGACCGGCAGGATGTAGGCGCTGCGCTTGCTCGCGGACAGCGTGAAGAAGAGGATCGGCCCCAAGATCCACAGCCAGGCCAGCAGATCGAGGCGGCGCTCGTCGTCGTTGCGAGCGGGCAGCGCCACCGCCACGGGCACGAACCACGACCATGGCGCCATGTCGATCCAGAAGTACTTCAGGAAGTACCACCACGGGCGGACGTGATCCCACGGGTCGATGAACCGCGCGAAGTGCTGGCGATAGAAGAGCTCGACGAGAAAGTCCGTCTTTCCCGCGGCCGCCAGCCACAATACCCACGGCGCGCCCACGGCGACGAAGGCCGCGACTCCCAGGAGAACCGCGGGCGTCACCAGACGGCGCCACCGCCGCGTGACCACGGCGTAGACCACGATGACGACGGCCGGGACGATGACACCCACCAGCGCCTTCGAGAGGAAGCCGAGACCGGCGGCAACCCCGGCGAGAGTCCAGCCCGCCGAGGGCGACAGGCCGTGATCCAGGACCCGGGTCACGGCCAGCACGATGCCCAGGGTCGTCACCATGACGAGGATGTCCATCTGGATCGTCCGGGAGCCCCAGAAGATCATGACCGTGGTTGCATAGAGCGCGACGGCGAGGTTGGATCGCGTGCGTCCGGCGTACGGCAGAACGAGAAGGTAGAGCAACACGGCGCCCGTGACGCCTGCCAGAGCCGACGGCGCACGCAGGGCGAGCTCGCTCACCCCTCCCAGGGCTCGCGAGGAAAGGCGGGCGAGCCAGAAGTACAGGATCGGCTTCTCGCCGAAATCGTTGCCGTTGACCGTCGGGAGGAGCCAGTCTCCCCGCGCGGCCATCTCGGCGACCGCCTGGCCGTAGACCGGCTCGTTGGGATTCCACAGATCGCGCGCGCCGAGGGCGATCCCGAAGAGGGTCGCGGTGGCGAGCACGATCACCAGCAGGTCGCGACGAATCGACGGCACCCTAATCTTCCCGGAATTGGAGGTCGTACAGTCTCGCGTAGATGCCGTCCCGCTCGAGGAGGTCGCGGTGAGTCCCCTCCTCGACGATGCGGCCGCGCTCCAGCACCACGATGCGATCGGCGCGGCGAACCGTCGCCAGGCGGTGGGCGATCACGATGCTGGTACGACCTGCCATGAGGTTGTTCAGCGCGGCCTGAACGAGAGATTCCGACTCTGCGTCCAGCGCCGAGGTCGCCTCGTCGAGGATCAGGATCGGCGGGTCCTTCAGCAAGGCGCGGGCGATGGCGATCCGCTGTCGCTGGCCCATCGACAGCCGCGCACCGCGCTCGCCGAGCACGGTGTCATAGCCGTCACCCATCTCGACAATGAACTCCTCGGCGTGGGCCGCCCGGGCCGCGGCCCGCACGCGCTCGAGCGAAACGTCGGAACGGCCGTAGGCGATGTTGTTCCGGACCGTCTCGTCGAACAGGACCGTCTCCTGGGTCACCAGGCCGATCTGGGATCGCAGCGAGCGGAGCGTGACCTCTCGCAGATCGTGACCGTCCACGGTGATCCGCCCCTCGGTGGGATCGTAGAACCGGGCGACCAGATTGGCGATCGTCGATTTACCGGAGCCCGAGGCTCCCACCAGCGCCACGACCTCACCGCTGCGGATGGCGAGCGCGATACCGTCGACGACCTTGCGATCCTCGTAGGCGAAGCCGACATCGTGAAACCGGATCTCCTCGGAGAACGCCGGCAGCGCCTTGGCGTCGGCGACATCGCGGATATCGCGCTCGTGGTCGAGCATGTCGAAGATCCGCGCCGCGGCGGCCAGCGCACGCTGGATCTCGAGGTTGACCGCGTTGAGTCGACGCAGGGACATCGCCAGCAGCCCCAATCCGGTGATCACCACCACGAAGTCGCCTGGGTCCACCGTTCCGCGCGCGATCGCCAGCCCCGCGAGGTAGAACAGCACCGCGCCCGCGACGGCGCCGACGATCTCCATCAGGGCCGTCGCCATGGCGGCCGCGCGACCTGCCTTGATGTCGGCCCCGAGATTCCTGTCGATCGCCTCTCGGAAACGCGCGATCTCGAAAGGCTCCATGGCGAAACCCTGGACGACCTTGGCGCCCTGGATCGTCTCGGTCATCAGACCGGCAGCATCGGCCATCGTTTCCTGCGAGCGGGTCGCCGCACGCCGCAGCCGCTTGCCCAGACGGACCATCGGGTATCCGAGGGCCGGAATCACCGCCAGCGAGAGAAGCGACAGCTTCCAATCATGAAGGAAGATCACGACCAGGATGAACGGCACGGTCGCGGCAACCCGCACCAGGTCGGCCAGCACCTTGGTGGTGAGGTTCTGGACCCGCTGGACGTCGTTGAGGACGCGCGAGAGGATCAGACCCGTCGAGTGCTCCTGGAAGAAGCGCTGGGACTGGTAGGCGATCCTCTCGTAGAGCTCGGCGCGGAGGTCCCGGATGATCGACGCGCCCGCGCGCGTCGAAAGGTACTGCCCGAAGTACAGGAAGACACTCCGGATGAAGTAGATGACAACCAGGAGAACCGGCACCGCCGCGAAAGGATTGTCGCGCAACCAATCGGACCCGCTCTCCACCGGGAGCCGACCGATGACGGTATCGAGGAGGTTCGCACCGCCCTCGGCTTCGACCGCCGTCGCACCGGTGACCCCGCCGAGAATCTGATCGGTGAGCGGCTTGAGGGCGGCGATGACGGCGGACATCAGCCCGCCCGCCGCGGCGAGCAGGATCGAGGCGACCGCCATCTGCCCGAGGTAAGGCTTGAAATAGCCCAGGAGCCGCCGGAGCAGGTGCATCACACCGGATGCTACCAGAATCCGACGGCAGGGCCCGACCGGCGACCGATGGCGACGCTCCTCGGCCTAGCGATCCGAGAGCTGATCGACTCCGCGGAAGAAATAGGCGATCTCGATGGCCGCGGTCTCCGGGGCATCGGAACCGTGCACCGCGTTGCGCTCGATCGACTCTCCGATCTGCTTGCGAATCGTCCCCGGCTCGGCCTTGCCCGGATCGGTCGCGCCCATGGTCTTCCGCCAGTGCGGGATGGCGTCGTCTCGCTCGAGGACCAGGGTCACGACGGGTCCCGAGGACATATAGGCCGTCAGGCTGCCGAAGAACGGCCTCTCCCGGTGAACGGCGTAGAAGCCCTCGGCCTCGCCGCGCGTCAGGTGCAGCATGCGCATCGCCACGATGCGGAAGCCCTCATCCTCGATCCTCGAAAGAACCTTGCCGATGTGGCCGTTCCCGACGGCGTCCGGCTTGATGATGGCGAACGTCTTCTCCATTCCCCCTCCTCCTCGTGTCGCGGGTGGCGCTAGCGCCCCAGCGCTCGCTTGACGGTCTCTCCGATCTCCGCGGGCGTCTCGGCGACGTGGATGCCGGCCTCACCCAGTGCCTTCATCTTCTCGGCGGCGGTCCCCTTGCCACCGGCGATGATCGCCCCGGCGTGTCCCATGCGGCGTCCCGGAGGCGCGGTCTGCCCGGCGATGAACGACACGACGGGCTTGGTCACGTGAGCCTTGACGTACTCGGCGGCCTCTTCCTCGGCGGTGCCACCGATCTCGCCGATCATCACCACGACCTCGGTGGCCGGATCGGCCTGGAACAGCTCGAGCATGTCGATGAAGTTGGTACCCACGATCGGGTCCCCTCCGATACCGATGCAGGTCGACTGCCCGATTCCGAGATGGGTGAGCTGGTCGACGGCCTCGTAGGTCAGCGTCCCGGATCGTGAGACGACCCCGGCCGGCCCGGGAATGTGGATGTGCCCCGGCATGATGCCGATCTTGCACTCGCCGGGCGTGATGATCCCGGGGCAGTTCGGCCCGATCAGCCTCGTCGGGCGAGCCTCGAGAAAGCTCCACACGCGGACCATGTCGAGCGTCGGGATGCCCTCGCTGATGCAGACCACCACCGCCACCCCGGCCTCCGCCGCTTCCATGATGGCATCCGCAGCGAACGGCGGGGGCACGAAGATCACGCTGGCGTTGGCTCCGGTCTCGCGGACCGCCCGGTCGACGGTATCGAAAACCGGTATGCCGTCGACCTCCTGGCCGCCCTTTCCGGGGGTCACCCCGGCGACCACCTGGGTGCCATAGGCCACGGCCTGGCGGGTGTGGAAGGTTCCCTCTCTGCCGGTCAGTCCCTGGACAACCAGACGGGTGTCGTTGCCGACGAGCACGGCCATGGCTACCTCCCCTCCGCGGCGGCGACGACCTTTTCGGCCGCGTCCCTCATGCTGTCGGCCACCTCGAAGGTGAGACCGGACTCTTTCAGGATTTCCTTGCCCCGCTCGACGTTCGTGCCCTCGAGCCGTATCACGACCGGAACCTCGATGCCCACGGCCTTCGCCGCGGCGACCACGCCCTCGGCGACGACGTCGCAGCGCATGATGCCGCCGAAGATGTTGATCAGGACCGCCTTGACGTTGTCGTCGCTGAGCAGGATGCGGAAGGCCGCGGTGATCATCTCGGTGGTGGCGCCCCCGCCGGCGTCGAGGAAATTGGCCGGGCTGCCGCCGTGGTGCTTGATGATGTCCATGGTGGACATCGCGAGCCCGGCGCCATTGACCATGCAGCCGACGTTGCCGTCGAGCTTGATGTAGTTCAACCCGTACTTCGAAGCCTCCACCTCGAGCGGGTCTTCCTCGCCGAGATCACGAAGCTCCTTGATGTCGGGGTGGCGGTAGAGGGCGTTGTCGTCGAAGTTCATCTTGGCGTCGAGGGCCAGGACCCGCCCGTCGCCGGTGAGGACCATCGGGTTGATCTCGGCCAGCGAGGCGTCGGTCTCCATGAAGGCGCGGTACAGGGCCGCGGTCAGCTTCACCGCCGCGGAGACCTGCTTGCCCTCGAGCCCCAGACCGAAGGCGATTCTGCGTCCGATCCACGGAGAGAATCCGACCCTGGGGTCGACCGCGACTCGCAGGATCGCGTCGGGGCGCTCGGCGGCGACCTCTTCGATCTCCGTGCCGCCCTCGGCGCTGGCGATGAAGACCGGCGAGCGCGTGGCGCGATCGAGGATCAGGGCAAGGTAGAACTCGCTGGCGATGTCCATGCCCTCCTCGATCAACAGGTGGCGGACCTCGCGTCCCTCGGGCCCGCTCTGGCGGGTCACGAGGACGTTGCCGAGCATGCCCCGGGCGAGCACCTCGGCCGCTGCGGCATCGTCGGCCAGGATCACCCCGCCGAGGGGTCGGTCGCCGTCGCCGGGACGGGGGACCGTCTGTCCGCTCTTGTCGCGGAAGGTGCCCTTGCCGCGACCTCCCGCGTGGATCTGCGACTTCACGACGACGCGACCGCCGAGCTTTTCGGCGATGGCGCGAGCCTCGTCCGGGGAGTGCGCAACGTCACCCTCCGGCACCGGGACGCCGAAGCGTTTCAGGATCGCCTTGGCCTGGTATTCGTGGATCTTCACGACCGAGCCTCCGGTTGGAAAAACCGCTAAAAGGTTGGGAACAGGGCGCGGATTATAGGACAGCCCCCAGGCGAATTCCATGGGAACAACCCCCCAAAGGGATCATCTCTGGTCGTGATCGGGGGCGGTCAGTCCCACAGGGTGGGGTGCGGGAGCAGCGTGAACGATCGGCGGTGGATGTCGCACGGGCCGAGCTTGCGGATGGCGTCCCGGTGAGCCTCGGTCGGATAGCCCTTGTGGGACGCGAACCCGTAGCCCGGGTACTGCCGGTCGTAGTCGATCATGAGCGCGTCGCGGGCAGTCTTGGCGAGGATCGACGCCGCCGCGATGGCGTGACAGGCGGCATCGCCGCCGACGATGACCTCGTACGGGGTCTCGATGCCCAGAACGCCGCGCCCATCCACCAGGACGAAGTCGGGGGCCGCGTCGAGCCCCCGCAAGGCCCGTCGCATGGCCTCGAGGCTGGCCTGGTAGACGTTGAGGCGATCGATCTCCAGCGGATCGACCCTCCCGACCGCCCAGTGCGACGCCGACTCCCGGATCTTCTCGGCCAGCTCGCCCCGGGCGCCGGGATCGAGCCGCTTGGAATCGTCCACACCCCGCAGACCCTCCCCCGGCGGGAAGATCACCGCGGCGGCGACGACCGGCCCCGCCAGGGGACCCACGCCCGCCTCGTCAACGCCCGCCACCCGCTCGAACCCCTCGGCCCACAGCTCTTGCTCGCGTCGCAGCAGGCGCTCGAGCTTGCGGCGACGACGCGCTTCGACGGCGGCTTTCGATCGGGACAGGGCCATGGATCTCCTGCCGAGCGTTTCCGCTCGGGGGGTCCGGGCGGTCTCAGGTGGGCGATTGTAACCCGGCCGGCCGCCCTCAGAGGCGCGCGCCTTGCGCCCTGCCGTGGTTCGTCTGCTCGTCGTACCGGCGCTCACGGTGGCGATAGCGCTCGACCTTGTCTCTCGCCGTCGCGTCGGCTTCGCGCTCGAGCTCTTCGCAGCTCGCTCGCGGACCCAGCGCCGAGACCGCGGCGTCGATGCTTGCGGCCGCCTCGAGGGCAATGCGCGCGTGGCCGTTTTCGTGCCGCTCGAGCGCATCGATGAACTGCTCCCAGCGCTCGAGGAGCTCGACCGGGGCGTCGCCACCCGGCTCCCAGCGGGGCAGGGTCATCGTGATCGCGGCCCGGACGTCGAAGGAATCGAAGCGGCACTCCGTCTCCCGTTCGTCGAAGGTGTAGGTCCAGGTCAGGGTCCACGCGGTATAGGCGGCGTAGCGCCGGCCACCCTCTCGCGGGCCGAGCCTCTTCATCGCGCGCTTGAGCTGCCCCGCCTTCGAGCCCGAGATGTCGTAGTTCTCGACGGATTCCTCGACCTCGACAGCGGCGCCGACGTCAGCACCGGCACCGGCAAGAAACAGGGCGAGCGCCGTCACGGCGGCGGCCGGTCCGGGTGAGATCATTCGGACCCGTCGCCGACCTCGGGCGGATCGGCGGATCCGGTATCGAGTATCACCTTCCAGCCGCCCGAGGCGTCCCGGCGCCAGATCGAGACGTATCGACCGCGGGAAAGCGTCGTGGGAGGCGAGCCCTCCGTCGATTGGACGACGTCGTAGCGGCCCACGGTGAATCCGTGATCGCCGTCATCGAACACGCCGCCGCCGGTCGGCTCCCAGACCAGCCGGATGGCAGGGTCGGCAAAGATCGGCGCGTCCTGCTCGCGGATCGCCTCCAGGCCGCGGGCGATCTTGTCGTCCGGCGCGAACCTCGCGGCGTCGTCGGAGAACCACGACATCCAGCCGTCGAGTCCTCGCTCCGCGGCGTCGCGAGCGAAGGCGCGGTCGGCGTCCATCAACTCGTCCACGGTGGCCGACGGGGCGGCCTTTTCCGTGGGAGGCGCGCAGCCGCCGAATGCGACCGCGGTCATCACGATTGCTAGGAGTGCTCGCATCAAACCGTTGTCCTCCCGTGCATCTCGGAACCGGCGTAACGTGCGATCATGGCGTCGATCTTGTCGTGGTACTCCCCCGCCGACGCCTCGTTCACGAGAACCTCATCGTAGCTCCCGGGATCGAGGATCGCGGGAGCGGGATTGGCTACCGCGTGACGCGTCGTCTCCCCCTTGCCCTCCCTGGCGAGGCGGCGGAGACGGATCTCCTCCGACGCCTGAACGAGGACCGAGATCGATCGGACCTCGGGCAGGTCGAGCGCCACCCGCCGGATCGTGTCGAGGTCCCGCACCACGACCAAGCAGATCGGGCCCGTTTCCAGCGCGCAGCAGATCTCGCTTCTTGAGAACCCATACCGGTTGCCGCGGAAACGGTAGCGGTAGTCGAGCCGAGAGTCCTGGAAGTCCGGCTCGGTTACGTGAATCAGATCGGACCAGGCCTTGCCGCGCTCGTCGTTTCTTTGCGGGCGCGTGGTGCGCTTCCGGATTGCGGTCGCACCGTCGCGTGTGCTTTCGACGTACCGCAAGAGGTGCGACTTCCCCGCTCCCGAGGAGCCGTCGATCAAGAACAAGACGGCCGGGATCACGGATCCACCTCCTCATCGAGGCCCAGCACCCGGCGGGCCTCCGCGAGCGCGGCGTTGCAAGAAGCGTCCAGCCTGGGGTTGACCCCTCGGCACCCCGCGACGACGCGGCGGGCCCAGTCCAGGTACTCCGCCTTGCGCTGCTCGGGCCAGCCGGCCGGCGGCTTGGTGGCGATATCGCGCACGTTGCAGATCTTGTCGGCGATCTTGAGCTGCTTGGCGGCGTCGGACGAGCCCGGAGCGTGCTCGACCTGAAGCTGCTTGCGGGCTCGCTTGCGGAGCGACGGGTCGTCGGTCACCTCGGCGACCAGGGTCCGGACGACGGCCCCGAAAGTCTCCTCGAGCTCCTCGAAGGTCGTCTCGGTGTCCTCCACCGTGTCGTGAAGCAGGGCCGCGATCAGCAGCGACTCGTCGGTCACACCTCCCTCCTCCGCCAGGACCGTGGCCACGGCGAGGGGGTGGTTGATGAACGGGGAGGCCTCGGCTTCTTTGCGCCGCTGGTGGCGGTGCTTCTCGGCGGCAAAGGCCGCGGCCCTCAGCAATCTCGTGGCATCGGTGGTAGGGGGTTGCATCTTTTCGCCGGACCCATTCTACGGCTTTTGGGGAGGTCTCAATCCCCGGAATACCGTGACCGCGCCGACTACTTCTTGTCCCAGTAGGCGTGCTCGGGCTCGAAACAGGAACCGTCGAGGTCGGCGATCCTTTCCTGCAGGATGGCCTGGGCGTCCGCAACGGCCTGGTTGTAGATACTCGGCCCGATCTCCTTCATGCAGAAATCGAGAACGAGAGAGGCCCTCAGATCACCGACCTCTTCTTCCAGGGTCTCGGCGAAGAAGCGCTTGATCGATTCGATCAGAAGCTTCTCGGCTTCCTTCTCGAGCTTGATGGACATACCGGGTGCTATTTTACACGAGGCCGGACGGTCGCGAATGCAATCAGACTGCATGTGAGAATCCGACTCAGCCTCGAGAACGTATTGCGTTTTCTCTCCATCCACTTCTGGCGTCACTTCCGCGCCTGCACGGCCCAGAAGAGAATCACCGCGACGATGCTCCCGAGTCCATCGGCCAGCATGTCCTTCTGCGCGTCCCAGATGTCGCCTTGTGAACCCAGAAACGCGGCTCCCGCCTCCGGATCGGACACGGCGGCGTAGATCCACTCGATGATCTCGTAAGCCGCGGCAGCCGTGAAGATCGCGAACACCCCGAACAGCGACACGATCCATCTCGAGGGGCTGAGTTTCTTGACCCACAGGAACTCGACCATGGCGTAGGCGTAGAATCCGACCGAGAAGTGTGCGAGTCGGTCGAAGTTGTTGCGCTCGAATCCGAAGAAGTCCGTGACGAAGTCGAAGGGGACGCGCTCGAAGGTGAAGTGCCCACCGATCGTGTGCAGATAGACCAGAACGCTCATCATCACGTACGCAACGCCGGAGAATCGAAAGAAGCGGTGCGTGGCGACCAGCGTGGCCACGATCATCCAGATCGGTAGGTTCTCGGCCCACCAGGTCGCTCGGTCGTGCGGGTTGACGGCGAGAATGACCGACAGGATCAGGTATCCGATTAGGAGCGCGACGGGGAGGCGGTTGACGGTGTTGGGCATCTCACCGGAGAGCGTAGCTCAGGATCATGCCCCATGAACCAAGGAATCCATGGTGGTGCCAAGACTGTTGCGTCCGGATGCGGGCGCAGTTGTCCATTCGGTGCCCGTCGGCGGGCACCGGAGTCCTTGCCCGGATTGTCAAGTCCTTGATTAGTAAACCCTTGGATCAATACCTGTACCGGGCACGCTGCTTGCCCTGACACGCGGCGTGGACTGGCCGCGTACACCCGTTGATCGATTGCAGGATTTTCGTCCGCGTTTCTGCCCCGGAAAGAGCTGCCGCCACCATTCCCAACCCGATGGCTTCCGCTGCCGGAAGCACGGCTTCTACCGCACCGCACGCGGTGCCACAATTCCTCGCTTTCGCTGCATGCGATGCGGGAGTACGCTCTCCCGCCGCGCCTTCTCGCTCATCTATTACCGCAAACGGCCCGAACTCCTGCGACCCGTAGCCGCGGGGCTTCAGGCCGGCTCCGCCCATCGCCAACTGGCCCGGACGCTCGGCTGCGCTCCCTCCACCGTTACCCGGATCAGCGCCCTGCTCGGGCGACACGCGCTGCTGTTGCTTCGGCGAGCCCTGGTCGCACTCGGGGGCCAGGTGGACGAGCCCGTCGTCCTCGATCACTTCGAGACCTTCGAGCTCACCCAGGACCTACCCTTCGGTGTCGCCACGCCGGTCGGAGCGCGGTCGTGGTTCGTCTATGGGATCGATCCCGCACCGCACGCCCGCACCGGCCGCCGATCGCTGCAGCAGGAACGACGACGGAAACGGCGAGCGCGGCGACCGAAACGAGGTGGTTACGGCGGCTCAGCCTCCCGAATACTGGACCGTCTGCTCCCCCTTCGCCCTCCCGGCCGCTGTTTGCAGATCATTGGCGATGGTCATCCGGCCTACGACCGGGCCGTCCGGCAGCATCGTCGTGCCGACGCCATCAAGCTGGAGCGGCACCCCAACCCTCCTCGAGGGCCAAAGGGCTCGCCTCGTTCGGCTAGAGCCATCGCCCGGGACCGGGCGATGTTCCCAGCCGACCTGCTCCATGGACTGCTACGTCATTCCCTCGCCGCCCGTAGACGAGAGACGATCGCCTTCGGAAGGCGCCTCAACGCGATCGTCGAGCGGCTGTTTCTCGTCGCGATCTGGCGCAACTTCGTCAAGGGGGTCTCGGAACGCCGGGGCGACCCGACAACGCCGGCAATGCGCCTGGGCCTGACGGACCGGCCGTGGAATTGGGAGAGGGTCCTGGGTCGAAGGCTGTTTCCGGACCGCGAGAAGCTGGACGGAGTCTGGCCGGAGCTCTACCGCCGGGACTGGACGACGCCCGAACTGCCTGCCAACACCCGTCACCGAAAGGTATTCGCCTACTGAGTAGTTACCGGTCGCGGCCGGCTGGCCCGCGATCCATTCAAAGCAACAATCTGCGCACCACCATGCAAGGAATCCGGGGGGCACGGCAATTCTCCGCCTCCCCGGTCTGAGAGAGCGCGAGCGTCTGATTCGGGTACCCTACTTCGTCGGGAATGCGAGTCAGCCCATGAAGGCCATCTATCGTCCGAAACACGGATCGCCCGATGTGCTCGAGCTTCGGGAAGTGGAGAAGCCTGTCCCCGCGGACGATGAGGCACGGATGCGAGTCCATGCCTCCTCGGTCAACCCGCTCGACTGGCACTTCATGCGCGGGTCGCCCTTCTTCATGCGGTTGATGGAAGGACTGACGATGCCCAAACGTCCGATCCTGGGCTCGGACGTGGCGGGCGTGGTCGAGGCCGTCGGGAAGGACGTCACGCGATTCGAGCCTGGCGATGGGGTCTGGGGTCAAAGCACCAACGGCGGAGGCCTGGCAGAGTACGCCTGCGCCCGTGAAGGCCGACTGGTGCACAAACCTGCCGGATCGTCCTTCGAGGAGGTGGCCTCCATACCGGTCGCCGGCATCACCGCCCTGCAGGGACTCGTCGACCACGGAAACGTTCAGCCGGGCCAGAGAGTGCTGATCAACGGTGCGTCCGGAGGTGTCGGCACCTTCGCCGTCCAGCTAGCCAAGGCGTTCGGTGCCGAAGTCACCGGCGTATGCAGCGCGCGGAATCTCGACCTGGTGCGGTCGATCGGCGCCGACCATGTCATCGATTACACGCAGGGAGATTACACCCGGACCGGTCAGCACTATGAACTGATCCTTGACCTCGTCGGGAATCGCTCGGTCAAGGATCACGAACGCATCCTGGATCCCGAGGGGACGTGTGTGAACATCGGGTTCACCTCGGTTGGAAGGATGCTTCGGAACGCATTCGCTGCGCGCGCCGCCTCATCGAAGCACGGCAGAACGTTCACCGCCTTCACTGCGGATGTCACGAGCAAGGATCTCGAATCGCTCAACGCGCTCCTCGAAAACGGGAAACTCGAGCCTGTCATCGATCGGCGATACCCACTAGACGAATCCGCCGAGGCCATGCGCTATCTCGAAACAGGACGAGCGCGAGGGAAGGTGGTCATCGTCGTGAAGGGGTAAGACCACGACCGTCCACATTGAATCGAAGGCCTCCCGGTATGCTACATTCGCTCGCTTATGGCTCGCCGCTGGCACACGTGTTGGCTGACGCTGCTGATCGTGTTATCGGCAGCGTACCGGCCCGGCTTCGCGACCGAGGCCGATGAAACGCCGTGCCTGGGTGTGCTGTCGTTCTTCTACGAGAATGACGTCTTCGTGGGGAAGGACCAGAACTACACGTCAGGTGTGGGTTTCTCGTGGACCTCGGACGACGTCGCACGATACGGCCGGAAAAACTTCATGCGCAAGGTCGTGCACGCGTTTTCCTTCTTGCCCAAGATCGGACACGACGATTACCGGAGCTTCCTTTCCTTTACCTTGGGCCAGGAGATGTATACCCCGGAGGACATCGAGGCGCCGTGGCCTCCCCCGGACCAGCAGCCATACGCCGGGGTGTTGTTCCTGGACACGACGGTCTACGCCCACGGAAGGCGATCGATGCACGCCTACACGTTACGCGTCGGCTGTGTAGGGCCGTGCTCGGGCGCCGAAGGATTGCAGACGTGGATCCACGGCTGGACCCCTGCGCCAGTCCCCGAAGGCTGGGATCACCAGTTGAGCAACGAGCCGCTGTTGAACCTGGACTATCAGTACTACCGGAGACTCCTCCGCAGCACCCGGCCACGCCGCCCGCACTACGACTTCGCGGCGCACGTGGGCGGTGGCCTGGGAAACTACTTCACCGGCGCCAACGCAGGTTTTGTTGCAAGGCTCGGGTATCCGCTGCCGGACAACTACAGCGTTGCCAACCTGCGTTTCGGCGGCGGCTCATGGCTGGTTGGCATGACCCCACCGTCGCAGGGTAGCGGGTGGTACGGCTACGCGTTCATCGGGCTGGAAGGCCTTGCGGTGGCGCGTTTCTTGCCCACCGACGGAAACACGTTCAAGGACAGTCCCAGCGTCGAGCGCGAGGACTTCTTCGGGAACCTCTCGACCGGATTGGTGGTCGGCTACCGCCGGATACTTTTCTCCTGGAAGCTGACCAACCTGCGTGGGCTGGTCAGGTCTAGCGACTCGAATACCGACGACTACGGGACCTTCACGTTATCGTGGTACTTTGGAGGAAAGGCGCGGTAAACAGATATCAGCGCGTAGATCGCCGCCGCCTGGACCAGGATCACGAAAGGATGGGCCAGGAGCGCATACCTTGGCCATGGCAGGGGTATCCAGAGAATCTGCGCGCCGACGTAGATCAGCCCCCAGACAATGACGATGAGATCGGGAGAGAGCGTCGCCGTCTCGGCCGTCTTTCTCACCCCCCGGACACCCAGATACCCCAGCCCGAAAGCGAGCAGCGCGACGTTCAGAAACATCACCCACCGGTTGCCGGGGGCGCGGATTGGAAAACCGTGGTCCGCGAAGAACAGCAGCTTGTCCCCGAGATCGTGGAGCCCGCCGTCGGGCTCGCGCTCCTGCTGGGCCTGGACGTGCTTCTCCCACGTCTCGAGCGTCTCCGTGGTCCTTCGGTAGGGCTCATGGTGAAGGTAGGGATTGAAGGCGATGGCCGGGACGATCGAGTGGAATCCCACAACCACCACCAGTGCCGCGACCTTCACCGACGACACCGCGGCACGTCGAGGAAGCGGGCTCTCAGGATTGCCGCGGAGGGCCACCGCGTAATACGCGATCGCCAGCACCGCGAAGACGACCCCCGCCAACGGCCCGCTCGGCTTCGCCAGCGTCAGAAGCGCGATCGCGCCCGACACGCCGAGCATCGCGAGAAAGTCGCGCCCGGAGATCTCGGCCACCCTGTCTCGGCGGAAGAACCACAGACATGCCACCAGAAAGAGCAACCACAGGAGATTGACGATCGACTCGGACATCGCCCGCGCGAAGTAGCCCATGTAAAGGCGGTCGAGGCTCAGCAGGAGCACGGCGATCAGGCCGAGGTAACCGTCGACGAGCCTTCTCGCCACGGCGAACAGCGCGGCGACGGTCATCACGCCGAAGACCCACGAGGTCCTTCGGCAGATCGTCAGGATCTCCTCCGGAGTCTGCCGCTCCAGCTCCGCCGGATTCGCCCATGACCTCCCGTAGATATACCGCAGCCCGAAGTCGTTGACCGTCTTCCCATTCAAAGAGAGCGCGAGACCGTAGACGTACTTCACGAGAGGCGGGTTGCGCTTGCCCCAGTAGTCGTGCCATGCCGGATGCCGGAGATCGAAGTCCAGGAAGAACAGCTTGAAGTAGATCCCTTCTGCGGCCCAGTAGGTCTCGTCGACGTGGAACGTGACGGTCTTGAAGGCGTGGACTGACGAGACCACGAAGATCACGAGGCACAGCGTCAGCAGCGCGTAGAACACGAGTCGGCCGGTGCCGTCCGCCCTCGGCCGGTGTGAGGAATGTGACACGGTGCTCACCCGTCAGAGATAACCGAGCGCACGCAGCCTCTCTTCCTCGGCCGGCGTGAGCGGGCGATCGTTGTCGGCTGCGTCTTCGGTTCCCAGGCCGTGCCTCTCGCAGTAGAGACGATACGAGTCCAGCGCCTTTCGCATCTCCCGGAGCCTGTCCGGATGAGCTCCCACGAGATCGTTCTGCTCCGCAGGGTCTTCCGCCAGGTTGTAGAGCTCCTCCCGGATCACGGGCCCCCACGGCAGCATCGGCCTCTCATACCCCTGGTCGCGGAGCTCCTGCTCGATCCCCGCCGCGTCGGGGCGCGCTTCGGGCGCCAGCCACCGGTAGCTGGCCATGTACTTCCAGTCCCCCCGGATTGCCGTCCTCTGCATGATGCGCTCGCGGATCATGAGCTCGGCGACGAAAGGGCCTTCGCCAGGTGGCGGCGGCTTGACGTTGCCGTCGGTGTCGAGTACGGGCACCCCGTCGAGCTGGAGGCCATCGTGGCTGATTCCCACCAACTCCAGCAGCGTCGGGAGCAGATCGACGCCACTCGCCAGCGCGGTGACCCGCCGCGGCGCCAGCTTGCCAGGAGCCCAGAGGATCAGCGGTATGTGGAGGGACTCCTGGTAGAGCGTCCAGGCGTGTTCCAGAAACTGGTGCTCCAGGAATTCCTCGCCGTGGTCGGCGGTGATCACGATCAGCGTGCGCTGGTGCAGGTCGAGCCGCTCCAGGGTCGAAAACAGCGCCTCGATCGCCTGGTCCGTGTCCAGGATCTCGGCATCGTAGCGCGTCACCAGATCGTCGAAGCGCACGTCCCCCGGACCGAAGCCTTCCGTAAGTAGCCCGGTGAGGGATTCGCGCAGCCCGCTGTAGACGTGGAGTGGGTCGGGATAGATCGAAGACGCGAGCGCGAGGTAGTTCGCCTCCGGCGGCTCGTACGGTCCGTGGGGATCCAGGTAGTGAAGATAGAGCAGGAACTTCTCGTCGGCGTGCCGCTCCAGGAACTCCGACGCGCGGGCGCTGAGATCGAAGCCCATCCCGCTCATGCCCCAGCGCTCGGGGAGATGCTGAACCTCCTCGAAACCCTGCGTGAACCTCGGGCCGGCCAGCATGACGGTGTTGCTGAAGAAGCCGGTGCGGTAGCCCGCCGACAGGAAGAGTCGACCGAGCGTCGGTTGCGCCGAAGAAGGCGCCGCGCCCCAGCCGAGACTCCCGCCGCTGGTCGGGAGCCGGCCCGTCAACAGCGTGGCGACCGACTCACGGGTGAACGACGAGTTCGAAAGCGCCTGCTCGAAGACGACACCCTCGGCCGCCAGGCGATCCATGAAGGGTGAGGTATTCCGGAGGTATCCGTAGCACCCGAGATGATCGGCCCTCAGGCTGTCTATGTTGACGATGATGACATTGTAGCCGGTGAGTAGCGGTGTTTCTTCTCGCGCGACGTCTTCAGGGGTCCCGGTGCATGCCGGAAGACTCAACAGCAGAAGAGACGCGAAAATGACAACCGTGGCCGGGCTGGAAGTCCGAGATGGGTCTGGCACGGTTGGCATGCTAGAGAATAGTCCCAGCCCGCGCGAAGCGTCAAGAGGATGCAGGCGGCTGAACTTTCGGCCATACGCCGATCCTCTATGATAGGCGGCATGAGTCCAGTGCGAAGGATGGCCAGAGGCGTTTCGAGCGCGATCTCGAACCCCGCAGACCGGCTGGGGCTCGCGCTGCTCGCCGTCGCATTCGTCGCGCTGACCTCGTGGAGCTGGAAGAAGTGGCCCGACGTGCTGGTCGACTTCGGGCGAGAGCTGTACGTACCGTGGCAACTCGCGAGCGGGCAGACCCTGTACTCCGACATCGCCTATTTCAACGGCCCGCTCTCTCCGTGGTTGAACTCGGTCCTGTTTCGGGTCTTCGGCGTCAGCCTGACGACACTCGTGGTCGCCAACCTGCTGTTGCTGCTGCTGGTCGCGGCCATGGTTTACGCCCTCGTACGGCAGGTCGGGCGCCCGCTCGCGGCGGCCGTGGCAACGCTGTTCTTCCTCACCGTCTTCTCCGTCGGCCAGTACGTGCCGCAGGGCAACTACAACTTCGTCACGCCCTACTCGCATGAGATGACACACGGGACGTTCCTGTCCCTTGCGGCACTCGTTTTGCTCGTGGTACACGTTCGGCGCGGCGGCGGCGGGAGCGCCTTTGCCTGCGGCCTCGCCCTGGGGCTCACCTTCCTGACCAAGGCCGAGTTCTTCCTGGCCGCCGGAATCGCAGTGCTCTGCGGCCTCGCGTTGCATCACGGATTCTCCAGAACGCCGATTCGCAGCGCAGGGCGCCTGGCCGCAGCCGTCGCGGCCGGATTGGCATTGCCTCCGGCGCTGGCGTTTTTCGCGCTGCTCAGGCACCTGCCGGCGGGTGATGCGTTACGCGGGGTCTCGGGATCCTGGGCCCATCTCTTCATCGAAGAGCTGAGAGCTTCTGAACTATATCAGAACATTCTCGGCGTGGTAGATACGGGGGAGAGCCTGCGCATCATCGGCGAGTGGTCGTTCTACTATGCACTCGTCCTGATCCCTGCCGTGCTGATTGGCTGGTGGCTTCCGCGCTCGAGGCAGCCCTTCGTCGCCGCGCCGCTGTTCCTCCTCGGTGCGGCCGGCGTGCTCGTCAATTGGAAGACCGCGAGCCAGGACACCTTGGGACAGCCGATGCCCGTGGTGATCCTGGCGATCCTGGTCGTCCTGTTCGTGATGCTTCAGCGACCCGACGATTCAGGGGAAAACCGAACACGTCGTGTGCTGATGCTGACCTTTGCGGTGTTCGGACTCGCCATGCTTGCCAAGATGCTGCTCTACGTTCGATTCTCCCATTACGGATTCGCATTGGCGATGCCGTCGGCGATCGTATTGACCGTGGCTCTGGTCGAAGGAGTCCCCGCCGTTCTGGATTCACGTGGGAAGAACGGTCCAGCCTTTCGCATGGTCGTTCTCGGCGTCCTGGCGGCCGTGATGGGGGTCCACCTCTACGCGTCGAACAGCTGGTTCCGGTTGCGTACGGTGGAGGTCGGACAGGGAAGTGATGCGTTCCTGACGGACGCCAGGGGACGTGTCGCCAACGACCTGCTCACGACACTCGGGCAGGTGGTGACGCCAGGGCAAACACTGGTGGTGCTTCCCGAGGGCGTGATCTTCAACTACCTTTCTCGCACTCCCAACCCGACCCCGTTCATCAACTTCATGCCTCCCGAGCTGATCATTTTCGGAGAGGACACCATCGTCGCAGGATTCGAGGCGAACCCTCCGGACTGGATCGTCCTGACCGACCGCCATGCACCGGAGTACGGTCTCGACCTTCTCGGCACGGACTACGGCCTGAAGATCATCGGATGGGTCCAGCGGAACTACAGCCTCGAGGCGGAGGTGGTGGACCAGGCGGCGCAGAGAGACCAGCTGCGCTACGCATACATCCTGCGACGAACGGAATCGGCCGACCCGTGAAACCGAATCGAAAGCACACGTTCGTTCTTCTGTCCATCCTGGCCTTTGCGCTCGTCGCGCGACTGCTGTACCTCTTCGCGTATCGCGAGGATCCCTTTGCGTCGCACCTGCTACATGACGCGGGTCGCTATCAGCAGTGGGCGTCGACCCTGGCGTCCGGACAACCGTGGGAGACCGGCGCGTTTTACCAGGCACCGTTGTATCCGTATCTCGTCGCCTGGGTCTACCGCCTCACCGCAGCCGAGCCGCTGGGAGTTTACGTCCTGCAACTGATCCTCGGCGTCACAACGATCTTCCTGGTCTATCGTGTCACCCGGCGAGCCTACGATGAGCTTGCAGGGCTGGCCGCGGCAGCGATCGTCGCACTGTACGCTCCGCTGGTCTTCTTCGAGACCAAGCTACTCTCCGTTTCGATTGCGGTCTTCCTGGCGGCACTCCTGATCGAACGGATGCAAGACGCGGACACGGCCCGTCGGGACCAGGGTTGGCTCATTCCCGGTATCGTGCTCGGCTTGGCGGCGTTGACCCATGCAGGGTTGTTGCTGATGGGACCCCTGGGAGCTGGATGGATCATCCTCGATCGACAGCGGGCGCTACAGAAACGACTCCTACGCATCGCGTCCTTCGTGCTGGGCGCGACGCTTGTGATCCTGCCCGTGACGATCCGGAATCATCGGGCCTCGGGCGAGTGGATCCTGATCTCGACGAACGGTGGAATCACCTGCTATCAGGGAAACAACCCCAATGCAGTCGGTGTGTTCTCGACGCCTCCGGGTTTCTCGGGCCGGATCGAGGACCAGCAAAAGGAGAGCCGTCGACTGGCGGAGCAGGAAACAGGCACGACACTGAGAGACGGAGCCCTCTCGTCGTTCTATTTCCGTAAGGCCGGTGCGTTTCTTGTTGATGATCCTGGGCGTGCGGCCCGACTCTTCACCGGAAAGCTCTTGCTGGCTGTGGCCAACGAGGAACAGCCGCTCGAGTACAACCCACGCCTGGACGAGAACCCGTTCCGCTGGTTGTTCCCAACGCCGTTTGCGTTGATGGTCGCACTTGCCGCGATCCGTGTGTTTTCCCGTCGCGGCGATCCTGCCCGGAGTCGGGCTGAGATGCCGATCCTGCTCCTCGTGTTGACCGAGGCGACCGTGTTGGTGATCTTCTATGTTTCCGGACGCTACCGCCTGCCTGTGGTGCCGGGACTGGCAGCGCTCGCGGGTTGTGGCCTAGTCACCTTGTGGCGAGGCTTCGCTGAAAAGGACCGTCGGATCGGCGTCGTGGCAGCCATCAGCGCCGCCGTCGCGGTGATCTCATTTGCCTACGTTCCGCTAGCACATGGCGACCTGCGGAATCAGCAACTGGCGATGGGCCACCTCGATCGCGCAACAGCACTCTGGGAAACCGGCCACCACGACGACGCCGTCGACGCCATGCGCCGGTCGCTTGCACTCGACCCGGTGTTCGCCGAGCGGCATCTCAATCTGGCTCAGGTGCTCTACCGGCTCGGGAGGATCGACGAGGCGGAGATCGCCGCACGAGACGCGGTCGAACGCGATCCCGAATCGCTGGAAGCCCTGTTCTTGTACGGCGTGCTGTGCACCGAACAGCGACGCCTGGACGAAGCCGCGACCGTGTTTTCGGCTGTCCTGCTCCGCGATCCGACGCGTGCCAACGCGGCGAACAATCTGCTCGGCGTTCTGATCCAGCTGGGGCGCACCGACGAGGCCAGGCGCCTGTGGCACGACCTGCGCGGTCGCGGCGTGTCCGTGGACCCGTCGCTGGATGAGCGCATGCAGTCCCTGTCATCGACCGGCAAGTAGGTGCGTCAGTGTTCCGGGACGACGTGGACCTCGAGCTTCTTCTCGCCCGGTCGGACAAGCGCGGCGACCAGGCGCCGACGCTTGCCGATGAGCATCAGGTTGCTGCCGAGTCGCTCGGTGAGTCCCTCGCCACGCACCTCGTGGCTGACGAGGTACCGAGCGACGCTCCCCTGCTCTCCAAAGACACTCCGCAGGAGGGTGGAGGCGTGGTGCCCGTCGCCCGCACCTCCGCTCAGGCGCGAGAACAGCTCGAGCCTGCGCGATTCGATCTCGTCGAGAGTGCACGCTTCGGAGGGCTCGGAACGAGAGGCCACGAAACGCAGGCCATCGTCCCCGCCGTCGTAGAAGGCTAGGAGCGGAAGACCGTTCTCGAATGAAGCGTAATTCTCGGCAACGGCCGAACCGAGGCGCGCCTCGGTCCAGGAGCGGATGATCTCGCTCTTCGACGGCCGGGTCGTGAAATCGATCGTCCTCGAGCCGCCTTCCTCGTCCGGGCCGGGACGCCGGTCGAGCTGTCCGCCGAGCACGGTCACTTCGGGGGTCTCGTTCTGCAGGGCCAGGATCATCGTCGCCAGCCCGAGGGCGCCCGTCATCTGTCGATCCAGTCTCGGCGTCGGGCCCGGCTCGCCCTCCACGTCGGGAAACCCAACACGGTGCTCCACCCGGATGGCGCGCCACTCCCTGCCATTCTCGGAGGGAAGCACATCCCCCAGGATGAGGAGCTGGAGCCCGCCGTGAACGATCCTCTCCAGGTTCGTGCTCCGGCCCTCGAGATCGGTGGCCAGGAGCAGTCTGCGGAACATCATCCTCCGAGCGTTCTGACAGGAGACGACCAGCACCGGCCGCGAGGGATCGAGCCGCACGACCGCATCGGTGCCGGAGCGGGTTGCTGCCCACCGATCGAGCTCGTGCCCGAGGGCCGATCCCAGCGTCGGCAGGTCCTCGATCCTGCTCAGCCGCACCATGGACCGGTCGAGGTCTTCCGCCAGCGTTCTCCGTCGCATCACCGCCACGACGCTCTTCCGCCGGTCCGATTCGACGGTGGGAAGTCGCAGCGGCGTACGCCGATCCGCCGCCTCCATGACGGGCTCGCCCTCGGCGGTCAGCGGAAACCCTCGGGCTCGCCACGCGAGGACCCCGCCCTGCAGCGCGAAGATCTTCGTCAGGCCCACATCCTCGAGCATGTGAAGGGCGCGGGAGCTCCTCCGGCCCGAGCGACAGACCAGCAGGATCGTGCGGTCCTGCGGAAGCTCCTTCCAGCTCTCCGCCAGCATCCGCAAGGGCGTCGAAGACGCGCCGGGAATGTGGCCCGAGCGGTACTCTTCCGGCTCGCGAATGTCGATCATCACGGTGTCCGCCTCGTCCGCGAGCTTCTGGAAACTCTCCTGAGAGACGAATCGCTCCTCGGTGTGCGGGCGGCGTGTTGCCGGTGAGAGCGACGGCTCGTACGTGTGCTTCACCACGCCCCGGCACTCCGCGAAGACGCGATGCTCGCACTCGTAGATGCAGATCGCGGGATCCAGCACACCGTCGAAGAGCTTCTCGATCGCACCCTCTTGAGGCAAGACGTGGTCTCGCCCCAGAGTGTGCTCCAGGAAGCCGGACTGCTCCATGACCTTGAGTACCGGCTTCCTTGGGCGCACCAGCCATACGTCGCCCCCCATCTGCCGGTGCTCCTTCACGGTGGCCTCGAGCATCTCGATGCCGGTCAGGTCGCAGATGTCGACGCCGTTCATTCGCAGCATCAGCTGATTCTGTCCGGGGTGACGCTCGTGGTTGTGCCGAAGCTCGTCCTCGATGTGGTAGACGGCGCCGAAGAACAGCGGCCCACGGATGTTCAGGACCCCCAGTTGGGGGCACGCCGGGCGGGAGGGGTCATTCACCAGGTGTCGAAAGGTCGAATCGGGCACCACCGGAACGACGCGGGGCAGACTGGAGCGGATGATGAAGAAGGCCAGGGAGAAGGTCACACCGGCCAGCACGGCGAAATCCAGGGGCAACACGAGAGTCGTGCCGAAGGTGATCCCCATGATGGCGGTTTCCGAGCGCGACGTCCGGCGCACCCTCCCGATTCCCTCCCAGTCGACCATCCCCCAGGCGACCACCAGCAACACACCGGCGATGGCGCTCCGCGGAATCCGTCCTGCCCAGGGAGCTAGCAGGAGAATCCCGCCGAGGACCGTCAGGCCGGTGAACACGCCGGTGAGGTGGGTGCGGGCACCGGACTGCTGGGCCAGCGCGGAGCGCGTGAAGGAACCGGAGCAGGGATAGCCCGAGAAGAGACCTGCGGCTATGTTCGCAAGCCCCTGCCCGAAGAACTCCTGGTTGAAGTCCAGCCGGTCTCCCGCGCGCCGGGACAGAGCCTGGGAGGCGGCCACCGCCTCGATCAGCCCGAGCGCGGTGACCGCCATCGATCCCATCACGAGACTCTGGATCAGGTCCATGTCGGGCAGGCTCCCGGTCGTGACCCACGTGGGAGGCGGGAGGGAGCGGGGTATCTCACCCACCAACCACACCCCGCGTGCATCCAGGCTCAGGACCCAGACCGCGAGGGTTGCCGCGACGATCGCGATCAGGGCGGCCGGGAAACGGGGTCCCAGCCGTTTCAGGCCCACCACCGCTGCCAGGGTGCCCAGCCCGAGCAAGAGGCTCGGCAGGTTGGCCTCCCCCGAGCGCTCCACCAGGGCCGAGACGGTCCGATACAGCTGGGGCATGGCCGCGACATCGAGCCCGAGGAGGTGCTTCGTCTGCCCCAACGCGATATGAACCGCCGCCCCCGCCGTGAAACCGATCAGGACCGACCGGGAGGCCAGCGTCACCACCGCACCGAAATGGAGCAGCGCCGGGACGATGCGGAAGATCCCCGCCATGATCGCCAGCGTGCTCGCGGCCAGCAGGTAGGCCGGGGTCCCCGGCACGGCCACGGCGAGCAGGATGGGAAGGACGAGCAGCGACGAGGCGTTCACCGGCCCGGTCGCCAGGAAGCGCGAGCAGCCCCACAGCGAGCCCACGATGGCGCCGATCGCTGCGGTGTAGAGCCCGTAGTGGGGCGGAAGCTCCGCGATGGAGGCATAGGCGATCGCCTGGGGAATCGCGACGGCCGCCACGGTGATGCCTGCGAAAATGTCGGGCCGCAGGTAGCCCCACCTGTAGGCCCGCAGGATCGTCAGCGGTCTGAGCAGGTAGCCGGCGGCGCTCCCGGCCTTACAGCTGAGGCCCGGCACGTGCGGGGGGCGAGGTGTGGTGTCCGGCGGCATGAAGTGCGTTCTAGGTCCGATCCCAAGTTGTCATGTCAACCCGATCATCCCGGTCGAACGATACAATAGCCTGATTCACCTGGGCTTCGAATGTAGAATCCGACGATTCCGGCGGTCCGCGGCACCTTGCATGGCGTCGGCGGATCATGGCACACTTCGCGACTTCCAACACAAACCAGCGAGGCCGGCGATGACACCAGCAGAGTTCGTTCAGCGTTTTCGCGCGGTGAGAGCCTCGGCCATCCTTCGCACTCCACACGAGGAGGCTGCAGCACCCGCCATGGAGGCGGCCCTCCGCGCAGGCTTCGAGATCATAGAGTTCACCATGACGACCCCCGGAGCGTTGGATCGCATCGGAGAGTTTTCGCGCCGGGAGTCTGTGATCGTGGGTGCCGGCACCGTCCTCACCCCGGAGGATGCGGAGGCGGCCGTGCAGGCCGGTGCCCGATTCCTGGTCTCGCCGGTGGTGGACGAGGCCGTCATTGAAAAGGCAATTTCGTTGGGCGTCGCGATGATGCCGGGGACCCACACTCCGACGGAGATGTTCCGTGCCCACCGCGCCGGAGCCGTCCTGCAGAAGCTGTTTCCCGCCCCAGGCATCGGCCCGGCCTTCGTGCGAGCGGTCCTCGGCCCCATGCCATTCCTGAACATCGTGCCGACCAGCGGCGTAGATCTGGAAAACGCGGCCGCCTGGATTCACGCCGGTGCTCACGCGGTCGGTTTCGTGAGTCCGCTGTTCGATTCAGCAGACATCGCCGCGGGGCGGTTTGAGCGGATCGAGGACCGGGGACGCCGGATGCTGGAAGCGGTGCGTGTCGGCGAGGCCCGGGACACCGCCCGGCCGGGTTGACCGCGGCCCCGGCGAGTGCTTGGATGGACCCGGCCGGCCGATGGACGGACGGCCCACGGACGACGATACCGGGAGATGCGCCATGCACAAGCTCGTGCTGCTTCGCCACGGACAGAGCACCTGGAACCTCTCGAACCGATTCACGGGGTGGACCGACGTCGACCTGACGCCCAAGGGCGTCGAGGAGGCTCACGAGTCGGCGCGTCTCCTGAAGGAAGACGGCTACACCTTCGACGTCGCCTACACCTCCGTACTCAAGCGGGCGATCCGGACGCTGTGGCTCGTCCTCGACGACATGGACCTGATGTGGATCCCGGTTCACCGGCACTGGCGCCTGAACGAACGGCACTACGGCGCCCTGCAAGGGCTCAACAAGGCCGAGACCGCCGAGAAGTACGGCGACGAACAGGTGCTGATCTGGCGACGAGCCTACGCGACACCGCCTCCCGCGCTAACGCCCGACGACGAGCGCTTTCCGGGCAGCGACCCGCGCTACGCCAACCTCACCCGAGAAGAGCTCCCGCTCACCGAATGCCTGAAGGACACCGTCGATCGATTCCTGCCTTACTGGAAGGAGACGATTGCGCCGGCGGTGCGCGAGGGGCAGCGGGTGCTGATCGCAGCCCACGGCAACAGCCTCCGCGCCCTGGTCAAGTACCTCGATGGCGTCTCGGACGACAAGATCGTGCACCTCAACATCCCGACCGGCATCCCGCTGGTCTACGAGCTGGATGACGACCTCGCGCCGATCCGCAACTACTACCTGGGCGACCCCGAGGCCGCCAAGAAGGCGGCCGAGGCCGTCGCGCAACAGGCCAAGGTCAAGCCGAAGCCCTGAGCTCTCCCGGGAAGCCCCGAGCGCCTCGCGGCGTTAGAAAGAATGGACCGCGGGGTTAGACTGATGGATGTCGCCAACATCGAGGAGGTCGTCCACCATGTCCGTCGCTTCCGATGGGCGCCGCCCGGCGCAGGGTCGCCGGGTCGTCGTCACCGGCCTGGGAGTGGTCTCGCCCAACGGTATCGGCCGGGAGAAGTCCTGGGCCGCCACCCGCGAGGGGCGAAGCGGCGTCAGCATCGTCGACGGATTCGACGTCTCCGACTACCCCACCCGCATCGCCGGCCAGGTGCGCGATTTCCGACCCGAGAGCGTGATCTCGGGCCGCGACGTCAAGCACGTTCCTCGGGTCACCGCTCTGGCCCTTGCCGCCGCTGACGAGGCGCTGGACGACGCCGGCCTCGATGCCCGCGACCTTCCGCTCGACGAGCGGCGACGTTTCGCGGCGGTGGTGGGCAGCGGCGGGGCGGGGATGGAGTTCGCCGAGAGCCAGTTCCGCCAGTACTATCTCGGCAATCCCAAGGCGGTGAGCCTCTACACCATTCCCTCGTCCACGCCCGGCTCGATCAGCAGCGAGCTCTCCATGCGCTACGGCCTGAGGGGGCCGAGCCACGTCATGACCACCGGCTGTACTTCGTCCACCGACGCCTTGGGCCACAGCCTCTCCCTGATCCGCTACGGCCGCGCCGACCGGGCTATCGTCGGGGGCTCCGACGCGACGGTGGGGCCGGGCATCCTTCGGGGCTTCTGCTTCATGAAGATCATGACGACGAGCTGGAACGACGAGCCCGAGCGCGGCTCCCGACCGTTCTCGAGGGATCGCGACGGCTTCGTCCTGGCCGAGGGCTCGTGGATGCTGGTGCTCGAATCCCTCGACTCCGCTCTCGAGCGGGGCACCCGGCTCTACGGCGAGATCCTCGGCTACGGCTCGACCTGCGAGGCCTTCCACCGCGTGCGCCTGGAGGAATCGGGCGAGGAGCCGGCCCGCGCCATGGAGCTCGCCCTCGAGGACGCCGGCGTTCCCGCCGACGAGATCGACTACGTCAGCCTCCACGGCACCTCGACCGTCCTGAACGACCGCATCGAGACCCGCGCCTTCAAGCGTGTCTTTGGAAAGCGCGCACCGGACGTCCCGGGGTCCAGCCTGAAATCGCTGATCGGGCACCCGCAGGGAGCCAGCGGTGCCGCCGGTGTGGCGACGGCGCTCCTGGCGATGCGTGACGGCTTCCTCCCCCCGACGATCAACCACGATGAGCCCGACCCCGAGTGCGATCTCGACATCGTGGCCAACCGCGGCCGCCCCGCCGAGGTCCGCACCGCGCTGTGCAACTGCATCGGCTTCGGCTCGAAGAACTCGGCCGTGGTCCTGCGCACCGTCGAGGGCTGACGGTGTGGGTCCCGGCCCGACGGCTCGATCCGGAGTGGATGGACCGGCCGGACAATACGCCGGAAACCGTCGAAGGCGCGCTGCGTGACATCCGGTGGGTGAACCGTGTGCTCGGCGGGCGGCGTGCGCTCTTGCACCCCCTCGCCGCGCTGCTGGTCGAGCTTCCACCGGACCGCCTGATCGAGGTGCTCGATGTCGGAACCGGGGGTGCGGATCTTCCGCTCGAGATGGTCGATCTCGCCGCACGGCACGGCCGGCGCGTCAGCGTCACCGCCGTTGACCGCGACCCCTCGGCCGCATCGGCCGCGGCCCGATTCGCCGCGGATCGCGGTGAGGTGAGGGTCGTGCGGGCCGACGCCGAAGACCTGCCCTTCGACGATCGCAGCTTCGATCTCGTGACGGCGTCGATGTTCCTCCACCACTTCGATCACGGCGGCGTGGTCGAGCTGCTGCGGCGATTCCGCCGGCTCGCGCGC
>Ga0316194_10000185_pt1 | contig 35766 bp, 25 predicted proteins | sample CroRivsedime1_MG_FD_204936 | JGI IMG/M metagenome (GOLD analysis project Ga0316194, IMG submission 204936) | Coastal sediment microbial communities from Maine, United States - Cross River sediment 1 | ecosystem: Environmental > Aquatic > Marine > Coastal > Sediment | place: USA: Maine...
GGGCGACCCGGCACGGGACGCCCCTTTTGGAAGTTCGCTTGCCTCGCGACGATTTCTCGTCGTTTGGCTAGGTGTACGCATATACGTGGCGCACACCACGACCGACTTTGTCTGGACTCCGAGCACGAGGCTCGGTGGTGGGCCTATTCAGCCTCACTAGCTTTGCGCGACACGTTACGGCGTGATGCGTTCCCCGTCGGGAAGCCTACTGACCCTCCGCGTGAGCTGTTGTACTCACTGGAAGAGCGTTGACCGTCACGTCCCGTGCGCTGTCGTCGTACCTCTCGACTTGATGGTCTCGTGATACCGAGGGCTTGCATAGGTCGCCCTACACTATTCCTCCGGACAGAATCCCAGCGGCGGTTTGGGTTTAGCAAACCACCGTGATTGGACTCCGCGACGACTCTCGTCGTACCTGAACCCGCAGCTTTCGGCTCGCTGCGGGCGTATTGGGATGCGCTCCTGGCAGATCCGGTGTCTCATGCCGCCCCGCGCCCCACTGCCGGCCGCTAGACCGTGTGCAGTAGAGCCGCGCAGCATGTTCAGGCCGACGCGTGCAATCCAGATTGATGTTTTCAAAGATGGGCACCCGAACCTCGTGGGATTACCGTCACCGGTTCCGAACCGGTTTCCGACGGTGAGTCGACGCTTTCACCTCGCCGCGCTCACTCAGGCGAGTGCTCTTTCGAGCACCGAACCTGTGACGCGCCGTCGCTTTCATTCGGGAAGTCCAGTGCCTGTCACTCCCGAAGAATCGCCTAGAATCTTCGCAGTCGCCGTGTGGTGAAACAGAGCGATGTCCCGATTCGAGCGCGCCTTCACCGATGCTCCTCGCGTCGACGGCCCCTGGAAGAGCTCTCGCTCCGCCTAGGCCCACGCATTAGCGCATCGGCTTGTGCAATCCTCACGACCCACGGACACGTTTGGCGCTCCTGACGCCAACCCGACAGCGTCGCCTTGCGGCCACGCCTCTTACCCCCGTGAGAGTGAGAGACAACAGCTTTCGCTGCTGTCGTCGTATGGGTTAGTTCAAAGAACGGCCAAGCTCGCTGTCGCGATCTTCCGTCCTCTTTTGTCACCGATCCACGAATTATGATCAACACAAATCGCCTGTGGAAAACACGATTAGTTTTCCACAGGCCGGGTGCGTTTCGCCCAGTTTATCCACATGAAGCGGCGTCAGGCGCGCTTCGTGGCGTCTCACTGAGCTACAGGAACGGGTGTCACCGGCACGACGGAAGTCGGAACGGCAATCGATGCAGGCACCGTATTTGGCAACCCGGATTCGGGGCTAACGGTGCTGGCGTCCGCGGTGGTCGTATCGGAGGTAATGAACTCGGGCGCTTCGAGCGGCGCCTCGAAGTCGAACGGCATCTCTCGCGGCGTGACGGTACCGAAGCGATCGATGGACACCCATTGCCCATCCGGCATCACATAGGCCTCGACCTCGCGATCATAGCGCGGCAGGGATGCCAAGATTGGCTCCTTGACCTGCCCACGAATACGACCTTCCAGAGTCTCGACCGGAAGCGGCTCGTCGAGAACGAAGTTGTAGCCGCCCTTGTCGAACTCCATCACGTACATTTCTTCTTCGTATTCGAACTCGCGACGATACACCATCGGTTGTGAGCCGAAGCGCTCGTGCGGTCGATGCTCGAGGACGAACGACATGAGACGGACTGCGATGTGGTTGTGCATACGATGGCAGCCATGCGAGTGGCGTCGCATGATGCTCATGTAGTCCACCGAACCATGGGTTCGGATGCCTTCATCGCCGCCGATTTGGATCTGACCGTCGGGGCCCCGGTAGTACTTCCGATGGTACGCCGCGACGAGCCCGTAGGCGGACGCATAGCTCGGACCGGTCGTGTGGTAGTTGACCTCGTAGTACACCTCACCGCGCTTCTTGCGCTTGGTGAGCATCACGCGAGGAGGCGTGCTCTCCGGCGGAACCCAGATTGGGGCGGCCGAAATCCGGCTCCACACGCGCTTGCCGACGGGCGAATCCTTGTACTTCAGCATGGTGTTGCCGTCGATGTACTCGCCTCGCCACCCTCCTACGGTGGTGCCGAAACGGGCGAGCGGGATCTTCTGACCCTCGTACCGGACGAAGACCGTCAGGCGTGGCCGCCGCCGAACGGGTTGGGAGCGCTTGCGTCCCGTCTCGTCGAACGGAAACTCGAGCCATACGTCGCCGCGGTCGATCTCGACGAGAAGGTCCATCGAATCGCTGTAGTAGGCCGGAAGTTGGACGCCCTGAAGCGCGACGATCTCGTGCGCCGGCACCTCACCGAGCGAGTCGAGCCACGCGTAGGTGGACTCCGGCGTCTCTAGACCGAAGGCGTCGATGACACGTTGTCGAAGCTCGGCCTCGAAGTTTGGAATCTGGTGTTCCTGGCCGTCTTCGGTCTTGTAGGTGCGGGGCTCCTCGTCGCGCTTGGTGGAGGTGCTGCCGTCCTCGATGACCTCCGCGCTATGCATCGCGCGCTCGGTCAATACGCGAATGACCGCTTCCTGCTCGGTCTCTTCAGGCGTCTTCTGAAGGACCGCGAGAGTGTCCCCGCCGATGAAGCCCCAGCCATAGACGTGATGACGACGCTCGAACTCGGCTAGCGCCTCGTGGGTCGTCCAGTCGAAGAGGCCTGGTGTGTACTCACCTCGGCCTTCGAAGAACCCTTCGCACTCGAGACGTGCCTGCGCGGCGACGATGGCTTCATACTCGGGCGCGATGCGTCGGTACTCTTCGACCTGAGCCCACTGCTCGTCGTTTGCCACGAGATCCCGTGTGATCTGGTCGAGGCTCTCGACCTGTGCTCTTGCAACGAGCGCCTCCATCTGAGGCTTGAAGCGCTCGTAACGGTTGACGCGGCGCTTGGGTCCCCAGCCCTTGTCATAGGCGAGGAAGCCGTCAAAGCTTTGAAGCGTCTCGAGGTCGAGCTCCTTCGCGCATTCGAGCGCGCGCACCTCGGCGAAACGCTCTCGGAGTAGCGTCAGGGTCGGCAGGATGCCGTAAAGCTCGAGATACTGGTCTTTCTCGGCGCGATAGCCGTGGCGGTCGTCCGGGAACTCGCCGCGCGCGAGAGCTAAATACGTCGCTCGGTACTGATTTGGCTTCGGCTCCTCATCCGGCGACGAAGCCTCGGTGAGAATGTAAGGCGTCCACTCCTCGCCGAGGTCGAGCAAGAGGTAGCGACGCGGGTCGGGATCGGCTCCCTCGACCTGCCGCTCGGAGCGACCGCCATCCCAAAAGGCAACCGCTTGCTGCAGCTCCGCCGCGTCCTGCCCGCTATCAGCGACGGGGTTCGGCAAGCGCCGGGCCCGTTTGCTGTCCCCTTCGAGCGGCGCGGTCGCAGGATCCTGTTTCGGCGTACAACCGGACAAGGCTGCACACGCCAACATCGTTACTAACCCCAGACGCACGTATCCCACGATTTAAGCACCTTGGGGCTGATCGAGACGCGATGCAAGTTTCAGGCTCACCAGGCTGGACGTACCCATGGGTCACCGTGCTAGATGGCGCGAAGATGGGCGTTTTCACGCGGCGCAAGGTAGGTCTCGCCCTTACTCCGGGGCTCTTTGTAGTGACTTGGTTTGCGCCGCTCGGACTCGAACCCCGCGCGCAACATCTGGCCGCCGTCTTCGCAGCAGTCATCGTCGCCTGGGTCACCGAGGTGATGCCGATCTCCGTCACGGCGCTCTTAATCGGGCCGGCTATGATCGTCGTCGGCGTCACCGATAGCCAAACCGCGTTCGCGCCATACGCCGACCCGCTGATCTTCCTCTTCATCGGAGGGTTTTTCATCGCGAAAGCGATGACCCGTCACGGTCTCGACCGTCGCATCGCCCGGGCCCTGATGACGTTCCGCTTGGTGCGTGGGTCGCCGGTGCGCATCCGAATGGCGTTCATGATGACGGCGGTCGTACTCTCGATGTGGATCAGCAATACCGCGACCGCGGCGATCCTCATCCCCATTCTGCTAGGGACTCTTCCGGAGGACGACGAGCACTCCTCCGGGAGCGTATTGGCCATCGCCTACGCTGCTTCGGTAGGCGGGATGGGCACATTGATCGGGAGCCCGCCGAACTTCATCACCGTTCGCTTCTTGAAGGAGCAGGCGGGCGTGGATGTCGATTTCGTTCAGTGGATGGGGATTGGCGTTCCTGCCTCCCTCGCGCTGGTGGTCGTGATCGGGTTCGTGCTGCAATGGCTAGCCCCTCCCCCACCCGCGGAGAGCAACGTAACGATGGTCACTTCTCCCTGGTCCAAGGGAGAAGTCGTGACGGCCGTTTGCTTTGGGCTGGCGGTCCTCGGCTGGACGCTACCCGGCATCATGCGTGCAGTGGATGCGCCATACGCGGCCGAGGTCGCGCGCGCGCTCCCCATCGGTGCAGTCGCCATCTTGGCCGCCGCTCCGCTATTCCTGGTCCGCGACACCGACGGGGCGACGCCCGTCCTTCCCTGGCATGATGCGGCCCGCATCGACTGGGGCCTGATTCTCTTGTTCGGAGGCGGGTTGACGCTCGGTGCGCAAATGTTCGAGACGGGTCTTGCCGCCCACATCAGTCAGTGGTTTCTCCACATCACGGGCATCTCATCGCTCTGGGGTCTGACGGCGGCGTTGGTCGTCTTCACCGTCTTCTTCACCGAGGCGTGCTCGAACACGGCCTCGTCGAACATGATCGTGCCGCTTGCGATCGCTGCTGCGATTGAGCTCGGCGTCTCCCCTGTGCCGCCAGCACTTGCTGTCGGGCTTTCGGCAAGCTGCGCATTCATGCTGCCGATCGCGACAGGACCAAACGCGGTCGCCTACGGCACGGGCTTGCTCGACCTCCCACACATGATGCGAATCGGCTTCCTGCTGAACATCGTTGCTGCACTGACTCTTCTCGCAGTGTTGTACGCCCTGGCAAGCGTTCAGGGTTGGGCGTAACGCTTGCGGTTTTGTTGAGAACAGCCTCATGGGTGACCCATCCTTACATCCCCGCACGTTGTGAGAGGCCACTATGGGAACTGTACCCTTTCTCCTAAATCAACTCCGTCCACTCGACCAAGGAGGCGCAGCGCTCACGCAAGCCGCTGCGTCAATCGCGTTGGCGCAAGGTCAACCGCATACGATCGTCGACGTCCTGCACGGACGCGCGTTTCGTTTCTACTCTGAAGGCGTTCGGCAGTATCTGGCGATTCGAACCGGTTCAACCGAGCGCGCCGACCAGTACCTTGGCAAACTTCGAGCGTTCGTTGCAAAGACGGGAAGCGACGAGTTGATGGAGTCGCCCGGAATTCGTGCACGCCTCTATCGTGCGGCGCGTGGCTACCTGCACAACCAGAGTCGGCCCCACCAACCCCCCACGCACAACGACCTCGAAGCGCTCCCGTGGCGAGCGCTTCCGTCGGCACACATGTCGGTGAGTCCACTCAACAAGCTTCGCTTCGACCTAGGCCCTGAAGAATCGGAATTGCTGGAGCTTCGCTTCGCGCGCGAACTGAGCATCGAGGAACTCGCCTTCGTGTACGGCTCGACGAGCGCGAAGATGAACGAGCGTGTAAACGAGGCGAAGGCGCACGCCGCAGCGATTCTCGACGAGCAGGGCGTGGCAGATGAAGACCGCTTCGCACGCGTCATCATCGAAGCATTCGCACTCGAGCCTGCACCGCGTGGTCGTGGCGAAGAACGCGAAGCGGTAGAGCCACTGCCGAGCGGAACCATCGTCGGTGGGCGGTACGCGGTCGAAACCCGCGTCGGGCTTGGCGCGTTTGGGGACGTGTATCGAGCAAAAGACACCGAGGTGCCCGGCCATGTCGTGGCCCTCAAGCTCCTTCACCAGCCGGCTCACTCGAAGAGCGCCAAGCAATCGGCGCTCCGAGAACTTCGTCTGATCGCTTCGGTGTTCCACCCGTCCATCGTGCAGTTCAAAGACCACGGCTGGTTCGAGGAGCGCCTCTGGTTCGTCATGCCCTGGTACGACGGCGAGACGCTCGAGTCGCGCCTCCAGCGGGAGCCCCTCAGCCGAGCAGAGGCAATCGAGATTTTCCAACCACTCGCTCGAGCCCTCGCGGCGATGCACGCGGCCGGTGTTCGTCATCAGGACGTCAAGCCGGAGAACATTTTTCTCGCGCGCATTCCAGGGTTCGGGAAGCAAGAGGTCACTCCGGTCCTACTCGACCTAGGCGTGGCAGCGACCGAGGCAGAGATGGTGGTCGCGGGAACACCGACGTACTTTGCGCCGGAGGTTGCGTCGCAGTTCGCGTCGGTCGAAGAGAAGCCGGCGGTGAGCAACAAGGCGGACGTCTTTGCGCTCGCGCTCTCGCTTCGAAACGCGCTCGAGCCGGAGACGCAGGAAGGTGTTGCAGCGGGCGCAGTGGACACATTCATCGAGCTTCGCTCGAAGGCGACTCCCCGTGCGCCGAGCCGACGCCCGCTTCGCTACCTCAAGCCCTCCTTCGATCGCTGGATGAACCGCGACCCGGACGTCCGGCCGTCTGCTGACGAGCTTGCCGAAGAACTCTGCGTGCTGTCTCTTCCGGAAGAGCGACGATCGCGGATCAAGACGATCTTGAGGTGGACGATCCCAATGGCTCTCGCGCTGCTCGGCGCTTCTGGAGCAGCCGTCACCGTGTTCTATCAGCAGGCGGAAACCGAGAGAGAGGTCGCCGCACAAGCAACGCAGACCGCAACAGGGTTGGCACAGGATCTCGCCACCACTCGCGAGATCGCGGAACAGCTCGAGGTTCGGTACGAACAGAGCCGGCTGACCCGAACCGAACTCGCGAAGCGCCTCGCGCGAACGGACGGCAAGGTCGCTTCACTTAAGACGAACCTGCAGGACGAAGAGCGGCGGCTCCGACGAACGCGCGAGAAGCTCGCGCAGAATCGTCAGGAGAAGGCGACCATCGAGCAACATCTCTCCGAGACTGAGCGAGAGCTCTCGACCACCGAACGTACGCTCGCCGCGACGAGTCAGAAGCTCAACGCTACCGAGGACACCCTCTCGCAGCAGCGCGACGAGACCAAGCGCCTCGAGCGCCGACTCGAACGTGCGGGCGAGCGTCTCCTCCAAGCCCAGGGGGATATTGCAGCCCTCGAAGCGCGCCTGGACGCTGAAGCCACGAAGACCGACGAGCTCCAAGATGCTGTCTCTCGCGCAGTGGCCGCCAGAAGCCGCGCTGAGCTCGAACTCGAGTTCGCGGAGGAAGAGCTGGAAGCCCTCAAGGGGCGGGCAGCAGCCCCGCACGCGCCGGAGCCCGAGAGCGATCCCGTGGCTGACGAGCCCACTCCCGACAGCTGACGCGAATGCGCCACCCACTCGCCAACATCGAGGCTCGCTTCCTCGGGCCGTTCACTATTCGGCTCGGAGGCCTGCTCGTGTTCGCCACCGCGTTGATGATGTTCGTCGACGTGCCGCTACAGGGCGAGGCGTCACCCCACGGCATCGTGTCGTTCGAGCTGGCGGGCACCCCGCACCAAGCACTCCGCATCTTGCTCGAGTGGCGGAGTCGAAACGCGCTCGGCGTCGGGCGGCTGAGCCTCATCGTCGACTTCATCTATCTCGTCATCTATGCGCTGTTCTTCGGAACCCTCGCACTCTTCGTGGGTGAGCGACTCGGCGAGGCGAAGTGGAGCGTGCGCGCCGCGTGGGCCGCTACGGCCGCCGCTGTGTTCGACGTCGCAGAAAACGGGGTGCTGCTCTACGAGCTCAATCGGCTCACAACGCCATCGCCCTACCCGCAGGTAGCCGCAGGTCTCGCGATTGCGAAGTTCGTGCTGCTCATCGCATCGGCGGCATACAGCCTATTGGGAGGCGCGCTCGCGTTCGCTCGCCGTCAGCGACGCCCCTTGTAACCCATCATATCTTGCATGGCCGATTCGCTCATCTCGGCGATTTCGGCCTCTTCTGCGATGCGCTCCGCGCAGTCTTCACAGACCTTGATGCGTCGGCCGTCAGCCTTCACGGAGACGAGCTCGTCGACTTCGTCGTCGCAGGATCGACACGTCGCCACGACTACCTCGATCGCGGCAGGAAACGGCCCATCCCTGGGAGGACGAGATTGTTGCGCACCGACTTCACCGCGCCGCCAAGACCCGTGGGAAGCGCCCTGAACGCGATGTCGAGATGCTTCCGGTCGGTCTCGACGCCATGCAGCGTGACAAACGATGTGAGCAGTGACACCGCTCGGCGAACGAGCGGGTTCTTTCCGATGTTCGGATCGCGCATGAGGTCGAGGACGATGCGATTGCCGTTCGCCTCTGCCAACACGGGGGATCGGTTCGGCATGAAGTTCACCAACGTGCCCGGATTCGAAAGATCGAGGGCACCCGACTTGATAAGCGCGGCGATCGGGGACTCCGATTCTCCGTTGAGCTTGAGATCAACCTCTTCGAGGCGAAGCGCGACGGTCAGCTCTTCGTCGTTGAAGACCACTCGCTCCACGAAGATAATCGCACCCGCACGAATCGGCGTGTTCATCAAATCGATGCTCGCGCCCAGCCGTAGCCCGGGCGGCACCGAGTCGAGCTGGAAGTCTTCGACCTTGCCGCTTCGCTCTGCCTGCAGACCGAGCCAGCGAAGAGCAGCGAGGGGAACTCCGAACCGCAGTCCGAGCGCGCTGCGAACTGCGCGTCCGATTTCCTCAGGGTGCGTGCGCAAGTAGGAGCGAACCGCGTCGACCGTTTCTTGGGGTGTGGGCATGACCGGGGGGAGTCTAATGTTCCCGGCGTCGCTCGTAAACGGTCAATTCCCTTGGAACGTCGATGGGTCGCAAAAACCTCGTCCGGTGCCCAGGTCGGTGCATGCGAGACCTCGTGGACACTGATTGACGATGCTCGGGTCGCACAGCTCCTCACAGGTGGGTCCGCTCTTTCCCTGACCGGAGCAGGTTGCTCCCGGGACGCAGACGCAAACGCCGCCTCGAACACAGTCGATGCTGTAGTCGCAGACCTGGCCGATGATTCGCGGAATGAAGTCGGTGTTCTGAAGATCGCCCGGGAGGCACACCCAGACTTCCTCTTCCAGGCCTCCGCCGGCACCGCCTATGCCACCAAAGCCTGCAAACCCGCCGAAGCCGCCCTCGCCCCCGCCACCGGAGCTCCCGGCCGAGCCCGCCGAGCCGCCACCGCCGCTCGCGCCGCCTGCGCCAGCCTGTCCGCCGCCGCCAGCCGTACCGCCTAAGCCGCCTGCGCCGGCCTCACCACCCGCGCCGCCTGCACCCGAGGAGCCAGCCGTGCCGCCTACGCCACCGGCACCGGCTTCACCGCCCGCACCGCTTGCCCCGCCTGCGCCGCCTTCTCCACCTGCGCCGCCAAAGCCAACGTCGGAGCTGAGCAAGCAGGCCTCGCCGTTGTCGCAGCGAACGACGTCCGCACTGCACGACCTCAAGCAATACTTCCCGTAGACCGTGCCCGCGCAGATCGATCCGCTATTGCACTCGGAGCTCTGGAAGCAGGGTGCACTGTCCGAAATGGGCTTCGCGCACGCATAAGCCGCCAAAAGCAGTAGGGTCAGCCAGGGAAGAGCCGATCGAGCGGTCATCGAGAGGTATGTAGCAAGAGAGTCGCGGGGGGGCGATTTTTGTACAGTGGTGCGCCTCAGGCCCGGACCGGAGCACCTTCTGGCTCGGCCGGGCGATAGCAGCCCGCGCCGGCGTCATAGCGGAGCAGCTCGGCACCGGATTCGAGCGGTTCTGCCTCGAGAGCGGCCTTGTCCGGCCGGAAACCTTGGGTCATCGGGATCCGAGCGACGCGTTTTACCCAAACCGGGCGGAGCAGGGGATCGAGACCGGCGGCGAATTCGTTCCAGGCGTCGACATCGACCGACTGGTCACCTTCGGTCGCCACGACCGCCGCGGCGCCCTCCTCGCCCGCGCCATAGACAACCACGTGTCGAAACGAAGTGAACTCCTCGAGGGCGTTTTCGATGGCACGCGTCGCAACGCGTCCGTGAGGAGTGTCCAGCATTCGACTGGCTCGATCGACGAACCAGAAGTCGCCATCGGCGTCACGGCGAAGCACGTCCCAGGTGATGAACCAAGTGTCGTCGGATTCGAACACCCCTTGGATGAGACGGCTCCCCGCTTCTGCGCCGCCGGTGAAGCTAGCGAGCGGGTGCTTGGCATCGAGCCTGGCCAGGAGGATGCCCTCGTCACCATCGTCGGCGCGGACCAGGAGTCCCCGCTCGTCGCGGGGGAAGTGTCCGCCATCGAAGTCGTATTGGACGAGCTCGACCTCGGCACTCCCCGGGAGCGGACGACCGAGCGCCCCCACCTTTTCGCCGGACGCGTTCGCCAACACGGCGTTGCCCTCGGTCGAGGCATAGAACTCGAGAATGCCGACGGGCCCAAAGCGGTCGACGATCCGGCGCCAGACAGTGCCTCGAAGCCCACTGCCCGCGAAGAGACGAATGGGGTTCTTGTTGTCGGCTGCGGATGGGGGGGCCTGCAAGAGCTCGCGCAGCATCTCTCCGGCGTAGAAGACGACCGTCGCGCCATAGCGATGAACGTCGTCCCAAAACGTCTCCGGGTCGAATCGGGTCGCGAGCGCGAGGCGCGACCCCCCAACGAGGCTACCGCCCACAGTCACCAACATCCCGGCGGGATGATGAAGCGGCAAAGAGCAGTAGACCGTGTCGCGTGGAGACAGAGTGCAGGCCGCTGCGGTGCCGTATGCCGAAAACGCCCAGCGCTGATTGGTGATCTTCGCCGCGCGCGGCCTCCTGCCTCGCCCCGCGGTGAGCATGACGAGCGCGAGGTCGCGGGCACAGCCGGGATTCGGTTCGTACCAGCCCGGCAACTCGACGGCGTCTGGGTCGATCGCCTCCATGTCGATGGCGTTTGGCGGGAGCCTGTGCTCCTCGTTGGCGCCGCCGAGGACCAAGAGCTCGCCGCCGAGATCCTGTCCGAGGGCGGCATTCTCTGGGTCGGCGATGATGAAGCGTGGCGCGGAACCGTGCACCGCATCCTCGAGCGTGGCCCTGTCCCGCTGGGGGCTCAGAAGGATCGGCACGGCGCCGAGGCGGCTCAGTGCTGCGGCCGCTGAGAGATAACTAGGTCGCGGTTCCATGAGGAGCGCAACGTTATCGCCCGGCCGAACCCCGCAATCGATCAAGCCGCGGACCACGTGGTCGACGCGCCGGTCTGCCTGGGCATAGGAAAACGCCCGGCCTTCCCAAAGGAAGAACGTCCCTTCGGGATTCGCGGTCGCCTGCTCGGAGAGCGCCAAGCCAAGACTGATGCGAGTGTCGGGGCGCATCTGTTGCAGGACGCTGAGGCGCGGCACCTGCCATCGAACGCTGTCGAGCTGTTCCCCTAGGTCGGTTGCGGCCCGTCCAAGCCTTTGGCGCCAGGACGCCACGGCTCCGGCGATGGTGTCGTAGAACAGCTGCAGGTCGAAGTCGACCTCGTCGAAATCCGCTTCCTCAGGCGCTTCGAGGGGCGGCGGACCCTTGATGGCCTCGGGCTGGGGGCCGAGCCCTTCCTGCCAACGAACCCAGCCGGCGACGGTCGGCCAGGTGAAGTTCATCGCCTGTTTTCCGACCACCAGTCCGAAATGACCGGCCCGCATCGAGACCTCGAACGCCTCGGTCTCGGGCGCAGCGCCACGAATGGCACGAACAGCAGAGCCGTTGGCGAACGTGTCGCGCTCTCCGAGGAAGAAAAGAATCGGGCAACGAATATCGGCAAGCGTCACCGTCCGGCCGTCGATGACGAAACCACCCGAGAGCAAACGATTGTGTACGACGAACTCGTCGATGAATGTCTTGAGTGCCGGCCCGGGCCACGCGACGAAACCCTCGCCGCCGAGGAACCGACGTCGAGCCTCGCGCTTCTCGAGCGCCTGGCGATCGTGGAGCTTCCGCACGAAGTCCACGAGCTGACCCACTTCTTTGTCGAGGGCGAGCAGCTTGAACCCGTTGCTGGTGAGAAAGCCGGGCAAGCCTTCGAGTTTGTCGATGGGGACTTCGACTGCACCTTGCACCAGCTCGAACAAGCGACCGGCGATGTTGTCCTGAAGGATCGGGAAGTTGCGGTGAATATCGACGGGGCTTCCCCAGGTCACGATCGAGGCCAAGCCTTTCGACTCTCGGTACGCTGCCACTTGATAGGCGAACATCCCCCCCTGCGAGTACCCCATGAGATGCACGTCGTGCCCGGTCTCGTTGCGGACGAAGTCGACGGCATCGCTGATCGCCTTGACGTGGTCGTCGAGAGTGCGGTCCATCCCGCCCTCTTCTCGCTCGGGCGACCCGAAGTCGATCACCCACACGTCGAGGCCGAGGTCGCTAAGCGCAGTAACCCCGCTGATGTCCGGCGCGACGTCGTAGATCTCGGCGGTCACCATGAGCGGAGGAATCAACAAAGCCGGCGCCGCAACACTGGCTTCGTGGTCATCCCGGCCATAGCGACGAAGACGCGCGATCGGCATTTCGTGCGCGACCTTGTACGAGGCATGCTCGAGATCGGTGAAGTGTCCAAGACGCGCGAGCTCGAGGGCATTCTCGGCGGCCATCGCTAATCGACGGAACGGAGCCCGCCACCTGGGTTTTCGGCCACTTCTTGCCATCGCTCGAATGGTGACCCTAGCACCTTGCTCTGGGGAATTGGAGCCCGCGTCCGGGCATGTCAAAACCCTGGTCGCTTCATGGCGCTAGTCACACATATGATGATGCCTCATTTCTCCGAGGCCGAGCGCGAGGTGCTCGCTCGCGTCGAGGGCATTCTCGCGCAACACCCCTATCTGCGCGTCGACCTCGCGTCGAAGAGCCCAGCCGCGTGCGAGCTCGAAGACGTCCTGAGCGCAAGGCTGGCGCTACTCCACACCGAAGGCCCAAACAGCCAAAGCGATGCGGACGTGGCCCTGGCAGCCAAGCTACGACAATGGGAGGCGCGACTGGTCACTGCCACCGCAGAGGAGCACGACAGCGCTGCCGTGCTGATGCGCTACGAGACGGCGACCCTGCTCCACCCAGAGCCGGACGCAGCCGACGAACGAACCCCCGAGCGGCGCGAGCGCCTGACGCGCCACTGGGAGCTTTGGCGGGCGCATCGCCCCGTCCGATCGATCGCGGCCGAGAGGCTCGAGCAGAACCGAGACTTCTTCCGGCATGGTGCGATGCTTCCTTTCTACTGGGTCCGTCGCCGTCGCATTCGAGCGCTCGTACCACGGGCAGTGCTCGAACACCGGGCACTGCGCGATACCTTCTTCGCGATCGAGCAGGTCGGCCCACTGGTCGACAACTTCGGCTTCAAGGGAGCGGCGGGCATCCCTTGGTCGACGTCGGTCGGGCTAGCCGACCTCGCGTTCCTGTACATGCAGCTCGCCGATGAGTTCCTCGACGAGCTGAGTACAGCAGCGGGAGGCTTCGAGGTGGCCGGCCGGTTCGTACGTTCTTCGTATCGAAGCGATACGTCGATGCGACCGCTCTGCGACCTCCGCCTCGAAGATCTTTGCCAAGCCGGCGTCGACCCAGATGGACACACGACGAAGTTCGGACTGAGCCTCAGCGCCCTCTTCGATGTACTCGGCGAGTTGGCCGACGCTATTGACGAGTGCCTCCGAACGGCCGATGCGGAGGTAGTTCACGCAACTCACCTCTTTCTGCACCACTGCTTCCAGACCTATATCGACGAGGTCGAACTCTGCGAACGTGCGCCTGGGCATCGAGCCGACCGCCTGGGACTTCAGAGCACCGCATGGCACTTCTACCGCAAGAACAACATCGTCATGATGCTCTGGCTCGACCTGCGAGCGCGACTGCTCGGTCTCGACCCTGCGGCACACGCCGGCGCGATACGGCGCTGGGGATACCTTCTCGCTACGTTCCAGATCTTCGATGACTTGAAAGACATCGCGCTCGACCTTGGAAGGCAGCCAAGCTACCCGCTTCAGATCGCCGCCAATGATTTCCCGGCCGAGCTCACCTGGATGGAGAAGCGGTTCGGTGCCGAGCGGGGCCCCGTGACGCGCGACGAAGTGCCCGAGATCAACCTTCGGGCGAACAACACCGTCCGGCAGTGCATGCAGTGGAGCCGTCTCATTGCGCTCGCACACTTCGACAACGCCTTGCTCTACGCGTGTGACCAGCGTTGGCGGAAGAGCTGGACCCAGCGGCGCAAGTCGTTCAACCCCGAGGGCGAAGGCCGACACTTGCCGAGCGCACATGCGGTGGACCGGCTCGTGCGAGCGCTCGTCGCAGTGCGTGAAGGGGACTCGAGCGCCTCGGTGGAAGACGAGCAGCTCGCTTTTGCCCTCGATGCGGCCGCGTACGACGGGGCTTGGCAGATCTATCTCGCGCTCTTCCCGAGCCTTCGCACCATGTACCGATTCGCCACGCTTCGGATGTGGATGACGCCCGAGGAGAAGGCGGAGGCGGCCAGAAAGCTCCTCCGACGCTATCCACGCGCGCGGGCGAGCGCTCTACTTGGCCTCTCCGATGCTGATGTCGACCATCAGATCACCGGCGATCGCCTCGAGGCCTTCGCGAAGCTTATCGAGGTCTAGGTCGCTCGGAGCGCGGAGCCGCGCGCTCGCCTTGAACAAGGTATCGCCCGACCACGGAGCTCCCTCGCACTCGGTGTTGAGCTCGTCGACGTTCACGTTGCGCGCTGCGAGCGCTTCGGAGATCTTGTGAACGATGCCGGGGCGATCGCTCCCGATCAGGTCGAGCACGATGACATGGCCCTCATCGTGACTCTCCTCGGCGCCACGCTCGACGACAACCCGCAGACCGCCGGCCTCGAGCGCCTCGAGCCCCTTCGCAAGCGCATCCGCGCGTTCGCCTGGCACGCTGACCCGAAGGATCCCAGCGAACTCGCCGGCCAGGCGACTCATTCGGCTCTCGACCCAACTGCCGCCGTTTGCTTCGACGACGGCGGAGACGGACTCGACCAGCCCAGGCCGATCTTTACCGATGACGGTGACGACGAGTGACTCCATGCGGACAGGCTGCATACCCTTAACCACTGGACATTCAAAGACTTTCGCGGTCACGACGCGGGACTCGAACGGCGATGCCGCGATCTTTCGCGGAAGAAGCGGCTAGATCTCAAGCAGTTAGCAATCTACAGCCTCCCTTGATGTTCGCGGAGCGTACGCAGGAGGTGGCGCCGTTTCTCGCCATGGAGGTGATGGAGCGGGGCATGGCGATGACCCGGCGGGGACTCGACGTCGTTCAGCTCGGCGTAGGGGAGCCCGATTTCGACGCGCCCCCCGCCGCCATCCAAGCGGCAATCGATTCGCTCAGCTCCGGCGAGACCCACTACACGGATAGCCGCGGGCTCCACAGCCTACGCGAGGCGATCGCGGAAGAGTGCCAAGCCCGACGCGGCGTCGCGGTGAGCCCCGATCAGATCGTGGTGACGAGCGGGACATCGCCGGCCATCTTGCTCTGCCTAAACCTGCTGGTGGACCCGGGCGACGAAGTGATCCTCGCGACGCCGCACTACCCTTGCTACCCGAACATGATCGCGGTCTGCGGCGGCAAGCCCGTGCTCGTTCCAACCGGGCCCGAAGACGGCTTCGTCATGGACGTCGCGAAAGTCCGCGCAGCGGTCACGCCTCGGACGAAGGCCATCTTCTTGGCATCACCTGCCAACCCAACCGGCGCCGTGCAGCCTCGGGCGGTCGTCGAAGGCCTTGCGGACCTCGGCATCCCGATTCTTTCAGACGAGATTTACGATGGCCTCACCTACGACGGCGTCGAAGTCACCTCGCCGCTCCGGTTCTGCGAGGACACCTACGTGCTCGATGGTTTTTCGAAGCGCTACGCAATGACGGGCTTTCGGCTCGGATACCTGATCGCCCCAAAGAAGGCGATGCGACCGCTCCAGAGTCTGATGCAGAGCTTCTTCATCTCGACCTCGCAGTTCGTGCAGCAGGCGGGCATCGCGGCCCTCGCTCACGGCGCGGACCACGTGGACACGATGCTTCAGGAATATGCTCTTCGTCGGCGCCTCTTGATCGACGGGCTTCGGGGCATGGGACTCTCCATCCCCATCGACCCAGCGGGAGCGTTCTACGTCCTGGTCGACATGCGGCACTTCGAGCGCGACTCGCTCACGCTCTGCTTCGATATTTTGGAGGAGGCCGGCGTGGCACTCGGGCCCGGACGCGATTTCGGCGAGGTCGCCGAGGGCTTCGTTCGGTTCAGCTTCGCCACGGCTCGCCCACAGATCGAAGAGGCGCTTCGGCGCTTGGCCAAGGCCCTCCCCGTGCTCGCGCCCTAGCCGCCGCGGAGAAGTTCGAGCAAGGAAGCCTCGTCGATGACCGTAACCCCGAGGGACTCGGCCTTTTCGAGCTTGCTCCCGGCCTCGTCACCCGCAACGACGTAGTCGGTCTTCTTCGAGACCGAGCCCGAGACTTTGCCACCCGCTGCTTTGACGAGTTTGGTCGCCTCGGTGCGCTTCAAGGTCGGGAGCGTACCGGTGAGGACGAAGGTCTTCCCAGCAACCTCGGCGACCTCCCGCACATCGGCGGCCTGCACGCTCAGGCTCACCCCGACTTCCGCGAGGCCCTCGAACACCCGTCGGACCGCAGGGGAGTCGAGCTCGTGAAAGATGCTGTCGGCAGACTTGCGCGCGAGCCCATCCACCGCACCACGTTCGGCAGACTTGGCGGGCGCCACGGTCTCGATCGCCTCTTCGTCTTCGGCGGCGTAGCGGGCCGCAAAGTCGAGCAGGGCGTCGGCAGTCTTGAAGTACGCGGCCAAGTCTTCCGCCATCGTCTCGCCAACATGGCGAATCGCAAGGCCGTTGAGTACTCGAGCAAGCCCTCGCCCCTTTGCCTCTTCGAGGCCGGCCTTCACGCGCTCTGCACTCTTTTGGCCCATACGATCGAGCGCCGCGAGCGCTTCGACGTCCATGCGAAACAGATCATCGGGCGAGCGGACGCCAAGCTTGTCGACCACTTGATCGACCAAGACTTCGCCCATCCCGTCGATGTCCATCGCGCCTCGACTCGCGAAATGGCGGAGGCGCTCGCGGACCTGATCGGGACAAGCAGGGTTCGGACAATAGACGAAGATTTCTTCGCTGACGGCCTCGGTCCCACAAGTGGGGCAGGAGGTGGGAGGCACGAAGCGTTTCGCGCCCCGCTTCCGTTGGCTCTTGTCGACCTCGACCACCTGCGGAATGATCTCCCCGGCTTTCTCGACCAAGACGGTGTCCCCAACGCGGACGTCTTTGCGCTCGAGCTCGACGAAGTTGTGGAGCGAGGCCCGGCTCACGGTCGTGCCTGAGACGAACACCGGCTCGAGAATCGCGACCGGTGTGAGCTTGCCGGACTTGCCGACTGACACCTGAATCTCGAGCAGCTTCGTCGGTTTGCGCTCGGGCGGGAACTTGTAGGCGATTCCCCAATGCGGGTGGTGACCCGTCGCGCCGAGGCGCGCGTGCAAGCCGAGGTCGTCGATCTTGATGACCATGCCGTCGATGTCGAAGTCGAGTGATTCGCGGCGAGCGTCGTACTCATCGCAGTAGCGGAGCGCTTCTTCGTCGGATTCAGTTTGGAAGATTTCACTCAGGTAGACCTCGCCCCCACGATCGGCGAGCCACTGAAGCGTCTCTGCCTGGGTTCGAGGCAATTGCACGCCGTCCTCCCAAGCGACTTGGTACAGGAAGGCACGAATACCCGTCCCTTCGAGGCCGGACGGATCCTTTCTTTTCATCATACCGGCGCAGCCGTTGCGTGGATTGATGAGCGGCTTGTCGACGCTGGCGTTGAATCGCTCGAACTCGGAGAGCGGCCAGTAGAGCTCACCACGGACCTCGAGCTCGGCACTCCGCAGACCATCGAGCTTCAGGGGCACGGTCCCAAGCTGGCTAACTTGCTTGGTGATGACGTCGCCGCGCCGGCCATCACCGCGGGTCACCGCGCGCCGCAGCAACCCGCCGACGTAGAGCAGGGATACAGAAATGCCGTCCACCTTGGGTTCGACGATCAGCGGCACGGTTTCGACTTCGAGCTCTTTGAGCCGGCGTCGGTACCATGCGGCAAGTTGCTCCGAGAACGGCATCGGCTCGCCGTTGCTGTCGCGCCGATTGGGTGAGAGCTTCTCGAGGGAGAGCATTGGCACCCGGTGTTCGACCGTCTCGAAACCAGCCGTGTGGTCCTCGCCGGGCCGCGAATCGATCCGCTCGGCAGGGTCGAGCCCGGCCTCATCGGCGAGTTCCTGGTAGCGCTCGACGAGCTCGTCGAAGGCCGAATCCGGAATCTCCGGTTCGCCCGCCCGATAAGCGGCCTCGTGATACCGAATCTGCTCTGCCAGCTTGTTCAGCTCGGCGCTGGTATCGGCCCGCCCGCTCATCCCCTGAACCTTGGCAGAATTAGCCCCCGCCAAAAGGGGCCGAGTACCTTTTTTCAGGGCCAGAAATGTCGTCTTTTGGGGTCATGTTGTGACAACGCCGAGCGGCTAAGGCACTTTGTTTAAGGGGGATGGACGAGAAACGCGACGAGAGGCGGAAGCGCGACGAGCAGACGAGGCTTCGTTCGCTTGGGGCGTTGTCCCACATGCTTCCGGTGCTGTCCGTGATCTATGCGGCTGGGGCGATCCTGTTCCTGGTCGCCCCGCCATTCTTGCCGAACACGCCGCACGTGCTGATCTGCGGAATCGGATCGGCCCTGGTGCTCCTGACCTGGGGGGCCATGCGCGAAGATGACCCCCGCTTCGACACACCGATCTCCATCGCCACGATTTCGATCGCGGCAGGGCTCGGTCTCAGCATGTTCGCGGTGAGCGGGTCCATCAGCAACACGACCACTCTCTGCATTTCGATCGTGACGGCCGGCGCCCTCCTCTACCGATTCTCGATGTTCGCCGTGATGGTCGGCCTCGTCTTCGTCGGCTGGGTTCCGCTCGCCTGGCATCATCCTCCGGAAGCCGTGAGCCTTGGCTTGTTCTTCCTCTGGGCGTCGACAATTGTCGGTGGTCTCGTCCTGTGGTCGCGGCGCGAGCTGATGTTCACGCTGCACGCAGAAGCCGAAGAAGCGGTTGCGATGCGTAAGCTCGCCACCGAGCAGGCACGGAGCCTAGAGCTCGCGCGCGACGCAGCGCTTGCTTCTGCCCAGGCGAAGGGCCAGTTCCTCGCGAACGTCAGCCACGAGGTTCGCACCCCACTAAACGGCATCCTCGGGCTTCTTCAGCTCATCGACTCGAAACTTCTTCCGCCACGCCAAACGGACTACCTGCACGAGGTGAACAAGTCCGCACGTTCACTCCTGGCCATCGTCAACGATCTTCTCGACCTTTCGAAAGTGGAAGCGGGGGAAATGAGACTCGAGTCCGTGCCGTTCGACCTGGTTGCCATGGTCGAAGAGATCGCGATGAACTACGCGTCGGCCGCACATGCCAAGGGCATCGAGCTACTGACCGACGTCGACTTGGGAGTCCCTGGAGAGGTCTGCGGCGACCCCCTTCGACTACGGCAGGTCATCTCCAATCTGCTGAACAATGCGATCAAGTTCACCGAGCGGGGAGAGGTGGTCGTCACGGTGAAGAAGCTCGACGTAAGCCGGGCCTACGCCACGGTCGAGATCCGAGTATCGGATACGGGCGTCGGAATCGCAGACGATCGAGCCGAGAGTATCTTCCGCCCTTTTTCCCAGGCCGATGCCTCGACGACACGACGATACGGCGGCACCGGCCTCGGCCTTCCGATCTGCAAGCAGCTCGTTGGGCTGATGGGTGGCCAGCTCCGTCTCGAGAGTAGGGTCGGCGAAGGCAGCGCCTTCTATTTCGACGTGCGATTCGAGCTCGAGCAGCGCCTGAGCGAGGACCTCAGAGCGGTCACGGACGCCCTCGGAGGGATGCGGGTACTCGTCATCGAGAGCAACACTCGTGCGCGGGAAACCATGACGACGCAGCTCGAACGCTGGGGGATGACCCCATCGGCCGCGACCAACTTCGACGCTGCTGTCCGCGAGTTCCGGGCCGCACCATTTCCAAACGTCGTTCTCATCGATCTGCGAAGCCTCGGAAGCGATTGGCGGAAGCGCTCGCTCGAGCTGAGCAAGCTCGCGAGCAGTCGCGGCAGCGCTGCCATCGCGGTGTGCTCGCACAAGCACGAAGTCAGCGAGCTCGAAGAGGCGGATATCCACGTACACGTCGAGAAGCCGATTCGCAGGACGAAGATCATCGCCGCCATGCTCGCTGCGCTGAACCAGAGCAACTCGCTCGCACCGCTGCTCGAGCGACCTGAGCGGCATTCGCTGCCGGCACCGGCACCGCGAGAGCTGGGGGCGAACGGTATGAGGGTGCTGGTCGCGGAGGACAACAGCATCAACCAGAAAGTCGTCCAAGCGCACCTCAACGCCCTTGGCTATGAGGTCGACATCGTGGGCGATGGAATGGCCGCACTCGACGCACTTCGAGATCAGCACGAGTACGCAGCAGTCATCATGGACGGTCAGATGCCACGAATGGATGGGTACGAGGCGACGCGGAAACATCGAGCCCGGGAGGCGGAAGCCGGTAGGCCTCGGGTCCCGATCATTGCGCTGACGGCGCACGCCATGCAGGGGGACCGAAGCACCGCCTTCGCGGCCGGCATGGACGACTACCTATCGAAGCCGTTTACCCAGAAGCAACTCGAGCAGGCGCTATTGCGCTGGGCAGTTCGGGTCCCGGCGAACGCAGCCGAGTTCCCGCCCGAGGCGCTCGACACCTCGGTGACTTCGCAGCTCCTGGAGCTCGAGGAGGAAGAACCCGGGTTCTTGTGTGACGTCATCGACAGCTTTCTGATGACCGCTGAGCAGAACATCGAGCGAATGAAGGCCGCCGTCGCGAACGACGACCGCAAGGGTCTTCGGGAGGCTGCACACATGGTGCGCGGCAGCAGCCAACAACTCGGGGCGCGTCGGGTCGGCGCTACATGTGGAAAGCTCGAGGCGCTCGAAAGCGCGCTCGAAGCGGCTAGCTTGGTGGACGCGCTCGAACAGGACCTCGAGGGTGCGCGTCTTGCGCTCACCAACCTCGCGGATCGCGCGCTCGAAGCAGCGTCCTGAGGCCTCGACTAGTTCTGGCGGTGTTGCCCGCTCGAAAGTCGCGAGGCATCGGCGACCCAGCTATCGCGGATGGTCTGCTCGGGAACTCCGTCGACATGCTCGGCGAGCCATTCAACGTCCGACGTCTCGAAGCGGGCGATCTGATGAAAATGATAGATGCCGAGGCGGTTCAGAGTGCGTTCGAGGATCGGGTCGACTCCGTGGAGCCGCTGGAGATCGTCGCGCGGGCCATACGGCTGCACCATCACCCAGGCCGGTGGTCGCGACTCACCGCTGGTCTTGATTTCGATCTCGGCGTCGGCCAGGCGTGCCTTGAGCCCCTCGAGGTCGTCGAGCATGCGCTCGTGAATGCCGTGCAACACCTCGAGCTCGGTTCGTTGACGCTCGCTTCGGGTCTCGGCATGGCGTAGCGCGCTCTTCGCCTCGTCGCGCTCAGTCACCGCAAGCCGGAGCTCCCGCCTGAGGTCTTCGGCAGACTCCCGTGAAGACGGATGGGCATCCAGCTCGAGGAGCGAAATCTGCGTGCTGGCTTCATGGAGGGCTCTATTGCGAGCATCGAGCGTCGCAGTCAGCTGGCGCTTTGCGCGTTGAAGAACAGCGGTCTGCTCGCGTGCCGCTTCGAGCTCTTTGTGGAGCGAGCGGATGCGTTGGTCTTGCGTGATGAGATCGGCCCGCGACTCCTCGACTTCGTATTCGAGGGTCCGCGCGCGCACTGGCGCAACGAGCCGGCCCCAAAGCAATTGGGTCAACCAGAGCAACGAAGCTCCAAGCAGCGCCGCGATCAGCAAGGCGCTGATCATCTGCAGCATCAGATAGATCACGTGTCACCTCCCCCGCCGTCCGTCGAACGGCTGACTAGCATGTTCGCGCGCACGACGCGCACCCCCCGAACCATGCTCACGATTCGCTCGGCCCGCGAAGCTTCGGCGCTACTTTGAACGACCCCCCGAAGCTCGACGTCACGCCCGTCGACAACCGGCACGACCTCGTCCAAGCCGGTCCGTTCGAGCACGTCGATGACACGATTGGCCACATCCCACTCGATTTGGTGGGGCGCACTGCTGAGACACGCCACCCACACGACATAGCCGAGGAAGCCTGCCGTCACCGTGCCAAAGACTGCCTTTTTCCACATTGCGCGGTTCGCCTACCAGCTCGCATTGAACTCCATCTCCCCAAAAAAAGCCAGCTTCAGGACGACAGTAAGCGCTGCTCGACGATGCGAAAGAGTATTTCCTGGCGGTCGGTGGACCAGGTGTAGAGGGCCACGCTGGTGGCGGTGAACCTAGCGTCCGAGAGGTCGAGGTCCTCCGCCCACTCGAGGGCGTGACGGCGCTCGGCGGGATTGGCGCGGCGTTGAATCCGGGCGATCGTCATGTGGGGAAGCGGCGGTCGCTCGTCGGTCGGAGCGCCCGCCGCCGCGAGCAAAGGGCCGCGGGCCTCGGCGATCATCTCGCTGAGAGGACCCTCGCCTTCTGCGACGAGGGCGCTGAGCGCTGAGGGCTTCCTAGGATGGCCGAGTGGGGTCACGCGGCCGAACGAGCCCACGACCGAGCGGAAGCTTCGAAATCCATCGATCTTCTGCCACGCCTCGAGCGCCTCGGAGGCTTGAACCGAGCCGAAGAATCCCAAGGTCACGTGAAGGTCCGGCGCCGCAAACACGCGCACGCGCGGCGGGGCCGCCGGGATGTGGAAGCCCTCCACTTGCATCGGGAACGCGATGAACCAATTAGGGGCCACCCCTTGAGTCTACGGCCATCTGGGAGCATCCGCGAGAGCCATGCCCATCACCGAAGCCTTTAGCGAATCGCTGCAAACGCACCCGCTCTACACGTGGACCGTGCTCGGTGTTGTCGTACTCGGCTTGGTGAGCCTGGTCCTGTTGTCGTTCATCTCGGCACCGTACGGCCGCCACCTTCGCCCGGGCTGGGGCCCGACTGTCAACGCGAGAGCCCTCTGGGTGATCATGGAAGCGCCCTCGCCGATTGCGTTCGCGCTGCTCTATTTCAGTTCGGATAACGCGTTCAAGACCGTGCCGCTGATTCTGCTCGGCATGTACATGCTGCATTACGTTTACCGCTCTTTTATCTATCCCTTTCGGATGCGGGGCGGCCACAAGCAGAAGCCGCTCGTGACGGGCACACTCGCGTTCTTGTTCAACATCGCGAATGGAGCGACCAACGCCTTCGCGATTACCGAGCTCTCCCCGCATCTGCTCAGCACCGCCTGGCTCAGTGACCCTCGATTCATCATCGGCGTCTTGGTGTTCTTCACCGGATACGCGATCAACCAGCACTCGGACTCAATCCTTCTGAACCTCCGTAAGCCTGGGGAAAGCGGCTACAAGATCCCGTACGGAGGTTTCTATCGCTTCGTCTCGAGCCCCAACTACTTCGGGGAAATCGTCGAGTGGGTCGGGTTCGCGTTCGCCGCGTGGACGGTGCCGGCATGGGTCTTCGCGTGGTTCACCGCCACGAATCTCGTTCCACGCGCCTTTTCGAACCATCGCTGGTACCAGGAGCACTTCAGCGACTACCCGAAAAACCGGCGCGCGATCATCCCTTTCGTGCTCTGACCCGTAGACTTGCGCGTTGCCCCCGATTGACGCGACAATGAGCGGCCAGGGGCGCTCGGCGTCGGGGAGGGATGCATAGTGGCCGACAAGGACACGAGCTCAAACAAAGAGCCTTCGGATCTGTTCAAGATGGAGGAGGCGACGCCGTCGATCGCTCCGGTCGACAAGATCGTACTGCCCCCCGAGGAGGCTCTGAAGCGCCGAATCCGAAGGTTCATCGCGGCCGGTATCGCGGCGGTGGTCTTCTTCCTCATCGCGCACACGGTCCTCGGCTTGATTCGGGATGCCCGTCTCGCCTCGGCGCTCGACGAGGTCATCAACGACGCGAGCCCCGAGACACTCAACGACGCGCTCGGGATGCTCCGAAGCGACCCAGACCCGAGCGTGCGGGCGCGCCTACTCGCAACGGCTGCCCTCGGTGGAGATGCGGTCAAGCTAAAGGAATCCGAGACCATCTTGGCGGAGACGGTGATCCCGAACGACCCCGATCAGCGCGTCGCCCGCGTCTATGCGTTCTTAGCGGAAGGTGATGCGCGCGCGGCCCATGGCGAGGCAGAGAGACCAGCCAAGTACACCGAGCAAACCGACGCGTTCCTGCGTGGGCGAGCGATGACCGCCGTCGCCCGTGGCCAGTGGGCCCAGGCGCTCGCAGATGCCAAGACGGTCGCCGACGCCCGACCCGGCGCTCCTGAACCTGCGGCTCTTTTGGCGCTCGTGACCGCCAAGACCGAAGGCCCAGAAGCCGCCATCGCGGTGCTCGACCAAGTCAGCGACGAAACGTCGGCGACCCGCATCGCGCGAGCACGCATTGCGGGACTCGAGCAAGATCGCGCTGACGATGCGATCGCACTCGCGGACGAGGTGCTTGCGGACGACGATGCGGCGATCGTGCACCAAGCATGGGCAAACTACGTCAAGGGTGTGCTCGCGTTTCGAAGAGGCGCCATCGGAGACGCATACCGGAACGCGCGTGCCGCTGCCGAGCCCGAGCTCCGAGTCGACGAGACGCTGATCGTGAGCACCGCGCAATTGCTGCTCGCGCTCGGGCGAACCGAAGATGCGAAGCTCTTGTTGAAGCGGCTGTCGAGCGGACCGAGCGCCGACCTCTTCACGCGCACTCACGTCATCGCCTGGTGGTACGCGCAAAGCGGCGACATGCGTTCGGGCTTGGCAACCTTGAGCGGCGCCGGGTTCGGGCCCGACAAGCCGGCAAAGCCCGCATTTCGGGCGCTGGTGCTCGCCGAGCTTCTTCAGACCTCCGCGAGGGCTGACGAGCGGAAGCGGGCTGTTTCCCTCTATCAAGAGACCCTCGGCGACCCCGAATGGGGCGTGCTCGCCTCGAACGCCCTCGCCCGCATTTGGCTCGAAGACGGGGACACGGCCGCGGCTGCCAAACTGCTTGGCGAAGGCCTGGCCGCACATCCAAATCATCTGACGCTCGTCGACACCGCTGCGCAGGCCCACATCGCCGCGGGCGAGCTCGACGAGGCTGAGAGGATCACCGCAGCCGCTCTCGATACGTTCGATTCTGAGGGATGGGCCTACGGAAGCCGCGCGCGCGCGCTGCTCGCCAAAGGCGACTCGGCCAAGGCTCTCAGCACACTCGACCGGGCGGTCGAACTGAGCGCCGACGACGCGCGTCTCTTCGCCCTCCGCGGGGACGCAGCCCGGAACGTCGGTTCCAACGAGCCCGCGAAGGAGAGCTACGAGAAGGCGCTTCAGCTCAATCCAGCCGAACCACGTGCGCTCTCTGGGCTGGTCGCGCTCTCGATCGACATGGGTGACTTCACCCGTGCCGGCGAGGTCATCAAGCAGATGGACCAATTCAAGGTTCGCGACCTCCGGGCCGATGCGGAGCGTGTTCGCTTCCTCGTTCGGACCGGCGCTGGCCAAAGCGGGATGACGACGATGCGAAACGCTATCGCGCGGCACGGTAAGAACGTGCCGCTTCGACTCGAGGGCGCGCACGTCTGCCTTCAAGCGGAAGACTACACACGGGCGATGACCTACTTCCAGCAGGCGAAGCGCAATGGCGCCGATGCGCGCCTCGCCGAAACCGGGCTCGCGCTGGCGCAGGTGTACGGTCGACGAAAGCTCGGCGCGGAGAAGAGTCTCGAACGCGCGACCGAGGCAGTAGACGGCGCCGGCAATCCGCTAGCGGCGAGTCCCGAGGTTCAGGTCTGGGAGTTGGTCGTCAAAGCTCACTTCGCTCTCGCTGACGAGAAGCGAGGCCTCGCCGTGCGCTACGCGAAGCAAGCCGCAACGATTCAGCCGGACAACGCCCACGTCGCTCTGCTCCAGGCCGACATCGAAGAAGACAGAGAACGCTCCCCGGAGGAGCCGCTCCGGCGGGCCGCGAACGCTCGCGAACCGCTGCCCGTGGCAATGGGGCGGCTCGGCGTGCTGCTCGGACCGACCGAAGAAGGCTGCGAGCTAGCATCGCGATACCTCGGGGCGAACCGAAGCGGCAAGCAGTCAAAGAAGGCCCGAAGCCTTCGCGACCAATGCGCCGCCGAATAGGCGTCAGTCGACGTCGCTGAGCAGTCCCGACACACGCTCGACGGCGTCGATGTACTCGCCAACCATCTCTTCCACGACCTGCCGCGCGGGCTTCCGTGTGTTCATCTGACCGACGACTTGGCCGACCGGAGTTCCGAGCAGCGAAGCTGAGCCTTCCGCGCCCGTCTGCGCGAACCGAGTGATGCGCTGAGTGGCCTCGGCGGTGGCCATGAACTGAAGCGGCATCGGAAGAAAGCCCGGGCACTCCGGATCTTCTTCCCAGGCGCGGGTGTAGTCGGTCTTGAGCTGGCGCGCGGGCTTTCCGCTGATCGCTCGGGAGCGAATCGTCTCGGTGGAGTTCGCGACCAGGAGCTTGTCGACGAGCGACGGAATGGAGTCACTCTCTTCCGTCGTGAGCCAAATGGAGCCCGTCCAGACACCGGCGGCGCCCATGGCCATGGCAGCGGCCATCTGACGGCCAGAGCCGATTCCGCCGGCACCGAGCACCGGAGTCGGCGCAACTGCATCAACGACCTGCGGAAGGAGAACCATCGTGCCGATCTCGCCGGTGTGGCCGCCTGCCTCGTACCCGGACGCGATCACGATGTCGACGCCTGCCGTCTTCTGCTTGATGGCCTGCCGCACCGTGCCGCAAAGCGCAGCAACCATGACGCCCTTGTCGTGCGCCTGACTGATGATGTCCTCGGGAGGTGGACCGAGCGCGTTGGCGATGAGCGCGATGGGGTGATTCATTGCCACGTCGAAATGGGCGCGGCCGCCGGAGGCCGACCAGCCGAGTAGCCCTTCGATCTGCTGGACGTCGTCCGGAAGCGGCGGCACGCCGTGGCGATCGAGGAGATCGTTGATCCACTTGCGGTGCTCGGGCGTGATCATCGCGTCGAGCTGCTCTTTGCTGACGTCGCCCTGGTCTTTGCCGATGTACTTTGCCGGAATGACGGTGTCGACGCCGTAGGGCTTTCCATCGACGTGCTCGTCAATCCACTTCAGCTCCAACTCGAGCTGTTCGGGGCTGTACGCCACCGCGCCCAACACGCCGAGGCCGCCCGCGCGGCTCACTGCAGCGACGACGTCGCGACAATGGCTAAACGCAAAGATCGGGAACTCGATCCCAAGCTTCTCACAAATTTCAGTCTTCATGCTTCACCCAGAAAAAGTAGAACGTGTTCTATTCTGGGTGAAGCACTCTACCGAGTCAATATCTATTCGAGGCCTTCGGCGACCAGATCGTCCCAGGTTTCGGTTCCCTCGATCTGGGCCGCAAACCAATCGAGGACCGTGACGCCCGCAATCTCGGTGTCGAGGCCGCCGATCTCGAGACCGCCTTGCCCACCCTCCGAATTTTCTCTCAGCAATGTGGTGTGCGCCCCGCCTTCGGGGATGAATCGCTTGTAGCGATCTTGGTAGAGCGTGGTCGTGCGTTCGGTCTCTGCGAGAAGCGACTCGGTGAACTCGTCCCCCGGGATCATGAGGAAGAAGGTGCTGATGACCTGGTCGGCGCTGAAGCTCAATGCACTCATCGTGAAGTTGTCGTCCGCTTCGAGCTGCCACTCGATGAGCCGCGTCACGTGACCATTGCTCGTGCAGTCCGTGCACGACGCGGGGATGAGCGACTCCGCGTTCCAGCCAGCCAGGAGCGTCTCCTCGACGAACTCCGGATCGCCGTCTTTCGCAACGCCCACGCCGGAGTCATTGAAGAGCACGATCTCGGTCTCTGGGTAGTAGTAGCGAACGAGTGGAAGCGCGTTGATGGTTCCAAAGGCGCCTCCGCTAATCCCCGTGAGAAGGATGCGGCTCGGATTCGGGAACTCCTCAAAGCCGAGGTCCAGCGCGGCGGTCAGATTCTGGAGGCCACGTTGGTAACCCTGACTCTCGCCCGCGCCGCCTTCTTCGACCACGCTGTTCGGAAGAATGCGGTCGACGTCACCCGCGAAAAGCGAGCCGTCGCAGTATGGCAGGTAGAGCACATCCCAATCCGCGACCGGATTGCCCTCGAGGCTCGGGTCGAGGATTCCCGTCTCCGGTAGCGAGTTGGTCGTCTCGAACGCGGAGCAGAAATCCGCCCAGCAGGCACCTCCGCCCTGAAGAAAGATGACGAGCTCGTCGGAGTCACCCTGGCGAGTGTCGACGGTGAACTCGGTGCCGCGAAGGCAGAGCGGTCCGCGGGGCTCGGCCATGGGATCTGACGGCACGGCGAAGGTGTAGGTGGTGAGGTCGCCCTGCTTGGCTGCGCTGTCGAGCGGGTCGAACATGTCGACGTACTTGGTGAGGCCTTGGTCGTAGAGCTCTTGGAAGCTCGGACCGGCACTGCCGCCACCTCCGCCCGCGCCAGCAGACCCGCCGGTGCCCGCGCTTCCTCCGGTGCCCGACGAAGAGCTGTCACTGCCACAACCACCGAGCGCAAGCAGCCCGCTCAGAACCAAAGTCAAGGTACGTACTCTCATCGACATCCTCCTGATGGCCGCATCGGTCGTTCGGCGGCGCCCATTGGTACGCTGCTGCGCGTTCGGCGTCAACGGTGATAGCCTTCGAACAGCATGAGAGCTTGGATGATGCTTGCTGGCCTTTGCGTGTTGGTTTTCTGGGCGCACCACGCACGCGCCGAAGACAAACCGACGGCCGAAGCCGAGCCGGTCGTGCCGGAGGCGATCGTCGAGGAGACCAGCCGCGGCGAGGCGGTCAGCGAGACGGCCGCTCCCGGATGGCCCTACCCGAAGGCCATGGCGTCCCGCCCGCTCACCATGAACAAGTTCATGATTCGCGGGAGCATGAGCGTCGACGTGAAGAAGGCCTACTTCATCAGAAGCTCCGGCGATCTCTCCAATCGGCCTTTGGTCTCGATCGATCTCGGCGCCGGCTTCTCGCCACTCGAGAACCTCGAAGTCGGGGTCAGCAACTACCGACTCGGGTCCACCGGTCCCACCGCCGGCCAAGGGATGTTCCCGATCGTCGTTTCCCCTGTGGGTGGTTTTGGCGACATGCCCATCTACGTCCGCTACAGCTTCATGCGCAAGGACTACGTCGAGATGGCGTTCGACTTCGTGCTGCACATCCCGACGCTGACGAACCTAGCCGTAACGTTCGGCCTCCCGACACGCATTCGAGTGCGCGACACCGTCACCATCGACACCGGCGCCGAGTTCGTCGTCCTGTCGAACGGCGCTGGACTCAACGTCGAGCTTCCCTTCAAGTTCACCTACAACCCAAAGCCGGCCGGCTTCATCTTCGCCGACTCCGGCTTCTCATTCCAAAACCTCGCGCGCAACCTCACCGGCGGAAGCTACGATGACACGAACCTGGCCTTCCCCGTGGCGCGCAATCAGGTCTTCATTCCGCTGGCCGTGGGCGGCGGCTATACGCGCGTCCTCAAAGACATCGTCATGCTCGACGTCTTTGCCCGATTCGGCTGGAACCCTTTCGTCTACGTGAACCGGCCGAGTGGGAGCAACGTCAGCGTGGTGCCCGCGGCCGACAGCTGGGTCTTGTCGGTCGGCATAACCGTTCACACGAGCCCCATCCTCCAATCGAAGGATCTCTAGGCCACTAGTGCGCGCGTCGAAAGGCGTGCGGACCGAAGAGCGCCGGGTCGTGTGGCAGTAGGCACGTGCCCACGGACACCGCCCCACCCCTTGCCTTCGCCGCTTTCGAAACGATCGAGGCCGTCATTTGATCGAGCGGCTGGTCGGCCCAGGCTAGGAGCGTCTCGCTCGTCTCGGCCGCAAAGACGAACGCGTCGTCGCCAAAGGTGACCGCTGACCGAACGGCGTCGACTTCGCTGGCATTCACCTGATCGCTGAGCGCGACTGCGCGCTCGACATCGTCGAAGCGGACGCGCCATACGGCCACCACCTCATCACCGCCCTGGTAAATGGCGAGCTCGTCGCCAAGCCAGCGCTCCGCGGTCTCCCAGGCCTCTTCATCGCTCATCCCCTGCCGGAGGAGAAAGCCGTACACGTACCAGGCCCCAAAGCGATTCTCGATCTGCAGAATGTTCCCATCGAGCGGGGCGGGATGCGTCGGCCCGGGAATGTCGAGCAGGACACCAGGAGGTGCTTGGCCTGCTAACACCTCCGCGGTCGTCGCGGGCGGAGACCCGAATGCCGCCGAGCGTGCCGGAAGCCCTCCGGCCAACGAGAGGTTCGTCACGTACTCGAAGCCGAACGAGTAGGGAAAGCTCGATGCGGTGTCGATGAGCGCAATGGTCGGATCGGCCACGCGCTCACGAAGGCGCGCAGTGCGCTCCATGAGTTCGGCTTCCCATTCGGCCTCCGTCGGGGCGCCCCCGGTGACGCCGTAGAACCAAGCGAAGGAGCTGTACATGGCATCGCCTTCAATCACGCTGCGTGCCCCGATGACCGCGTCCTCGGTGTTCGCTCCGCTCGTCACCGTGTTCAGGTTGAACTGGTTGTCTTGAATGGCGTGGATGAACTCGTGCGCGAGGATGAGCTGCGCGCTGCCCGGTTCGTAGTCTCGGTCGATGACGGTGATCGAACGACTGCCCCGACTGTAGTAGGCGGCTACCTGAGTGATGAAGTACTCGGCCTGCGCTTCGGCGAGGCTATCGGTCGCCGGCGGGAGGAACCCCATCAAGCGAAGCCCGCGCGACTGTGGGTCCTCGCCGGTGAGATCGTTCAGGTCGAGTCCGTTGCGGACCTCCTGCGCATGCTGGTCAACGGAAATCGTCCGAATGTTCGGCATGATGAACCCGTCGGCCTCGAGCGTCTCCGCGACCGAAGTGTAGATCCCCCGCTGGCAGGGCTCCGTCGCAATGTCGCAACGCACCACATCCGCGACGGACACAGGCGCCGGCGCCGAACTATCTCCGCACCCGCCGATCGCGAGCGCGACAACCATAAGCAAACCCCAAAGCCCCATCGGTTCAGTATGGAGCCGCGGCCGCACGACGGCCAAGTCAGGCGGCGGCCGGCAAGAGGCAGGAAACCCTGCGTTTGAGGCAAAATGCGCGTTAGGTGTTGCAAGCGTCTGAAATGCTTGCTGTTTTAGGGGGGCTGCGTGTCCCGGGTGAAGTGGGGTACTGTGTGTGTCCGGTTTCGAGGGCGAAACCTCTGACTGGAACCGTCGATAACCCCCCAATCGACATGCCAGCGCTCTGTTTTCCTCCGTCACGAGCCCTGCGAAGCTCGTCTCTCATGGTCCTGTGGCTGCTCGCTCTGAGCGGCTGTGGCGGCGTCACCTGCCCGGAGACGCACGCAGACGTCGATGGCACCTGCGAGAAGCTCAACCGAGCGCCGCAACCGATCCCCAAGCCCGACCCTCTCCCGAACACGGAGCGCTGCGACGGGCTCGACAACGACGGCGACGATGAAGTCGACGAAGACTGGCCGGAGCTCGGCGAGCCCTGCGGCACGGACGTCGGTGAGTGTGAGCCAGGCGTGTACGTATGCAGCGCCGATGGCCTCGAGCCCATCTGCTCCGGCGCTCAGGGGCCAGCGATCGAAGTCTGCGACGGCCTCGACAACGACTGCGATGGCACGGACGACAACGGTCCTGCTGAGGTCTGCGACGGCGAAGACAACGATTGCGACGGCCTCGTCGACGAAGGCGTCTGGTCGGTGAAGCAGCGCCGCTTCGACGAGCACGCGAGCGTCACGGCGGTCGACAGCGGCTTTGTCGTCGCCCGCATGACAGCCGACGAAATCCGCGTCGAGACATACGACGTGACGGGCGACGCGACGCGCTACCAGGACGACATCACCCGCCCCGACACCGAGATCGACTTCTTGGAGTCGGATGCTTCCGCAAACCGCGTGCTCGTGCTGTTCGGAGGGCGACAGTTTCAGGTGCTCGAAGCGCGCGTGGACTCGAACCAGGTGCCGACCATCGTCGACACGAGGGAGCTCCACAACGACTGGCGCCAGGGCATCGACTTCGGAGTGTACGAGCCGCCCTTTCAACCACGGGTGTCTGCCGCGCCACCGCGCGTGATTGGGTATCGCGACCTGATCACCTTGGCCGTCAGCCCATTTTCGGACGCGAGCCTCGACGGTCTCGGTCTTGCCCCGAAGCCCACGGACCCCCTTCCCGTGCAGGCCCATTTCGACGCGGCCGGCGCCTTCGCTGCTTGGGAGGACGGGGACAACGTGCGGGCCGGATGGCTCATCGATGATGGCAGCTTCGCTGTGAGCATCGATGTCGCCCGCGGAGAACGACCCGCACTCGGTCTACGCAGCGGCGGGCCCGGGCTTGCCTTCCTTCAAGACGGCCGGCTCTTCTTGAGCGAGCTCGGTGGACTTTCTCTGCAATGTACTCCGGGAGCCTTCTGCAAGGCGAGTGTGGAAACCGACCCCATCGAGCGCACCTTCCACACGGCGCTCGGGCTCGCGTACGAGGCTCAGAGCGATTCCTGGGTCCTTGCCCTCGACGAGCAAGTGCTCGTCGTTGGGCGCTCGCAGGGCCGCGCCGTCGTGAAACAGTCGCTCACCAACTCAGTCGGCTCCGCGCCACCGCGCCGGATCGACGTCGTGACCAGCGGAGGCACCGCGGCCATCGTGCAGTCCGCGGAGCGCGGGGCGTCGGTCTTGACCTTCATGGGGTGCTTCTAGGTCTCCGGATGCGTTGGCTCGCTCGCGCCGCAATGGCAGCGCTCGCGCTGTCTGGATCGCTGCCCGCGCACGCGCAGCAGAGTCTCGAACCGCCAGCGTCCGCTCGCTGCTTGATCCTCCCCGCGCGCGGTGGCGAGCTCGATGGAGCCGAAGCGATGAGCGTGGAAGCGCTTCATCTCACGGCGGAGGCACTTCGGGCCGAGCTCGCGCTGCGGGGCGAGTCGGTCTGGCCGGCAGACCGGGCCTCGGAGCGCTTCGAGGTGCTCGGCTCGGCGCCAGCGCCCGAGGTGAGTCAGAGCGATATCGACCGTTGGGTGGAGCGGTCGCGGGCCGCGGTGCGCTACTTGGCTCGCGCGGACTACAAGGCTGCCCGCCGTGAGCTCAAGGCGGCGCAGCGAGTCGCTGACCGTGCGGCCGACGAGCTCAATCGGGAAGCGGCGCGCGCCCAACAGGTTCTCGACACCTGCTTGTTCATGGTGCGCGCCTACGTGGAGACCAAGAACACCGCCGACGCACGGCAGCAAGCCCGCGAATGCCGGCAACTGGTGCCGAGGGTCGAGCCCAGCGCCTTTCGTCACACGCCAGAAGTGCGCGAGCTCCTCGCAGAGGTCGACGCTCAGATGGCGGCAGAGGCGCCGGGTATGCTCGCGGTCACCAGCGACCCGCCGGACTGCTTGGTGCGCATCAACGGTGTCGAACTCGGCCGAACGCCGCTCGCGGGCATCGAGCTTCCAGTGGCGATGTATCGCCTCCAGGTCGAGTGCGAGCCCGGTCAGCGGGGGCGCATCCATCGAATAGCGATCGCGAGCGGCCCGAACGCCCTGTCGTTCGATGGCTCCCTCGAACGGGCGGTTCGCACCCGCCCCGTGCTTCACCTGAGCTACCCCGGCCGCGAAGCCTGGGCCGAGCGAATGAGTCACGCGGCAGAGCTCGGCGCGGTGCTCGGCGGGGCATACGAGCTGGTCGTGAGCAGCGTCGACGCGAGCGTGGTCCGCATCGATTCGAACGCCGACGGCTTCGAGCCCGCATCGATTTGGATCCCGGCGCACGAGGGCGTACCCGACACCGAGGACGTCCGGAGGGCGCTCGACGCGCTGTTCGAGGGGCGCTCGGTCGATTTCACCGGCGCGCATCCGCTGGCCCGGGCGAGCTGGCGGGCAAAGCCTGCGGCCACTGCAATCCCCGCTCTCGCCGCCGCCGCGGTCGAGGCTAGCGGCCCCGAACGAGAATACACGCCCCGACCGCGAAACCAGAGCATTGCAGGCTGGACCTTGTTCGGCGCCGGCGTGGCAAGCATCGGGGCGAGCATCGGTCTTCACGTCTGGCGGGGAGACCTCGGCGATCGCTTCATCGCATCGCCCGCCAGCCTCGACGATGCCAAGCGCTGGAGCGACGCCCGAATCGCGGTCTGGACGACCGCTGCATTCGGCGGTGTGGCGACGAGCGCGGCGATGCCCCTCATCCTGCCGGATCGTCGACGCACTCCATGGTGGGGATGGACGCTCGGGGCCGTCGGGCTCGGGCTGACAGGCTACGCGATCTACGAGGGCGTCACGATGACGAGCTGCCCAGAGCCGTTCATCGCCGACGAGGCTGCCGCGCGTGCCTGCGTCGCGCGGGGACAAGAGGCAGGTCGGCTATCGCTGGCCCTCGCGGGAGCGGCTCCACTCCTCACCATTCCCCTGGTGTACCTGTTGCGGCCGCAACGAGTGGAGCCGTCGGTTTCCGTGAGTGCAGGCGGGGCCGTGGTACAGATTCGCAAGGCGTTTTGATGCGAGTCGCGGGGGACAGGTGGAGCTGGGCGGTGTGGATATTGGCGATTGTAGCGGCAGCGCCGGTAGCGGCAGCCGAGCCCGGCTCGCCCACGGCACCTTCGCCGCTGACCGAGCCGAGCCCCGTGCTCGTGACACCCGTGCAAGGGAGCGAGGCGCTTTCGAAAGAGCGGAAGGCACGCATGGTCGATGCGGTCCGGCGCGCGCTCGAGGACCGCGGCTACAGCACAGAGGCCGGGAACGAGCTTCTGGGGCGGGCCGTGGTGGCTTGTCAGAGCCCGGAGTGCATCGCGCAAACGCTCGACGCAGCGGGCGCCGACTTCGCCCTGGTGCCGGCGATGTGGCTCCGGGGAGATGGAGGCCCCGAGCTGACCTTGACGCTCGTGCAGCGCCTCCACCGAAGTCTCAATGCGAACCGGCTCGACGGAGACGAGCTGGACATCACGGCTCGAGGCTTGGTCGACGAGCTGCTCGCCAAGCGAGCTGCCCTGCTGTCCACCCCTCTCGAGGCACCCGAGCCTCCGCCTTCGCCAAGGCACCCGAATGCCTGGAAGGCGGGCCCCATCGTCTTGATTGCCGGGGGCGCTGCGGCCTTCATCGCCATCGGAGTCGGCGCGGGGACCAAGAGCGACAACGAGCAACTCAACACCGCAGCGGTCGCCGCCTGGTCGGCCATTGGCGCGGCCGCTCTTGCGGGCGGAGTCGCATGGTGGGTCGTCGGGGCCAAACGCCGCCGTCAGGATGCCGCCGAAACTTCGGGTGCCACTTTGGCGCTCCGCCCCGCAGGAGTTGACTTGAGGCTTCGCTTTTGAAAAGGGTAAGAACATGAAGTGGTCCCTTTGCTTACTTATGTCGCTCATCAGCGCCACGGCCTGCGTGGTGGAAGACAAGCCCGTCGCCGACGCGGGCACGGGAGGAAACGGCGGCATGGGCGGCGACGCGGGCAATCCCTGCGGCTGCCCCGACGAAGAGCCTGTGTGCCTCGACGACATGATGACCTGCGTCGAATGCACCGCTGAAGAGACCGGCGCCTGCACCAGCACGGCCCCAGTCTGCGACCCCGACACCAACACCTGCGTCTGCCGCGACGACGCCGACTGCAAAGACCGGGCGTTCGCCCAATGCAACACCGAGACCCGCGAATGCATCCCGTGCAACGACAACACCCAATGCGACGGCGTCGACGGCCTCCTCAACCCAACGAACAACGTCTGCAACTCCGACAACGTCTGCGTAGACTGCACCCTTGAGACTGAAGCAGAGAGCTGTCCGCCCAACCGGACCTGCAACCCAAGCACCTCCGAATGCACAGGCCAAGCCGCCGGAAGTCTCGAAGTCTGCGACGCGTG
>Ga0316194_10000186_pt1 | contig 35714 bp, 24 predicted proteins | sample CroRivsedime1_MG_FD_204936 | JGI IMG/M metagenome (GOLD analysis project Ga0316194, IMG submission 204936) | Coastal sediment microbial communities from Maine, United States - Cross River sediment 1 | ecosystem: Environmental > Aquatic > Marine > Coastal > Sediment | place: USA: Maine...
CTTGCGCAACCTCGAGTCATGGTGAACCCATCGAACCGTTGAAGAGCTCTACACTCCGGCTCGGGCTCGCACGTCGGTGACGTCCTGGGTCCTTTTTCGCAAACCCTTGACCCTGAAAGACCTGCCATCCATCTCCCTGACCGCTCGGTGAGCTGGCTTACTCCTTGCGGTTAGAAAGCCCCGAATCAATGGGTGAATCCCGTGAGAACCCGGAGGTGAAGTCATGGTGGTGATTGCGGTCGTTGTCGCGTTTGCCGCGTTCCTGTTGCTCGACTGGTATTGGGTCCGAGGGCGGCACCTGGCACCGGACGGCATCCGGGCCGTGCCCTCCCCTGCCCGACTTGACGACGAGGCCGTCACGGGTCCGACCGATCTGATGTTTCACCCCGGTCACGCGTGGGCGAGGACCGCGACCGGCGGACTGATCGCCGCCGGCAGTGACGAGTTCGCCATCAAGTTCGCCGGAGCGCTCGCGGCCATCGAGCTCCCCGCGGTCGGCTCCTCAAGACGTCAGGGTGATCCGGCCTGGACGTTGATCTCGACAGCCGGGCGGCGGCTCGGCCAGGTGATGCCCCTCGAGGGAGAAATCGTCGCGGTCAATCGGGCGCTGCTCGGAGACCCGTCGCTTGCTGCGCGCGCTCCCTACGACCGGGGCTGGATCGTACGGATCCGTCCCACCCACCTGGCGAGCGCTACCCGCAACCTGCTCCGCGGCGACCTGGCCAAGACGTGGATGGACGCCGTCCGAGCGACCGTCACCGGACGTCTCGGCCCGATCCCTCATGCCACCGCCGCCGACGGTGGCGAGTGGGCTGAAGGATTCGGCGACCACCTGGACGACGTCACGTGGAAGGCCCTGAAGCGGGAGCTGTTCCCATCCGTGGACCCCGAATCCCGCCAGGGCGCCTGACGCTGACGCGGAGAGACTGATGAATCGAAGACGATTCCTGAACGCCCTCGGTGTGGCCGGCGCCACCGCCGTCGTGACGGGTGGGGGTGAGGTCGAGGCGAGCACCGTGGTCGCCCCCCCGAACGCCTGCGGCGTCCTGGTGGACACGACCCTGTGCGCCGGCTGCCGCAACTGCGAGGTGGTGTGCGCCGAGACGAACGGGCTGCAGATTCCCGACATCGACGACGAGTCGGTGTTCGAAGCCGAGCGGGCCACCTCGGAAACCCAATGGACTGTGGTCAACCGCTACGAGACGGACGCCGGCGAGGTCTTCCGCAAGACCCAGTGCATGCACTGCATCCAGCCCGCGTGCGCGTCGGCGTGCCTGACCAAGGCGATGCTCAAAACCGACGAGGGTCCGGTCATCTGGCGCGAGGACAAGTGCATGGGCTGCAGGTACTGCATGATCTCGTGCCCGTTCGACGTTCCCAAGTTCGAGTACCACAGCGCCGTGCCCAAGATCCAGAAGTGCGTCATGTGCTGGGACCGGATCCGGGAGGGCGGGCAGCCGGCCTGTGTCGAGAACTGTCCCGGCGAGGCGCTGACCTTCGGAAAGCGCACCGAGCTGATCCGGGAGGCCCGACGCCGGATCCACACCGCGCCCGAGGACTACCACGATCACATCTATGGGGAACACGAGGCCGCGGGCTCGGGGTTTCTCTACATCGGCGCGGTTCCTCCCGAGCAGCTCGGGCTACGCACGAACGTTCGCACCGACTCGTACCCGGAGCTAACCAAGGGCTTTCTGTATAGCGTCCCGGTGATTCTCACGCTGTGGCCGGCCCTGTTGCTGGCCCTCAGCCGCGCTACCCGGAAGCAGGAAGAGATCGCCGTCCGGCAGATCGAGGGAGGGGAACGATGAACGGCGCGTTCGTGGCGGAGCGACCGGCAACGTCGGAGCTCAAGCGTGTTGCGCGCTTCGTGCTGGGCGAGCTCAAGCCCAAAGGGAAGCTCCTGACCCCGTTCAACGTCATCTCCGTACCGATCATCCTGCTGGGGGCCGCCCTCCTGGTGGTGCGGTTCGCCAAGGGCCTCGGCTCGATCACCAACCTGTCCCAGGACGTCCCCTGGGGGCTGTGGATCGGCTTCGACGTCGTCACGGGGGTGGCGTTTGCGGGAGGAGCCTACGTCCTGACGTTCATGGTCTACGTCCTTCGGCTCGAGACCTACCGGCCGATTGTGAGGGCCACCGTCCTCAACGGGCTGCTGGCCTACATGTTCTATGCCGGAGCACTCCTGCTGGACCTGGGCCGTCCGTGGAACGTCGTCAATCCCGTCATCGGGAACTCCTTCGGGGTCAGCTCGGTCCTGTTCCTGGTGGCATGGCACTTCATGCTTTACATGATCGCCGAGGCCATCGAGTTTTCTCCTGCGGTCGCGGAGTGGCTCGGCCTGGACAGGTTGCGCACGGTCCTCAAGGTCATGACCCTCGGCGCCGTGATCTTCGGGATCACGCTGTCGACGCTGCACCAGTCGGGACTGGGCGCGCTCTACCTCATGGCCGCCGAGAAGATCCACCCCCTGTGGTACTCGGAGTTCATTCCGGTGTTGTTTCTCGTTTCGAGCGTCTTTGCGGGGCTTTCGATGGTCGTCCTGGAAGGAACGATCAGCCACCGGGTCTTCGCTCATCGGATGCGCGCCGGGGTCAAGGCCTCCCACGACGGCATACTGATGGGACTGGGGAGGATCTGCGCCGGAGCGATGTTCGTCTACCTGTTCCTGAAGTGCCTGGTCTTCGTGCACGACGGCCACGCCGCCTGGATCGGGACCTCGTGGGGTACCTGGTACCTCACGGAGGTCGTCGGCTTCGTCCTGGTGCCGTGCGTGCTGTTCACGTGGGCGGTCCGCCGACGAAATCTGCTCGGGATCCGCGTGGCGTCGATCCTCACGCTACTCGGTATCCTGCTCAACCGGCTGAACATCTCGGTCATCGCGTTCAAGTGGGACGCTCCCGTGAGGTACTACCCGACCTGGATGGAGATCGCGGTGACCCTGGCCGTTGTCTTCTCGGAGATCTGGGTCTTTCGCTGGATCATCAACCGCATGCCCGTCCTGGACCGGGATCGAACCGATGTCGAGGACGAGCACCGTCGACCCGTTCCCGGGACGGGTGAGGTGAAGGAATGGAGAGCGCCGGCAGCGTAGACCTGTTCGCCACCAAGGGCGTCGAGTACCTGCTGGTCCTCGGCTTCCTGCCCGTGCTGGTCCTGTTCTGGAGGCTGCTCAACGAGCGCCGGCCGTCGCCGGCCCGCGGTGTCGTCACCCCGAGCTCGTGGTTCCGTTTCGACGATGCGCGCTTCCACCACCAGGGCCACAGCTGGGCGATGCCTGAAGGCGGCGGCGTGGTGAGGATAGGGATCGACGATTTCGCCCAGAAGCTGGTCGGGATCCCCAGCTCGATCGATCTGCCTCCCGTGGGGACCCGGCTCGAGCAAGCCGAAACCGGGTGGCGGATGCGTGTCGACAACGAGTCGATCGACCTGCTCTCGCCTGTCGACGGCGAGGTCGTCGACGTGAACGAGAGCGTCTGCCGCTCCCCGGAGCTTGTCAATCGCGATCCCTACGGCGAAGGCTGGCTCATGAAGGTTCGCGTCCCCGGGTGGGAGTCCAATGCCGGCAACCTGCTCAGCGGCGCCGTGGCCCGCACGTGGATGGAGGAGGCGACGGCCGCGCTCCGGGCCAGGATGGCGACCTCGGTCGGACCGGTGCTCCAGGACGGCGGCGTTCCCGTGACCGGGATCGCCAAGAGTCTGTCCGAGGACGAGTGGTCGGAGATCGCCCGGGAGTTCCTGCTGACCCGCTCGCGTCGGCTGTCGGTCAGCCGTGGCCGGCCAGTTGTGCCGTCTTCGTCGTGACCTCGATGGTGGGCGACTGCTCCAGGTGCTTCTTGACGGTGCACTGGCCGACCGCGCGCTTGACCGCGTCCCGGTACTTCTCCGGGAAGCTCTCGGGGAGCTCGATGGAGATCTCGACGCGCTCGATCATCTTGGTGTCGGGGTTCTTGATCGAGCGCTGGCGGATTCGCACGCCGTCGGTGGGGATCTTGCGCTTCTCGCAGAAGCGGGCGACGTAGATCCCGGAGCAGGTCGCGATCGACGCCAGGAACAGGTGGAACGGCTTGGGGGCCGAACCGTCCTGAGCGGTGACGATCCGGTGCTTTCCTACCTGGGCCTCGACCCGCTCGCCGCCGGTCAGGGTGACTTCGATCTCCATGGCCTCGCTCCTTCCGGCTGATGCTTCCCTTCGCTCTCAGGGATGCAGCCCGTGCTGAAAGGTCACGTCGCGTCGCGGGCCGCGCCGCCCGCGATCTTCTTCCGGGGCGTTTCCGGAATCCCCTGGGCGACGTCGGTTGCCGCCCCTCCCCCTTCACCTCCCGGTGAATCCGGATATGAGGCGGCGGCGCGTCGCTCGAGGACCCGACCCATCGGAGCCTTGCCGGTAAACCAAGCCGTGTCCATCGGGTAGATCACGGGGTCGAAGATCACGAAGTAGAAGTGCCAGACGACGATCGCGAGAGAGGCCAGCACCGCCTCGTAGAAGTGGATCGCCGTCGCGACGTCGCCGGCCCACTTGGGAAACCATCGGAGCATCGGGTTCTCGAACCACAGCATGAACCCCGTCACCGCCATGACGATGCAGCCCCACATCAGGGCGATGTATTCCATCTTCTCGGGGTAGCCGAGCTCTTCCGCCTCCGGCGGCCGCTCGCGGCGGCCGAGGTAGTAGAGCATCCGCTCCCGGAACTCCCGGACGTCGTGGAGGGTCGGACGCATCTTGGCGATGCAGGACCGGGCTCGGCGATCGATCGCGAGGTGGATGACGTGGACCGCCAGCGAGACGAGCATCAGGATCGCCGCGATGCGGTGGAGCCAGCCCCGCAGCCCCAGACTCTCCTCCCACCGCAGCAGGGGGCGGGCCCACCAGCTCTCGGGATAGGTCAGCGCGAAGCCCGTGTAGACCAGCATCGCGAAGCTGACGATCATCAAGATGTGGGCAATCCGGAATCCCGTGAGCATCCGCTCTTCGTTCGACGGCGTGGGCGCGAGGGTTCGAATCGGCGGGTTCTTCATCTTTCGGCGGAAGTCGAGGAAGTTGTGCAGCAACATGCCGCCGATGGTGATCCAGATCATCCAGATGTAGATCTCGCGCACGAGAAAGACGGCCAAGTGCTCACTTTCGGGCGAGCCGTGAACCGGCCCCTTCGCCACCAGCTCACCGACTCCGGGATGGCAGTGGCCGCAGGTGGCGGCCAGGTTGTCCGAATGGACGTAGGACTTCGGGTCCGATGACGGAAGGATGTCGTGGACGCCGTGGCAGGAGCCGCAGTGCGCCACCGTGGTAACGCCCGCCCTGGAAGCCAGGCCGTGGTAGCTGTCATCGTAGGCTGACACCTTGTCGGAGGAAATCCCGAACTTCTCGGCAAGCCGAATGTCGCCGTGGCACCGGCCACAGGTCATCTTGGGCACATTGGTGGCGTAAACCGGAGAACCGGACTCCCGGGGCGACAGGATGCGGTGCTCGCCGTGACAGTCGGTGCAGACCGGTGCTTCGCGGGCGCCGTGGGAGGCCGCCTTCCCGTGGACGCTGGCCTCGTAGGCCTCCGCGATCTCGGCGTGGCACGCGCTGCAGGTCTTGGGTACCCTCTGGTGATAGACCAGCGATCTGGGATCGCCGGCCCCGTAAATGTCGTGAGTTCCATGGCAGTCGCTGCAGGTGGCGGCGTCTCCGCCCTCGGCGACCTGGCGACCGTGAACGCTGGCCTCGTAGGCCTCGAGGGGCTTGACCACCGGAATCCCGAACTTCGCGACCATCTCGGGGTTCGCGTGACAGACGCCACAGGTTCGCGCGATGTGGTTATGGTGGAGGGGTGACTCGGGATCGGAGCTGGGCAGCAGCGTGTGGACCCCTCCGTGGCAGTCGGCGCACTCCGGCGCCTCGTCGTGACCGCTCATGCGGCTCCCGCCATGGACGCTACCTTCCCATTCGGCCACGACGTCCTCGTGACAGGCCGTGCAGTCGGGGCGCAGCTCGGTCTCGGGATGGGCCGGCCCCTCCACCTCGACGTGGCAGTCGACGCAGTCGAGGAATCCGTGGACCGTCTCTTCGAAGGCATCCAGGTCGGTCTCGTGGCATTCGGCGCAGTCTTCCACCGCCGCCGCGGGAGTCGCCGCGACGAGCGCGGCCAGCAGGAAGAACCCGATTCGCGCGGTCGGGCAGATCGTCTTGGCTTGGATCATCACGATTGAGCCCCGCAGATGTTGGGCGGCACGTCCCCGTCCGGTAAGGGGATATCCGGGCGTGCCGCGACGCACCCGGTTCAGTCTCCGGGCTCCGAATCAAAGCAAGTGACGTGCCCGGAACAGCGCTCTTTTGCCCTTCCCGGGGGATGTGTCTTTCTGGGCTGCAGAGGCCTCTGTCCGGTTCAAAGCTCGACGACGTGTGGGGGATATACCGGACTCTTCACCGGCGATGGCGGAATTTTCCGCACCGCCCCCCTGCGACAGGCATCGGATCAATTCAAGAGCAAAAAGGTCCCTGATAGGTCTTCTACGCGCCGGGACTAAGGTTCCGCGCGTGATTACCATGGCACCCACGGATGGACCGCCAGATCCGGCACGTCTCTTGATGTCCCCTGGAGCTTCGATGAGCACTCGTAATTCGCAGCCCTACCCCACCCGAGCACGACGAATCGTCCGGTTGGCCGTCGCTGTCATTCTGGGGGTCGTCGGCAGCACGTCCGCGGCGCTCGCCCAGGCCAATGACGACTGCCTGATGTGCCATGAGGAGTCCGACCTCACGGGGACCCGGAACGGACAAGAGATCTCGGTCTTCGTCGATGCCGACCGCTTCGCGGCGTCGGTCCATGCCGAGATGGACTGCGTGATGTGCCACCAGGACCTGGACAGCGACGACTTCCCCCACGCCGACGACGCCGAGCCGGTGGAGTGCGGGATGTGTCACGACGAGCAGGCCGAGGCTCACGACGCCAGCCTCCACGGCCAGGCCCACGAGCGTGGTGACGAGTACGCACCGACGTGCGCTCACTGCCACGGAACGCACGACATCCAGTCCCACCTCGAGCCGGACTCGCCGACCTCGGTGATCAACATCCCCCTGCTGTGCGGCCGATGCCACCACGAGGGTTCGCCGGTCTCGCTGACACACGATATTCCCCAGGACAGCATCCTTAAGAACTACTCATTGAGCATCCACGGCGAGGGCGTCTTCAAGAAGGGACTCACCGTCACCGCGGTCTGCACCTCGTGCCATACCTCTCACCGGATCCTGCCGCACACCGATCCCGAGTCGAGCATCCACGCCGACAACGTCGCCTCGACCTGTACGCAGTGCCACGCGCGTATCGAGCAGGTTCACCGCAAGGTCATCGAGGGCCGGCTGTGGGAAGAGGAGCCTCACAAGATCCCCGTTTGCGTCGACTGCCACTCGCCGCACCAGATCCGCCGGGTTCTCTATCCCGCGGGTCTCGCCAACCAGGACTGCCTGGGTTGCCATGACGATCCGAACCTGACCCTGGACCGCGACGGCGATACCGTCTCTCTGTTCGTCGACCTGGACGCTTACGCGACCTCCTCCCACGGCGGCACCGCTTGCGCCCAATGCCACACCGACGTCACGCCGTCCCGCACTCGCTCGTGCGAAACCGTGGCCTCCAAGGTCGACTGCAGCATCTGCCACGCCGAGCCGGTCAATGACTACATGGCGGGGCTTCACGGGCAGCTCTTCGCCCGCGGCGACCCCGACGCCCCGACCTGCCAGGACTGTCACGACAAGCACGCCACCCTGGGCAAGGCTCTGCCGACCTCCCCCACCTTCCCCCGAAACGTGCCCCGGCTGTGCGCGAAGTGCCACCGCACGGGAGAAAAGGCGGCAGTCCGGATCGACACCGAGCTCCCGGACATCGTGGAGAGCTACATCGACAGCATCCACGGCAAGGGTCTTCTGAAGAGCGGCCTGGTAGTCACCGCTACGTGCGCCAGTTGCCACACGCCCCACCGCGAGCTCCCACCTGCCGATTCCGAGTCGTCGGTGCATCGCGACAACGTCTCGGACACCTGCGGCCAGTGCCACTACGGCATCGGAGAGGTCTTTCAGAGCAGCGTCCACTGGCCCGGGAACTTCGAAACCGACCGGGAGCTTCCGACCTGCGAGAGCTGCCACACGTCCCACACCATCGGCCGGACCGACAAGCCCGACTTCCGATTCCAGATGATGGGGCAATGCGGCCGATGCCATGAGAAAGAGGCGGCGAGCTTCTTCGACACCTTTCACGGCAAGGTGTCCAGGCTCGGATCTTCCGGTGCCGCAAAATGCTACGACTGTCACGGGACGCACAGCATCCTCCCGACGACAGATCCGGCCTCGATGCTCAGTCGCGACAACGTCGTGGAAACCTGCGGGCAGTGCCACGAGGCCTCCCACAGGAGATTCGCCGGCTACCTGACCCACGCCACCCACCACGACGCCGACAAGTACCCGTGGCTTTTCTGGTCATTCTGGTTCATGACGGTCCTGCTGGTCGGGACACTTTCCTTCGCGCTGCTGCACACCCTGGCGTGGCTGGTCCGGCTGTGGCTGACCCGGGACGAGTGGAAAGCGCACAAGGCGCTGTCGCACTCCAACGGTGAAACGAAGCTGTACCGCAGGTTCGACACGTTCCAGCGCGGCCTCCACGGCTTCATGCTTCTGAGCTTCTTCACCCTGGCCCTCACGGGCATGGCCTTGAAGTTCTCGTACATGGGGTGGGCGCAGGGCTTCTCGAGGCTCCTCGGTGGATTCGACACCATGGGCGTCCTCCACCGCATGGGTGCCGTCGTCTTGTTCGTGGTCTTCGCGCTGCACCTCTGGGACGTCCGCCGAAGAAAGAAGCAGGCCGGCAGGACCTGGTGGCAGATGATCACCGGCCCCGACTCGATCCTGTTCAACCTTCGCGATCTGAAAGAGGCCCGACAATCGATCTTCTGGTTCTTCGGCCTAGGACCGCGGCCGGCCTACGGGCGTTTCACGTACTGGGAGAAGTTCGACTATTTTGCCGTCTTCTGGGGCATCGCGATCATCGGCAGCACGGGACTTTTATTGTGGTTCCCGGAGCTGTTCACACGCGTGATTCCCGGCTGGTCGGTCAACGTCGCGACCATCATCCACAGCGACGAGGCCTTGCTGGCCGTGGGTTTCATCTTCACCATCCACTTCTTCAACACGCACTTCCGGCCGGACAAGTTCCCCATGGACCCGGTGATCTTCACCGGACGAGTCACGTTGGATGAGCTGAAGTACGACAAGCCCGGAGAATACGAAGAGTTGATGGCCGAAGGCGACCTCGAGAATCGACTCGTCGCCCCCTATCCGCACAAGGTCGAGCGGATCTTCAAGGGCTTTGGGTTCTTCTTTTTGTTTGTGGGGTTGACGCTGATTGGGCTGATCGTCTACACGATGCTATTCGGATATCGCTAACCCCAACGTGGTGCTCAGCTTGTTGCACTTGAGTGCCCGCATGCGGGCACGTCGGTCGCCCGCGAGTGGACACTCGCCGCCGCAACTCCAGCACAACGTCGAGATTAAGCCGAATCACTGCGGGCATCCGCCTGGGGGGATCGCCACCTCCATCGGGCAGCGGTCGTGGTTCGCCTATGGCATCCAGGCAGCACCGCACCGCCGAACCGGAAGACGGAGTGCACGTAAACGAGGGGTCCACCGACCGCTGCCCGCGATCCCTTCCGGCTCGGTGGCGCGATCGACCCTCGAGGCCCTCGATTGGCTGGTTTCCCGGGCCTCAAAGGAGGCGAGATGCGTTCGCGAGACGGCTGTTTCCGAAGCGGATCCGCGTGCCCGAGAGCTGGATTCGAATCTACCGGCGCGAGTGGATCACCCCGGCCGTGGGCCGAAACGTGCTCCACGCCCTCCGGCATGCCTACTAGGCACAAGCACATTCACGAACTAACGCCGAGGACAAGAAGACTGCGCCCAAGAGCGGCTCAGAGGTGCAACAAGCTCCGCACCACGTTGGGTTAGGGGCGCAGCGTTTGGAGGATCTCCGGGTCTTCCTCTTCCATCGCCAACAACGTATGGCAAGTAAAGCAATCCTGCGAAATAGTCTCACCGTCGTCGGTGGCATGCTCGTCGTCGTGACAACGGAAGCAGCCCGGGAAGTCGACGTGTCCGATATGGTTCGGGTAGGTGCCCCACTCGACCTTCATGGCCGGGAAGACGTTGGTGGCGTAGATCGCGCCCATGCTCTCGGCGGCCTCGTCGATCGCGTCGCGATTCGAGGAGGCGACCTCCGGGTATTCCTTCTCGTAGAACGAGACCAGATGCGTCGCGATAGCCTCACGGGCCTCGTCATGTGAGGTGTAGGTTTTCTTCAGCGCCTTCATGCCCTCGCGGCGGACGTAGGGCAAGCTCCTGTCGATCTCCCCCAGTTGGATTGCGTGGTCGATTGCGGGGTCCGGCATTTTGTAGACGTGCGACGGGCGATTGTGACAATCGACGCAATCCATGACCCGCCACTGCCCTTCGCCCTCGCCCGGATCTCCGTTGGCGTCGGACCCGCCCGGCGCGTTGAAGGTTTTGACCGTGCCGTCCGGAAGGGACAGCTCGACCTCGGAGATGTTCATCCGGCTGTCGTCGGAGCGGTACCGGATCCGGTTGTCGGGGTCGACGTGCCAGTGAATACCGTGGGAGGTCCGTCCCTCGACCCCTCCGACCCGCAGCAGCAGAACGCTCTTCGTCTCGGAGTTGGCCTCGTCGTTCTCGTAGTGGGTCTTGACCTCGAGCTTGTCGCCGACGAACTTTTCCGGCCAGTGGCATTGCTCGCAGGTCTCACGGGCCGGGCGCAGATCGTGGATCGGCGTCGGGATGGGGCGCGGGAACAGGTCGAAGGTCACGGCCACGACCTGCCAGGCGCCCGACAGCTTCGATTTGACGAACCAATCGGCGCCGGGACCGATGTGGCATTCCACGCAGTTGACACGGGAATGCGGAGATCCGCGGTAGGCGGTCAGCTCCGGAGACATCACCGTGTGGCAGGTCTCCCCGCAGAACTCGGTCGAGTCCATGACCTCCACACCCTTGTAGGTCGCCGCTGCCAGGATGACGATGTTGGCGAGGGTCAGCATCAGAACGATCAGAACGGCCTTGCGGGTCTGCGGTCGGTTGAGATCGACCACCGCGAAAACGCGCTCCACCTCACCGCGCTCGGCGGCCTCGCGCGCACGCCGGCGCTCCCGGTAGACTCCGATCGGGATCAGCACCAGCCCCAGCGCGAAGATGCCGGGGAAGACCATGTAGGCCAGGATGCCGATATACGGATTCCCCAGGAACCCAACGATCTCCAGGGCGAACAGCGAGACGATCAGCACCGCACTGGCGGTCGTGATGGCGGTGCCGAGCAGGCTGATGGGGTTGCGCGTCAGCGCGGCAAGAAAGTTACGCACGGAGCTCTAAGCCTCCCACATCTGGAGAATCTCCATGTAGTTGGCGCGCTCGTAGCCGCTGGGGTCCGGAGATCGCTCGAGGTTCATGCTGCCCAGCATTTGACCCAGAGACTCGTACTCGTGCTCCTCGAGCCACTCCGCCACGCCCTTTTTGATCTGGCCGAGATACTCGGGGCCGTGCTCCAGAAGCGCGGAGACCATCTGAACGGCGTGGGCTCCGGTCATGACCGCCTTGATGGCATCGATGGGCGTGTGAACGCCGCCGCTGGCGGCCAGGGACGTCTCGATCCGACCCGACAGAATGGCCAGCCAGCGAAGCCGCAACGGGAGCTCCTTCGAGTCGGAGAGCCGAAGTCGTCGCGACACCTCCAGCTCGTCGACATCGATATCCGGCTGGTAGAAGCGATTGAACAGCACCAGGCCGTCGGCACCCGCCGACACCAGTCGACGGGCGAAGTTCGCGAGCGCCGTGTAGTGCGGCGAGAGCTTCACCGCCACCGGGATCTGAACTTGCTTCTTGACGGCTCCGACCATCTCGAGGATCCGTGTTTCCACCTGCTCCCCGCTCTCGTCGGGATCGGCGGCCAGGAAGTAGACGTTGAGCTCGAGGGCATCGGCCCCCGCCTCGGCGATCTGCCCGGCGAAGTCCAGCCAGCCGCCCGCGGTGACGCCGTTGAGCGACCCGATCAGCGGCAGGTTGACGGCCTGCTTGATCCGCCGGATCTGCTCGAGGTAGTCCTCCGGCCCGAGCCGGAAGGTGTCGAGCGACGGCAAATACGAGGCCGCCTCGGCGTGGGCACCCTCGTGAGCGTCGACGTGACCCACCGTGGCCAATTGCTCCATCGCGAGCTGCTCCTCGAACAGCGAGCGCATCACGATGGCGGCCGCACCGGCGTCTTCGAGCCGCCGGACCTTGTCGAGGTCATCGACCAGGGGAGACGCTCCCGGCATCAGCGGGTGGGGCAGATCGAGCCCCAGATAGGTCGTTGACAGATCCATGGCTTTCTCCTCCTGCGCCTACTTCGTGGTGCCGGCAGGCTCGGGCGCCTGCTCGGTCTCTTGCTCGGGGTTGGGGATCGTCAGACCCGCCAGTTGCTGGTAGACCGCGTACCGTTGCTCGGCGTGGCGGACGGCGAGCTTCAGGAATCGCTTGAACCGCTCCGGGTCGACCTTCTCGACCATCCGGAAGCGGGTCTCGTTGCGCATGTAGTCGGCGGCCGACGTCTTGGGCGCGCCGGAGTCGAGCTTCAGCGGCGGCAGACCTTCAGCCACTCGCCTCGGGTCGAAGCGATACAGCGGCCAGATCCCGGAGCTCACCGCGAGCTTTTGCTGCTCGGTGCCTCGCGCCATGTCGTAGCCGTGGGCGATGCAGTGGCTGTAGGCGATGATCAGCGACGGACCGGGGAAGGAGTCGGCCTCCTGAAACGCCCGTACAGTTTGGGCGTCCTTGGCCCCGAAAGCGACCCGCGCGACGTAGATGTGTCCGTAGCTCATCGCCACGAGCCCGAGGTCCTTCTTGGCGATCTCCCGGCCCGCCACGGCGAACTTCGCCGAGGCTCCCAGCGGTGTCGCCTTCGACTGCTGACCGCCGGTGTTGGAGTAGACCTCGGTGTCGAGGACGAGCGCGTTGACGTCCCGGCCGAGGGCCAGAACGTGGTCGAGCCCGCCGAAGCCGATGTCGTAGGCCCAGCCGTCGCCCCCCACCAGCCAGACGCTCTTGCGGACGAGGTAGTCGGCCAGCTCGTCGAGCACGGGGGCAGCCGGATCGTCGATGCCCTTCAGCTTCGACCGCAGCGCGGCGACTCGCTTGCGCTGCTCGGCGTAGTCGCCCTCGGTGATCTGCGACGACTCCAGCAACGGGCCGACGAGGGTGTCCCCCAGGCTCGGAGCCAGACCGCGCAGGAGCTGGCGGGCGCGGTCGGCGAGGCCGTCGATGGCCAGCCGGAAGCCGAAGCCGAACTCGGCGTTGTCCTCGAATAGCGAGTTGGACCACGCCGGCCCCCGCCCGTCGGCGTTGGCCGTGAAGGGTGTGGTGGGGAGATTGCCGCCGTAGATCGAGCTGCACCCGGTGGCGTTCGCGATCAGAGCCCGGTCGCCGAACAGCTGGGTCAACAGCTTGACGTAGGGAGTCTCGCCGCACCCGGCGCAGGCCCCGGAGTACTCGAACAGGGGCTCGAAGAACTGCGAACCCTTGATGTCGACCTTGATCTGCTTGCGGTCGGGGTCGGGCAGGCCGAGGAAGAACGTGTAGTTCGCGGCCTCGGCCTCCCTCAGCGGCGGCTGCGGGTGCATGTCGATCGCCTTGTGACGCGGGTTGGCCTTGTCCTTGGCGGGACAGACCACCACGCACAGCGTGCAGCCGGTGCAGTCCTCCGGCGCCACCTGCAGCAGGTACTGCTGCCCCTCGAATTCGCTGCCGCGGAAGTCGGTCGACTTGAAGGTCGGCGGTGCCCCCTCGAGCGCCGCGGGCTCGACGACCTTGGGTCGGATGGCCGCGTGGGGGCAGACCATCGCGCACTTGTTGCACTGGATGCAGATCTCGGGATCCCATACCGGGATCTCGAGGGCGATGTTGCGCTTTTCCCACTTTGTCGTGCCCACGGGCCAAGTACCGTCGATGGGAAAGGCGCTCACCGGCAGATGATCGCCCTTGTTGGCCATCATCACCGCGGTCACCCGCTGGACGAAATCGGGAGCCTCCGCCGCGACCAGCGGCGGCCTCCCCTGTTCGGCAGTGACCTTCTTCGGGACCTCGACCTGATGCAGGTTGGCGAGGGCGCGGTCGACGGCCTCGAAGTTTCGCGCCACGACCTCCTGGCCCTTCTTCCCGTAGGTATTCTGGATCGTCTCCTTGATTCGCGCGATGGCCTCGTCTCTCGGAAGCACCCCGGAGATCGCGAAGAAGCAGGTCTGCATCAGGGTATTGATGCGCCGCCCCATCCCTGTTTCCTTGGCCACCTCGTAGGCGTCGATGACGTAGAACTTCAGGTCCTTTTCGAGGATCTGCTCCTGGACCTCCCGGGGGAGATGATCCCAGACCTCCGTCGGACCGTACGGCGCGTTCAGCAGGAAGACCGCGCCCGGTGCGGCGTACTCGAGCACGTCGTAGGTGTCCAGAAAGACGAACTGGTGGCACGCCACGAAGCTTGCCTTCCGGATGAGGTAGGTGGATTGGATCGGGCGAGGCCCGAATCTGAGATGGGAGATGGTGACCGCGCCCGCCTTCTTGGAGTCGTAGACGAAGTAGCCCTGGGCGAAGTTGTCGGTCTGCTCTCCGATGATCTTGATCGAGTTCTTGTTGGCCCCCACGGTGCCGTCGGCGCCGAGGCCGAAGAAGACGCCACGCACCACGTCGTCAGGCTCGATGTCGAACTCGGGATCGACCTCGAGAGACGAGTAGCTGACGTCGTCCACGATCCCCACCGTGAAGTGACTGCGGGGCTCTTCGTGGGAGAGCTCGTCAAAGACCGGCTTCACCATGGCGGGGTTGAACTCTTTCGACGACAGCCCGTAGCGTCCCCCGATGACCTTGGGATCCGTCTGGAACGGAGTGATTCCGGTGTCCCGGGCTTCCCGGAGCGCGGAGATAACGTCCAGGTGGAGCGGCTCGCCGATGGCGCCGGGCTCCTTGGTGCGATCGAGGACCGCGATCGAGCGGGTCGTCGTCGGCAGCGCCGTCACGAAGTCCCCGACCGAGAACGGCCGGTAGAGCCGGACCTTGAGCACGCCGACCTTCTCGCCCCGGGCGTTCAGCCACGCCACGGTTTCCTCGACCGGCCCCGCCCCCGAACCCATGATCACGATCACACGCTCGGCCTCGGGGTCGCCGAAGTAGTCGAAGAGGTGGTAGCGCCGACCGGTCAGCGCGGCGAAGCGGTCCATCTCTTCCTGCACGATGCCCGGACAGGCCTGGTAGTAGGGCGTGCAAGCCTCCCGCGCCTGGAAGAAGGCGTCGGGGTTCTGCGCGGTGCCCCGCAGCACCGGGCGGTCGGGCGTCAGAGCACGCTCCCGATGGGCCTCGACCCACTCGTCCCGGATGATCTCGCGGATGTCGTCGTCGGACAGCTCCTCGATCTTGGCCACCTCGTGGGAGATACGGAAGCCCTCGAAGAAGTGCAGGAACGGGATTCGGGAACGCAACGACGCCGCCAGTCCGATGAGCGCGAAGTCGTGGGCTTCCTGCACGGAGCCGGACGACAGCAGGCCGAAGCCGATCTGGCGGCACGCCATGACGTCGGAGTGGTCGCCGAAGATCGACAGCGCATGAGTCGCCAGGGTTCTCGCCGCGACGTGCATGCAGAACCCGTTGAGCTCGCCGGCGATCTTGTACATGTTCGGGATCATCAGGAGCAGGCCCTGCGACGACGTGAAGGTCGTCGTGAGCGCGCCGGCCTGAAGCGCGCCGTGGACCGCGCCGGAGGCGCCGCCCTCGGATTGCATCTCGACCACCGATGGAATGCTGCCCCAGATGTTGGGCCGCTTGTGAACCGCCCACTCGTCCGAGAGCTCACCCATGGGCGAGGACGGCGTGATCGGATAGATGGCGATGACCTCGTTGGTGCGGTACGCCACGGACGCGGCGGCTTCGTTGCCGTCGATGGTGATCTGACGACGCTTCTTCATCACGCGTCTCCTTGAATGATCCGAGCTAGTAGGTAATCGCTCCGAACGTCGGTGCGGGCACTCCGATTCCTTGCACCGCGCAGGACACCGTAGAAGATTGCGGGTAGCAGGTCATATGCCATTGGGGACCTTTGCAGTCGTCTTCGGGTCGTGGGCCGTGGATGAGCGGGCGATCATCTCGACCACGACGGGCGTTCCCCGGGTCCGCACGTGGATCTCAACCGTGGGACTCAGGTTCTTCGAGGGACCCGGAACACGAGACCATTGCACCACAAGAAGACCCAGGATTCGAAGAAACTCGTCTCCACCCAGGACGATTTCCCAGCGAGTGGGGAAGATTCCGCAGTCGAGACCGTCAATCAGGGGGCGTGGGCCTGCCGCCGACTCCGACCACCTCGTGTGCGCGTGACGAAGATCTCGTCGCCTACAACCTTGACCTCGGAACGATCCAACGGGGGAGGCGGCGGTCCCGCGGCATCGCGTCCGGAACGGTCGTACCCCCCATTGCGGCAGGCACGATGGCACGATCCTTGAACAAAACACGACTGAGGGGACCCGAATTCTCGCCGTTTGGTGAACGAGGCTCGGAAATGACACGCGAGAATCGAGGTTTCCTGGGGAGTATTGCCCAATGACACCGGGAAATATCGCACTCAAGCTGGCAACGGTCCTGTGCGTGGTCGCGTTCGTGGCGGCCCTGCGCTGGGCCCGCGGCCACGAGGCGTCGGAACGGGTCTTCCGCTGGTCGTACCAGGCGATGACCGTCTGCTTGGCGTTCGCATCGACCCTCTTGATGATGGCAATCCTGTTCCACGACTTCCGATTCGACTACGTCATCGGTTACAGCTCGCGGGACCTTCCGCTGCTTTACCAGATCTCTTCGTTCTGGGCCGGGCAGCAGGGCACCTTCCTGCTGTGGGCGCTGCTCGCCGCCCTGGTGGGCTATCCGCTCTTCCGGAAGGGAGGGTGGGAGCCGGCTGCGGTCGCGACGGCCTACCTTCCGACGATCGGATTCCTGCTGGTCCTGATGCTCGATTCCGGAGGGAACCCTTTCCGGCTCGCGCAGCACGTTCCTCCCGACGGGCGCGGCCTCAACCTGCTGCTCCAGGACCCCTGGATGGCCAGCCACCCCCCGCTGGTCTTCCTCGGGTACGCGGCGATGGCGGTCCCTGCCGTCCTGGCCCTGGTCTCGCTGTTCAAGGGGCGCGACGACGGGTGGCTGGTTCCGGCACTGCGCTGGTCGTTGCTCGCCTTCCTGGGCCTCGGCGCGGGAATCGTCCTGGGCGGCTTCTGGGCCTACAAGGTCCTCGGGTGGGGCGGCTACTGGGGCTGGGATCCTGTCGAGAACGCGTCGCTGGTGCCCTGGCTTGCCGTCACGGCTCTGATTCATGGCCTCCTGGTCCAGAAGGGTTCCGGGGCGCTGCGGCGGTCCAACTGGATCCTGGCCCTCTCGGGGTACCTGCTGGTCCTCTACGCCACTTTCCTGACCCGGAGTGGCGTCCTGGCGGATTTCTCGGTTCACTCCTTTCCCGCGGGCACGATCTTCCGTCTGCTGGTAGGCGTTCTTCTCGTGACCCTGGCGGCCTCGCTGTGGGGCCTGACGCGACGTTTCGGGAGTCGAGGCTCGGCCATCGAGACGGCGGTCTCGTGGCCTCTCGTGATCTCGGTGGCCGTCGGCCTGTTCGCCGCCTCGGGCCTGTTCGTGCTGATCGGCACGTCGTGGCCGATGATCTCGACCTGGTTCGGAACGGCGTCGTCGATGGGACCGCCCTTCTACAACAAGGTCAGCCTCCCGCTCTACATCGCTCTGTTCGGCTTGCTATCCATCGCGCCCTTCCTCGGCTGGAGGAATCTCCCGGCACAGGCATGGATCGGCCGGGTCGTTCCGGGGCTCGTGGTGGCGACGATCGGTACCGGCGTGGCCCTGGCCCTGGGGGCGCACGGGATCGGCGCGCTGGTGCTGTTCTTCGTCGCGCTGGCGGCGCTGACGTCGAACATCGTTCGCTTCGTTCAGGTCGCCCGGGCGAGGATGCTGTTCACGGGCGCCGCACTCGCCCACATCGGTTTCGCCCTGATGTTCGTGGGCATCGTGGCGAGCTCCGCGTGGGGCGTGACCGAGAGGGTCGACCTTCCGATCGGCCGCCCGGTGGAGGCCGTGGACCGCATCCTGACCTTCCGCGGTCACGTGGACGGGTCCGAGCCGCAAGACCGCTGGCGGGTTGCCATCCAGCGCCCCGGCGAAGCCGAGACGATGACTTTCGTCGGCATGTTCATGATCGACGGCAACAGCGGTGGGGAGGATCAGGTCTTCCGCCGTCCCGCGATCCTTCGGTCCCTGGCGGGAGACCTCTACGTCGCCCCGTTGGGCCTCGACCAGGGTGGCGGCGCGGCCCAGACGCTCGACCTGGTCCGGAACGAGCCGACGGCCTACGGTGACGGCACCCTGACCTTCCTGGGATTCGAGACCGAGCAGACCGAATCGGGTCACGAGATGACGTTCAAGGCTCACGTCGAGGTGCTTCACGGAGACGAGCGTGAGGTCGTCGACCTGCCGTTCGGAATGGTGGACGGCAAGCTCGGCGGGCCGCGGGTCTCCCTCGCCATGCTGCACGGATCCACGCTGGTGGTAGAGCGGCTCTCGGTGGAGCAGAGCATGATCCGGGTGCGGGCCGAGAACCCGTCGGCGGCATCGCAGGTGCTCGTGGCCGAGGTCAGCACCAAGCCGCTGATCGGGTTCCTGTGGGTCGGGACGCTGATGCTCGGGCTCGGCTGCACGGTCGCCGTGGTTCGCCGGGTACGGGAGTTTCAGCCGGCGACCTCCGGGGCATCCGAAGACGCGACGAACGGCACGGGCCAAACAGGACCGCGGTCCCGGCGGCGGCCCGCCCCCGCCGGTGCCGCCCGGCGTCGCACGGGAGCCACTGCAACCCCTCGCTGATCTCCCACTCCCAAGAATGAAGAGGCCGCCGGGAATCCTCCCGGCGGCCTCCAGCGCGAAACTCGAGCGCGATTCGATCGACTACTTGGTCTTGTGCTCGTGGACGCCCGCCTCCACGGCGGTGGCGTAGTCGAACGCCTTCTGATCGTGCGGCGCACCGGTGTGGCACGACTTGCAGGTCGACTCGTCCGGGAGGACCAGACCGGCGGCGACGGAGGCGTCGCGGTCCTTCATGACCTTCATCGACTTGTAGTCGCTGCCAGCACCGTGGCACGCCTCGCACTGCACGCCGGGCATGTCGGCGGAACCGCCCGTCGCGTGGCACTTGAGGCACTCGGCGTTGCTCTGGTCGTCACCCTCGAGCCTATCGAAGGCCTTGGCGTGGGCCAGACCCGACCAACTCTCGTACTGGACCTTGTGACACATCTTGCACTTCGCGGCACCGATGTAGTCGGCCGCACCGACCACCGCCGCCGACAGGATCAGTATTCCCAGCCCTACCAAGATCGCTTTCGTCGCTCGCATCAGCTCACCTCTTCACTTGTTTGAAGCCGCGGCAACCGATGCGCGCGGCCAGCAACTCGCAACACGATAGAGCAAGCTGAGGGCCACGCCCCACCTGATTATGGAGAAAAGCAGTCGTCTTTCGACTCGACCCGAAAAGGTGCTTTCCCCTGGGCTTCTCCGGTCACGACCTTGGGCAACGGCCTAAAAACATATCCATATTTCCTAGAATAAATATGCACCTTGGCACACGACCGCGCCGAAAGATGTCCCCGGCAGGAGTCACCGGACGAGGTCAGCGAAGCCCCGTGGGAACCTCACCCGGCGGGGAAAATTCCCCTCGCCATGGGGCCTTCTCCCCGCTGTGGCTCGGGTCGACCGGCGCGCATGAGTTGGATTCCCCCCCAAGTAACGCCACTCCTCAACCCAGGGCGCTTCCGGCACGGAGATTGCGCCCTTGCGGCGCGCTGAGGGGAGACCCGGAACATCCTGCCGGGGGGGAGGGCACGGGACCGTGGCCCTGACACAGAGTTCATCGATCGATCACGGCGTTGACCGCGGCCGTCCCGACCGCAAACCGTGGTCCCTGTTCCCGGGGGGGGTGCGCCTGTGGCACTTCATCGTCCTTCCCGCGGTGGGAATGGGGCTGGCGATCCTCGTCTTCCGTATCGTCGACCGCTGGGTTCTCGTCAACCTCGATCCCGGTACCGCCGGGGCCTGGACGGTCGTCCGGACGATCGCGATCGCAGTGCTGATGGCCTCGCTGATGGCGTGGCTGGCCGTCAGGCACAAGAGGGAGTACGAGGCCGAGCTCAACGAGCAGAACGAGGCCCTGGAGGCGACACGCGACTTCCTCGCGCGGATCATCGAAGGCTCAGGCGAGGCCATCGTGACCCTGGATCCCCGGGGTTGCGTGACGTCGTGGAATCGGGCCGCCGAGCGCATCTACGGTTGGACGGCTGAAGAGATGCTGGGCCGGTCCGTCGATCGTGTCTTCCCCGACGACCCCGAGATCGCCGAAGAGCTGAGCAAAACGGAAGCGCGGTTGCGCGACGGGCGGACGATCCACGACCTGGAGACCACCCGGGTTCGCAAGGACGGCACGCCGATCACGGTGAGGATCACGCGATCACCTCTCGAGGATGCCGGGGGCCGTTTCGCCGGAAGCACCGGGATCATCCGCGATGTCACGGCGCTGAAGGAGATGGAAGCGCGGCTGCTCGAGAGAGAGCGCCTGGCCGCCGTGGGCGAGCTGGCGGCACAGGTGGCGCACGAGATCAGAAACCCGCTGGCCGGGATTCGCGGCGCCTGCGAGATCCTGGCCGAGGAACGCAGCGGCAACGACGCTCGCGATCAGATCTCGCGGGAGGTCATCCGGCAGGTCGATCGCCTCAACCGAACCGTGGAGGACATGCTCCTGTTCGCGCGGCCGCGAACGATCCAACCGGTTCCGACCGACGTCCACGCGATTCTCGAGCGTACGCTAGGCGTCCTGCTGGAAGATCCGAAGACCCGCGAGATCGAGGTGGAGCGGAGGTACGCGAAGTCGCTGGCCGAGCTCGAGGTCGATCCCCAGCAGTTCGAGCAGGTCCTGATCAACATCCTCCTCAACGCCATCCAGGCCATGGACTATCGAGGGAAGCTCACCGTGACGACGCGCACGAACGGGCTCCACGCCCAGGTCGCGATCCGCGACACGGGACCGGGCATCCCCGAAGACCTGCGGGACCGGATCTTCAAGCCGTTCTTTACCACCCGCGCCAAGGGCTCAGGCCTTGGCCTGGCCATCGTGCGCAACCTCGTGCAGGCGCACGGCGGGAGCATCAACGCCGTCTCGCTCCCCGCGGGTGGGACCGAGCTCACCGTGACCCTTCCGACGAAAAGTCGCACGCCGTGATCGCCGGCGAGATCGCAATGATGAAGGGCTTTGACTTGCGGTGACGCCCCAGACTGCGGGCTCGATGGAACGGTCCTTCGCGCCGCCCTCGGAGGGCGACGTGCACTCACGACGGCCCGGACGGTGCTCCGCTAGGACGGACCCATCTGCAGCTCGACGCGCCCGTTGCGCCTCGGAGCCGAGACCAGGACCTCGAGGGTCGCATCCTTGAGAACCGCGGCGATCTGCTCTTGAACTCGAAGCCAGACCGCGTTCGCCGGGCAATTCGCAGCATGCTCGCACGCTTCCGGGTCCGGGATGCACTGGGTCAGGGCCACAGGCCCCTCGATCGCCTCGACCACATCCAGGAGGCTGATATCGGACGCAGGATGAGCCAGGGCAAACCCCCCGTGAACCCCCCGTGACGACCGAAGGAGCCCGGCGCGCACCAGTCCCCGCAGGATCTTGGCCATGAAGCTGGACGGGATATTCTGCGTCTCTGCGACCTCGCTTCTCAGCACGACGCGGCCCTCCGGCAGGGAGGCGATGTAGAGCATGCTGCGGATGGCGTAATCGGCCGCGTTCGTGAGCCTGAGGGCCATGGAAGGCCTCCTTTCGACGGGCAAAAACCCGTTCACACTCTCTTTCCTCCATTTATCCAAGCAACGCACGTGCCACGGGCGAATTGGGGACTTCGGGGGGGATCTATGGCGTTTGACGCGGGTATGGGGCGGTCTCCCGTTTCGGGTATGCTCCGATCCGGCGCAGAATCAGGGAGAAATTCCCCAAGACGAGGGAAAATTCCCCGCGCGAAGGGCATCAGGGGTTGCCCCCGGTGCGGCCCCTCGGTAGCCTGTCGCCGTCGGCTTCGGGTCGGCTTCTGGAAACACGCGGCCGAACTTTGTTTCGCCGCCGAAACATACAACGGATCTCTGACCCGAGACACCCGGAGGGAGTCACCTTGAAAACGATCATCGAGCCCTTCCGCATCAAGACCGTCGAGCCCCTGCGAATGACCACCTTCGAGGAGCGTCGGGAGGTCCTGGAGCGGGCCGACTGGAACCTCTTCCGGGTCCCGGCGGAGAGCATCCTCATCGACTTCCTGACCGACTCCGGAACCGGCGCGATGTCGTCGGAGCAGTGGGCCGGGATCATGCGCGGCGACGAGTCGTACGCCGGGGCGAAGTCGTGGTTCCGCTTCGAGGAACGGGTCCGCGAGCTCACGGGCTTTGCCCATATCATGCCGACCCACCAGGGGCGCGCCGCGGAGCGGATCCTGTTCGCATGCCTCGGAGTGGCCGGCCGCGTCGTGATCAGCAATACCCACTTCGACACCACGCGGGCCAACGTCGAGTACCTCGGCGGCGAGCCGATCGACATCCCGATCCCGGAGGCGCTCAAGCCCGCCGAGGAGCACCCGTTCAAGGGCAACATCGATCTGGAGGCGCTGGAGACACTCCTCCACGACGAGCGGAAGGACGTGGCGTGCGTCATCGCCACGATCACCAACAACTCCGGCGGCGGCCAGCCGGCCTCCATGGCGAACCTGACCGCGGCCAGCGCGCTGTGTCGCCAAAGCGGCGTCCCCTTCTACCTCGACGCCTGCCGGTTCGCCGAGAATGCGTATTTCATCAAGCAGCGCGAGGAGGGGTTCGCCGATCGGACGGTCGAGTCGATCTCGCGGGAGATGTTCGCGCTTGCCGACGGCGCGACCTTCAGTGCCAAGAAGGACGGCCTTGCGAACATCGGAGGGTTCCTGGCATCCCACGACGACCGTCTCGCCCGACAGGAAAAGGAGCTACTCGTCCTGACCGAGGGTTTCCCGACGTACGGGGGCCTCGCGGGGAGAGACCTCGAGGCCATCGCCGTGGGCTTGCGCGAGGTCGTCGAGGAAGACTACCTCTGCTACCGCATCGCCTCGACCCGGTACCTCGGAGAAGGCTTGCTGAAGCTCGGGATCCCGATCGTCCGGCCCCCCGGCGGTCACGCCGTCTACGTCGATGCGGGCAGCTTCCTGCCCGAGATCCCGCCACGGGAGTTCCCGGCGCAGGCTCTCGCCTGCGAGTTCTACCTTCAGGGAGGGATCCGGGGAGTCGAGGTCGGGACGCTGATGTTCGGGGGCACGGACCCTAGGACCGGCGAGGACCGCATCGCGCCCCTGGAGCTCTTTCGCATGGCGATTCCGCGCCGGGTTTACACCCAGAGCCACGTGGACTACGTGCTCGAGGTCGCTGCCGAGGTCGCAAAGCGTCGCGATTCGATACGCGGTCTCCGAATCGTCGACTCCGTCCCCCACCTCCGCCACTTCACGGCCCGCCTCGCCCCACTGGAGCCCGCAACACCGGTTCAACCCACAAGCTAGAGCGCTTGGTGCGCGGGAGAGCACACCGAGCGCGTCCCCAATCGTGGTGACGGTGTCAGCGCCCGTCCGGCTCGAGCCTCTGCGCCTCGAGAGGAGGGGTGGCGTCTCTGTTGTCCTGGCTGTCCTCCCGGTAATGACACCCGCGGCTGGTGGGATTGTGCAAGGCCGCCCGCCCGACGATGATCGCCGACTGAACGGCGTTACGGAGCCCGATCAGGCCGTCTGTAAGGCGAGCCTTCTTGTAGAAGTCCTCGACGTTCAGCCACAGATGGCGCAGCTCGCGGATCGCACGATCGAGCCGGTAGGCGTTCCGCACGAGTCCCACGTAGTGCCACATCAGGTTGCGGATCGTCTGCATGTCACCCTGGATGAGGGCGGGGTCGGCATCGAAGGTCAGCCCCGCGTCGTCCCATGGCGGCGCGGCGCTCTCCGACACGGACGGGCCACGCGCCCCGCCGGCCATCGCCTTCGCCGCCCGGGCCCCCCACACCAGCCCCTCCAGCAGCGAGGTGCTCGCCAGTCGGTTGGCGCCGTGGACGCCGGTGCAGGCTACCTCTCCCACGGCGTACAGCCCCGGGACCGACGTCCGCCCCATGAGATCGACGAGCACGCCCCCGCAGAAGTAGTGCGCCGCGGGCACCACGGGGATCGGCTGGGCGGTGATATCGACGTTGTGCTCCAGACAACGCGAGTGGATCAGGGGAAACCGTTCCCGGATGCGCTCGGGGGACCCGTGGGTCGCGATATCGAGCAGCACGAACGGATAGCCGTTGGCCAGCATCTCCCAGTAGATGGCGCGCGCGACCACGTCGCGGGTCGCGAGGTCCTTCCACTTCGACGCGTACCGCTCCATGAACGGCTCGCCCGACGGCGTCAGGAGCACGGCGCCCTCGCCCCTCACCGCCTCACTGATCAGGAACTTGGTAGTTCCCGGCATGTGCAGCGTCGTGGGGTGGAACTGGACGAACTCGGTGTTGGCGACCCTTGCGCCGGCCCGGTAGGCCATTGCCAGCCCGTCGCCACGGGCACCGGCGGGATTGCTGGTGTTGAGGTAGATTCGGCCCAGCCCCCCGGAGGCGAGAACGGTGTTTCTCGCCAGGATCGGGCGCACGCGGCCCGAGGCCTGGTCGAGGACGTAGGCGCCGTGGCAGCTCTGAGACTGGTAGATCGCCATGGGGTCGACGGCGTGGTGCGGAAAGGTGAGCAGATCGACCGCGGTCATGCCGGTGAGGAGTTCGACGTTGGGCTGCTCGGCGAGTCGGGCGAGCAGGGCTTCCATGATCGCGCCACCGGTGGCATCGCCGACGTGCAGGATCCGCCGTCGTGAGTGCGCCGCCTCCAGCCCGTAGACCGGCCTGCCCTTCGGGTCGCGGTCGAACTCGAGCCCGACCTTGTCGACCAGGATCTCCCGGAGCCTGTCCGGCCCCTCCTCCGCAAGAACCCGGACCGCCGGCTCGTAGGACAGCCCCGCGCCGGCACGAAGAACGTCCTCGATGAGGAGCTCCGACGTGTCGTCCTCGCCCAGACCGACGATCCCGCCCTGGGCGTACCCCGAGTTCGACTCGCTGGGCGCCGCCTGGGAGGTGATCACGGCGATGTGCCGCGCTCGGTCGCGGGCGAGCTCCAGTGCGGTGGTGGCGCCGGCGATGCCGCAGCCGATGATCAAGGTGTCGGTTTGCATGAAGCCCCTTCGTCCGTCGCCCCGGATCAGCCGATCTCGATCATCCGCTGGAGGGAGCGGGCCGCCCGGACCCGGATCTCCTCCGGAACCTCGATGCGGTATCGCATCTCCCGAAGCGCCGCCAAGGTGTCCTCGAGGGTGATCTCGTTCATGTGCGGGCAGCGGACGCTGCACAGCCGGAGCATTTCCTTGTCGGGGTTGGCGGCGGCAATGTTGTCCCCCATGGCGCACTCGGTGAGGAGGAGGTAGCGAGGGGCCTCGGTCTCCTCGACGTGGCGGATCATGGCGTTGGTGCTGCCCGAATAGTCGGAAGCCTCGACCACCTCCGGACTGCACTCGGGATGGGCGAGGATCACGACGTCGGGGAACTGGCGACGGACGTTTTCAATGTCTTCGACCTGGAACTTCTCGTGGACCTCGCATCGGCCTCTCCAGCCGATCATCTGGACGTCGATTTCGGTCGACGACCCGCCGGAGGGATCGTCGAGGGACGGAAAGACGATGTGTTTGCCGGTCTCGCGGGCGACGTTTCGCGCAAGGTACTCGTCCGGGAGAAAGATCACGGTCTCGGCGCCGAGGGAATCGACCACCGCCGCCGCGTTGCTCGACGTGCAGCACACGTCGACCTCGGCCTTCACGTCGGCGTAGGTGTTGACGTAGGCGACCACGGGAACCCCGGGGTAGCGCGCTCGGAGCGCGCGGACGTCCTCGGCGGTGATGCTCTCCGCGAGGGAGCAGCCGGCCTTTTCGGCCGGCAGCAGGACGGTCTTTTCCGGGCTGAGGATCTTGGCTGTCTCGGCCATGAATCGGACGCCGCAAAACACGATGACGTCTTTATCGGTCGTCGCCGCCTTGCGGCTCAGGTCGAGCGAGTCGCCCTTGAAGTCCGGCACGGAGTGGAACAGGGCCGGCTCCATGTAATTGTGCGCGAGGATCACGGCATCGCGCTCACGCTTGAGCCGCTCGATCTCGAAGGCCAGCTCGGCCTTGTGGCGCAACTCGAAGTCCGGTGCGAGGTCGCCGAGACGAGACTTCAGCGAGTCGTGGATGGAGTCGACCGTCATCTCCGTGGTCCCGCTCCGATCCTGCACGACCGCCCCTCTCTCCGGCTCGACACCGAATGCGGATCCGCGGGTATTGTCCTCCATGTTCCGCCCCGCTTCCAGGCCTGATCTCGAATCAGACCCTCAGGATGTCACGCGAAAGCTGAATCCGGTCATCAGCGAGGCAACCCGCTCCTCGTACTCGTCGTTCCCGACCTTTTGCTTCATCCGGTCGCTGACCGGAAGGATGCGAGGCGCCGGAACCCAGCCCGCCGGCTCCTCCGTGCGTGCGTCCACCAGGCGCCCCTCACGGACGACCTGAGCGGCGCATGAGAGCGAAAGATCCCCGAGAGCGCTCCGCATCGAGCGGAATCGGGCCTCGTCCAGGGGGTCGAGAAACCGCAGATGCCGCTGGGACTGAACGGCGAGGTGGTAGTGCGACGGGGAGAACACGATGCCGTCGAGGCCCAGCCGCTCACAGAGCATCACCAGCAGTGCGATGACATCGCGATACAGGCCTAGCCCGGGATGTTTCTGCCCCGGAAGCCGCTCGCGATCTCCTCGGAACGACTTCCGAGGATTCTGCAACATCAACCACTCGACCCGGACCAGCTCCATGCCGGGCACGGTGGCGACGTCGCGCCGGACGCGAAGCTCCAGGATCGGGCCTTCCCGCCCGGGCTCGGCGAAGATACGTAGCGTCTGGCCGCTCTCGTCGTCGAGATCGCAGTCGAACGCGAGTCGCTCGAATCCCAGGGCACGGAGTCGATCTAGAAAGCCGTACCGCTCCAGGGCGAGCTCGACCCCGTCTTTCGAGTAGTAGCCGAGCAACCGGCCCGAGCGCCCGTGGTCTCTCAGCGAGCCGAGCACGTCTTCGTCGCTGAGTCCCCAATCGTCGGAGGAGCCTCGGAGCAGCTCCTGGGGACGCAGGCGTCGGGCCAGGCGACGGTAGCTCTCGAGGGTCAGCTCCTCGGTCGAGGGCGGCTCGAGCACCTTGCCGCCGGTCAGGACCCACGACAAGAACCGTGCGCTGTAGGACCACGCGGATCGTCCGTAGCCGCCGGCCAGAAGCACGACGACCGCCTGCCTCGGGTCCAGCTCGCGGATCTGCGAGACAACGAATCGATCACGCTCGAACATCCCTCGGGGGGTGATGCCCCAGTTCCCGAGCCGATCGTCGGCAGCGGGATCGGTCCCGGCGAGATAGAACACCAGGCCAGGCCGAACCTTGTCGAGCACCGGCGGGAGACGGGTCTCGACGGCATGAAGGTAGGTTCGGTCCTCCACCGCGTCGCCGAGGGCAACGCTGGTGGAACCCTGGGCCTCGGTCGAGCCGAGATCGTGGTTGTGAATCGAGAACGTGTGCACCGCCGGATCGTCGGCGAAGATCGCCCGGGTGCCGTCACCGTCGTGGAGGTCGAGGTCGACTACCAGGATCGGACCCTCGAACCCCCTGGATCTCTCCTCGAAGATCGCGACCGCGACGTCATTGAAGACGCAGAAGCCTTGACCGTGGTCGGAGAAAGCGTGATGGAACCCTCCTCCGAGGTGGAGAGCGACGGTTCGGCGCGACACCGCCTGCCTCGTGGCGAGCAGCGTGCCGCCGACGGTGATCCTCTGAAAGTCGACGTAGGCGTCGCGCTCGGCGGTTGTCGGCGTGAAGCCCAGGATCGGAATCAGTCCCGTCGGGTCCTCGACGGACTCGAGGTAGGCATCGGTGTGGACCCGCCTGACCTCGGCGAGAAGTGCAGGGGTCGGCGCATGCACGACACGCGGGGGCGCGAGCCCTTCCGACGACAGAAAGGCCAGGATCCGTGCCCCACGTCTGGGATCGTGCTCGGCCACGGCCAGCTCGGTTTCGTAGGACGGGTGGTAGACGAGAGGATGGCGTCCCGCCGGTAGGGTCAGCCGCAGCAGCCAGTCCGTGATCCGCACCGTCGATTCAGACCCTCACGCCTTGCCGACCGGCCCGCGGTGGGGGCCGAGGGGTAGAGAAACGGTGATCTTCGTTCCCCGGCCGGCCGTGCTCTCGACGCCGATCTTGCCCCCGTGGCCATCCACGATGTGCTTGGCGATGGCCAGCCCGAGACCGGTCCCGCGGTTTTTGGTCGTGAAGAACGGCTCGAAGATCTTCTCTTTCACTTCCGGAGGCATCCCGGCTCCCGAATCCTCGACCGTGATTCGACACGCACCGTTACCGGGCTCGGCGGAGACCCGGATGTTGCCGTTGCCTCCCATCGCCTGGCCGGCATTGAGCAGGAGGTTGAGAAAGACGTCCTTGAGCTGCTCGGGATCACCCGCCAGGCTGAGCTCCGGGCCGAAGATCTCGACCTTGACGCGCGCCAGGGTCGGGTCCTCGGCGAGCAGCTCGGCCGTCTCGTGGAGTAGCGCGGGCAAGTGGACCGTGGCGATCCGCGGGGTTCTGGGCCGCGAAAACAGCAGCAGGTCCTGGACGCGCCGGTTCAGGGAGTCGATGCGCTGCAGGATGTTCGCGACGACCTGGCGGTCTGGGCTATCGGACGGCAGCCGGCCGCCGATGATCTCGATGGCGCCCCCGATCCCGGCCAGCGGGTTCTTGACCTCGTGGGCGACGACCGCGGCCATCTGACCGACCCTTGCGAGCGACTCCTGCTTCCGGAGCTCTTCCTCGGCCCTCTTGCGGTCGGTGATGTCGCTGCGGATCGCGAGAAACTGGTAGGGCTTCCCGCGATCGTCGGTGAACGGAACGATGGTCGTGTCCACCCAGTAGATGCCTCCGCCCTTGGTGCGGTTCCGGATCTCTCCTCTCCAGACCTTTCCGCTCGAAATGGTCCGCCACAGGTTCCTTATGAACTCCTTGGGATGGAAACCGGAATTCAGCATGCGGTGATCCTGCCCGATCAGCTCCTCCCTGGAGAACTGGCTGATCTCGCAGAACTTGTCGTTGGCATAGCGGATGATTCCTCGCCCATCGGTGATCGCCACGATCGCGGCCTGGTCGAGGGCATACCGGATGTCCGAAAGCTCCTGCTCGGCTCGCTTCCGCTCTGTGATGTCCTCGCCCGAGCTCAACGATCCGACGATGGCGCCCTCCGGATCTCGGAGAACCGTGTTGTGCCAGGCAACCAGCCTTTCCTCGCCCTCTCGGTTCACCACGGGGTTCTCGAAGTATTCGACCGGCTCCACGTCGCCGGCCATGAGCCGACCGTGGACGGCGGCGAGGCGATCGCGGAGACGGTCGGGGATGAACGACTCGAACCAGTTCTTTCCGACGACGTCGCGATCTTCGCGGTCGAGGATCCCGCAGCCCTTGCGATTGATGCGAATGACTCGGCCCTCGCTGTCGAGGACCACGATGGCCACCTGCGCAAGGTTCAGGTAGTCCAGATCATGATCCCTCTCTCCCATGATCGGATCGTACTGCATCGCTTCGAGGACCCGCAAACGAGAGGGGACGGTACGGATCTTGCTTTAGATTGAGGCGTGGTCCGGTGTCCACGCCGGAGCCTTGACGGGGTTGCACCGTGAGCTCGTGCTGCGTACTGGTGGTCGACGACGAGGATCTCATCCGCTGGGCCTTGCGGGAGCGGCTCGAGGCGGCAGGCTACGACGTCGTCGAGGCCGAAAACGGTCAACGGGCTCTGGAACATTTCTCGAGCGATGTCGACCTGGTCCTTCTCGACCTGCGGCTGCCCGACCGCGATGGCCTGTCGATCCTGGAAGAGATCCAGACCTCGAGGCCGGGGGCTCCGGTCATCTTGATGACCGCCTACGGAACACCGGAAACCGTCCGGAAGGCGCTGGCCAACGGTGCCCGTCGGGTCGTCGACAAGCCGTTCGATTACGATGGCATGCTGCAGATGGTGACCGAGGAGCTCGGTCCCGGGGCAGCCCCGGGCCGCCAAACCGTTTAGCGCGATATTGGGCGCCTCCGAGGTGCCCGCGGCCGGGTGATATAGTGGGTCGGATGACCAATCCGACCGTCCTCGTCGTTGACGACGAGCAACTCCTGCGCTGGTCCCTCCGTGAGCGTCTCGAAAAAGAGGGCTACCGCGTTCTCGAGGCCGAATCGGGGCAGGCGGCGATCGATCAGCTCCACGAGAGCATCGATCTCGTCCTGTTGGACTACCGACTTCCGGACACCGACGGACTCGATCTCCTCAAGAAGATCAAGCTTCACGACTCCGACATTCTCGTCGTCCTGATGACCGCTTACTCCACCATCGACACCGCGGTGGAGGCCATCAAGCAGGGCGCCTATCACTACGCCAACAAGCCCTTCAACCTAGACGAGATGATGATGCTCGTCGAGAAGGCTCTGGAGACCACGCGCCTCAGGCGGGAGGTCCGCGCCCTGCGGAGGACCCAGTCCGAGCCCTACGCTTTCGAGCGGATCATCGGCGAGTCGTCGGCCATGCGCTCGGTCAAGACCCTGCTGAGGAAGATCGCCGAAAGCCCCGGATCCACGGTGCTTCTGACGGGCGAGAGCGGCACCGGCAAGGACCTCGCTGCCAAGGCCATTCACTACAACTCCGACCGGGGAGCTGGCCCGTTCATGAACATCACCTGCTCCGCCCTTCCGGAGGCTCTGCTCGAGAGCGAGCTTTTCGGGCACGAGCGCGGTGCGTTCACCGATGCGAAACAGCAAAAAAAGGGGCTTCTGGAGCTCGGGGACCGCGGCTCCGTCTATCTGGACGAGATCGCGGAGATGCCCCCGCCGCTGCAGGCGAAGCTCCTACGATTCCTCGAGGACCGGGCGTTCCGCCGGGTCGGAGGGACGACCGACATCCGGGTCGACGTCAGGGTGATCGCGGCGACCAACCGCAATCTCGAAGAGGGCGTGAAGAACGGCGAGTTCCGCGAGGACCTGTACTACCGGTTGCGGGTCCTACCGATCGTCCTTCCGCCGGTGCGCGAGCGGGCGGGCGATGTCCCGCTTCTCGTGAAGCACTACATCGATTCGTTCAACAGCGAGTTCCGAAGAGAAGTTCAGGGAGTCTCGTCCGAGGCCGTCGGAATCCTGGAGGCTCACTCGTGGCCGGGCAACGTCCGCGAGCTCCGCAACGCCGTGGAGCGCGCGATGCTGCTGACCGAAGAGCGCGTGCTGTCTGCCGAAGACTTCCAGGTTCTTCTGCCGAAGGAAGAGATCACCGACCACTTCCGCCTGCCCCACGACGGTATCGATTTCGAAGAGCTGGAGCGTGATCTCGTGATCCAGGCGTTGGAGCGGGCCGGAAACAACCAGACCCGTGCGGCCTCCCTGCTCGGGATGAACCGCGACCAGATCCGATACCGTGTCGAGAAGTTCCAGCTGGCGAAGCTGAAGCCTGATAAAGCACGCTGAATCCTTCCCACCTTCCTGGGGGATTTTCCCCATCCAACCAGGGTCAGGCCGCCCACATCGCATAACTCTCGCTTGTGGATCCAACGTCCGCCACCTTTCCTTGGCACGGACGTTGCTGGATTCCGAAGCGAGGGTAAACCGAGTGGCGCGACACGAAGAGGGGGGCGTCGCCAACAGCACGTCCTAGGATCGCGCCGGGTCGATGGCCGCCAGTCCTGCGGCTGTCGGAGAGCGAGGTTCCAGATGAGTTGCTGTGTTCCGTTTGACGGCCCGACGGCAGTTCCCGAGGCGGCCGAGTCCGCCTCGACCGAGTCCAGCGGCGGCGGCCGCAGCCCGGTACGCAAGAACGGCAAGGCAGGCGTCACACCGGGTCTCTTGCCCATGTACCTGCGCGAGATGGGCTCCAACGCGATGCTCGACGAGTCGGAAGAGGTCACCCTGTCCCGCAAGCTACGCTCAGCCCGCGGCCGGTTGGCCCGACTCGCGCTCCGTCTTCCGAAGACGATCCGCAACGAGGTGCTGGGCGACGATCTCGACGGCCCCAAGAGCGGCTGGAGATGGTCCCTGGACGGCTCCGAACGGTTCTGCGAGCGACTGCGACAGTACGCCGAGATCCACCCCCAGCCCAAGACCGCCGACACGGCCCGCGAGGCGATGAAGCTTCGCGCGCGGATGCGCGAGGCGCGCGACCGCATGGTCCTCGCCAATCTGAGACTGGTCGTCCACATCGCCAAGCGTTACGTCGACAACGGCGTGGCGTTTCTCGACCTGATCCAGGAAGGCAACATCGGGTTGATGAAGGCAGTGGAGAAATTCGAGTACGACCTCGGAAACAAGTTTTCGACGTATGCCTACTGGTGGATCAAGCAGGCCATCGATCGGGCCATCGTCGACAAGGGCAGCACGATTCGGATTCCCGTTCACCTGAGCGAGCGACGCAAGAAGGTCGCTCGGGCGACGGTGGGCCTAGGTCAGCGACTCGGTCGTGCTCCCACCGCCGAAGAGATCGCCCTTCGGGTTCAGATGCCGGTGGAGCGTGTCGCAGAGGTCCTCGGGTTGGTTCGGGCGTCCAAGAGCCTCGAGGAGCTGGCAGGCGACGACGATGCTGTCGACCTCCACCAGACCGTCGAGGACACGCAAGGGCCTACTCCCCTGCGCCACGCCGAGAAGTGCCAGCTGCGCGACAAGGTCGATGCGACCCTCAAGACCCTGAACGCCAGGGAAGAGAAAATCCTCCGCCTCCGATTCGGGATCGGCAAGTACTCGCCCCACACGCTCGAGGAGATCGGCTGGATGATGAAGATCTCTCGCGAGCGCGTCCGGCAGATCGAGGGAGCCGCCCTCAGGAAGCTGCACGAATCGGACATTCTCGAGCAACTCGTCGATACGATCGTGGCCTGACCGAAGAGTCCGGGTTCGGGTCCGTTCAATCGGTCGCGAGCACGCCGAGGCTCGCGGTCGCGACCGTCGCCACGAAGACGTGCCAAATCATGATCGTCAGTGTCGCACTAGCGCCGACGTTCGCGCAGGAACCCGATCAGACCTTCGAGAAAGGTCCACCCCTCGGCACGAAGCTCCATCTCACCGAGGGCTTCTCGTGCGGCGTCGAGTCGCTGCTCGATCATCTCCCGGACCTGATCGAGAGCCCCGCACCCGCGGATGATCTCGCGTACGGCCTCGATCTCCCCGGGGCTCGGATCGGGTTTGCCGAGGCTACGCTCGACGATCCCGCCCTGCTCCGGTGTGGCCAGGCGCAGGGTATGGAAGATCAGAAACGTGAACTTGCCCTCGGAAACGTCGCCGCCGACCGGCTTGCCGACCGTCTCGAGATCTCCGAATACGCCGAGGATGTCGTCCTGAAGTTGAAAGGCCTCCCCCACCGCTGAACCGTAGCGCCGGAGCTTCGAGAGCTCCGCGTCGCCCGCGCCGGCGAGAATCGCCCCGAGCTCGACCGGCCGCTCCACCGAGTAGGCCCCCGACTTCAATCGGAGAACCCGGGCCAGCTCGCGCTCTCCCGCGACCCGGCTCATGGCGACCCGCATCTCGAGATGCTGCCCCGCGATGACCTCTTCGGACATCGAGAAGAAGACGCGTCGGAGCTGTTCGGAGCGCGGGGTCGCCGTCAGCGCCTGAGAAAACGCCTCGACCGCGTAGGCATGTGAGAGGTCGCCAACCAGAATTGCTGCGGCCTCGCCGTAGTCGTCGGCCTCACCGTGCCAGCCGTGATCGCGATGGAGCTGCCCGAATCGGACGTGGGCCGCGGGGAGTCCACGCCGCACATCTGCGTGATCCATGATGTCGTCGTGGATCAGGAGGTAGGTGTGAAGAAACTCTACGGCCAACGCGACGGACATCGCCGGGGCCGGATCGGCTCCCCCGCATCCGCGGTAGGCATGGTAGACGAGCGCCGGGCGGAGCCTCTTGCCGCCGGCTGTCACGAGCGCCTCGAGAGCATCGACAAGCTCGACCGCGTCAGGCGCGTAACCGGCGACGGCGTCGTGCTTTCGCTCGAGCCACGAGACCAGCTCCACATCCAGCCGCTCGCGGAACGACTCGAACGAGCTCGCGAAGTCCGTCGCCGCGCTGGGCGAGCGAGCCTTTCGGCGGTGCGGGGGTGGTGGGTTCATCGTGTCGTTCCGTCTCGATCCTCGAAGGCGCACACCTTCTTCCAACGGTGGGCGATTGTCAAGACGGACGTCATGGGGCGCCGATGCAGGCTTGCTCGAGTTTCTGGAGGTCTTGCTCTTCTCCCATAGCGATCAGGGTATCCCCGGAGGCGATGGTCTGATCCGGATCCGGGTTGAATTTCATCTCCCCGGTGCTGTTTTTGATCGCAACCACGATCACGCCGAACCGTTTGCGGATTCCGGTTTCCGCCAGCGAGCGACCTCCGAGTGCCGAGGTGTCGGTGACCGTGATCTCCTCCAGCCGGAGCGGGAGATACTGACGGTGGGTCACCAACTCCATGAACTCCACCACCATCGGCCTGACCGCCGCGCTCAACACCCTTGCCGCCGCCATGAGATAAGGGGAAACGACCCGATCCGCCCCGCCTCGCTTGAGCTTCATCTCGGCGCGCTCGTCCCTCCCGCGGGCGATCACCCGGACCTCCGGGTTCATCGATTTGGCCGTCATGGTGAGATAGAGGTTGTCGGCATCCGACGGGAGTAGCGCCAGGAGCGCCGCGGCCCGCTCGACGCCGGCGGCGAGCAAGACATCCTCGTCGGTGGCGTCGCCGAGAATGTAAATGTAGCCGCGGGATCTCATCTCCCCTTCCTGCTCGGCGTCCCGATCGACCACGCAGAACGGCAGTCCGTCGCGCTTCATCCCCTCGGCCACCGGATTCCCGATCCGCCCGTAGCCGCAGACGATGAAGTGTCCGTCGAGCTTCTCGAGTTCGCTCTTCATGCGCCTTCTCCCCAGGACCTCCAGCAGCTCGCCCGCAAGCACGAACTGCCCCAGGCGGGTGAAAGTGTAGACGGCCATGCTCACGCCCGCGACGATGACGAAGCTCGCGAACACGCGACCGACCGGCGACATGGTGTGGACCTCGCGAAATCCCACCGTCGAGACCGTGATGATCGTCATGTAGAACGCGTCGATGGCGCTCCAGCCCTCGATCGCCATGAAGCCGACCGTTCCCGCCAGCGTCAGGAGAGCGAAGGCCGTGACGATGAGCGTCAGTTGGCGCCGTTGTTCGGATACCGAGTGATGGTCATTCACGGGTTTGCTCGAGCACCACGACGGGTGCGCGACGCTACTCTAACCCATCGGTCTTCGACGCAAAACCGAATCGATGGCGGCCGTTCTGATAAAGCTCTGCCGGGGTCTTGTCACGGCCAACCGGGTGCGATAGTATTCCGTGTCGCCCGGGTAGGTTCCCGCTGCGACGCACGAGAAGTGCCGCATGGTGCGAGCCCTTGGTGTCATCCCGGCCCGCTTTGCCTCTACCCGGTTCCCCGGA